>JADMIO011197777.1_pt1 | contig 14582 bp, 11 predicted proteins | sample 8958161 | NCBI WGS metagenome assembly JADMIO01 (sample SAMN16585339, study PRJNA669376) | soil metagenome | isolation source: Crop rotation soil | place: USA: Cullars Rotation, Alabama | collected 2011 | reverse complement strand
CGCGACAACTTGTCCACGTGGAATTCTAAGCTTAGGATCCCAATGTGCTGGAAAGCACGCCGCCCGCGGGCCCCTCGACCTCCGCGTCGACGCGCCCCTTCAAAGCGCAGAAGTTATCCGCGTTCACGCTCACGACGAACTGCCCCGCGAGCTTCGCGACCTTCCACCCGTTCGCGCCCGCCTTGCCCGCCTCCGACACCTCGAAGCGCACGTCCTGCCCCGCCTCGACCACCTGCGACCCCGACCACACCGGCTCGAGCTTCGCGGGCGTCCCGGCGCTCAGCACCAGGTGCAGCCGCACCTGCGCCATCGGCAGGTCGAGCGCGCGCACCAGGTCCTCGACCTTCGCGAGCATCTCCTCCGGCCCGCGCGCCATCAGCTTCCGCGTGCGCTCGTCGTCGCTCAGCACGACGCCCGCCTTCGGGTCGATCTGCCCCGCGAGCTGGCTCACCACGGCCTTCGGCGACGTGTACCGAAGCTGCAACACCCGCGTGTTCTGCGACTCGAAGCGCTCGCGGATCTGCTCCGGCTTGCCCACCGCGAACGTCGGCGTGTCCCCCACGCGCACGCGCTTCACCACGAGCCCGTGCGCCGTCGCGAGCATGTGCAGCGCTTCCGCCGGCTCCACCCCGCGCGCCGAGTAGGTCGACTCCACGCCCACCGGCCCGGGGCACACCACCACGTTGAACTTCCCGATCACCGCGATGGTCTCGAACGCCTTCGCGAGCTCGGTCCCGGCCTTGAAGTTGAAGTCCACCGCCAGCGCGGGCGCCGCGCATACCAGCGCGACCCCGACCCACCATTTAGTCAGCATGCGCTCAGCATAGCCCGACCCCTACCTACTTCGCCGGAACCCGCGGCAGCGCCGCCGGCGTGCCCGCCAGCGCGTACGCCAGCACCGCCATCGCCGCGGTGTTCTCCGCGATCTCCTTCGGCCCGACCTTGTCGAACGTGTCCGCCGGCGTGTGGTGGTACGCGAAGTACGACCGCTCGTCCTGCATCACCGAGAACGTCGGCACGCCCGCCTCGCCGAGCCCCCCGAGGTCCGACCCCACCGGATGCGGCTGCCGCTCCATCAACCCCGCGCCGAACTTCCAGAGCACCTGCGACACCGGCTCCAGGTACGCCATCCCCGCGTCGGTCACGTTCACGATGTGCCCCATCGGATGCCCGCACCCGAGGTCCGACTCGATCGCCGCGACGTGCCGCCCGAGCTCCCCCTTGTGCGCGTCGAGATACCCCTTCGCGCCCGCCCCGCCGTTCTCCTCGTTCATCCACGCGACCATCCGCAGCGTGCGCCGCGGCCGCAGCCCCAGGCGCTTCACCACCTGCAGCGTCCCCATCGCCATCGCCACACCGGCGCCGTCGTCGATCGCCCCGGTCCCGAGATCCCAGCTATCGAGGTGCCCCGAGACCAGCACCACTTCCTCCGGCTTCTCGCTCCCCACCAGATCCGCGACCACGTTCGCGCTCTCCGCATCCGGCAGCCACCGCGGCGTCAGCGTCACGTGCACCGTCGCGACCCCGCGCCGCGCGTGCCACGCGATCAGGTCCGCGTCCTCGCTCGTGACCGCGCCGGTCGGGATCTTCGGCGTCCCGTCCGCGTAGTGCATCACGCCCGTGTGGGGCAGGCGGTAATCGTCGTGCCCCACGGAGCGCACGAGCGACACCACCGCCCCCTTCTTCGCCGCTTCGACCGCGCCACGCGTGCGATACGCCACCGCGTGGCTGTACGCATCCCCCCCTTTGCCCTGAGCCGCCATCCGCGGATCGAGCCGGCCGCTCCACAGCACGATCGTCCCCTGGACGCGCTCGCGCGGCAGCCGCTCCAGATCCGCGAACGTCTCGACCACCGTGACGGGCGCCGTAACCCCGCGCTTCGGTGTCGCGATCGATCCCCCGAGCGCCGTCAGGTGCAGCACCTGCGTCAGCCCCGCCGGCCGCCCTGGCCAATCGACCAGGGCGCCGGTCTCCTCGCCCCTCACCCAGTGCGGCACGCGCACGCTTTCCCGGCGCACGCGAAATCCCTGCCGCTCCATCTCCCCGGCGACATACTCCACGGCGGCGGCCGCCCCACGCGACCCCGAGAGCCGTGGTCCGATGCCATTCGACAGCCACGCGACCTGCGACAGCGCGTAGTCCGAGCCGAGCGCGGCGTCCCTCAGGCGCACCATGTCCTGGACGAGCGGCTCGGGCACCGGTTGCGGCTCGGCCCCCATCACACGGGTGACCAGCACCGCGAAAGCCAACACTTCGATAACTCTCAAAACCAGGTCCTTTCGACCGCAGTGGCGCGGGCCCCTGGATCCTACCAGACCTGGATCGCGCGGTGGCTACTCACCTACCAGCGCGACGGGGATCGAGCTCTCCAATCGGTAGACCGCCGGCCCTGGTAGCCGTATGGTGCCGTGCTCTTCGTGGGTCAGATCAACGAAGGATCCGACGACGCGCACGAAGCCTACGCCCGCTTCGGTCTCGAAATAGATCGCACCCCACGGTCCCAGCGAGCTGTGCTGAACCCGTCGTGCCCCTGCCGGAACCGCCCCTACCTGCACGACCTGCACATCTCCGAACCACATCATCCTGTTCGCCACCTCCTGGCGGCGAACCTCCTCGCACAAGCCGTGCCCACGCGCGGAAACCCGCGTCATGACAGGGATCGAGGCATTTTCACCACGGAGCAACGCCCGCTCCGGCCGCCCTCGCGAACGGAGCGTTACGTAATAATTTCTTACTGCTCGAGGTGGATGCGTATCGACGTGACGACGACGCGGGGCTCGAACAGCAGCGCCGTTCTCAGAAGGAACGCGCTCTGGTTGTGCAGCAGGTTGTGCCACCACTTCGCGACCACGAACTCCGGCAGCACGACGGTGATGAACTCGTCGGGCTTGCGCGTCTTGATCGCGCGGATGTAGTCGACCATCGGGCCCAGCAGCGACCGGTACGGCGACTCGAGCACCACCAGCGGGATGCCTTGCCCCCACGTTAACCACACTTCTTCGAGGTGGTGGGTGGCCATCGGGTTCGTGTCGATGGTCAGCGCCTGCACGTTCGCGTTGATCGACTTCGCGTACGCGATCGCGTGCAGCACGCCGCGGTGCACGTGGCTCAGCGGCAACAGCACCGTATGGCCGCCCGCGTTCGGGATCGACGCGCCGGCGAGCGCGAGCTGGCGCTGCACGTCCGCGTAGTGCCGGTGGATCGCGAGGAACACCATCACGATGCACGGGATCAGCACCAGCACGATCCACGCGCCGTGCATGAACTTGGTGGCCGCGGTCACGCAGAGCACCGTGAACGTCACGCACGCGCCGAACCCGTTGAGCGCCGCGCGCAGCGGCTTCGAGCCCTCGGGGTGCTTGAGCCAGTAGCGCACCATCCCGGACTGGCTCAGCGTGAACGAGATGAACACGCCGACCGCGTACAGCGGGATCAGCGCGTGCGTCGACCCGCCGTAGTGGTGGAGCAACCCGATAGCGACCACGCAAAGCGCCACGATCCCGTTCGAGAACACCAGCCGGTCGCCGACGTTGGTGAACTGGCGGGGCAGGAACTGGTCGCGCGCCAGCAAGCTCGCGAGCCGCGGGAAGTCGGCGAAGCAGGTGTTCGCGGCCACGAACAGGATCGCCATCGTCGCGATCTGCACCACGTAGTAGTACCAGCCGGTGCCGCAGATCCCGCGCGCGATCACCGAGATCAGTGACTGATGCTGCTCGACGCACACGGAGTGGATCGCCTGCTGCACCGCTTCGTGCGAGCCCAGCAGGCGGTCCAGGTTGCCGGCCAGGTACGAGATCCCGATGAACAGGAACGCGAGGATGCCGGACATCCAGGCCATCGTGATCGAGGCGTTGCGCGCGACCGGCTGCTGGAACGCGGTGATGCCGTCCGAGATCGCCTCGATCCCCGTCAACGCCGAGCACCCGGACGCGAACGCCGCGAGCAACAGCCACTGGTCGGGCACCACCGGTATGTAGTTCGCCGGATGGGGCACCGGTGGCGAGCCCACCACGCGCCAGAGGCCCATCATCACGAGCCCGCCCAGCGCGAGGATGAAGCCGTAGGTGGGCACCGCGAAGATGGTGCCGGACTCCTTCAACCCGCGCAGGTTCGCGACCCCGATGATGACCACGCAGCACGACGCGATCGCCACGCGGTGCTCGATCAGCGTCGGGAACGCCGAGATCAGCGCCTCGACGCCTGCCGCCGCCGACACCGCCACCGTCAGCGAGTAGTCGATGAGCAGGGACGCGGCCGCGATGAGCCCCGGCAAGGTGCCGAGGTTCGCTTTCGCGACGATGTACGCGCCCCCGCCGGTGGGGTACGCGTAGAGCGTCTGGACGTACGATATCGTGACGACCGCGAGCAATCCGATGATCGCGGAGGTGAGCTTGGGGATGTAGCCGATCGCGGCGAATGCCAGGAGTGGCGCGAGCGCCTTCAGCAGCTCTTCTGTAGCATAAGCGACCGACGACAACGCGTCCGACGCGAATACGGGAAGAGCGATGATCTTGGGCAGACGCTGGTGGTCCGCCTCATGGCTCGCCAAGGGTTGGCCGATAACCAACCGCTTGAGTGCGCGATAGCCCCCCCGTATGATCTCGAACACAGGTTGTCCTCGCTGCCGCCACCCGAAGGGCGGTGGCGCATTATTGCAGGGTCCGACGGGGCCGTCAAGAAAGACTCAGGAGGCGTGAGGCGATGGCATCGGTTCGCGAGGTCACGGCAATCGTGGACCAGGCTGAGGACGAGGTGGTGCGGCTGGCGTCCGCGAACGTGGGCCCGGGCGCGATCGCGCTCACGCGCCTGCGCATGCTGCGCGCCGTCGCCCGCGAGCACGGCGCCACCCCGGACGACGATTTTCTCGTGAAGCTAGCCGACTCGCTGTCCCACGGCCTGGCGGTGCGCACCTACACGGAGTCCATGGCGCGCTGGGTGCCGATCGTCGGCCGCCTGATCGACGCGATGGCCGAGGCGCGCCTCACCCATGAGATGGGCTGGGCCGCTCACGAGCACTTCGGGTCCATGGAGCCCAACGCGCTCGCGGCGCTCAAGGCTCCGCCGTCCAAGCCGGTGGACCCCAGCTCGATCCCGGAGGCCGTGCTTCCGGACGGCAGACCGAATCCCATGCTCGTCTCGCAATACGAGAGCGCGACGTGGGTCGGCATCGAGGAGCTCGAGCGCCGCCTGGCCCACGATCCGTCCGACGACGACCTCTTGTCGCTGCTGGGCTTCGTCTATTACACGTCGAACAAGCTGGACAAGGCGATCGAGATCTACAAGCGCGCGATCGCGCTCAACACCAAGAACCCGCAGGCTTTCTACTACATGGGCAACGCGTTCTTCCGCCGCGGCAACTTCGCGGACGCGAAGGAGCAGTGGGAAAAGGTCGTCGAGATGGACCCCGCCGGCCGCCTGGGCAACAACGCGCGCCGGCGCGCGGCCGCGATCAAGAAGCTGCGTCCTTAGCGTCTGAGATAGACGACGCTCACGGCCAGCACCTCGCACGCCGCGTCCAGCGCCGACCCCGAGCACCGGTAATAGCTCAGCGCGAGCGACCGGTGTTGCAGGTAGCTCGCCGGGATCTCGTGGTTGATGCGGAACCGGTGGTGGTGGACGCCCGAGATCACCACGGGGTCGGTCGCCTCGCCGCCGGGCGTCAGCAGCTGGACGGCGATCTGCTCCTCGGACATCAGGTCGCGCACCACCAGCGAGAGCGCGACGCGCTCGTCGGGGGCGGCCGCGCGCAGCGGCAGCGGCTCCGGGTGCACGTAGCGCCGGTCGGCGGCGCGCGGGGACCAGGCGCGCGGGACGAGCAGGCTCGTGACCGCGTCGCCGCGCGCGAGGCTCAAGGGTAGCGTCGGCGTCGCGTTGAGCGTGGGCCCGGGCACCGGGTACGGCGAGAAGGTCGTGTCCGCGAGATCGAACCCCACCGTGACGCCGGCGACCGCGGGTGGCAGGTCGTCGGGCAGCGGCCCCAGGTCGCGCGGCCAGCCGCGCGGCTCGGGCAGCGCGGGCTCGATGCGCTCGTTCACGAACAGGCCGGCGAGGTGCGCGAGGTCGTTCAACGCGCGGTAGCGGCGCTGGCCCGCGGTGCTGGTCCCCGAGAGCGCCGGGTCCCGCGGCGGCGTGCCCGCGAGCGCGGTCGCGAGCTCGGACGCCTGCAACGCCGCGCGCACGCGGCTCTCGATGCGGGCGCGCGCGGTCGCGAGCGGGCGCGCGATGCCGCCGGGGCTCGCGCGCGCGTCGCGCAGCGCGGCCACGGCCTCGTCGAGCAGGCTCCGGACCTGGAACCGCTCGAGCGCGGAGTCGAGCGTGAGCGCGGGGCGCGCGCTCGCGGGTGGGGTCACAGGCCTGGGCTCGCGCGCGGGACGCCAGGCGAGCGCGAGGAGGACGGCGGTCGCGAGCCCGGCTGCGGTTACCTGCCACGCCCGCGACGGTGCTCGCGACGCGCGCCGCGGGCCCACGGTCACCTCGCGCGGGGCGGCGGGCTCGCGGGGCACCACCAGCGTGCGCACGCGGGCCCCCGAGAAATCGAGCGGCTCGCGCACCTCCTCGTCCAGGTGCTTGCGCAGGACCGCGGCGGCCTCCGCGCCGTTCTCCGGCCGGTCCCACGGCTTCTTCGCGAGCAGCTGCTCGAGCACCAGGCGCCGCTTGCGGTCGAGCTCGCGGTTCCGTGACGGAAGCGGCGGGACCGGCGCCTCCTTCACGAGCGTGACGAGCTCGGGCAGGCGCGGCGCGTGGAACGGCGGCTTGCCCGCGAGCATCGCGTAGTACACGCAGCCCGCGGCCCACACGTCCGAGCGTGGCCCCGACGGCGCGCCCTCGAACAGCTCCGGCGCGAGGTACGCGGGCGTGCCCACCGCGACGTCGAAGTCGGTGATCATCGTGCGGTCCGGCGTGCCGGCCGCGGCGAGCCCGAAGTCGACGAGCTTGAGCGTGCCCTCGGAGGTGAGCATCAGGTTCTCCGGCTTCACGTCGCGGTGGATCAGCCCGCGCTCGTGCACGTGGCCGAGCGCGTCGAGGAGCTGGAGCATCAGGGCCTCCGCCTGCCGCCGCGCGCCGTCCGGGTCGCCGGCGATGAGGTCCGCGACCGAGGGGCCCTCGATCAGCTCCATCACCAGGTACGGGCCTTCCTCGCACTCGTCGGCGTCCAGGATCTTCACGACGCCGGGGTGGTCGAGGCTCACGAGGATCTTCTTCTCGCGGGCGAAGCGCTCGGCCCAGTGCGGCTCGGCGACGTCGGCGCGGATCACCTTGAACGCGACGGGGCGCTTCAGGGCGACGTGGAACGCGCGGTAGACCGTGCCCATCGCGCCGCGGCCGAGCTCGCGTTCGATGCGGTAGCGCGTGGTCATTTTGGGCCCAAACTAATGGGCGTGCATCCAGCGCTCGATGTCGGCGTGCCAGCGCTCGCGCGCGCGGAAGTTCACGTAGTGGTCCATGTCGAGGTAGGTGCACAGCGTGAGGTCGACGCCGCGCGCCGCGAGCTGCGCCTTGCGCTCCTTCATGTAGGCGGGCGTGACGGCCCAGTCGAGCGCGCCGTGGATCGCGAGCACCGGCGGATACGGCAGCGGCCCCGCGCGGTTGCCCGCCTCCGCGACCGCGCGCTGCACGGGGCTGAGCAGGATCACGCCGCGGAAGGTTCCCGGGTAGTAGGTCGGGCACCGCGCCGCGCGCACCGCGCCGTTCGACAGCCCGGCGACGTAGGCGCGCGACCAGTCCAGATCGGGGTCCTGGCGCCACTCGGCGAGCAGGCGGTCGAGCTGGAGCCCGCCCTCGGGGATCAGACCGAATCCCATCGACGGCTCGAGGATCGCGAAGCGCGCGCGTTCCGCCAGGGCTTTCCAGCACCAGAGGTCGTGCTTGGCGTTCGAGCCGAACCCGTGGAAGAAGACGACCACGGGGAGCCGCTCGCCAGGCTGGTGAGGGGGCAGGTAGCGGTACCAGTGGCGCGGGGTCCGGCCGCGGTCCTGGGTGACCTTGGACCACACCTCCGACCACCCCTCGTGCATCCCCGAGTTCCCGAGCGCGCGCCACTCCGGGAGCGCGTGGATCTCGCGCTGCACGGGCACCTGGTAGCTCACGCAGCCCGTGTACGAGTCGCCGAAGAAGCGCTGGATGAACGGCTTGAACGCGCTGTCCTCGAGCTTGATCTGGTCGAGCTCGGGGATCAGGTTCGCGGGCGAGAGCGCGACGAAGCCGTACGGCTCGAGCCAGTGCGAGGTGAGCCCCGACGCGGGGTCGCCGGTGCCGGCGGGCTCGCGCACGATCACGAGCGTCAGCAGCGCGAGCGCGAGCGCCGGGCCGGCGATCATCGCGACCGCGCGCCGGCCGGCGGCGAGCGCCACCGCGCCCGGCGTGACCGCGAGCGCCAAGAGCGCCAGCCCGACCGCGCGGCCGTCGAGCGTCTCGCAAACCGCGATCATCGCGACCGCCGGCGCGGCGAGCAGCGCGGTCAGCGCCAGGATCGCGCACGCGAGCAGGACGCGGGCGATGGAACGCGAGGCCTTGATTTCGGGCTCCCCCACGGCGGCGGAGTATAGCACCGGATGCTATGATGCCCCCGCACCATGGAATCAGGGTTCATCGGCCGCATTCGGAAGCTGCTCGAAGACCTGGACGTCGACAACCGGATCTACGCCCTCGTCCAGATCGAGCTGATCGCCGGCAGCGGAGCGCCCGAGGCGGCGGAGCTCGAGCGCATGCTCGAGGAAGCGCGCAAGGACCGCTCGCCGGACGTCTCGTCGCGCGCGACGCGCATGGCGGCGCGGCTCACGAAGGCGCGCCGGGCGCAGCTCCTGGACACGCTGTCGGCGGCGCCGCTGGGCGCGAGCCGCGGCTCCGTGGAGTGGCCCGCGGAGCTCCCCGACCGCGAGCGCGTGAAGGCCGGCATCGCGCGGCGCTTCTCGCCCTGGCTCGAGCGCGTGGCCGCGCACGTCCGCGACGCGGGCGCGCAGGCGCTGCCCCAGTCGATCGCCGCGCTCTCCGCGTTCGCGTGGCCCGGCTCCACCGAGACCCTCGAGGCGGCCTCCGCGCACGAGCCGCTGCGCGCGGCCGCGCTCGTCGCGCTCGCCGAGATCGGCACGCCCGACGCCATCGCCGCGCTGCGCCGCGTCGCGGTGGGCGAGCGGGCCGACGCGCGCCACCGCGCGATCGAGCTCCTGGGCCGCTGCGCGCTGCCCGAGCTCGCGCCCGAGGTCACGCAGGCGCTCGCCGGCTCCACCGAGGAGCGCCGCGCCGGCGTGCGCGCGCTGTCCGCGCTGACCGGGCCGCTCGCGGTGACCGCGACGCCGCTGCTCCTCGCCGCGCTCGACGATCCGGAGCCCGAGGTCGTCGTCGAGGCGGTCAAGGGCCTGGGCCAGATCGCGGACCCGGCCAGCGCGCCGGCGCTCGCGCGCACCGCGCAGTCGCGCGACTCGCGCGTGCGCGCGACCGTGGCCTCCGCGCTCACGCGCATCGTGGTGCCGGCCGCCGAGTCCACGCTGCGCGCGCTCTGCCGCGACGTGGACGCGCGCGTGCGCGCGAACGCCGTGGACGCGATCGTGTGCTTCCATCCGGACCGCGCGACGATGCGGCGCTTCTACGCGGCGCTGTTGCGCGACGAGCACCACCGCGTGCGCTCGAACGCGCTCGTGATCCTGTGGCCGTTCAACTCGAAGGCCAGCTACGCGACGCTCCAGACGCTGATCGGCTCGAACGTGGTGGTCGAGCGCTCCTCGGGCTACTGGGCCGCGGGCAAGCTCGGCGAGGAAGCCGCGGTGCGCGCGATGGTGCGCCGCGTCGCGACCGAGGACGACCAGCGCGCGGTCGAGCAGGCGCTCGTCGCGCTCGAGAACATCGATCGCAAGGACCTGATGCACCCCGTGCGCAAGCTGACCGCGGCGCCCTGGCCGCGCATCCGCCTGCGCGCGTGCCGCGTGCTCGCGACGGTCGGCGACACGGGGGCCGTGGCGGATCTGAAGAAGCTGATCGCGGCCGAGACCGACCCGAAGGTCCTGCACGCGGGCCTGCGCGCGCTCGCGCGGCTCGCGCCGGCCGAGGCGCTGCCGCTCATCGCGGGCGCCGACGAGCTGCGCGCGAGCGCGGTCGCGGAGGGCTTCGGCGACGCGCCGGGCGAGGTCGCATTGCCGCACCTGGGCCCGCTGCTCGACCACCCCGCGCCGGGCGTGCGCGCCCGCGCGATCGCGGCGGCCGTGCTCGCGGGCGACCTCGCCGCGCTCGCGCGCCTCGACCGCCTGCACCAGGACTCCGCGGCCGATGCGTACGAGGCGCTCGCGCTGATCGGGCGCCACCTGGGCCCCGCGGCGCTCGTCGAGAATCCCGCCCGCGCCGCGGCGCTCGCCGCCGACTGATGAGCGCGTCGCCGGGCCCGCTGGCCGCGGCGCTATCCGAGATCGCCGCCGGCCTGCCCGCCGACCTCGCCGCGCTCCCGCTCACGCCCGACTTCCGCGGAAAGTATGAGCTCCAACGATTGCTCGCCTGCGGCAGCATGGGCGCCGTCTTCCTAGCGCGCCAGCATGGCCTCGCGCGCCCGGTGGCGATCAAGTTCCTGGTCAGCGACTCCGACATCACGCGCGCGCGCTTCCGCCGCGAGGCCTCGCTGATGGCCTCCGTCTCGCACCCCCACGTGCTGCGCCTGCTCGACCACGGCGACGAGGGCGGCCTGCCGTACCACTGCTTCGAGTACCTGCCGGGCGGCACGCTCACGGCTCTGGTGAGCCGGCGTGGCAGGTTGCCGCCCGCCGAAGCCGTCCCCATCGCGCTCCAGTGCCTCTCGGGCCTCGCCGCGCTCCACGCCCGCGCGATCGTGCACCGCGACCTCAAGCCCGACAACGTGCTCTTCGGCGACGACGGCCAGGCGCGCATCGCGGACTTAGGCATCGCGCGCGACGACGCGGCCACCGTGGGCCTCACGCGCGACGGCGCGCTGCTGGGCACGCCCCGCTACATGTCGCCGGAGCAGGCGCGCGGCGAGCCGGCCGGCGAGCCCGCGGACCTCTACGCGATGGGCGGCCTGATCTATTACATGGTCAGCGGCGAGCCGCCGTTCACGAGCGACGACCCGGTCACGCTGCTGCGCCGCCACATCCTGGAGGTCCCCCGCCCGCTCGACCAGGCGGTGCCCGGCACGCCGCCGCGCGTCTCCGAGCTGGTCGCGCAGGCGCTCGCGAAACAGCCCGCGGACCGCCCGCCCTCCGCCACGGCGTTCGCCTCGAGCCTGGCGCTGGCCCTCGAGGCGCGCGCGTCCACGCCCCCGCGCAAGGAAACGGGCGGCCACGCGGTGCGCCGCCGGACCCTGCAGCGCCTGGCCGCCGTCCTAGCGTCGACGCTATTGCTGGCGCTGATGGTGGGCGTGCTGGTGCGCCTCGCGGTCCCGCGCGGCGAGCGCTGGATCGAGGTCCCCGCGCCCAGCGGCACGCCGCCGACGCCGCGCGACCCGGCGCCCTCCGCCGATCCGGCGGACGCGGTCCGCGCCGACGTCAAGGCAACCGAAGAGCGCCTGCACCGGAGCTCCGTGCCGTCGTCCGAGCTCGCGTCCTCGCCCGTCCGCATCGAGCACCGAGCGATCGTGCGCGAGCTCCTGGGCCGCCTGCGTTCGCGCGTCGGCGCCCGCGCGGGCGCGCTCCTGACGCCGTACCAGGCGCAGGTCGCGGTGGACGACCTCCACGCGCGGGCCGACCAGCTCCGCCGCCTGGTCGAGGAGTCGATGCTGGGCGTCCTCCTGGATAGTCAAACGCGCGAGACGCGCAGCCCCGACTTCATCAAGAAGCGCACCGACGAGTTCGACGACCTCTGCCGCGACATCCGCGACGTGGCCCCGGCGGTCCTGCTCAAGGGCGCAGGCGGCCAGCTCCGCGCCCACTTCACCCAGGTCGCCGTGATCCCGCTGCGCCCCACGTTCCAGATCCTCGACGTCCGCATCCGCAACCGCTTCGACGAAGAGATCCACCGCTGGATGCGCGAGCACCCCTCCGACTTCGTGGGCTGGTTCGTCGAGTGCGAACGCCTCCAGCAGGAGCGCCACTACGAGGACCTGGACCGCGCCCTCGACAAGACCATGCTGCTCCTCGAGGCCGAGTGGCTCGTCCCCAACCCAACGGTGTCCGAGGTCTCCCTCATGCACACGTGGGTCGACGTGATCTCGCGCCAGAACCGCAACGCCCAGCGCCTCCGCGACCGCCCCCGCTGCGCCAAGCTCCTGGCCCACCTCACCGAGTGCAAACCCCGCGCCCTGGCCCTGGACCCCAACGTGAAGACCTTCCTCCACGAGCCGGAGACCGAGCTGACCAAGGCCGTCGCCGGCGAGTGGTCGCACTAGAGGCCTAGTACGACATCACCACTGCCGGCACGGCCGGCAGCGCGGCGGCCTTGAAGTCGTCCCAGATGCGCTTGCGCCAGATCGCCGGGTACTGGGCGGCCAGCGTCGCGGCGTCGCGGCAGACTTGCTGGTCGGCGCGGGCGAAGCGGACGAAGTTGGGGTTGCGGCCCAGCTGCGAGACGGCGAAGGACTCGAGGAGCTGCTGGAGGTAAGCGGTGTCGTTAGGGCCGCAGGTGAGGGTGCGGAGCTTGGCCAGCTCGAGGAGCTTGAAGAAGACGCGGGTGCGGACGCGGGAAGGGAGCGCGTCGCCCTGGGGCGGGTCGCAGGCCAGCGCGTAGGCCTTGCTGGCTTCGGTTAGCGCGTCGGCTAGCTCGAAGAGCTGCCAGCCGGCGGCGGTCATGCCGGTGCGGTAGGCGGCGCGCACCGGGCGCGGGGTGCCCAGCATGGTGGGCTGGAAGCCGGCGAGGGCGCGGAGGGGCGGCGTCATCAGCGACATCGCCTGGAGGATGCCCGCGAGCTGGGTCTCGTGGCGGCGGCCCAGGGCGACCTGGGCGCGGGCGCGGGCGAGGTCGTCCGGGGCGGCGGCGGCGGCGGCGGCGAGGGCGGTGACCTCGCGGTCGTAGACGGTGGCGACGGCCGTGCGCGCGGCCGCGATCAGCGTGATGTCGCCGATCGCGCGGATCGCGGTCAGGTCGCCGGCGGCGGCGGACACCGCCGAGGCGAGGTTGCCGGAGGACGCGGGGTAGAAGACGCGGCGGATCGCGGCGTCGGCGGCGTTGCGGTCCAGAGGCGTGTCCACGGGCGGCTCGACCGGCGCGAAGCGGCCCAGGACCGCGTCGATCGAGAGGCTGCGGCGCTGCTGCTGGAAGTCGATCCAGTCCACCTCGACCGCGATGTCCTGGACCTTGCCCGCGGTTCCGACCGTGCGCTCCTGGCCCGGGGTCATCACGAGGTTGAACGTGGAGAGCTCGCGGCCCAGCGAGCTCGCCGGCTGGATCGGCGGGTCCACGCCGCGCAGGATCAGGCCGTAGGGCTGCGCGTCGTCCTCGAGCGTCTCGAAGTAGGGCGTGGCGCCGGCGACCGGCTGGGGCGCGGGCGGCGCCGAGGCGAACGCCGCGAGCATGTGCGGGTTCTCCCAGCTCTCGAGGCGCAGGTCCTCGTTCACCGTGGACTGCACGGCGGCGGCGAGGCTGTAGTCGGCGGTCTGCTTCGCCTGCTGGGACACGGAGCTGAAGAGCTGGATCACGGGCAGGAGCGCGAGGCCCAGGATCACGAACGCGATGGCCAGCTCGACGATCGAGAACGCGCCTCTCACCACAGCTCCTCCGCGGCGGCGATATTACGGAGCCGTACGGTCGTCAGGATCGCGGACTCCTGCTCCTCCTCGGCGAGCAGGGCGTTGATGGTGAGCGCGCCCTCGCTCTGGCAGGTGAACGTCAGGCGCTTCACGCCCGAGAGCATGCGCTCGGTCGTGCCAGACGGCTTCGGGTCGTTCACGAAGCGGAACAACCCGCCGTCCGCGCTCTGGTAGAAGCACTTGACGTTCGCCTCCTTGTCCACGATCACCGCGTACGGCAGCGTCATCCCCGGCGGCGGCGTCAGCACCTCCATCCCCTCCTGCAGCTCGCGGATCAGGCGCACCACGGCCTTGCGCGCGCCCTGCTGCGCCGCGAGCTTCGGCTGCAGGCGCGCGGTCGCCCGGCCCCCGTACGCGAACAGCCACACGGCGGAGCCGATGAGGATCGCGAACAGCGCGATCGCGACCAGCACCTCGGCCACCGAGAATCCCCGTCGCAAGCTATGGCCCCGGAGGAAACGCCTTGGGACCCTGCCCCGGCGGCATCGCCTGCGCTTCCTCGACCGCTGCCCAGGCCGCGTCGAGCGCCGCCTGTTCGCGCTGGCTCAGCGTGCGCGCCGGGCTGGGCAGGTTGCCGGGGATCGTCGACTCCATCTGCGCGCACATCTGGTCGAGGTTGTCGGCGATCGCGACGCTGTTGGGCGAGCCCGACTTGATGATGCCGGAAGCCGAGCGCATCCAGGTTCGCAGCCGCGCGACCTCCTGGAGCACGCTGCCGTCGAACGGCGTGCTCGTGTAGCCCGGCGGCGGCGCGCCGGGCGGCGTCGATGCGGTCGTCGTCGGCGGCGGCGTCGATGCGGTGGTCGTCGGCGGTGGCGTCGACCCCGTTGCCGGCGGCGGCGTCGAGGCCGTCGTGGTCGGCGCCGGCGGCGGCGGCGGCGGCGCGGGCGGCAGCGGCGGCCG
>JADMIO010690502.1_pt1 | contig 14584 bp, 13 predicted proteins | sample 8958161 | NCBI WGS metagenome assembly JADMIO01 (sample SAMN16585339, study PRJNA669376) | soil metagenome | isolation source: Crop rotation soil | place: USA: Cullars Rotation, Alabama | collected 2011 | reverse complement strand
ACGCTTTTCATGCGTCAGGTAATTGACCCACAGGCCGTATTTATCGGCAAGGTCCGCGGCGGCGGAGATGGGTGGGTTGTCGGGTGTGTCCTGCATGCGGCTCCATTGGACCGTTCCCCGCAGTATACAGGACATCCTCTAAAAAAGGAATCACACCCCGGCGAAGGCCGGGGTCTAGCATCTATCAGCATGTTTGGCGGCTCCGCCCTTAGAACGGAGCCGCCAAACCTACGTAAACATTCTAGACCCCGGCCTTCGCCGGGGTGTGGATTGTTGGGAGAGGGCACTTGAAACCTTAAACTGTCACATCCAGCCAGATGCGGAAACAGCGTTCCACGACCTGCGCGAGGAACCCGATCTGGTCGATGGCCTGCTCGGGGCCGAAGGCTTCCGGGTCGCGGGAGCCGAAGGCGATGATGCCGGCGGGGGTGTTGGGGCTGATTTCGAGGCGCAGCAGGGCGTGGCTTTTCACCAAACCTGCGCCTGGGCCGAAGACGTCCTCATGCCCGTTGATATTGGCCTGCAGCAGCGCATCGCCGGTACCCAGCCACTGCTTGACGAAACCCTGCTTGGCAAAGCGGATGCCGGACTGGTTGATGAAGGGTACTTCCTTCGACGTCGCCTCGATGACGAGGTTGACGGTATCCACATCGAGCAGCACGGGCAGGTCCTGCGTCATGGTCTCGATGAATTCTTCGAAGGTTTCGGCTTCGAGGATGACCAGCACCGCGGTCTGGATGCGGTTCTGGTTATTCATGTTGGCGCGGAAGGTTTCGATGAGTTCCTTCTGGACCTTGTGCGCGTGGCTCTTGTCGGCCTTCAGGCGCTCGAGGAGGGCCTGCTGGAAATCGACGACGCCCTTGCCGCGTTCCTGGCCGGGCGCGTCAAGATGTTCGAGGACTTCGGGATGGTCGCGAAAGAAATTCTTCTTCTTCTTGAGGAAGGCGATGACGTCTTCTTCACTAAGTTCTTTCTTCGCTGCGGTCATGCGGCATCCAGGATGGTCTGGCCGGTTTTCTGCCAGTCGGCGACGAAGGCCGCAAGGCCCTTGTCGGTCAGCGGATGCGCGTAGAGCTGGCGGATCACTTTTGGCGGGATGGTCGCGACATGCGCTCCCATCTTAGCCGCTTCGACAAGGTGGATCGGGTGGCGCACGGAGGCCACCAGGACTTCGGTTTTGAAAGCCGGATAGGCTTTGTAAATCTGCACGATGTCGCGGATCAGGACCATGCCGTCCTGCCCCACATCGTCAAGGCGTCCGACGAAGGGCGAGATAAACGCGGCGCCCGCCTTGGCGGCGAGGATTGCCTGCGCGGCGGAGAAGCACAGCGTCACGTTGACCATGGTGCCCGCGTCGCTCAGGTTTTTGCAGACCTTGAGTCCGTCGGGCGTCAGTGGTACTTTCACTGCGACGTTCTTGGCAATCTTGGCGAGCTTCTGGCCTTCTTTGAGCATCGTCGCGTAATCCGTCGCGGCGACTTCGGCGCTCACCGGGCCTTTGACCACATGGCAGACTTCTTCGATGAGTTTCAGGAAATTCTTGCCCGAGGCGGCGACCAGTGACGGGTTCGTCGTGACGCCATCCAGCAATCCGGTGGCTGCTAAGTCCTTGATTTCCGCGATGTCTGCGGTATCGACGAAGAATTTCATGGTGCTTTTCCCTCTCCTAAGCCTATCTTTTAAAGCTGAGTTATAGTACCCAATGGCCATGACGCAATCTAGCCTTTTAATAGCGGAAGACGCGCCGGAAAGCGGCAAAAGGGCGCAGGTGCTGGTCCCTTATCCGTTATCAAGGGCTTACGATTATCTGCTGCCCGGTGATATGTCCGTCCAGCCGGGGGATTACGTAAGAGTCCCCCTGGGCAAGCGCGACACGCCCGGCGTCGTCTGGACGCTCGAGGGCAAAGATAAAATCGATCCCGCCAAGCTCAAGAACATCCAGCAGAAATATGCTTTCGAGCCGATGCCGCAGGTGCACCGGCAATTCCTCGAATGGGTTGCGCGCTACACGATGTCCGACCTTGGCGCCGTGCTGAAAATGTCGTTGAGCGCGCCCGAGGCGCTGCAGCCGCCGAAAACGGCGAATGCCTATACGCTGGCCGGCGCGATGCCGGAAAAACTTCCCGCCGCGCGCCGCAAGATCGTGGAGCTGCTCTCCGACGGCGTGCCGCGCCGCGCGGTCGATATCGCGCGCGAAGCGGGGTGCAGCGCCGCGCTGATCCGCTCCATGGCGGCGGCGGGGCAGCTGGCCGCGCGTCCCGCGTCCTCGCCCGCGCCGTGCCGCGACATTAATCTGGATGATACTTCACTGACGTTTTCGAAAGACCAGCAATCGGCAGCCGATGCCTTGCGGAAACTCGCGGGGGCGGGAAAGTTTTCGACGGTGCTGCTCGATGGCGTGACGGGTTCCGGCAAGACGGAAGTTTATTTTGAGGCTGTCGCCGAAGCCGTGCGGCAGGGGCGGCAGGCGCTGATCCTGCTGCCGGAAATCTCGCTCTCCGCGCAGTTCCTCGAAAGGTTCGAGCGGCGTTTTGGCACCGCGCCCGCCCTGTGGCATTCCGAAGTCCCCGCGGCGCAGCGCCGCGTGACATGGACGGGTGTGGCCGAAGGAAAGACAAAAGTCGTCGTTGGTGCGCGCTCCGCGCTGTTCCTTCCCTATGCCGATCTGGGCCTGATTATCGTCGACGAAGAACATGACGCATCTTTCAAGCAGGAAGAGGGCGTGATGTATCACGCCCGCGACATGGCGATTGTGCGCGCGCGGCTTGGCGGGTTTGCCGCCGTGCTGGTGTCGGCGACGCCGTCGCTGGAAACCATGGTGAACGTGCAACAGGGCAAATACCATTACCTGCAGCTGCCCGCACGCCATGCGGGCGCGAAGCTGCCGGATATCCACATCGTGAGCCTGAAACTCGCGCCGCCATCGCGTGGGAAATTCATTTCTCCCCTTTTGGAGAAGGCGCTGCAGGAAACTTTCGCGGCGGGCGAACAGTCGCTGTTGTTCCTGAACCGCCGCGGCTATGCGCCGCTCACGCTCTGCCGCACCTGCGGCTTCCGCTTCCAGTGCCCGTCGTGCAGCGCGTGGCTGGTCGAACACAAGCGGTTTTCGCGCCTGCAATGCCACCACTGCGGTTTCCTGCAGAACGTGCCGCGCGCCTGCCCGTCCTGCAATGACGAAGACAGCTTCGCCGCCTGCGGCCCCGGCGTTGAACGCATTCAGGAAGAAGTGCAGGGGCTGCTGCCCGATGCACGCACCTTTATTCTTGCGAGCGACGTGATCACCAGCCCGAACATGATCCGGGGCGCGGTGCGCGACATCGAGGACCGCAAGCACGACATCATCATCGGTACACAGATCATCGCGAAAGGCCACCATTTCCCTTCGCTGACCTGCGTGGGCGTGATTGATGCGGATTTAGGCCTCTCGGGCGGTGATTTGCGCGCGGGCGAACGCACCTTTCAGCTCCTGCACCAGGTTGCCGGCAGGGCAGGGCGCGGCGAAAAGATGGGCCGTGTGTACCTGCAGACCTATATGCCCGAGCAGAGCGTCATCAGGGCGCTTGCCAAAAACAACCGCGATGAATTCCTCGCCGTCGAGGCGCGCGAACGGGAAAAGGCCGGCATGCCGCCCTTTGGCCGCCTTGCTGGTCTGATTGTCTCGGGTCCCGATGAAATGAAGCTCGACCAGTTCTGCCGCGCGGTCGCGCAAAAGGCGCCGCGTTACGACGACATCCGCGTGCTGGGCCCCGCGCCCGCGCCGATGGCCTATTTGCGCGGGCGTCACCGCCGCCGTTTCCTGATCAAGGCGGGAAAAGAGATTTCGTTGCAGAAATATCTTGCTGAATGGCTATCGACCGTGAAGGTGCCCTCGGCCCTTCTGCTGAAGGTCGATATCGATCCGCAGAGTTTCTTTTAAAAGCTGAAGCCACGGTGTTTCGGCCGTTGCACGGCGGGATGATCCAGCCCTGCTTCGTCATTCGCCGCTCCCGCCGTCAGCGGATATTTCACCATTTCGAAAGCATTTGTGCGGGCGGCGTCCTGGTAATAGTTTTTGCGCGTGGCGTAGATGTTGAAGCCGATGCTCTGGTAGAGTTTTTGGGCGGGGAAATTGTCTTCCACGACCTGGAGCGACATGGCTTTGGCCCCGGCGTTGAGGGCGATCAGTTCGCCCATGTGCATCAGGCGCCGGCCAAGACCGTGGCGGCGCTGTTGCTGGTCGACCGCCATCACGTCGACGTTCATGACGCCGTGGCTTCGGGCATAGGAGCAGTTGGCAATCAGGAAGCCCGCCACATGGCCGGGACTGTCTTCTGCGACGACGAGATTGTAATCAGGATTGTCGACCCGGTTGCTGATAAAGCCGGGGATCCTTTCGGGATTGCTCTCCCACTTCGAAAAGCAATCCAGATATATTTTCACGATCTGGTCGACATCGCGCTGCGCGGCCTTGCGGAAGATAATGGAAAGGGGCGCTGCCATCGTCAGGTCTTCTTCCGGAAGCTCAAGGCAGAGCCGACCTTGACCGGGTTGCGCAATACCGTCGACTCGACCGAGCCCAGATGTTCCTTGGCCGTCCTTTGAAGTTCTGCAGGGGCCTCGTCCACGGAATTGAAGGTCCCATAGTCGGAAATGATCTTAACTCCTTGCGGCGCGTCGCCCAGCACTTCGAGGTTCGGGTTTTCGCGGCAGTCGATGACGCCCGTGATGGTGCGGGGCAGGCCGCGCAGTGATTTCAGGTTATTGTCGCGGCAGCGGAAATCGCCTTCGAGATCAACCATGGAAAGATCAGGCAGCGCAGGCCAGCCGAGTTCCTCCATATCAAAATTGCCCTTGGCGTGAAGCGTACCGTCGTCGCGGCGCTTCAGGGTGAGGCCGAAGTCGCGCAGGGTCACTTCCGCCTTATGCACCGCCGGCATGTCAAATTTCGGTATCCCGATCGTGGGTTCCGGAGTAGCCCCGGGTTCTGAAGAAGTATTGAAATCGTCCTGCATCCCGATCGCCCCAAACTGTTCTGTTGCCGATGTCGCAAATCCCGGCAGCGCCTTGAATGACGGGCGCCTGCATGAGTTTAATACCAGATTCTTCAGTATTATGTCAAATACTTTAACGTTTGAGAGCTCGGTGTTGGTCCAAGGCCATTAATACTTTATATAATTGATATAAATGAATTTTTTAAGATTTTAGCACTTAGTATTTGACAGAATCATGACTTTCTATCATTCTACGGCGATACAAAAACGGGGAGTACTCCACTATGTTCGCCAGCATCAATTTCAACATCCTCATGAGCATGGCCATCACGGCCGGTTGCTTCGTCTCCAAGGCCTTTGCGGCTGCGGTTGTGGCGGGGTCGGTCGGCGCATTCATCGCCTGCGTCGTGATCTTCACCAGAAAAGACAATTCATCCACCATCGACAAGGTGGTCGGGACGATCCGTTCCTGGGTCTGAACAGGTTTCTTTAAGGCATAAACACGGTTTGCAGCTTCGCCTTCTTCGGCGAAAAGTCGCGCCATTTGTCGATGTCGCAGGCAAAGACGGCCAGCGCCGACGGCGGGAATTTGCCGATCACCTCGCCGGTCGCGCGCGCGAGCTTTTCGGCAAGATCCTCAAAGCCGGGGTTGTGCCCCACGACGACAAGCTTTGAATATTTGTCATCCGCCTCGCGGATTTCATCCATGATGATGTCCGGCGGCGCAAGGTAAAGGTCGCGGTCAAAGCGCGTCGCGAGGGCGTCCATTCCGTTCTTGAAAATCTTGCTCATCGCGATGCGCGCCGTTTCCTTTGTGCGCATGGAGGAGGAAGAGAAGAGCGCATCGGGCACGATGCCCTGTTCTTTCATAAAGGCGCCGACGTTTTCCGCCTCGAGAAGCCCGCGCGTTGACAGCACGCGGTCGTGGTCGTCCATATCGACGGACGCGGCAGGTTCAGAATGCGCATGTCTGAGCAGGCAAAGCGTTTTCATTTTCAGTAGCTTGACACGTAAAGGCAGTATAGACTATATCGCAGCGAAAACGGGTTGTCATGCCTGAAGGCACCAAAGATTATGTCGCGGTCATCGATATCGGTTCCAATGCCGTGCGGCTTGTGGTCTATGACGGACTGAACCGCGCGCCCTTCAAAATCCATAATGAACGCACGCAATGCCACCTCGGCAAGCATCTCGCCACGACGGGAAAGCTGAACCCGGACGGCGTGGCGGCGGCGCTGGATTCCATCGGGCGCTACGCGGGCCTCATCAACGCGATGAAAATCCGCCAGGTGCGCGCGGTCGCGACCGCCGCGATGCGCGATGCGGCCGACGGCGCGGATTTCATCCGCAGGGTCAAGGACGACTACGGCCTGAAAATCCAGATCATTGAGGGCGAGGAAGAAGCGCGCCTCTCCGCCTGCGGCGTGATGATGAACGGCCTCGGCGCGCAAGGGGTGATCGGCGATTACGGCGGCGGATCGCTCGAGCTCATTGTCATCGAAAACGACGTGGTGAAGCACAAGGCAAGCCTGCCGCTCGGCGCGCACCGCCTGCATGCCATCGACGGGCGTGCGGCGCAGGTCAAGGCCGTCAACGACCAGCTTGCCACCGTGCCGTTCCTGAAAAATTTTACAGGCCAGGATTTCTATGCAATCGGCGGCGCCTGGCGCTCGATGGCGCGCGCGCATATGCATATGGCGAAACATCCTCTGCATGTGCTCGACCATTACACGGTCGAGGGAAAGAAGGCGCTGGAATACGCGGATCTTATTTCACACCAGAGCATCGCGTCGCTGCAAAAGACCATCGGCATGATGGAAAAACGCGTGCACGACATGGGCGTCGCGGCGCTCGCGATGCATGAGGTGTTCCAGGTGTTGAAACCCTCGCGCCTTATCTTCTCCGGCACGGGGTTGCGCGAAGGGATGTTGTACGACGGGTTGTCGCCCGCGCTGCAGAAGGAAGATGCGCTGATTGCCTCGTGCCAGAAAATGGCGCGCGCGGTCAGCCGTTTTGGCGACCTTGACGGTTTCACGGCGCTGGATAAATGGATGTCGCCCCTGTTCGAAAAAGAAGACGATAAGACGCAACGCCTGTTACATGCGGGCTGCCTGTTGTCCGACATCGGCTGGTTCGAGCATGAAGACTACCAGGCGCGCCACGCTTTCGAACGCATCCTCGTCATGCCGTTCTATGGCATCGACCACCCGGGCCGCGCGTTTCTCGCGTTGATGCAGTACGCGCGTCATGCAGGCGACGAGCCGGGCGCGGTGCAGGAAATCACCTCAAAGCTCGTCGGCCCGCAGATGACGACGATTGCGATCATCGCGGGCCTCGCGCAGCGCATGGGCTACTTGCTCACGGGCGGCGCGCTCGGGTTGTTGAAAGAATGCGGGCTCGAAGTCTCCGCGAAAAAGGTCACGCTGAACCTGCAAGGAAAATCGCATATGCTGAACGCCGAAGTCGTCGGCAAGGCCCTCGCACGCCTCGCCGAGGCGATGGGTAAAGAGGCGGCGATCAGGACGTAACTATTCGGCAGGGACTTCCGTTTTCACCAGCTTCAGCCGGTTATTCTCGATTGCGAGGGCGAGTTTGCCGTCGCGCAGGTCGAGGGCTTCCTTACCGAAGACCTTGAAGCGCCAGCCGGACATGGCGGCGACTTTCGCTTCCTTGCCGAAACCGGCGATGAGTTCGAGGTCGGCGGCGGTGCAGAGCAGTTTCGGCGCGACTTCGTTTTCCTCGCACTTCAATTTCAACAAAACGCGCAAGAGGTCGATGGTGGGCGCGAGGCCGGGCGGCAATTGCGTGCGCGGTTCGCGCTGCGGGCCTTCGCCTTCGTCCATTTCCATGCCGCGGCGCACGGCGTCGAGCAGTTCCTCGCCGCGCGCGCTTTCGGCAAAGCCGTGGTTCACGTTGCGCATCTTGCCCAGCGCTTCCTTGTTTGACGGCGGATGCGCCGCGATCTCGGAAATCGCCTCGTCCTTCAGGATGCGGCCGCGCGGCACGTCGACTTCCTGCGCGAGGCGCTCGCGCCAGGCCGCGATTTCCTTGACGATGCACAGCGTGCGCGGCTTGTGGTTCGGGATCTTGATGCGCTCCCAGGCGTCTTCGGGGCGGTTGATGTAGTTTTCCTTGGTCGAGAGCTTTTTCATTTCATCCCGGATCCAGGATGTGCGCTCCAGCGTCTCGATGCGCTCGGCCAGTTTCAGGAAAATCTTGCGCAGGTGCGTCACATCCGCCAGCGCGTATTTGAGCTGCTTGGAGGTCAGCGGGCGCTGCGCCCAGTCCGTAAAACGGCTGGACTTATCGAGGTGTTTTTTGAGAATCGAGTTGACGAGGACCTCATAGCTCACCTGCTCGCCATAGCCGCAGACCATCGCCGCGACCTGCGTGTCGAAGATCGGGGCGGGGAGCTTGCCGGATTCATTGAAGAAGATTTCGAGGTCCTGCCGGCAGGCGTGGAAGACTTTCAGGACTTCCTTGTTCTGCATCAGCTCATAGAAGGGCTCGAGGTCCATCTCTTCGGCTAGCGGATCGATCGCGAAAGCCTCGTCCTCGTCGCTGCCCGCCACCTGGATCAGGCAGAGGTGCGGCCAGTACGTCTTTTCGCGGATGAATTCGGTGTCGACCGTCACAAAATCCGACTTTTTCAGGCGGTTGCAGAGGGTCTTCAGGTCCTTGGTGTTAGTAATCAGAGTCATTGTTCAGTTAAATTAGTGCAAAGGCGGGTGTTTCGCCATGCCTAAATTCACCTTTTTAGCGGGTTTCTCAGGGCGCGCCCGCGCTTTCCTGCTTTGCCTTGAAGTCTTTTACCTTCGCCTGCCCGTCAAGGAGCTGCTGCGGCGTCAGTTTCAGGGCGGCGAGGTCGCGGTCGCTGCCATAGGTCTCTTTTCCCGAGCCCGTGGCGGCCAGCGTAAACCAGTACCAGGCCTCCGGGAAATCCTGCGATACGCCCTTGCCGTCGAAATAGGCATGGCCCAGCTGGTTCTGTGCGTCGGGCTGGCCCTGGCTCGCGGCGCGGCGGAACCACTTCATCGCCATCGGCACATCGATCGTCACGCCGTTGTCACCGGTGATGTACAGGCGGCCCAGGTTGTATTGCGCGTTGGAATCGCCCTTCGAGGCGGCGCTCTTGTACAGCTCGACAATGCCGCCCTTTTCGCCGAGGGAGCCGGTGACGCGGCCGTCCTTGACCAGCTGCGCCAGCTTGCTCTGCGCGCTCGCGTTGCCTTTCTTGGCGGCGATGGTGTACCAGCGCACGGCTTCGGTGTCGCTTTTCTCGACCGTTTCGCCGTTCAGGTACATGTCGCCGATATGCTTGGCGGCGTCGATGCTGCCGTGCTTGTAGGCGCGGTTGTAATAGTCGAAGGCCTTTTTCAGGTCATGCGGGACGCCCAGGCCCTGGTAATACAGGTTGCCCAGCGCGTTTTCGGCGATGTTGTTGCCATGCGCCGAAGCGGAATAATACCAGCGCGCGGCCGTGCCCGGGTCGGCATCCACGCCAAGGCCCTGCGCGTACATGTTGCCGAGGTTCACTTCGGCGTCGACGTAATCCTGCTTGCCCGCCATCTGGTAATAATAGATTGCGTCGGTATAGCTCTGGTGCAACCCGCCGGTGCCGGTCTGGTACAGGTAGCCGAGGTAATAGGCGGCAAAGGCGTCGCCGCTGGCCGCCCTGTGCAGGAGGCTTTTCGGATCCATGCCTTGGTCCGCCGTCTGCGCGAAAGCCGCGGCCGGCAGGAAGGTCAGGAACCCCAGCACCAGAATGACGAGATGACGCATCTTTTTTCCCCGTTTTGATCAAACCCTTGTTCCAAGGACGCAAGTAAAAAGGACTGCCCCTTCAATGCTTACCCCTAACCTCATTTTTGCGGACCGGGGCCAAAGGTGCAATAAGAGAAACATACCCCGGATTACCTTAAAGAAATCCTGACGCTGACAGGGCCGTTTTAATAATTGCGGACCGCCGTGTTTATGGTTATGTTAACTGATAACGGGGCCCATCGTGACGTTTATTCCGGGGCGCGTTTTATGCTAAAAATATAGGCCGTTTTTGAAAGAAATACAGAGGGATTCTTCTATGCACGCGTATCGCACCCATACCTGCGGCCAGCTTCGGGCAGGGGATAAAGGCAAAACCGTTCGTATCTCGGGGTGGATTCACCGCGTGCGCGACCATGGCGGCGTGTTGTTCGTCGACCTGCGCGACCATTACGGCCTGACACAGGTGGTGGTCAAGCAGAACAATCCCATCGCAAAGGAAATCGAGAAGCTGAAACTCGAAAACGTGATCTGCATCACAGGCGACGTGCTGATGCGCACGCCTGAAACCGTGAACAAGCAGCTGCCGACCGGCGAGATCGAGCTGGAAGCGAAGTCGATGGAGCTTCTGTCGTCCGAAGTGACGGAGATGCTGCCGCTGCAGGTCAACTCGGACGAACCCTATGGCGAGGATGTGCGCCTCAAATACCGCTTCCTCGACCTGCGCCGCAATGTCATTCACCGCAACATCATGCTGCGCTCGGACGTGGTTTATTCCATGCGCCGCCGCATGGTGGAGCAAGGCTTCCGCGAATTCACGACGCCGATTTTGACGGCGTCGTCGCCCGAAGGCGCGCGTGACTTCCTCGTTCCCTCGCGCCTGCATCCCGGCAAGTTCTATGCCTTGCCGCAGGCGCCGCAGCAGTTCAAGCAGCTCCTGATGATGTCGGGCTTTGACCGCTACTTCCAGATCGCGCCTTGCTTCCGCGACGAAGACGCGCGCGCCGACCGCACGGCGGGCGAGTTCTACCAGCTCGACATGGAAATGTCGTTTGTGACGCAGGATGACGTGTTCAGCGTGATGGAAAAAGTCATCGGCGGCGTGTTCGAGGAATTCTCCGAATTCACCGGCACGAAGCAAAGTGTCACGCCCGCGCCGTGGATCCGCATCCCTTACGATGAATCGATGTTGAAGTACGGCAACGACAAGCCGGACCTGCGCTGCCCGATCGTTATGTTCGACGCTTCCGAGATGTGGGCGAAATCGGACTTCGGCGTGTTCAAGGGCATCGTCGAAAAAGGCGGCCAGGTGCGCGCCATCCCGGCCAAGAACGCCGGAAAAATGCCCCGCAGCTGGTTCGACAAGCTGGGTTCCTGGGCACAATCCGAGCTCGGCATGCCCGCTCCTCCGGGCTACATCGTCCTGAAAGAGATCAAGGACGGTAAGAACGTCTATGCCGGCCCTCTCGCCAAGTTCGTCGAAAGCCAGCTGGAAGATCTTTTCAAAAAAGCATTCCCCAAGCCGGAACTGGGCGACACGGTCTTCTTCGTCGGGAACCCCGACGTTGCGAAGCTCAATTCACAGGTCGCCCCGTTGCGCGTGCGTATCGGCAACGAGCTGGAGCTGTCGGAAAAAGACTGCTTCAAGTTCTGCTGGGTCGTCGATTACCCGATGTTCGAGATCAACGACAAGACGAACAAGGTCGATTTCTCGCATAACCCCTTCTCCATGCCGCAGGGCGGCCTCAAGGCGCTGCAGACGCAAGACCCGCTCAAGATCAAGGCCACGCAATACGACTGCGTCGCGAACGGGCTCGAGCTGTGCTCCGGCGGTATCCGCAACCACAACCCCGATGCGATGGAAAAAGCTTTCGAAATCGCGGGCTATCCCAAGGGCGCGGTGCAGGAAAAATTCGGCGGCATGTACAACGCCTTCAAGCTGGGCGCCCCGCCGCACGGCGGCTGCGCGTTCGGCATCGACCGCATCATCATGATGTTGGCGAAGGAGCCGAACATCCGCGAAGTCATCGCCTTCCCGATGAACCAGCAGGCCGAAGACCTCATGATGGGCGCGCCTTCGAGCGCCGAGCCGCACCAGTTGCGCGACGTGCATATCAAGCTGGAGCTGCCCAAACCGCAGGAGCGCAAGGCAAGCTGACGCCGTTGATTCCCCAAGCGTTTTTTCGCCGGACAGGACAGCTGGCGAAAAAGGGTATATCATGGCCGCACCCCTTGATCTGACAGCACAACGAAGATGAAAAAGCTTTCGGCAGAATTTCTGAAGCGCGTCGGCGAGTATATGCTCGTCGAGACGCCGCTGCGCAAAGCAGATATGTGCCTCGTCTTCGGCGGGGAGCAGGCGGATGCCCTCGCGACCCGTGCGGCGGAGCTGTATCACCAGGGCTATTTCCCCCTGATCGTCGTCTCGGGCGGCGTGCCGACCAGCAAGGGAACGCTGGAATGCAACCAGATGCACGACCGCCTCGTGGCGCTCGGTGTGCCCGAAAGCGCCATCCTCATCGAGGACAAGGCGACGAATACGGGCGAAAACGTCTTTCGTACAATGCAGCTTCTGAAGGCCACCGGCGAGTTTGACAAAATCAATTCTGTGCTCGGCATCGGACAGATCCACGGCTCGCGCCGGTTCCTGATGACGCTCGAAAAACAATGGCCCGCCGTGACCAAGATGTTCACCGCGCCCGACACCTTCGGCACGCCGCGCGAAGACTGGCATACCAACAAGCGCTTCCGTCATGCGGTGCTGCATGAGTTTGTGAAAATCCCGAAGTACAAGGCGCGCGGCTTTATCTCCGAAATCGACATGGACGAGATGAAGAAGAAAATTTCGGGCTTGTCCGCGCCAAGACCGCCCGCACCGCCCGCCGGACCCGCGATGTAACATGTCTTCCTTCAGCAACCATCCGCTGATCCTGCGCAGCGCGCCCGGCCTTTCGCGCGTGCTCCAGCATGAAATGAAGTTCCGCAAGATCATGGAGCGCGGCGCGAGACCGCTGGAACTGCGCCAGCGCAACCACGACCTCGTCTTCCTCAAGAACGTCGTTTCGGCCAAGGGGTTGCAGGATATGCGCGTGGCCGAGGATTGCGGCGACTGCCTGCTGTTCGGGCAGTACAAGGTCACGCCCGCGCAGCTCGACCGCGCCGGCGAAATCCTGCGGCGTTTCAAAAAGCCCGTAAAGCTTGCCGTGACCGCGGACGGAAGACATTTTGACCGGAGAGACATGGACCGCTTCATGACGCGGGAGCTCAAAGACCGCGGCGCAAGGTTTTCCGAAGACGGCTGGATGCTCTGGCTGTTCCTGATCGACGAGAAATTTTACCTGATGCTCCAGACCGCGGATGAAAAGGACGCGCCGTTCCGCCACTTTCGTAAACGTGAACGGGAAGGGAGCCTGCCGCCCACCATCGCCGCCGCGCTCATCTTCGCCGCGCGCCCGCAGGAAGGCGAGGTTGCGGTCGATTACTGCTGCGGCAGCGGCACCTTGTTGTCGGAGACTCACGGACTTCAGCGCCGCATGGGCCAGATGGTCGGCTTCGATATCGACGAGGCGGCTGTCAGCGTCGCGCGCACGAACCTGAAGAACGTCACGCAGGCCAAAATCGTCCATGGCGATGGCACAAATACAGAGCTGCCGGAAAGCTTCGCGAATCTCGCGCTTGGCAACCTGCCCTTCGGCAAACAGTTCGGGGATACGGAATCGAACCCCGCACTTTACGAAAGCCTGCTCCGCGAGATGATCCGGACCGCGAAAAAGCCCGGCTGGCGCGCGGCCCTGCTGACCTCGGATTCGGGGGGCTTCAAGTCTGCCCTTCAAAAGCTACCTCAATTGCAGTATGAAGAGACCTTCACGGTGAAGATCCGCGGTGAAGTCTCCCGCGGCTATATGGTGACATTTAAATGACGGCAGTCGGTTACATCGATACCTATTACGCGAACACGCTGGGCGGGGATAAGGTTTATCCCGAACTCGGCGAGGTGATTTATACCGACGTCTGCGTCGTGGGTGGCGGCCTTGCGGGGCTGAACACGGCGCTGGGGCTGATTGAACGCGGCAAGTCGGTCGCGCTGGTCGAAGCCAAGCGCATCGGCTGGGGCGGCTCAGGCCGCAACGCGGGCTTCGTCGCGAAGGGCTACGCGGCGGACGAAGGCACGCTGCTGAAAAAGCTTGGGCACGCGAAGGCGAAGCAGCTTGTCACCATGACGCAGAACGCGCGCAAGCTGATCCGCCGCCGCATTGAAGACTTTCACATCGACTGCGGCCCGCTGATCGAGGGCGTCCTCACCGTCTCGTGGAAAGACAATCCGCAGGACGTGAAGGACTATATCAAGGAAACCAATGACAATTTTGACACCGGTTTCGAATTCTGGCCGCGCGAGAAAGTGCGCGAGCATTGCAAGACCGACAAATACTACGATGCCGTGTTTTCGCCGCAGGATTACCAATTTCACCCGTTGAGATATGTGCACGGCATCGCGCGCGTGATCTCGCAAAAAGGCTGCCGTTTGTTCGAAAACTCTCCTGCCGAGAGCATCACGAAAGACGGCGACGGCTGGGCCGTGAAAACACCGAAGGGGACGGTCAAGGCACAGCATGTCGTGCTGTGCTGCTCGATCTACCTCGACGGTCTCGACCGCAAGCTGGCCAATGCGTCCTTCCCCGTGCAGACCTACATCATGGTGACCAAGCCGGTCGACGGCGAATTGCTGAAAAATTCCATCAACACCCGCCATGCGGTGTCGGATACGCGTTTCTGCAGCGACTATTACCGGCGTCTCGAGGGCAACCGCGTTCTCTGGGCGGGCGCGTCGCGCTCTGGGCCAAGCCTGCCGATAT
>JADMIO012791489.1_pt1 | contig 14587 bp, 12 predicted proteins | sample 8958161 | NCBI WGS metagenome assembly JADMIO01 (sample SAMN16585339, study PRJNA669376) | soil metagenome | isolation source: Crop rotation soil | place: USA: Cullars Rotation, Alabama | collected 2011 | reverse complement strand
CTTTCCCGATCGCTGCGCTGGGACTGGAAGTAGGGGGCGTGGGGGCCTTCGCGCTCGGGGCCTTCGTCCCAGTCCATGCCCATCCAGCGGAAGCCGTCGAGGATCAGGCGGACGGCGTCCTCGACGTGGCGCTGCTGGTCGGTGTCGTCGATCCGCAGGAGGAACTGGCCCCCGTGGTGGCGGGCGAGGAGCCAGTTGAACAGGGCCGTCCGGACCCCGCCGATGTGGAGGAACCCGGTGGGGCTGGGGGCGAATCGCGTGCGTACGGACATGGACATTCTTGTGGGATTCGAGGAGGCGTGTGGCAAAGCTGGGCCGGCATCGCCCGCGCGAGGGGCCGGGATCACGATAGGCGTCCCCGGGCCGCGCTGTCAACCGGACCGGAACATCCTAACGCCCCCTCGTTCCGGGGCGGAAGGTCGGCACCCTGGCGCCTGCCCGCCGTCCCGAGGTCCGGAGCGACAGGGGCGTGGGTCTCCTCACCGGCCGGGACGCATTCGCGGTCGGAATCGATCTACCGAACGCGCAAGGAGTTCGAGCATCAGCTTGCGCAACAACGCCCCATTTGCGGAGGTGATCAGGGATCAACGCCAACAGCCTTGCACCGGATCTCGTCATAAGCCCGTAATTTACGGCATTCTGCGACAGGGCTGGACGTGACACATCGGCATTCGCGAACACAAGTTTAAAGCTGGCACACGGCTTGCTGTCCGGCGCACTTCGGATGATGATGATGCAGATTTCGGATGTTCTTTTCGGAAATATGTCCGGCAAATGACATATCATGATTGCATTGGGTTCCGAGCGAGCGTGATCGCCCCCGTCTGGAGTCGGGCGGGAGGGAGCGATCCAGGCGACAGGCGATTATGTTGCCGACTCCTCCCCACGATCGGTCCGTCCCCGTCCGCGAGCCCTGTGATCGGTCCTCCCCCCCGCGCGGGCTTCCTCCACGTTTCCACCCTTCACGTCGCAAGCCGAGGCCTTTCCCGATGATTGCTCTGAATTCCAAGCAGATGGCGGCGGGCCAGACGAAGATGCCGCACGATGGGGGTTCTGCGGGCGGGATGCCGCTCTCGAAGATCCAGCAGGTCGTCACGCGGCTCCGGCTGGTGACTGCGCCGAGCCGCCAGAAGATCATCCTCCTGCTGGCCCGGGGGGAGCAGAACGTGGGGGACATCTGCGAGGAGCTGGGCAACCCCTCGCAGCCGGCGGTGAGCCATCAGCTCTCGCTCCTCCGCCACGGCCGCCTGATCGAGTCCCAGAGGCGGGGCCGGAACGTCTACTATCGTCTGACCGACTCCGGCCAGGCCGTGGCCCGCGCGTTCGACATCCTCGCCGAGGTCCGGTCCTCCCACCGCAACGGCTGAGCCGGGCCGCCTCCCGGCGTCCGTCCGGATCACTCCCCCGCGACGGGCACGCGCGGCGAGGAGACCGGGATGACCGGGGGCCGCGTCGGGGCTGAGGCCGAGGCCGGAGTCGAGAGCGACTCGGCGAACGCGACGACCTCGCGATCGTCCAGGGGAGGGATCCCGGCGTCGCATTTCCTGTTCAGGACGTCCAGCAGCAGCTTCGCGAGCAGGCCCTGGCTGATCGTCCCCAGGTGGCGCTCGTCCGCGAGGAACAGGCCGTCGAGGGTGTCGGCCGATCGATGGCGATCGATCCGCCGGCCGGAGACGGCGATCGTCCTCGGCCAGAGGACCCGGGCGGCCAGGCTCACGCGGGCGAAGTCGAACACCACGACCCGGTCCCGCGCGCCGGCCATGCGGCGGATCTCGGCGTTGAAGACGCCCATCTCGGCGAGGACGAGCCCGGCCAGGGCGGGCTCGGGCCGCACCCCGCGCGACGCGTCGCGGAACTCGGGCAGGTCGAGGATGTCGGGCACGGTGGCGATCACGAGCCTGACCCGGGGCGACGCCGCGAGCAGCGTCTCCGCCGCGACCTTGACGTTCTCCGCCGCCTTCCGGCCCAGGCCGGCCAGCGCCGATCGCGGATCGTCCGATTGCAGGGCGTAGATGAAGTCGTTCCCCCCGACGAAGAGGACCGCGGCCGTCACCTCCCCCTTCGCCACCTGGACCGCGAGCCCCGTGTGCTGTCCGGTGGCGATCATGTCGGCCGACGTCGCGCCGCTGCGTGCCCAGTTGTAGGCGTAACCCTGGTTCCTGGGCTCCCCCCAGCCCCCGGGGCGGAATTCGCCGAAATCGACCCCCCGCGTCGCCGCGAGGATCTCCACCCAGTTCCTCGCGGTGCTGCGGTGCGGCGCGTAGAACTGGTACTCGTCGGAGTAGCTGTCCCCCAAAACGCCGACGCCGCCCGCGCGGGCCGAGGGGCCGAGGAGAGACAGAAATCCGACCGCCGCCAAGAACCACCGAGTGCGCATGTCTGATAACCCGAGGCCAATCCTGGTGCAGATGGGGCCGTCGGATCGACGCCAGGCCCGCGAAGGCCCCGCCTCTCCGCGCGAGATCGACGTCGATCCACGCCCCACATAAGAGTGTGACGGACGGATCCGACCGATGGGACGGCAGTCTTGAGCAAAAACCCGAAATTTCTCGCACCCAACCCGCACAATCGGCACGATCGGCGATCCCCCCTCGCCGCGACGCCCCTCCGGCTCCTTGCGACGCCCCCCCTGTCCCGGTAAATTCCGTGCGATCGGGAGAAGTCCGCGAACGCGAAGGGATGGCCGATGACGCGCAGCCTGGCACTGGGGATCCTCATGATGGGCTCGACCGCGATCGCCGCACCGGACGGGTCGATCCCCGTGGGCGTCGCGAAGGTGGACGTGACGCCCGATTTCCCCGTCCGGCTCCATGGGTATGCGTCCCGGAAGGCCGAGTCCGGGGGCGTGGCGGGCAAGCTCTGGGTCAAGGCGATGGCGATCGGCTCGGACGAATCCGGCCCGTCGGTCGTGGTCAGCGCGGACAATCTCGGCGTCCCGGACGCGATCACGTCCGAGGTCGCCGCCCGTCTGAAGGCGAAGGCCGGGATCGCGCGGGAGAGGTTCGCCGTCGGGGCCTCGCACTCGCACACCGCGCCGGTCCTCGCGGGGTGCGCGCCGAACATCTTCGGCAGGCCATTCCTCGCCGAGGAGCGGGAGCACATCGACCGCTACACGAAGCTGTTCACCGACGCGGTCGAGGCCGCAGCGCTCGCCGCGCTGAAGGACCGCAGGCCGTCGCGGCTCGCGTGGGGCGAGGGCTCCGTCGGCTTCGCGATCAACCGCCGCGTGGTGGTCGACGGCAAGTGGACCAAAATCGGCGAGGTCCCGACCGGCCCCGTCGATCACTCGCTGCCGATGCTCCGGGCCGTCGACGAGGCGACGGGCGAGCTACGGGCCGTCCTCGTCAACTACGCGTGCCACTGCACGACCCTGAACCCCGACGACAACCAGATCCACGGCGATTGGGCCGGCTTCGCGCAGGAAGGCATCGAGTCCGACCACCCCGGCGCGATCGCGATGACCCTGATCGGCTGCGGCGCCGACGCGAATCCGCGCTCTCGCCCCGGCCTGGCCGTGGCGCAGCGTCACGGCCGCGAGTTGGCCGACGAGGTCTCGCGCCTGCTGAAAGGCCCCCTGAAACCCCTATCTTCCGCCCCGGTCGGGACGCTGCGCCGGGTCGCCCTGCCGTTCGACCGGCTCCCTACGCGCGAGGCCCTGGACGAACAGGTCAAGCTGGGTGGGCATCTCGGGAACAACGCGGCGATCCAGATCGCGAAGATCGAGCGCCTGGGGGCGCTGCCGCCCGCGATCGACTACCCGGTGCAGACCTGGAGGTTCGGCGACGACCTCGCGATGGTCTTCCTCGCGGGGGAGGTCGTGGTCGATTACGCCCTCCGGCTCAAGGCGGAATTCGACCCGAAGCGGATCTGGATCGTCTCTTATGCGAACGACGCCCCATGCTACATCCCGTCCGAGCGGATCTTGCGCGAGGGGGGCTACGAGGCCGGGGGCGCGATGCTCTATTACGGCTGGCCGTCGCCCCTGAGATCGGGCGTGGAAGACATCATCATCGGGGCGGTGCGGGCGCAGGTCCCGGAGGCGTTCAGGAAGCGGGATTAGCCGCCGTCATGTCCTGATCCGATCCCACCGTCCCGCCGCGATCGACCCGAAGGCGATGATCGGGATCCAGGCGGCCAGCTCGGGGGTCATGACCTTGTTGCCGCCGAGGTAGTTCACCAGGAACGATACCCCGTAGAACAGAGCCGACGTCCCGAGCGACATCCCGAGGTTCACGAACATGTTCCGCCCCTCGCCGCCGAGGACCAGGGGCAGGCTCAGGAGCAGCAGCACCATCGCCGTGAGGGGGCGCAGCATGCGGTTGTGGAGGAAGACGCCGACCTTCACGCTCTCCGTCGGGCTAGCCGGGTCGGAGAGGGCGCGGACGAGGTCGGGCGTGGTGGCGAACTGATACCAGTCGGCGCTGCGGGTGATGTTCGTGAAGGTGACGGACGAGCGGAGGAAGTACACCGCCCCGGGAGGCGGCGGCCCCGTGCCCATGGGCTTCGGGAACTTGCCGACCTGCTCCGGCCTGACCTCGATCAGGATCTTGCCGTCGGGCTTCGCCTCGGCCGGGCTGAGGGACGCCCCCCAGAGGAGCCACCCGCCCTTCAGCGGCGCCTTCGGGGCGTCCTCCGGGATGTACCGCGCGAGGCGGGCCTGGACGGTCATCAGAGAGCCGAACCGGGTGACGTTCAGGACGGCGTTGAACGGCTCGACGGTCTTCTCCGCGCGGTGGCCGAACTTGCCGTTGAGCTGGATGCCGTTGACGTCCCACCGGCTGCCGGCCGTGACCTTGCGCTTGCCGTCGTCGTCGGGAGTGCGCTGGAGGTCGTCGCTGATGCGGGGGATGATCAGCTCCTGATTCAGCACCGCGAGGACGCTGACGAGCCCGGCCGAGACGATCACGGGCACGATCACGCGCCTGGTGCTGACCCCCGCGGCGAGCATCGCGAGCAGCTCGTTGTTCTTCTGCATCCACGTGACGGTGAAGATCGCCGCCATCATCGTGATCACGCCGCAGAGCCGGTCGTAGAAGAAGCTGGTGCGCACGAGGTAGTAATACCCCATGTGCCGGAACAGCTCGCGCGTGCCGGAGGTGATCTTGAGGAACTCGTCGAGGTTCGAGAAGGCGTCGATGACGACGTAGAGCCCGACGAGCGAGACGAAGCTGATGACGTAAGCCTTGACGAAGGCCCAGTAGCGTTGCCGGTCGAGGATTCGCATCGTCGTCGTCCACCTCTCAGGAAACCGATCGATCGGCCGGGCTCATCGGGCGCGGGACGGCGCGTTCGCGGCGGGCCGTCCGGTCGCCTCGTCAATACTTCCGAACCTTGATCACGACGATCGCCGCGATCGCGGCGAGGAGCACGTTGCCGCTGGACACGACGGCCGGCCAGGCCACCCCCTCCTTCGCCAGGTTCACGAAGCCGAGGGTGAGCGGATAATACAGGAGCATGATCGGCAGGAAGCAGGTGGCGAAGGCGCTCAGGAAGTCCCTACGCGCGAACAGGATGCCGACCGGCGCGCCGAGCAGGACGAAGCAGAGGGAGCCGGCCGACAGGGCGAAGCGGAGCTGCTTCTCGGTGCGGTACTCGTCGGTCTTCTTCTTCCAGTACGGGCCTTCCCGGTAGGCTTCCCCCACGCTGGGCCATTCCACGCGCTCGATCTTGCCCATGCCGATCCAGAGCGCCGCGGAGACGGCCTGCCGGGCGCCCTCCTGGTCGATCTTCTTCTGGAGCACCTTCACCTCGGCGTCCAGCTCCGCGTTGGTCATCTCCTGCATCCGCTTCTCGATCTTGTACTTCTGCTCCTTCGGCAGGGGATACTGGATCTCCTGCTTGCCGTTGACGGTGAAGATGAACTGGCGCGATGAGTCGTTGGTCGTCTCCGCGTTCTCCAGCTCGATCCGGACGAGGCCGTTGGGGACGTCGAACCGGATCTTGGCCCGCTCGGAGGCGATGATGAAGTCGTAGTTGTTCGGGTCTTCCTTGCTCTTGCGATGCTTGAAGCGCGCCCCGATTAGGGTGTGGTCCTCGACGTCCTTCACGCTGATGTAGAACGGCGTGTTGGCGTTGTCGAACTGCCCCTCCTTCTTGAGGAGCTTGTAGAGCATGTCCTCGAAGTCCTGGAACAGGATCTTGCGGAAGACGTTCGTGGATCGGGGGATCGCGTCGCTGCTGGCGTAGAACAGGCCCGCCGTGAGGACGCCGCCGATCAGCCACGTCGGGATCAGCGCCGAGACGGCGCTGAGGCCCGCGGTCTTGATCGCGACGATCTCGTTGTCCGACGCCATCCGCCCGTAGACGACGCTGGCGGCGAACAGCAGGGCCACCGGGATGGTGTACGGCAGGCTGCTCGGGATGATGTACGGGATGATCCGCGCGATGTCCTGGGGCGCGAGCCCCGCGCGCGTGGCCTCGGCCATCACCATGAACAGCACGAAGATCGACGTGATCGTCACCAGCGCCAGCAGGAAGGCGCGGAACACCTGGTCGATCACGTAGCGTTGCAAGATCCCGAGCAAGGTTCCCCCCCGGCATCCGTGCCAGGTGAATGCGGATCGGAGCGGAGAGTCAGATTCGAGCCGCCGGGATCCGGATCCGGTCCGGGAGATGGTCCCGGATCCGCCATCCTCGCGAGGCCATCCCCCGCCCTCGTTCGTCCTCCGCGGGCGATCGGCGATCGGCCGCCCTGGTGCTCCGGATCATGTCGCCTCCGTGATCCCTGGGTTAGCGGGCGGGCCCGGAGGTGACGCTTCGGTCAGAAGATCGGCGATCGGGCGGGGGCGATTGAGCCAATGTCCGCATCTCGGCCCGCAGGGCGGCCGCCAGGCGTCGGATGCCTTCGCGGAGCGCCGGCCCGCTCGCCACGCCGTAGCTCAGCCGGGCCGTGTTCTTCGGGGCGGGGCCGGGGCCGTCGGGATAGGCGAACTCGCCCGGGACGTAGAGGACGCCTTCCTCCACGCATCGCCCGAAGAACGTGCCGTCGCGCCCGGTGTCGATCCCCTCGGGCAGGGTCAGCCAGACGTAGAGCCCGCCCTTGGGGCGGGTCCAGGAGACGTCCACGCCGAACGGGCCGAGGTGCTCGTCCAGCGCCGCGAGCAGCACGTCCCGCTTGGCCCGGTAGGTCGCCGCGAGCAGGGCGATCTGCCGCTCATATGACCCGTCGGCCATCGCCCTCTGGAGGACCTCCTGCGCGAAGTGGCTCGACCCGAAATCGTGGTTCCCCTTGAGGTTCAGGATCGGCCGCACCAGCGACTCGGGCAGCACGCCGTAGCCCGTCTTGAGGCCCGGGCTGAACGTCTTGCTGAAGGTGCGCGCGAGGATCACGGTCTCCGCCGCCCCCGCGTCGTGGCTCCACACGCTCGGAGGCTCGGTCCCCTCGAAGGTCACGCCCCGATACGCGGCGTCTTCGAGGACGAAGATGCGGTGATTTCTCGACCAATTCTCGGCCGCGCGGAGGAGAGGGACGCGGCGGTCGGCCGCGAGGCTCAGCCCCGTGGGGTTGGAGTGCTCGGTGATGGTGTAGATGAGCTTCACGCGGTCGAGACGCCCCTGCGCGTCGAGGTCGGCGAGCATCGCCCCCAGGGCGTCGATCTTCATGCCGCCCTCGTCCGTCTCGACGCCGAGGATCGTCGCGCCGAACGACTTGAGGACGCCCATGAACACGAAATAGGTCGGCGCCTCGACCAGCACGATGTCGCCCGGATCCAGCAGGGCTTCCGCCACGAGATAGAGCAATTGCTGGGAGCCGCTGGTGACGACCGTCCGCTCGATCGCGCTTTCGTACGCGCCCGGCGCGACGCCCTCGCCCCGTTCGAGGAACGCGATGAGGCGTCGCCTGAGCGACAGGTCGCCGCGCGTGGTGCCGTACTGGAGCGCCCTCTTCCCCTCGACCGGGTCGGCCAGCACCTCGCCCGCGGCGCGGGCCACGGCCTCGGTGGGCAGCGTGGCGTGATCGACGAACCCGGCGGCCAGCGAGACGACGTCCGGCGCCGCCAGGGCGCGCGCCATCAGGTCGCTGATCGGGGAATCGCCGGTCCGCGACGAGGCGGCGCTGAGGTTCGGTCCGGGCCGGGTCATGAGGGGTTCGCCGTGGGACGAAGTGGGGACGCAATGAGGGCTCACGGGTGTTCGGCTCACTCTAGCGATCGGGGGTGGGCTGTCAAGGTCGGCCGCGCGTACGCGGCCGCCGTCACCTCCGGGGGACACCCCCGCCCTTCGCCGGGTTCGGCCCCGCCACCCGGTTCTTCAGGGCGTTTTCGTACGGGTCCAGGACGCCGCGGGCGCACTCGCGCAGGACGCCCGCCGTGGGGTCCCCGGCATAACGACCGGGCGCCCTGGGCGGCAGGACGCGGTTGTAGAGCAGCGTGACGGAGGCCTTCGGGCGCACGCCGCGATGCGCCTCGATCTCGCGAACGATCTCGATCAGCGGCCGCCCCTGCACCACGAACCGATAGATCCCCATCCACGCCGGGGACCGATCCATGCAGCCGTGGCAGTGCACCAGGATCGGCCAGGCGTCCGGGTCCTGCGCGATCGCCAGGGTCTCGTCCAGGAACGTGTCCGACTCCAGCGCCGTCCCCGGGCTGCCGACGTAGCGGATCCCGTTCTCGCGCGCGAATCGCAGCTCATCCGGCAGGTTCGGGCTGCGCCTGGGCGTCTCCTCGGGGAAGAGGTTGATGATCGTCTTGAAGTGGAGCCTCTCCTGCTCGACCTTCAGCCCGGCATACGTCGGCATCGCGCTGATATAGATCTTCCCCGGCTCGACGGCGCGGAGCCGATCCAGCGGCCGATGATGCTGGATGATCTGAATCCCCCCGACGACCATCAGCCCGCTCGCCGCCGCGCCGCCGAGCGGGACCGCCAGCCGGGCCCATCCCCTCGGCCAGGGGAACGTCAGGCGGAGCAGCGCCAGGGCGAGCGAGATCATCCCCCAGGCGAACGACCATCGCGGCCAGTAGCCGACCGGCTCGACGCCGGGCAGGTCGAACGCGCGGAAGCTCGTTAGCACCGCCGCCGCGACGAGCAAACCCGCCACGTTCCGCTCGCGCGCCTCGCTCCATCGCGCGCGATGTTTCCACGCCGATCCGATCACGACCCCGGCAAGCGCCGTCGCGACGACCGAGAGCGTGACTCGCAGCCCGACCGGCGCGGCCGGGTCGGCGATCGCGCGCCATCCCAGGCCGTGCCAGCCGTCGTAGCACGGTCCCGGCGTGGCGGCGAACCACCCTCCGGCCGCGCCCAGGGCCATCGCGGCGGGCCAGAGCCGGGCGCGCCGGGAAAAGCTCCATCCCGCCGCGGCGATCGTCACGACCGCGGCCGACGCATACAGCGCGATCCGGTCGATCGTGTCTCCCGGTTCCGCGAGCCGATAGGCCGAGGGCGGCCGGGGGCTGAACGTCGGGCGGACGACGCGCGGATATTCCCCGTCGATGTCGTCGGGGAAATCCACGAAATGCCAGACGGCCGGCGCGGCCATCGCGATCAGCACGAGCCAGGGCCAGACGCGGGAGATCACGCCCCGCGAGGGCGGGGAGGTCCGTTCGACGAGCATGCTGATGGCTCCCTGCCTGGAGATGCGACCGCGGGGATGGATCGGGCGGGGACTCGGGATTCCAGATGGCAGATGGCAGATGGCAGATCCGAACTGAAGCTGTCATCTGACATCTGCCATCTGGAATCCCGAGTCCCCGCCCGATCCCAGTTTCGCCGCGAGGTGTATCCGCGATCGCCCGGGTGAACAAGAGCAAACCCGACCGCACATCACGCGGCTTCGGATGTGCCCCCGGTGGGGTCGGCGTCGGTCCAGAAGAGGTAATCGAGGCTGTTGTCCGGATGGAGCCGGATGTACGCCTCGATGTCGTCCAGGTTGTTCTGGACGAGACGCGCGGCCTCGCCGGTCTTGAGGGCGTCGGGCGAGACCTGGAACGGGTCGAGGAACTCGATCGAGCAGGAGCCGTCGGGCTGCATCACGCTGTAGACGCGTACGACCGGGGCGCCGGTCATCGCGGCGAGGGTGATCCAGGTGGTCGTGAACTGGTAGCGCGTGCCCAGGAACGTGCCCGGGGCGTTCCGCGCGCCGGTCCAGCGGACGTCGCCGGCGATCTGCACGATCATCCCGGCCTGCAAGATCCTCACGGCGCTGCGGACCGCGGTGCTGCCTTCCCTGGTCGTGAGCCGCCGCGAGATGAACAGCCGCCTCTGGCCGAGGGGGCCGTCGTCGCCGAAGTCGCGCGAGACGAGCTTCGAGATCTTCCGCGGTCTCTCGGTGAACCATCGGAGCGGATACCCCCGGCGCACGATCCAGTGCGCGGGCATCAGGAAGGCGCCGAAGTGGTTGAAGAGGAGGACCACGCCTTTGCCCTGAGCATGGGCCGACGCGAACGCCTCTTCATTGGTCACATGGAAGAACGGCGCGGCCTGGGCGTTGCTGAGGCCGTCGAGGAGGACGTCCCGTGCGCGCCAGCGGAACTGGTTCGCGGCCAGCTCGCGCCCGGTCCGGCCCGGGTCCCAGTCGGCCCCGAAATGGGCCGCCCCGCGACGGACGGCGGCCCCGTAGGAGCGCCGCCTCGGCACGTTCAGGGTGTATTCCAGCCGGCCGAGCCCCGAGACGACCTTCAGGGCCGCGCGCGGGGGCAACACCTTCAGGGCCGGGAGGAGGTTGTTGACCAGGAATTTCGGGAGGTTCGCGAAACTGATGGCCATCGCGAGTCTCGTCCCCGTGAGAGAGAGGTTCCCGGCTTTCGCGGATCCACGCCGAGGATCAGGAGCGACGGGCTTCCAGCCTCGCCGCGCCCGCCTCGGCCTCTTCGGGATCGTCCCAGAAGAAGTATTCGTTGCTGTTGTCCGGATGATCGCGCACGCGTTCCTCGATCCGGGCGAGGTACGGTTGCACGAACTCTTCGAGGCGACCGGGCCGGGCCGCGTCGCTCGGGATGCGGAACGAGGGCTCGAATTCCAGGGTATGAGAGCCGTCGAGCCCCATCCGGCAGAACACGGGCAGGACCGGCGCGCCGGTGAGGGCCGCCAGCGTGACCCACGTCGCCGAGAAGCGATACGGCTTCCCCAGGAACGTGGCCTCGGCCGTGTGCTGCCCCGTCCAGCGGACGTCGCCGGCGATCATCACCACCATGCCCGCCTTCAGCACCCGCCCCGCGCGGAGGATCGAGCCGGCCGCCTCTGTCGGGTCGGCCTTGCGCGAGATGAACAGCTTCTTCTGGCCGAGCGGGCCGTCCGTCTCGAATTCCTTGCTCAGGAACTTCGAGATGTGATGCGGTCGCTCCATGAACAACCGTAATGCATAGCCCTGACGGACGAGCCAGTGCGCGGGCATGAGGTGGGCGCCGAAGTGGTTGCCCAGCAGGATCACGCCCTTGCCCTGGGCGACCGCCGCGTCGAGGTGCTCCCGGCCCGCGACCTCGAACACCGAGGCCAGCGCCTCGTCCGCCAGCCCGTCGAGCAACTGGTCCCGCGTCCGCCAGCGGATCTGGTTCCCCGCGAGCTCGCGGCCGACCGCCGGGACGTCCCAGTGCGTGCCGAAGTAGGCCGCCCCGCGCTCGACGGCGTGGTCGAACCGGACGCGCAGGGTCTTCCCCATCGCGTATTCCGTCCGCCCGATCCCGGCGACGAAGCGCGACGCCGTCCTGGGCGGGAGCTTGCGCACCGCCGGGAGGATCAACCGGAGGAGGGCCTTGCGGATGTTCAAGCCGCGGCGCTGCATGGGGGTCCCCCGTCGGAAGAGTTCGCAGTTCGCAGTTCGCAGTTCGCAGGAACGTGGAGACGGATTCGAGATTCGAGATCGTGAATCTCGAATCTCGAATGCGCCCCCCGCCTTACGCCGCCTTCGTGCGGTTCTTCTCGACGTACTCGGCCAGGTCCGCGACGCGGAGGAGGCGGGGAACGTCGTCGTCGTCGATCACGACGTCGTACTGGTCCTGGATCGAGAGGAACACGCCGACGAGGTCGAGCGAGTCGATCCCGAGGTCATCGACAAGACGCTTCTCCGCGTCGACGTCGACCCCGGGCCGGAGCTTGCCGGCAGCACGGACCACGTCGATCACTTCGCCGAGCAGGGACGCCTCAGCCATCGGTCCACCTCCGAAAGATCAGGGCATTGTTGGTCCCGCCGAACCCGAACGAGGCGCTCATGGCATACCCCACTCGAGCGGGGCGCCCCTCGCCGGGCACATAGTCGAGAGTCAGCTCGGGGTCGGGGCGATAGTTGATCGTGGGGGGGATCATCTGCTCGCGGATCGCCCGCACGCAGGCCGCCGCCTCGATCGCCGAGGCCGCGCCCAGGCTGTGGCCGAGCGCACCCTTGATCGAGCTGACCGCCAGCCGATCGGCGTGGGGGCCGAACACCTCGCGGACGGCCGAGGTCTCGAACGAGTCGTTGACGGTCGTGCTCGTCCCGTGGGCGTTGTAATAGTCGATCGCGTCGGGGGCGATCCCCGCGCGGTCGATCGCGGTGCGGAGGCATCGCGCGATCTTGCCCGGCTCGGGCATCGCCATGTGGTGGCCGTCGGAGTTCATCGACCAGGAGACCAGCTCCGCCAGGGGCTCCAGCCCCAGCCGCCGCGCGGCGGTCTCCGTGGCGAGGGCCAGCATCCCGGCCCCCTCGGAGAGGACGAACCCGGCCCGATCCGCCGAGAACGGCCGGCTCGCCTGCGACGGATCCTCCAGCGAGCGGTCCCCGGCCTTGCGACCGAGCAGCGCCTTCATCGTGGCGAATCCGTTCACGATCGACGGCGTGAAGGCGCTCTCGGCCGCCCCGCAGAGGGCCAGGTCGGATTCCCCCGCGCGGAGCAGCAGCGCCGCCATGGCGACGGCATGCCCGCCCGAGGCGCAGGCGTTGGCCGGCGCGACGCTCGGGCCGTAGAGCTTCAGGTGCTGGGCGATCTGCCCGGCCGTCTGGTTGATGATCAGGCCGGGGACGAGATACGGGCTGGTCGCCAGGTTCTTCCGGCCCGCGGACCGGACCGTCTCTGCGTCCAGGAGGTCGAGCCCGCCCATGGCGGAGCCGATCGCCAGGGCGACGCGGTCGGGGTCGAACCCGGCGCCCTCGAGCTTCGCGTCCGACCAGGCCGCCCGCGCCGCGGCCAGGCCGAGGTGGATCGAGCGGGCATTCAGGCGGGAAACGGCGGGATCTTCCGCGGGGGAACCGGGGCCGAACTCGTCGACCATCCCGGCAATGTCCTGGAGGAATCGCTCGGCCGGCAGGCTCTCGTGGCGTCGGATGCCGGATCGGCCGGCGATCAGCCCGTCCCAGGTCGTGTCCAGGTCACGACCGAGGCAGGTGACTGCGGCATGTCCGACCACAACGATCCGCTCGGCCATCCTTTGCCTCGCTCTCAGCGACCCGTCTCCGCCCCCCGCATCCTGCGAAGGCACCACCTCCCCATCTTCTTCGGACGAAGCGGGGATGATCTTGAGCCGGATAATGCGATCGGCGGGCGGAACGACGCGCGACCGTTGACCCGCGCGAGGGGCGCAGAGTATCACAGGAGGTCGCAGTCGGGCCGCCGGCCGGGCGCATTTGTATCAAGAATGGGATAATTTCGCCATGCAGCTTGCCAAGTTCCTCGACCCGGATGGCGCGACGCGCGTGGGCGTGGTCGAGGGCGAGGGCGTCCGCCCGCTCGGCTCGCCCGGGGACGACTCCCGGAACCTCTTCAGCCGCCTGCTCTTCGCCGACTCGCCCGAGGCCGCCGTCGCCGCGACCCCGGCTGGCGACGTGATCCCCCTGCGCGACGTCTCGCTCCTGGCCCCGATCGACGACCAGGAGATCTGGGGCGCCGGGGTGACCTATGAGAGGAGCAAGGTCGCCAGGCAGGAGGAGTCGGCCGACGGCGGGTCGTTCTACGACAAGGTCTACAGCGCCGACCGCCCCGAGCTGTTCTTCAAGGCCACGCCCAGCCGGGTCGTCGGCCCCGGGACCGCCGTCCGCGTCCGCGCCGACTCCGACTGGAGCGTGCCCGAGCCCGAGCTGGCGCTGGTGCTCTCCCCCGACCTGCGGCTCGTCGGATACACGGTCGGCAACGACATGAGCGCGCGGGACATCGAGGGGCGGAATCCGCTCTACCTGCCCCAGGCCAAGATGTACGAGGCGTGCTGCGCCCTGGGGCCGTGCGTGACGCTGGCCTCGGCCATGCCGCCGGCCTCGGAGATCACGATCCGGCTGACAATCGAGCGCGACGGGGCCACGGCCTTCGACAGCTCGACCTCGGTCGGGCGCATGGCGCGATCGTTCGCCGAACTGATCGGCTGGCTGGGGCGGGACAACACGTTTCCCCAGGGGGCCGTGCTGCTCACCGGCACCGGCATCGTCCCGCCGGACGAATTCAGCTTGCAAGACGGAGACCGCGTCACCATCGCCATCGACGGTATCGGGGCGCTGGTCAATCCGGTCGTGAAGCGGGCCGGGGGCTGACGTCCCGGACCGTCCGTCCGCCGGGCATCAGGAGCCATTGACGGAGAAGGGCCGGCCCCCGAGGGATTCGGAGGGCCGGCCCGGATCTTACGAAGATAGCGACATCAAGCCTTCGGGGCGTCGGCGGGCTTGTCGGCCGGGGCGTCGGCGGGAAAG
>JADMIO011485930.1_pt1 | contig 14588 bp, 11 predicted proteins | sample 8958161 | NCBI WGS metagenome assembly JADMIO01 (sample SAMN16585339, study PRJNA669376) | soil metagenome | isolation source: Crop rotation soil | place: USA: Cullars Rotation, Alabama | collected 2011 | reverse complement strand
CCCCCCGCTGCTTCTTGGCCCCGATCCGCCGCTCCACGCTGCCGCGCGTCGGCTTGGTCTTGCGGCGGGGCTTGGGACGCACCTGGGCCCGCACGATCAGGTCCCGCAGTTTCGCGAAACACTCCTCCCGGTTGCCGCTCTGGCTCCGCCCGCTCTCGGCGTCGATCAGGATCTCGCCCCCCGCCGTCATCTGGTGCCCGGCCAGGGCCGCGAGCCGCACCCGCGCTTCGGGGTGGATCGGCAGGTCGTCCACCCGCACCCGCAGCTGACAGCGCGTCGAGACCTTGTTGACGTTCTGACCCCCCGGCCCGCTGGAACGCGAGAACTCGATCCCTACCACGCCGCGTGCCACCCGCACGCCCGGCGCGAGCGACAGCGTCCCATCGCCGATGGGCTCTTCCGCGCCGCTCTGGTGGTGCACGCTGTTCATGGCCTGAAAACCGCTCCGTTGCAGGGTACGCTCCACCCCATGATCCCACGCCTGTTCGTTCTCGGCCTCGTCCTGCTCGCACCGGTGTCCGGTGCGCTGGCCGATGACCCGCTCCCGCTCAAAACTTCCGAAGTCATGGCCGCCCAACCGCCGGCCGCGGCCCCCGATGAGGCCGCCATTTGGTCCAGCCCCAAGAGCGCGCTGTGGACCGTCCGCATCCAGCCCCGCGTCTGGTACGTCGGCCCCGCCGGCGACCTGAATCTCCCCGGCGCGCCCCCGAACACCCCCTCCTATTCCCTGGCCGACCTCAACACCGATTCGCCCCGCATGTCCCCTTATGTCGACCTGACCATCCGCGAGCCCAAATCCGGCTGGTTCTTCACCGTCAGCGGCGTCGGCGTCTCCATCGCCCAGGGCTCCACCGCCCCGGTCACCACCAATATCGGCACCCTCGCCGTCACGGCGGGGGACAGCCTCCAGACCAACGTCGAGTGGAACACCTTCCAGTTCTACATGGGTAAGCCCTTCAAGTTCTTCGATTTCGGCGACAAGACCGCCGACAACTCGATCACCTTCTCCTGGATCGCCGGCCTCCGCACCCACGACCAGAGTTTCACGATCAGCGGCCCCGGCGGCACCATCAACAGCGACAAGTTCTTCATCGAGGCCATCGGCGGCGTCAAGATGAACGTCCAGCTCCTGGACCGCTTCAGCGCCGAGGTGGACTTCGCCATCGGCGGCTGCCCTACCAACCGCTCGGTCCTCTCCCTGGATGTCGCCGTCGGCTTCATCTACCGCCCCACCGATGCCATCGGCATCCACGCCGGTTACCGCCTGCTGGAGGTCAACGCCTCTTCCGGCTCGGGCGTCAACGAGTACAAGTACAACGGGTCCCTGGCCGGCCTGTACGCCGGTGTGTCCATCCGTTTCTGACTCCCGAGCGGGCCCTTTGTTCCCTAACATTTTACGAATAAATTCTCCCCGATTCCGGGGGGTGGCCGGGGCTGGGATTACCTAAATTCATCTACCTAAGGGGCTAAGTTCTCTGTTGACAACCCCTTAGCGGTGGTGCATACTGATTGTGCCGGCGGGTTCTCCGTCGGTATTTACCCGAGGGTTCTCCTCGGACAACCACTTCCGGATTTTCCCGGAATGGGATGAAATCGGGTACAGGCCGCGGCAACGGATCGCGTCCCGGCAGGTACAGATTCATCGGAGGCGCGGACCAATGTCAACGCTGACGAAAAAAGACTTCGTGGACACCGTGGCGCAGAACTGCGGCGCGGACCGTGACATCGTGCGCGAGGTGCTGCAGTGCTTCCTGGACCAGGTCGTGGAGCGGCTTTCCACCGGGGAACGCATCGAGTTCCGCGACTTCGGCGTCTTCGAGGTGCGCCAGCGCGCCGCGCGCACGGCCCAGAACCCCAAGACTTTGCAGCGCGTCGCCGTGCCGCCGCGGCGGACCGTCAAGTTCAAGCCGGGCCGGCTGATGAAGGACCGCATGTCCGTCCGGCCCGAGCCCTCGTCACCCCCGCTGGATCCCACTCCGATCGATCACCGACCCGCCGGCAGCGTGCGTCCCACGCGCCGCTCGGCGTAAGCCTCCCCGCCGACCTCACCACACCCCGGGCGTAAACCCCCGCGTGCACGCCCGCCGCACATAGCGCTCGTTGCTCGCCCTTGCTCCCGTACCTCACACGGGCGCACGCGGTGTCGCTGCCGTCCGGTAACGGCCCGTGTTCGCCTTGCGCGCGTCCGGGAACCGATGCGCCCAACTTCACCGGCGTGAAGTTGGGCAATCTGGGGGTCGATAGACCCGGCTGGGAACACGGGAGCGGTCCGCGCGCCGCACGGCCGCGGATGTGTCGTCAGGCTCGAGATGTGGAGAGACCGCCGATTCGCAGGATCAACCCATGACCAACCGTACCGCAACCAGCAAATGGGCCGACAAGAAGATCTTCACCACCGGCGAGGCCGCGGAGGTCTGCAAGGTCAGCCAGCAGACCATCATCCGCTGCTTCGACGCGGGTCGTCTGGGCGGCTTCCGCGTGCCGGGGAGCAAGTTCCGGCGCATCCCGCGGGCCGAGCTGATCAAGTTCATGCACGGCAACGAGATCCCCACCGACATCCTCGAGGCCGGCGGCAAGCGCGTGCTGATCGTCGACGATGATCCCGGCATCATCGATCTCTTCCAGGACGTGATGGGCGGCGACAGCCGCTTCAACATCAAGACGGCCGCCAACGGCTACGACGCCGGCATGCTCACCGAGAGCTTCCGGCCGCACCTGGTCATCCTGGACTTCATGCTGCCGGACATCAACGGCAACCTGGTCTGCCAGCGCATCCGCGAGAACGACTCGCTCAAGGACACCCGCATCATCATCGTCTCGGGCGTCATCAACCAAGCCGACATCGACAAGCTCAAAGCCGCCGGGGCCGACGACTTCGTCAAGAAGCCCTTCAACATCCACCAGCTGCTGGACAAGATGAGCGCCATGCTCGGCGTCTGACCCCTCCTCCCGTTCTTCCCCGGGTTGCAAACTTCGCGTCTCTCGTCTCCATGTCACCAGCCAACCGCCAGATCGATCTGATCCTCCAGTCCCTGGAGCAGCTCCCGACGCTCTCGCCGGTGGCCGTGCGGCTGCTGAAGATCACCAGCGCCAACGATGCGCAGTTCGACCAGGTCATCCGGCTCATCGAGAGCGACCCGGCCCTCTCGGCCAAGATCCTCTCGCTCTGCCGCCGGGCCGACATGGGCGCGGCCCGGGCCATCACCACGGTGCGCCGGGCCGCCGTCATGCTGGGCATGGAGGCCGTGCATTCGGCCGTCCTGAGCGTGCAGATCTACGAGCTGATGAAGCAGGCCCCCGGGGCCAACGAGCGGCGCGACCCCTCCGGCGCTCCGGGCTCCTCCAGCGCGCCCGGCTTCGACCGCTCCGGCTTCTGGAAGCACGCCATCGCCGTCGGCTCCTGCGCCGAGCTCATCGCCGCGGCCCGCACCGACCTGAAAGTGCCGCCCGAAGAGGCCTTCGTGGCCGGGCTGGTCCACGACCTGGGCAAGCTGGCCCTCGACTGGCTGATGCCCAACACCTACGAGAAGATCATCCGCCAGGCCGAGGCCCGCCGCCTGCCCCTGAGCCAGGTGGAGCGCAGCGTGCTGGGCCTGGACCATCACCAGGCGGGCAAGCGCCTGGCCGAGCACTGGTCGCTGCCGCACGCCCTGCAGGACTCCATGTGGCTGCACGGGCAGACGCCCGACTCCATGCCCGACGTGGCGGGGCGGAACATCGTGGGCGTCGTCGCCATCGCCAACGGCCTCTGCCGGCGGCTCATGCTCGGCTGGAGCGGCGGGGGCGGCAGCGACACCACCGAATCGCTCGTCGACCCCTGGTGCCGCGAGCTGGGCATCGCGGCGGCGGAGCTCTCGATCATCGCCGGCAAGCTGCACGAGGCCGTGGCCGAGCGGTGCCGGCTGCTGGGCGTGGGCGAGCACACGCCCGAATCGCTGGTCGTTGAATCCCTGGGCGAGGCCAACCGCCGCCTCTCCCGCATGCAGGACCTGCTGCGCAACCAGACTAAGGCCGCGGCGGGCTACGCCAAGGCCCTGGCCATCGTCAGCGAGTTCGCCAGCGGCGAACGCCCCGGCGGCAACGTCGCGGATGTGCTGACGCGCATCGCCCACGGCTGGGCGGCCCTGATGGGCAAGCCGCCGCTGGCGATCATCTGCCAGAGCCGCCAGGCCGGCCAGTGGCGCTTCATGCGCTTCGACCCCACCGGCGCCCTCATCGTCAACGAGATGCACGAGCCGCCCGCCGCGCTGGGGGGCATCGTCAGCGCGGGCGAGCCGGCCGATGAGCCGATGGACCTGCGCTCGATCTCCCGCGCTTCTTCCCTGGGCGGGGCGTTCGAACTGGCCCAGTGGCTGTCGCGGCGCCTGGGCCAGAGCGTCAATATCTCGCGCCTGGGCATGATGCCCCTGGCGTCGGCCCTGGGCCCCGCCGCGGCCATCGTCCACGAGAACGCCGAGACGCCCGCCATCGGCGCGCAGGCCATGGCCACGGTGACCACGATCTGGTCGTGGGCCATCGGCGCGGCCACGCAGAGCGAGGGCTCCCGCCGTCTGGCCGAGCAGCTCGCCCAGACGGCGCGCGAGCTGAGCGAGACGCAGGCCCGGCTGAGCGAGACCGAGTCCATGGCCCGCCTGGGCGAGTTCACCAGCGGCGCGGCCCACGAGATGAACAACCCGCTGACGATCATCAGCGCCCGGGCCCAGATGCTGGCGGAGAACCTGCGCATCCCCCGGGAGCGCGAGGACGCCATCGCCATCGTCCGCGCGGCGGAAAACCTGACCGAGCTGATCACTCAGCTGCACATGGTTGCGCGTCCCCCGCTGCCGCGCAAGCGCCCGGTGGACATCAACGAGTGGGTGCAGGGCGTGATCATCGAGGCCCGGCGGCGCACGGGCAGCGCGACGCCCGTGGTGACCGAGATCCGCGACGGGCTGCGGGCCTGCGCGTTCGACGGCTCGCAGATCGGGCGGGCTTTGACCGAGGTCATCGTCAACGCCCTGCAGGCCGCGCCGAAGTCGCGCGTTGTCGTCCGCATCGAGAACGACCGTCTGTCCGCGGGAACCCCCAGTAATACCCTGACCTCCGAGAACACGCAGAAGCTGCGCATCAGCGTAGTGGACGACGGGCGGGGCATGAGCGACCACGTCCGCAAGCACGCGTTCGACCCTTTCTTCAGCGATCAGCCCGCCGGCCGCAGGCACGGGCTGGGCCTGGCCCTCGCCAAACGGGTGGTGGAAACGCACGCCGGCAGGCTCCTGCTGGAGAGCCGCCTAGACAAGGGGACGGCCGTCACCCTCACCCTGCCTGTGGGTGGCGCGGGCGAGGCGGCCGAGGCTACCGGCAAGGCCGCCTAAACACCCGGCCCGATTGTGCCGACCTCTACGGCAGGGATAACTCTCCCGGACCCCTTTCCCGGTCCCGGGAAACCTTGCAGGTTGAAGACGCCATGGCCGGTTCGCCGCTCAATCACGACCGTAACGCCAATGCTCCCCAGCACGCCTGCCGCGTGCTGGTGGTGGCCGGCGACGCCCAGCGGCGGGCGTGGGTGAACAAGGCCCTGAAGCAGGACGACTGCTCCTGCGCCGGGGCGGACTCGACGGCCGAGGCCCTGACGATCCTGAGCAAGTACGAGGGCGGCAGCGAGGCGGCCTTCGACGCGGTGGTGATCGACGTGCCGGCGTGCACGCCCGCGGCGCTAAAACTGGTGCGGGCCCTGGGCCTGCGCCGCGTGCCGGCGCTATTGATCTGCCCGCACGTGACGTTCGACGAGGCCGTGGCGGTGATGAAGGCGGGGGCGACCGACATCGTGGGGACCGACGTAAAGCCCCGCGAGCTGACCAAGCGCGTCCGCGCCGCCGTCAAGCAGAAGCAGACCACTCCTGCAAGGAAGAACGGAGCCGAGAAGACCATGGCCGCCACCACCACCGACGAGTTCACGCGCCTGATCAACTGCGAGCTGGATGTCGAGGCCCTGCTGCGCCACGCCCTGGAGTTCGTGCTGGCCAAGGTCGGCCCCACCAACGCCGCGGTCTTCCTGCCCGGCAGCACGGGTGAATACGCCCTGGGCGCGTACGTGAACCTCTCCTGCCCCAAGGACACCGCCGAGGTGATGCTGGACCACCTGGCCAACATCGCCGCGCCGCGACTGGAGTCGACCGTGGGCATCCTGGATGTCAGCGACCCCGCCAAGCTGCGCTCCCTGATCGGCGAGGGGGCCGACTGGCTGGAGCAGCAGCGAGTGCTGGCCTTCGCCTGCCGCCAGGAGAACGAGTGCCTGGCCGTCTTCATGCTCTTCCGCGAGAAGGGGCAGCCCTTCCCGCTGGAGGCGACCCCGGTGCTGACGATGATCCGCGAGGAGTTCGGCAAGCAGCTGGCGCGCGTCATTCGCATCCACCACCGCCACCTGCCGCGCGACCAGTGGGGCGCGCTGGGCGACGGCTGGGACAGCGCCGACGACAGCGACGACCTCGCCGCGTAAAGCGATCAAACGGACCAACCAGAGTCGACTCCTCGGGCGCGCACCCTTAGGGGAGTTTCCTGTGCGCTTCTTTCGCGTGCAATGGAACAGCTCACCGCCCGTTACAATCCCGCCATGCGAAAGGGGTCGCGATTCCTGTTCATCGTGGGGGTCGCGTGGCTGGCGATGTCCCTCACGGCCGTCGGCCTCTTCGGCTCCGCGCTCTTCAAGCAGCACCGCACAAACGGCTGGCAGCCCGTCCCGGGAACCATCAGCGACAGCGAGGTCGCCAGCCGGCCGGGCAACAAGGGCCACCCCATCTACTGGGCCCGCATCGCCTATGTCTATCGCGTCGAGGGGAAGGACTACACCGGCGACCTGACCAGCATGGCGCCCGCGCTGACCAGCACCGACCGCGCGCCGGCGGAGGCCCAGGCCGCGGCCCTCCCCGCGGGCAAGCAGGTCACCGTCTACTACGACCCGGCCCACCCCGAGCGGGCCGTGCTGGAGCGCGGGCTGCGGGCGCGGGACTGGACGGTGCTGGTCTTCCTGACGCCCTTCGTGCTGGTGGGCACGTTCCTGCTCTCGCTGGCCTTCGGCGCGCACCGCTGCCGCGGGCCGGGGTTCATCGGGACCAAGCGCGTGGTGGAGACGCCGGGCGGCCTGATACGCGTCCGCACGCAGATGCTGATGCCCGGCAACTGGGGGTTCATCTGGGCGCTGATTACCTCGTTCGTCGGAGTGGTCCTGCTGCTTGCCCTGCTGAGCGGCCGGCTCACCGAGCCGCTGCTGATGGGGTTTTACGCCGCCGTCGTGCTGGTCGGGCTGGGCGCGTGGATGCTGGTGCGCGGGGCGCGCCAGCGCGGCTACAACGACATCGTCATCGACCCCTACGGCAAGCAGATTACCATCCCCCGCACGCGCGCCGGCGCGGCGCGGGACATCCCCTTCGAGCAAGTGCACGACACGCGGCTGGTCCAGGACTCATCCATGAGCCAGAACCGAGTGCGCGCCTGGCGCGTCCACCTGGTGATCGCCGGGGCCGAGAAGACCCGGCCCATCGTGGACATCCTCAACCGGCACGAGGCCGCGGCGTTCAACGACTGGCTGCGCGCGCGCCTGGAGCTAGAGCCGGTGGCGCGGCTGTCGCCGCTGGACGTGGAGTAACGAGCCCGACGCGCCAGCGAGGGTCGCTTACAGGTGGCTGGCGATAAAGCTCCAGGGTAACCCTCTGCGATCGGCGCATGCGGCAGCACAGATCGATGTGTCCAATGAGCCGTAGGCGACCCTCGCTGGCGCTTCGGGCTCGTTAGTTCGCCGTGCGGCCCTTGCGGCGCTTGCGGGACCGGGCCGCGGCTTCCAGCTTCCGCGGGCGGGCCTTGCCGGGCTCACGCGGAGCGGGCTTGCGCACGCGCGGGGCGTCGGCCACTTCCATGGCCTGCGCGAACTCGGCGATCTCGTCACCGGCGGCGGTCTCGGGCTCGATGCCCTCCTCACGCAGCATGTGCCCGCGGGCGATGGGCTCGTCAAAGTATCCCGCGGCGTCCTCGTGCCGGGCGGAGGGGGTGACGGCGGGGGGGGCGCCCTCGCCCTCCAGCATGCCCTGCTCGCCGCGCCGGGTGATGACGGCCTCGTGCCGCTTGCGGTCGCGGATGATGAGCTTGATGGGGACCTCGCCGAACGGCGACTCCTCGCGCAGGCGGTTGAGCAGGAAGCGCTGGTAGTTGGGGGTGAAGAGCTCGGGCTTGTTCACCACGAGCACGATCGTCGGGGGGTTGGTGGCGATCTGGCTGGTGTAGAAGACCTTGGCGAAGGAGCCGATCTTGCTGCTGGGGCCCTTCTTCTCGACGATGGTGCGGAGCAGGCGGTTGAGCTTGCCGGTGGTGGTGCGGCTGCTGGCCTGCACCATCATCTCGAAGGCGAGGTTGATCGTCTCCTGGACGTTCAGCCCCTCCTTGGCGCTCATGAAGGCGATGGGGGCGTACCAGAGGCCCTTGAGCTCGTCGCGGAGGTATTTCTCGTAGTGCTCGACGGAAACCTTCTCGCCCTTTTTGCCGCCCGGCAGGGGCGTGCCCTCCACCAGGTCCCACTTGTTCACCACGATGATGCAGGGCTTGAAGCTCTCGGTGAGCATGTGGCCCACCTGCTCATCGACCTGGCTGATGGCCTCGGTGGCGTCGACCATGAAGATGGCGACGTCGCAGCGGTCCACGGCCGACTGCATGCGCTCCAGGGCCCACCACTCGATGCGCTCGCCGAAGCTCCGCTTGCGGCGCAGGCCGGCGGTGTCGATCGCGATAAAGGTCTTGTCCCCCATCTGGAAGCGGACGTCGATGGCGTCGCGCGTCGTGCCGGCGATCTCGCTGACGATCACCCGCTCCTCGCCGGCCAGCGTGTTCACCAGCGTGCTCTTGCCGCTGTTGCGCTTGCCCACGATGGCGAGCTTCATCTCCGCCGGGGGCTCGGCCAGCATCTTCTTCTTGCTCTTCTTCTGCTTCTTGAGCATCTGCGTAACGGCCGCGTGCAGCCGCTCCACCAGCTCGCGCCGGCGGTAGTTGTTCTTGGCCGAGGAGACCAGCGGCTCCCCGAAGCCCAGGGCCGCGCCCTCCATCGCGTGGCTCTCCCACTTGGGGCCGTCCACCTTGTTGGCCAGCACGATGACCTTGTTGCCCGCCGGGGCGTTGGTGTGGCCCTCGGGGTCGATGGCCCCCAGCCCGCCCTCGCGCAGCAGCTTGGCCACGGTCTCGTCCATCGGCGTCATGCCCGCCTGGGCGTCGATAACGAACAGGATCAGGTCGGCGTTGTGCACCGCCTTGGCGATCTGGCTCTCGATGTCCTTGGTCAGGGCCGACAGATCCTTGCCGGCGCTGTCGATCTGCCGCCCCGCGCCCACGTACACGCCGTAGCCGCCGGTGTCGATCAGCTCCGCGTTGATCGGCGGGGCCTCGGTGTCCTCCCCCAGGAGGATCACGGGCGTGGTCACCCGATCGCGTGTCGTCCCGGGCGTGTCATCGGTGATCGAGACCTTCCGCCCGGCGAGCATGTTCATGATGGACGACTTGCCGACGTTGGGTCGGCCGACTATGGCGATCTTGGGAAGCACGCGGCAGTTTAGCGCGCGAGCCGGGCACTTACCCCTGCGGCAAACCCCTGCAATCGCGTGAATTCTTGACATTCTGTTCGGGTTGTGGTCTATTGAGGGGGTGCTGGAACCGCTCACTCCCTGGGAACTTTCGATCCGCATCGGCGCGGCGGTCGTTCTGGGCGGACTGGTCGGCCTGGAACGCGAGCGCAAGCATCGCCCCGCCGGTTTCCGCACCATGATCCTCATCAGCCTGGGGTCGGCGGCGTTCATGATCATCGCCCACGAGACCATCACCCAGTTCGCCTCGGCCCCCGCCGTGAATGGTGTGGCTCCGGGTCAGGCGGAATTGAGCCGCGTGCTGCAGGGGCTCATCGGGGGCATCGGCTTCCTGGGGGCGGGCGCGGTCATCCAGAACAAGCGGGCCGTGCGGGGGCTGACGACGGCCGCGGCGGTGTGGGTGACGGCCGCGATCGGCGCGGCGTGCGGCATGGGGCTCTACGTCGCGGCGTGCATCGTTGGCGGTTTTACGATGTTCACGCTGGTGGTGCTGGAACTCGTGGAGAACCGCTACTTCCCCGACCCCGATGACGACGCGTTCGCGCCCAAGCCCAAGAAGGGCAAGCGCGGGGAGAAGGACCATGGGGATGCGGGCGAAGCCGCCGAACGGCTGCGCGGGGATGACGAATAACTCTCAGACCTTCGGGCCGCTCTCTTCAAGCCTGGCGATAGCGTCGCCGTACTGCTGCCGCAGCGGCTCCACCACTTCCTTGATGAACCGCTCCGTCTGCTCCACGCTGCGGCCGATGTAGAGCATCGGGTCCATGAGCTTGTCGAGGTTCACGCCCTTCAGCAGCGGCTCGGTCCGCAGCCGCTCGATCAGGTCGTTGGGCTTTCCCTCGTCCTTCACCCGCAGCCCCGCGGCCTGGGCGTGCCTGCGGATCGCCTCGTGCACCTGCTGGCGGTCGCCGCCGAGCTTCACCGCCTCCATCATGATGTTCTCGGTGGCCATGAAGGGCAGCTCGGCCATCAGGTTCGCCCGCACCGTGGCCTCGTGCACGATGAGGCCGGAAGCAACATTGTGCATCAGGTCCAGGGCGCCGTCGAGGGCCAGGAAGGCCTCGGGCAGGGAGAGGCGGCGGTTGGAGGAGTCGTCGAGCGTCCGCTCGAGCCACTGCGTCGCGGCCGTGTCGTAGGCGTTGCCGACCAGGTTCATGACGAACCGCGTCAGCCCGCAGATGCGCTCGCAGCGCATGGGATTGCGCTTGTACGGCATGGCCGAGGAGCCGATCTGCTTGTCCTCGAAGGGCTCATCGAGCTCCTTGCGGTTGCACAGGAGCCGGATGTCGGTGGCGACCTTGTGGAGGACAGCCGCGGTGGAGGCCAGATCGGCGAGGATGAATGTATCGATGACGCGGGGATACGTCTGCCCGGTGAAGCCGTAGATCGGTGTTGTGGGTGAGAGGGCCTTGTTCCAGGAGATGGCGGGCCAGAGCCGGGCCGCGACCAGCGCCTCGAGCCGATCGACCTTGCGGATATCGCCGCCGAAGAGCTCCAGGAAAGAAGCCTGCGTGCCGGTGGCGCCGCGCAAGCCGCGCAGGCGGATGAACGTGCCGGATGTATTGGCGGAGACGCGGTACGCGGCGACCTCGACATCATGCCCCCAGCCGACCGCGCGCCGGCCAACGGTCACGGGCTGAGCGGGCTGGTAGTGCGTGAACCCCAGCGTGGGCAGAGCGGCCCAGCGCTTGGCGAACCCGCCCAGCGACAGCGTTAACCGCCGCAGCTTAGTCTCCACAATCGCCAGCGACTCCAGCAGGATGGTCAGGTCCGCGTTGCATACCACGTCCTGGCTCGTCATCCCCAGGTGGATGATCCCCTTCGCCTTCGGGCAGGAGTCCCCCAAGGCGTGCACGTGGGCCATCACGTCGTGCCGCAGGTCCCGCTCGTACTTCTCCGCCGCCTGGATCTCCGCGTCCGTGATCCCCCCCGGCCGGTTCACCACGGCCCGCAGCTCCTCCACCTGCTCCTTGCTCACCGGCAGCCCCAGCTCGTGCTGCGCCTCGGCCACGGCCAGCCACACCCGCCGCCACGTGTTGAATTTGTGACGGGCGGACCAGAGCCGCAGCATCTGCCCTGACGCGTTCCGCGTCGCCAGAGGGCTGGTGTACGTGTCGTAAGGGGAGGGCATGCAGCAGGATACCCCGCGGACCCTCGCTCACGAGTCCCCTCGCAAAAGGCGTTACACTTCCCCGCACGGATGCCCCCGCCCACCCCCACTCCTGAGCGCAAAACCCACGCCCCACCGGCCGTGGCAGGAGTTGCCCCTTCCCCCGATGACCTCCGCGACCTCCAACTGGTCAAGGCCATCCGCGCCAACGAGCCCCGGGCCTGGCAGGAACTCCTCACCCGCTACCAGGACCGCCTCTACGGCGTCTGCCTCCGCATGGTCGGCACCTCCCCCCGGGCCCGGGAGCTGGCCACCGACCTCTGCCAGGACGCCATGGTCAAGATCATCCAAGGCCTGGGCACCTATGACGGCACCTCCCGCCTCAGCACCTGGATGATCCGGGTGACCATGAACGTCTGCCTCAGCTACCTGCGGGGCCAGAAACTCCGCCGACACGCCAGCCTTGATGCCCCTCACCCCCCCTCTGGGGCCTCAAAATCGGGGTCTGATAAGGGGCTAACCCTCGCGGAAGTGCTGGAATCAAGGGAACTTGGGACGGCCCAACGCGTCTCACAGGAACAGGCCCGGGTGCGTCTATCCGAGGCCCTGGCCCGTCTCGATCCTGAGCAACGGGCCATCCTGGTGCTCCGTGATGTTCGGAACCTGGATTACGGCCAGATCGGGGAATGCCTCGGTGTCCCGGTCGGCACGGTGAAGAGTCGTTTGTTCCGGGCCCGCGCGGCACTCCGGAACGAGTTTGAGAAGAACACAGGCAAGTAAACACCTGAACCATGGCCACCCCGAACCACAACAACCCGCTCCCCATCGACGAAAGCGACATGCTCGCGCTCATCGAGGGTGTGGCTTTGTCGGCCGATCGGGCCGCGAAGGTGCGTGAGGCGGTCAAGGCCGATCCGCGGCTGATGGAGCTGGCCACGCTCATGCGGGCCGACCGCGACGGTCTGGCTGCGCTGGGTGACGTTGCCGCCCCCGCCGACCTGCTGGACCGGGTCGAGATGCAACTGGAGCGTGAGGCGCTGGTGGGTCTGGCGACCAGCGAGGCCGGCGCGACGACCGACACACTGCCCATCTCCAGCGTCATCCCCGTCCGGCCGGGCATCTGGAACGCCCGCTGGGCCCGCCCCTTGGCGGCCGCGGCCGCGCTGGCGATCATGGCCGGCGGCACGCTGCTGATGTGGTCGGCCAACCACAATAAGAAGCCCATCCCGCGCCCTGCGCCCCTCGACACCGACATTGCCCACAACGGACCCACGAAACCGCCGATCGCGCTCGATAAGCCGATCGGCACCGGGCCGGAGATCGCCAGCAAGGACAAGCCGAATCCTGATCTGCCCGGGATCACCCCCGATCCGAAGATCGAGCCAGTCGTCGCGGTCAACCCGACGGTTGAACCGGTTGCCGAAGTCATCACCATCGAGCGGGCCCTTGCCGCGGCGCTGGACGGGAAGCTTGTGCTCCGCGTCGGCGACCGGAACCCGCCCGGCGCCGCCGTTCGCGTGAGCCGCGCCAGCATCCGCGGCACATCGATCGCCGAATTGGCCCCCGCTCCGTACCTGCAGGTCGCATCGGCCTTCCGCGATGCCGAGCAGGCGGCTTGGGCCACGGCCCATCCCAAGCGGCCGGCACCCCCGCCGGGCACGACAGAACCACCCGGTGTGGCCGGTCCGGATGCCCCCATCGCGAAGCACGTCGAGCCGCCCCCCGCACCCGAGCCCGTCTACGAAGGCCCGGCGATCGTGCTGCACGACAAAGGCTTCATCGCGAATGTCGCCATGGATAGCGCCTCGCTGGAGGCCCTCAAGAAGGCCCTGGCCGGCGACCAGCCCGCGACGTGGCAGATCATTGGCCACTCGCTGAAGCTGGACGCGCCGAGCGACAACGAAGCGCTCCTCTGGTGGACGGGGCCGAGCGCTACGTGGGGCCCGCGCCTCCGCGTGCCGGTGGTTATCCAGGCGAAGTAATCGCCGCCGCGCGATTCAGCCCACGACAAAGTTCACAAGCTTCCCCGGCACGACGATCACCTTTTTGACCGTCTTGCCCTCCAGGTGCTTCTGCACGCCGGGATCGGCCAGGGCGATGGTTTCGATCGCCTTGGCGTCGGCCTTGGCGGGGACCATGACCTTGCCGCGGAGCTTGCCGAGGACCTGCACGGGGATCTCGATCTCGCTCTCGACCAGCAGGGCCGGGTTGAAAGCCGGCCACGGCGCGCGTGAGATCGAAGTCGCGTGCCCCAGCCGGGCCCACAATTCCTCGGCGATGTGCGGGGCGAAGGGGGCCAGGAGCAGGACGAGCGTCTCGGCGGCCTTGCGGGGCACGGCGGAGCCGGTCAGCTCGTTGTTCAGCTCGATCAGCTTGGCAATGGCCGTGTGCAGGGAGAGGTTCTCGATATCCGCTGTCACGCCCGCGATGGTGCGGTGCAGCTTCTTCTCCAGCGCGGCGTCGGGGGTCGCGTCGGTCACGCGCAACGCCCCCGTCTGCTCATCGAGGAGGTTCCGCCACACCCGCTGCAGGAAGCGGAAGGGGCCGATGATGTCCTTGGTGTTCCAGGGCTTGGTCGCCTCCAGCGGGCCCATGTACATCTCGTAGAGCCGGAAGGTGTCGGCCCCGTACTCGGCAATCACGTCGTCGGGGTTGACGACGTTCTTGTACCGCTTGCTCATCTTGGTGACCACCGGCGTCACCGGGGCGCCCGTCGCGGCCTCGACATACTGGCCGTCCGCCATTTCCTTCACTTCGTCGGTGGGGATGATCGTCTTGTCGGCCCGCTGGTAGGCGTACGAGGTGATGAGCCCCTGGTGGAAGACTTTCCAGCACAGTGGGATCCGAAGCTTGGAATTCACGTGACTTGAAGTCGCGGC
>JADMIO011482874.1_pt1 | contig 14588 bp, 6 predicted proteins | sample 8958161 | NCBI WGS metagenome assembly JADMIO01 (sample SAMN16585339, study PRJNA669376) | soil metagenome | isolation source: Crop rotation soil | place: USA: Cullars Rotation, Alabama | collected 2011 | reverse complement strand
CGACGTCGCCCTGGCGGTGACGCACGATGACGATCCGCGCGAGAACGTCTGGTTCGAGAGCGTCGAGCGCCTGGCCCGGCTGCACGACGTGCCGGTGGCGAAGCCCCGGGATGGCGCGGATCCCGGCCTGCTGCAGCAAGTGCGCGATGCCCGGCCGCAGTTCATCTTCTCGTTCTATTACCGCCATATGCTGCCGACCGCGGTGATCGACTGCGCGGCATCCGGCGCCCTCAACATGCACGGCTCGCTGCTGCCGCGCTACCGCGGCCGGGTGCCGGTGAACTGGGCAATCATCCGCGGCGAACGGGAGACCGGCGCCACGCTGCACTACATGGTCGCGAAGCCCGATGCCGGCGACATCGTGGACCAGCAGGCCGTCCCCATCCTGCCGGACGACACGGCGCTCGAAGTGTTCAACAAGGTGACCGTCGCGGCCGAGATGGTGCTCGATCGCAGCTTGCCCGCGCTCGCTTCCGGCCGCGCCCCGCGCGTGGCGCAGGACCTCGCCGCCGGCTCGTATTTCGGCGGCCGCCGACCCGAGGACGGGCGCATCGACTGGCGGCGCAGCGCCGGGGAGATCCATAACCTCGTCCGCGGCGTCGCGCCCCCTTACCCCGGGGCCTTCTGCGAGGTCCAGGGCCGCCATCTGCGAGTGTTGCGCACTCTGCGCGAGTCAGCAGCGCACGCCGGTGTGCGGCGAGCGGGCGTCGGACGTCCGGCGCTCTACTGCCACGGCGGCCGATGCTATGCCGAATGCGGGGACGGCGAGGTGCTGCGCATCCTGAGCCTCGACGCGGACGGTACAATGCTCTCCGACCAGACGTTCCGCGAAGCCGGCGACACGCCGCCCGTCTATCTGACGCCGGATCCGCACCCGGCGCCCGATCCCGGCGGACCAGCCCACTTATGAAGAAGATCTGCATCCTCGGCGTCAACGGCTTCATCGGCCACCACCTGTCCAAGCGCATCATCGAGACCACCGGCTGGGAGGTCTACGGCATGGACATGCAGAACGATCGCGTGGCCGACCTGCTCGACGAAAAGCGCTTCCACTTCTTCGAGGGCGATATCACCATCAACCGCGAGTGGATCGAGTACCACATCCGCAAGTGCGACACCGTGCTGCCGCTGGTCGCGATCGCGACGCCGGCGACTTACGTGAAGGAGCCGCTGCGGGTGTTCGAGCTCGACTTCGAGGCGAATCTGCCGATCGTGCGCTCGTGCGTGAAGTACGACAAACGCATCCTGTTTCCCTCCACCTCGGAGGTGTACGGGATGTGCCGCGAACCGGAGTTCGACCCCGACTCCTCCGAGCTGGTGCTCGGTCCGATCAGCAAGCAGCGCTGGATCTACGCGTGCAGCAAGCAGCTCATGGACCGGGTGATCTGGGCGTACGGCTCCGAGGGCCGGCTGGACTTCACCCTGTTCCGGCCGTTCAACTGGATCGGCTCCGGCCTCGACAGCATCTACACGCCCAAGGAAGGCAGCTCGCGGGTGATCACCCAGTTCTTCGGTCACATCGTGCGGGGCGAGGAGATCAAGCTGGTCGACGGCGGCACCCAGAAGCGCGCCTTCACCTATATCGACGACGGCATCGACGCGCTCATGAAGATCATCGAGAACCCGGACGGCATCGCAACGGGGAAGATCTACAACATCGGCAACCCGCGCAACAATTTCTCGGTGCGCGAGCTGGCCCGCATGATGCTCGAGCTGGCGCTCGAATATCCGGAATACCGCGACAGCGCCAGCCAGGTGAAGCTGGTGGAGACGAGCTCCGCCGCCTACTACGGCGCCGGCTACCAGGACGTGCAGAACCGGGTGCCGAAGATCGACAACACCCGTAGCGACCTCGCCTGGGAGCCGAAGGTCGACATGCAGCAGGCGCTGAGGCACATCTTCGATGCCTACCGCTCGCTGGTGGCGGAAGCCCGCGAGCTCGTTGATTAGATCGAATGATAGCCCTCACATGAACATCGCCCTCAAAGTCGACGTCGACACCTATCGCGGCACCCGCGAAGGCGTACCTGCGCTCGTCGAGTTGCTCAAGCGGCACGAAGCCGGGGCGACCTTCCTGTTCAGCCTCGGCCCGGACCACACCGGCCGCGCCATCAAGCGCCTCTTCCGGCGCGGATTCTTCGGCAAAATCCGCCGCACGTCGGTGGTGTCGCATTACGGCCTGATGACGCTGCTCTACGGCACGCTGCTGCCCGGACCCGACATCGGACGCCGCTGCGCCGAGATCATGCGCGGCGTACGGGAGGCCGGGTTCGAGGTGGGCATCCACACGTACGATCACGTCCGCTGGCAGGATGGCGTCGCCGATGCAGACCCAGCCTGGACCCGCCGGGAGATGGAGCACGCACGCGAGCGCTTCCGCGAGATCTTCGGCGAGGATGCGCGGGTGCACGGCGCGGCCGGATGGCAGATGAATCGGCACGCCTACCGGATGACGCAGTCGCTCGGCTTCGATTACTGCTCCGATACGCGCGGCAGCTGCCCGTTCGTCCCGATCTACCAGGCCGAGATCGTCGCCTGCCCTCAGCTTCCGACCACGCTGCCCACGCTCGACGAGCTGATCGGCCTGGATGGGATCACCGCGGAGAACGTGGCCGATCACATCCTGAAACTCAGCGCGGACGGCCGCGAGAGCGGCCACGTCTACACCCTGCATGCCGAGGTCGAAGGCATGAAGCTCAAGCCGGTGTTCGAGCGGCTGCTGCAGGGATGGCGCGAGATGGACTGCAGGCTGCTGTCGCTGGCCGACTATTTCGACGCGCTTCCGAACAAGAATCTGCCGCGCCACGACGTGACGCGGGGAGAGATCGCTGGCCGCTCCGGCTCGTTGGCGCTGCAGGGCGACGAATTCCTGTCCTCGCAGCAGCCATCTTTCGCGTAGTGCTCATCCACCCACCGACCATCATGCTCGAAAACCTCAAAGTTCCGGACTTCGAAGCCGCAGCGACCTCCGGCAGGACGTTCAAGCTGTCGGAGCAGCGCGGCCGGCCTTTCGTGCTGTACTTCTACCCCAAGGACGACACGCCCGGATGCACCGATGAGGGCGCGCAGTTCCGTGATCTGTTCGCGCGGTTCCAGGACGCCGGGTGTGACGTCTACGGCGTGTCCCGCGACAGCCTGCGCTCGCACGAAGGCTTCAAGGCGAAGATGAATTTCCCGTTCGACCTGCTCTCCGACCCGGACGAGAAGATGTGCGAGATGTTCGGCGTCATCAAGATGAAGAACATGTACGGCAAGAAGGTGCGCGGCATCGAGCGCAGCACCTTCGTCATCGACCGGGACGGGGTGGTGCGCAAGGAATGGCGCGGGGTGAAGGTGCCCGGGCACGCGCAGGAGGTGCTGGACTTTGTAAAGGAGCTAGGAGCTAGGGTCTAGGAACTAGGATCTAGGGATTGCGAAGAGCACTAATCTATCTGGAGGTGGTCGCCCTTTCCTTATACCTTTCGCAGCCTCACAACAACGATTACCACCCCAGATCCTAGCTCCTAGATCCTAGATCCATACACATGGCCCAACGCAAAACCGCTTCCGTCACCCGCCTGCATGCCGACCACAAGCTGTTCGTGCTGGACACCAACGTCCTGATGCACGACCCCACCAGCCTGTTCCGCTTCGAGGAGCACGACATCTTCCTGCCGATGGCGACCATCGAGGAACTGGACGCGAACAAGAAGGGCATGTCGGAAGTGGCGCGTAACGCCCGGCAGGTGAGCCGCTTCCTGGACGGCCTGCTCAACGGGAACGCAGCCGATATCGACAACGGCATCCCGCTCGAGAACCAGGGCGACAAGGCAGCGCACGGCCGGCTGTTCCTGCAGACGCAGGCGATCATCAGCGACCTGCCCGCGACGCTGGCGAGCGGAAAGGCCGACAACCAGATCCTGGGCGTGGTGCGGCATCTGCAGGAGATGTTTCCGCGCCGGGAAGTGATCCTGGTGTCGAAGGACATCAACATGCGCATCAAGGCGCGCGCGCTGGGGCTCGCCGCCGAGGACTATTTCAACGACAAGGTGCTCGAGGACACCGACCTCCTGTACAACGGCGTGCGCGAGCTGCCGCTCGACTTCTGGGACACGCACGGCAAGGAGATGGAGTCGTGGCAGCAGGCCGGGCGCACGTTCTATCGGGTGCACGGGCCGGTGTGCCCGGGCCTGCTGGTGAACGAGTTCGTGTTCCAGGCGAGCGATTCGCCGTTTCAGGCGCAGGTCAAGGAGGTCAGCGGCAAGACCGCCATCCTGCATACGCTGACCGACTACAGCCATCAGCGCAACAGCGTCTGGGGCATCATGGCGCGCAACCGCGAGCAGAACTTCGCGCTGAACCTGCTGATGAATCCCGAGGTCGACATCGTGACCCTGCTCGGCCAGGCGGGGACCGGCAAGACCCTGCTCACCCTGGCCGCGGGGCTGATGCAGACGCTGGAAGAGAAGACCTACTCGGAAATCATCATGACCCGCGTCACCGTCCCGGTCGGCGAGGACATCGGCTTCCTGCCCGGCACCGAAGAGGAAAAGATGACGCCGTGGATGGGCGCGCTCGAGGACAACCTCGACGTGCTCAACAAGACCGACGACGAAGCGGGCGAGTGGGGCCGCGCCGCGACACGCGACCTGATCCGCTCGCGCATCAAGGTGAAGTCGCTCAACTTCATGCGTGGCCGCACCTTTATCAACAAGTTCCTCATCCTGGACGAAGCGCAGAACCTTACGCCCAAGCAGATGAAGACCCTGATAACGCGTGCGGGACCGGGCACCAAGGTCGTCTGCCTCGGCAACATCGCGCAGATCGATACGCCCTACCTCACCGAGGGCAGCTCGGGTCTGACGTATGTCGTGGACCGGTTCAAGGGCTGGGCACACAGCGGGCACGTGACCTTGCAACGCGGGGAGCGGTCACGGCTGGCGGATCATGCGGCGGAGGTGCTGTAGGTCCCCATGGGCGCATGACCGAACGGCGGCCATTTGTCACGGGCGGTGACCAACAGTTGAAACGGGCCAACTGCGGTCGTTGAGCAAAAGCTCTAAGGCATTCCCCGATCCCCTTCGTTGAAACATATCGGCGCCAGCACCCGTTGAGAGCAGCGGATGCGGGGGGTGGGATGAGCGGGGCGAGAGGCTCGACCGTTCCGGGGGCTTTAAGCCGTTAGTGCGCGCGATGGCGATCGCAAACAAAACTTGTCGCCTCCGAAGCCCATTTCGCCTCCCAACTCGTCTTCTTTCTTAGGAAGACGAAGCAAAGCATTGTGGCCTTAGCCAAATGCGCGATAGTCGGACAGCATGCGTGCGGCGTAGTTACATGCCCGCATTCCATAAGCAACCCAGTCACTGCTTGCCCACATATGCTGTCGTAGTTTCTTGCGGGCTTGTATCTCCCTATGATTCGGTGCTAACTTCGCGTTGTCATAAGTCATGACTGGCGCGCGCCCGGCTCGGACGCGACGGCAGCTTCTGGGAGGGGACACCCATGGCATTCACCGGCTCTCGCTGGTTGCGCTCGCATTTCCGTCACGCGACACATACGCACTGCGGGCTGAATCCCGTCGCGGCCGCGATCTCCACGCTGTTTGGACCCTCGCGCGGCCGCTCGCCGCGCGCACCCCAGCGCCCGCAGATGGAGGCCCTGGAGCCGCGCCTGCTGCTCAGCGCGGACTTGCCGGTCGATGCGGCCCACGCGATCGCGGACGGGTTCGAACGGCTGGATGCCCGCTTCGCCGATTTCGTGAGCGCGGACACCAACTTGGGCCAGCGACTTCCAGTAGTGCTGTCGATCCGGAAGGAAGGGACCGGCAACGACCAGACGCTGGTGCGCGAAGCCCCGACCATCCGCGACCTGTTCACGGTTGCCGTGGACGCCAACGGCGATGGCCAGGAGCCCTTGTTCGGTCCCTTCGACCCGACTTTCGACGAGCTGCAGCTCAAAGCACTGGACGCCAACAGCGACAAAAAGGTCGACGCCGGCGAGTTCCTGCGCGGCTGGTTCTTCCAGCCCGTGGAGGACTGGCTCACCGACAACGCGGGATCCGGCACCCAGACGTCGGACTTCGTGGACTTTCTGAAGGGATCGTTCTTCAGCAATCTGGACCAGAAGCTCGATCACCTGCGCGATGTCCAGAACAGCGGGATCGACGTCGATTTCAAGGTCGTCGACGCCAACGTCGCCGACACCAGCGACGACCCGAACGCGGCCGTCACCTTCAAAGCGGGGTTCGAGCTTTCCGTCACGCGCTTCGGCACGCCGATCGACCTCGGCACCGAGGCCGACGCGCTGAAGCTGCTCACTTTCGTGGGCGATCTGGATGGCAGCAGCCCCCCGCAACTCCCCACCATCGCGGTGACTTCCAAGCTGGGCTTCGCCTTCGAGTTCGGGGTGCTGACCGGCGGCAAGGACCCCGTCCACAGCAGCGATTTCTTCGTGCGCAAGGCCGATCCGCTCAGCGTCACCGTCAGCGACACCAACGATGGCGGCAGCGTGGGCTTCAGCCCGAACCTGAACATCGGGTTCCTGGGGGCGACGATCAGCGGCGGCACGATCGACTTCAAGGCGCAAATCGATGCGCATTTGATCGATCCGGACGATCCAAACGTCCTGGGGTTCACCGACGCCCAGCGCGGGACGGAGCAGAGCAGCGGCATCGTGACGGCCGCCAATCCGGTGCCCAACGCCAACCTGGATCACGACGCGGGATTCTTCCTGCGCTTCGGGAACGTTGGCATCGCGACCCCGGTAACGGTAGCCGACAACGACGCCTCGTCCCTCAGCAGCCTCAAGAGCGACATCGAGGCAGCGCTGAACGATGCGGGGCTCGGCAACCTGATTGACGTGAGCCTGGTGGGCGCCGGCAACGACACCGTCCGGTTCTCACTCAAGCCCGCTCTGACGAACAATCCGCTGGGCTTCGCGAACGAGACGCTGGCAGCCGACGGCATCATCGTCGGCGGCTCGACGCTGGAATACGGTTCCGACCAGACCTTCCTGCTCTCCGTCGGCGGGGCATTGCCGAAGGTGGTGACCGTCAGCTTCCCCGATCCTTCGCATACCGACATCGGGCTCAACGACGACCAGCAGGCGTCCGTGCCCGACCTGGTCGCGGCGAACCCCGCCTCCGGGGCACCGCTCAGTGCGGATGCGAACTTCACCATCAACGTCTGGCAGAACGACGGGAGCTTCGATTCTGTCGCCGTCAAGTTGACCAACGCCGATACCGCGACCGTCGGCAGCGCAGCCGACCTTGCCCTCAAGATCAAGGCAAAGCTTTCCGGCGGTCCGCTCGACCCGCTGCTCGACGTCACGGCGGGCGGCGATGGACGCATCCACTTCCACCCGATCAGCGCCGCCGTCAGCGCAGTCCAAGTCCTGGCGGCCGCCGACGCCGCGCAGAGCGAGATCGGGCTGACAGATCAGAGCATCGTCCTTCTGCAGCTTGTGGGCGCCAACGCCGCCATCGCAGACCTGTCCGAAGCGGCGAACTTCCGCTTGGAGCTGGATGACGCGGGCAGCGTCAGCTCGCCCCTCGTCCAGGTGCCCGACAACAACCGTGGCAGCCTGAGCGCCCTGGCGGGCGACATCCAAGCCCAGATCGACGCCGCCGTCGGCAGCGGACGCATCGGTGTGGTCGCCAGCGGCGGCCACATCTTGCTGTATGCGCAAAACACCAACATCCGTAGCATCAGCGTCAAGACCGAGAACCAGACGATCGACGACCTCGTGGTCGACGTGAACCGTGGGCTGGCGAAGGCCGGCCTGAGCGGCCAGGTCACTGCCTCGGCGGCCGGCAGTAACCTGCAACTGCAGAGCAGTTCAAGCAAGTCGCTCGAAATCACCCACACGCTCACCTTCGACGCCGGGCGCACTTATGCCGAGCTGTGCGCCCCAAGCTTCGGCGATCCGGTCCCGCCGCTGTTCGGAGCGAGCAACGCGGCGTCTTCGAAGGTCGTGTTCAATCTGCCCGTCACGATTCTCGCCGGTCTGAACGATGCGACCAATCCGGGGACCGATTGGCAGCCGACCAATGTAGCCATCGTCGGCAACTTCGATCCGTTCAACATCAGCGTGGCGGAGTACGACGCCAATACCAGCCGCTTCGGCTCCCGCCAATCCGGATCCCGCGCCCATATCGGTGCCCTCGCCGTCGACCTTGACCGACGAGATCAAGCTGGTCAACTTCGCCGAGCCGCTGAATTTCTCGCTCATCTCCGCGCAGAGCATGATCGGCCTCGTCGCCGGGTTGGGTACGGCGCTGCAGCAGATCGCGAACGCCGCGCCGTTTGCCAATTACGACATCCCGTTCGTCGACGCCAAGCTGTCCGACCTGTTCAACTTCGCCAATGCGGACAAGAAGGTCTACTCGGGCCTGATCGACATGCTGCTGTACGACACCGGCGGCGACGGCTTCGGCGGCGCGATCTCCGATCACGACGCGCTGGTGAAGAAGGTGACGGTCAACAGTCAGGACAAGCTGGTGCCGGCATTCACCACGGCACAGAAGCTGGCCGATGCGCTGAGCTCAGTGCTGGGACTGGAGAAGACGGGAGCGAACGGCATCAACGCTACGTACGACCGGATTAGCAATCAGCTGACCTATCGCGTCGATCTGCTCGCCGGTCCGGCGCGCAGCGACGATAAGACCTCTCCCGCTCCCACGAAGATCAAGCGCTTCCAGTACGACGTCGCGCTCAACCCGTTCGCCAAGCTGACAGTCAATCCGCTGAGTCTTTCGGGCGAGGACGGCAACGTCGACCTGAACGGGCGCAGCGGCCTGCAGGCCACGTTGGGCGTGGATCTGTCGCCGGCCGATGCATTGCTCTTCTCGACCACGAAGCTGTCCAACCTGAACGACGGCAAGGGCATCGGCATCAAGCCGGAGCGTGCCGTGACCGGGACGGCCAGCGTTCCGGTCGTGCCCCCGAGCAATCCGCCGGGCAATCCGGTTCAGCAGCTCCCGAGCGGCGATGCGCAGTTCAGCATCTCCATCAACGGCGGCGCGGCCGTGACGGTGACGATTCCGCACACCTCGACGGTCAACCGCTCGATGGCCGACCTGGTGGAGGACGTGAACAATGCGCTCGCGGCGGCGCGCGACGGCAGCAACAACGCCGTGGACATCAGCAGCCAGATCAAGGCGGATTTCGACGGCACCCGCCTGGTGCTCTCGGTCCGGTCCCCCAGCAGCGGACCGGCGGATACGACGACAACGTTCACCCTTACGCAGGTGAATACCGCAGCCGCGAGTGATCTCGGGTTGTCCGCGCCGCTCGTCGCCAACCAGGCCGACTTCGTCATCCACGACAGAGCCGGCGGCGTGTACAAGATCGTCCTCGACGGGCTGACTTCGACGGCGACGCTGCAGGACCTCTTCAATCTGATCGGCACCGCGACGGGCGGCAAGGTCACGGCCGAGCTCAACTCCACCCGCACCGGCGTGCGCCTGGTGGACCACAGCGGCGGCGGCGGGGAACTGCGCGCCGAAACGATCAACGGCTCCATCGCCCTGCTGCGCCTGGGCCTGTACGAGCAGCGCGATCCGGACCTCAAGCCGCTGCCTGACCGTATCGAAGGCGGCGGCATCGGCTCGAAGATCGACCTCAACGACCGGTTCTTCGTGCGCGATGGGCAGATGCGCATCGACGGACTGTCGGTGGCCAACAAGGAGGCGAGCAATGTCGCGCAGAGCGTGCCGGGACAGGCGCTGTTCGGCATCGTCGGAGTGGACACGCGTTTGACCGGTTCCCTGCAGGCGAACGTCAGTGCCATGCTGCAGAACCCGACGAGCAAAGTGCCCGGCAGCCTGGTCACGCTCAATGAGCTCTTTGCGCAGAAGGACGTCGTCGCCACGCCCGACGTGAGCAAGGTGCAGCATCTCGATTACTCGACGCTGTTCGGGGACTTCGCCGTCGGTACTCGCATCATCGGCGGCATGAGCAAGGCCACTGCCGTAGTGATCGGCGTTGATTCTGGAACATTGACGCTGGCGGACGTCGAAGGCACGTTCAAGAACGACGAGGCTCTCGCTCCGATTTCATCCCATGCGCCGTTCGTAATCGACGGCAAGACCGTTGGCACGGTGAGCACGAACAGCCATTTCGCCGACTTCACGCTCGACGTGCACGTGCAGGACGGCTTCGCGGGCCTCGGGTTCGGTAACGACATCAAGACCGCGCTCGACGGCAAGTCGTACGTAGTACCCGTCGCGCTGACCTCATTCGGCGCTCCGGGATCGCCGGCAACGCCGCCGACGGCGACCGTCGGCCTGTCCGGTATCGGCGACCTCGCCTTCTTCCAGAAGCTGACCTACTCGAACATCGAGAGCGCGCTGAACAAACTGCTCAAGGTGATCGAGGACGTCAACGGCAACTTCGCGCTGTTCAACACCAAGCTGCCGGCCATCAACCGCAGCGTGAGCGATCTGCTCGGGCTGGTCGATGGGTTTGCCACCGGCGTGCAGAACGCGGACAACGCTCTGGATGCTGCCACGCTCGCGCTCGATCCCGAGGCCGGCAGCGACATGCCCGCCCTGCGCCTGCAGGACCTGGCGCACGCGCTGCGCGGCGCCTTCGGCCTGCCGGTCGATACCGATCCCGACGCCCCCGATGCGGTGGACTGGGTCAAGATCGAATTCGACAAGACCAACGACATGCTGCTGTTCGACCTGTCGCTCGATCAGACCGTCGACACCAAGCTCGGCCTGGACATCATCGTCGGCGGAGGCATCCCCGACATCACCAGCGGCGGCGTGCTGAAGGTCAACGGAAAGCTGGACGTGCGGCTGAACTTCGGCATCGACCTGGCCACACCGTCCAACGCTTATCTGTTCGATACCAGCAACATCTCCGCATCCCTGAAGGTCCAGGGGGAAGGACAGGACTACAACGGCCAGGCGGGCCTGGGGCTCGTATTCCGCGCCTCGCTCCAGGGCTTGGACGTGTTCATCCGGGACGGTGGCGCGACGATCGACATCGCCTTCAACCTGCCGGGTTTGAACCTTGCCGGCGGCAAGAAGCTCATCAGCCAGGTGCAGTTCAGCGACTGGAAGGCGCCTGTCATCGCCAAGGACCTGGTCGACATCACGCTGCCGATGTTCTATGGCGGCGAGGGGCCGAACGACTTCATCGGTGCGTTCACCGCGCAGGGCGGCATCAATGCAGGACTCACGGTGGTCACCCCCGATTTCTCGGGCATAGCCAGCGACATCGAGTCCAACGCGGTGCCGTTCGATCCGTTCAGCAACATTCTGCTGGCGGTGGACACGCTCAACGTCTACCTCGAGACGCTGAGCGATGACGTCTCGAACCACGTGCTCGGCATCACGCTGCCCTTCGTCGGCGACCAGCTCGCCGATGCGCTGTTCATCGAAGACTTCCGCAGCACGCTGGTGCGCACGCTCAAGAACGGCATCGAGAGCGCTGTCAATCCGAACCCCGACACCATCGTTCAGGATCTGCTGCACGAGGCACTGAACGCCCTCCCGGCCGTCCGCCAATGCCCCGAATGCGGCGAACCGCAAGCGCGAGTGGAACTTCAAGCTCAAGGGCAGCAAGAACCTCGAGGTCGACGATTTCGTGCTCGGCATCCAGAACCTCGGCTTCGACATCGACACGCCGGTGTCGGTCAAGCTCGACTGGCAGGTCGGGCTGGGATTCGGCGTCGACTACATCGACGGCGCCTATGTCGTCCTGCCGGAGGGCGGCGATGACATCGATGTCAAGCTCACGCTGACCCTGCCCGGGGGTACGCACCCCGGCCTGCTCGGCTTCCTGCCCGTGAAGGTGACGGGCAATGGTGCCACCGAGGTGAAGCTCGACTTCGACATCGATGTGACCGACGGCGCAACGACAGATCCGATCCTGGCGTTCTCCGACGTGGACAACATCGAAGCTGCCGCCACGTTGCAGGGCAGCGGCAAGTCGGGCAGCAGCCAGCCGCTGTCGCTGCATCTGGTGACCGACCCCGCTCCCGGTCTGCCGGTGATGAGCACGGATCTGGTCCTGAAGTGGGAGCTCGGCCCGGGCACCGACGTGGAAAGCCTGGACGGCAACGCGATGGCGGCAGGCATCGAGAAGATCGCGTACGACAAGGTAGTGCTCGACTCGGGCTCCGTGGCAGAACGCCTGCTCGGCCCGATCTTCAAGGACCTGGCCGATTTCATCGAGCCGTTCATGCCGGTGATCGACACCCTCACCACACCGGTGCCGATCCTGTCCGACATCGCGGGCGAGGACATCACGCTGCTCGATCTCGCGGCGGTATTCGGCTCGGTGGACGGCGAGTTCATCGAAACCGTCTCCGAGATTTTCGATGTCATCAGCGCGATCAATTCCTTCCTGAATGCGCCCGACCTTCCGCTCGGGAGCCTCACGCTGTTCGACACCGACCCGGCGCACCCGGTCAGCAACTTCGACCCGACCGACCCCGGCGCCACGCTGCCGTTCTCGTTAACCGGCAGCACGGATGGCCTCACGCTCGATACTTCCTACGACAGCATCATCGATTCGAACGAATTCCTGAAGGCGATCAAGGACCAGACGCTGGCGAAGGGCCTGACCATGCCGATCCTCACCGATCAGCTCGAAGGCTTCAAGCTGCTGCTCGGCGACTCGACGGCGACGCTGGTCAATTACGAGCTGCCGCCGCTCAACGTCGACTTCAGCTACCGGCAACTGTTCCCGCTGGTGGGCCCGCTCGGCGTCTCCATCACCATCAGCTTCGGATTTGGGGTGGCATTGAACTCGGTCGGGTTCGACGCCTTCGGCTATCAGCGCTACGCACAGGGCGGCTTCCTCAACCCGGGCGTGATCTTCGACGGCTTCTTCTTCAACGACAATGACAGCGGCGGCGTCGATACGCCCGAGGTGCGGATGGAGTTCGGCCTGGTGGGCGCGGCGGAGCTGAACCTGGGCGCGGCACGCGCCGGCGTGCAAGGCGGCATTGATGCGTTGATCCTGTTCAACTGGCACGACTCGATACCCGACGGCCACGTGCACCTAAGCGAGATCGCCGGCAACATCATCGACAATGGCAATCCCCTCGCCGCCTTTGACGTGAGCGGCGAGCTCAGCTTCTTCATGTCGGCCTTCATCGAGATTACCCTGATCGGCTTCCACCTGGACATCCCGATCACCGGCCAGCAGACGCTGTACAAGTTCGAAGGGGCAGACACCCGTGCGCCGGTGCTCGCCACCGATCTCGGCGACGGCGTGCTGCAGCTCAACATGGGTCCGAACGCGAAGGACCGGCTCAACGGCGACACGTCGGACGGCAACGAGTACTTCAACCTGAAGCAGACCGCGCCCGGCGAGGTGAAGGTGTGGTCCGACCGGCTCGGCGTGAAGGAGGCGGACGGCAAGGTCTACAAAGGGGTGAGCCACATCGTCGGCCTCGGCGGCCAAGGCGATGACGTCATCGAGCTCGAGGGCTTCGACGGCTCCAATATCACCGCCGAGCTCGACGGCGGCATCGGCGACGACCGCATCGAGTACAAGGGCAGCAGCGGCTCGCGCTCTGCGCCCGGCGCAGTCATCAAGGGCGGGCTGGGCAACGACATCCTCATCGGTGGCGATGCCAACGACGTGATCTACGGCGGCCAGGGCAACGACGTCATCAAGGGGGGCGGCGGCTACGATATCCTGTTCGGCGACGACGGCACGGTGGCCGACACGCTGACCCCGTCCTTCCTCAGTGCACGCGTCAAGGGGACGGACGGGGATGACAAGATCGAGGGCGGCGCCGGCGACGACGTGCTGTTCGGGGCCGGCGGCAACGACGACCTGAAGGGCAATGCCGGCAACGACATCCTCATCGGTGACGGCGGGCGGTTCAACTTCACGACGGTCGGCGGCAGCCTGGCGAGCGGCGGCCATATCGACGTGAACAGCCTGCGCCCGGCGCCCTATGTGCCGCCACCGGTCGAGACCACGACCCCGAAGACGCCCGAGCAGATCAGCAAGGACATCGATGCGCTCTACGACGTGGTGGCCGGCGAATTCGTCGGCACCGACCTGCGTCTGGGCGGCAACGACACGCTGAGCGGCGGCGACGATGACGATCTGCTGATCGGGGGCAGCGGCAACGACACGCTGAAGGGCGACGACGGGGCGGACATCATCCTGGGCGGCAAGGGCTTCGACACAGTCCAGGGAGGCGCGGGGAACGACACCATCTTCGGCGGCGACCAGGCCGATACAATCGACGGCAACGCCGGCGCGGACGTGATCTCCGGCGGGAATGGCAACGACTTCATCCACGGCAACGACGGCAACGACGTGATGAAAGGCGATGCCGGAGCGGACGTCATGTTCGGTGATGCCGGCGACGACCAGATATTCGGGTTGACGGAGCCGGACGTGCTGTTCGGCGGCATCGGCGACGACCTGGTGATCGGCGGCAGCGGCAACGACATCATCTTCGGCGACGATGGGCTGGTCGGGAAGCTCGATCCAGGCGGAAACGCCAGCTTGAACGTGATTATCGGCAACGGCAACCCGGCGCTCGCCACCGGTGCCTTCAAGGACGGCGACAGCCTGACCCTCGACCTGGTCGTCACCGACGTCGTCGCAGGAGACGGCAACGACATCCTG
>JADMIO010023052.1_pt1 | contig 14588 bp, 9 predicted proteins | sample 8958161 | NCBI WGS metagenome assembly JADMIO01 (sample SAMN16585339, study PRJNA669376) | soil metagenome | isolation source: Crop rotation soil | place: USA: Cullars Rotation, Alabama | collected 2011 | reverse complement strand
GTTTGCAAAAGAAGATTTTGAACGCATTAAGTCAAATCAAAAAAACTTTGTTGATGAAATTATCCGTGCTTCTTCTGATGAAGAATACAGCAAAAAAGCCCTCGAAGATCTTATGTTCAGAGGCACACCTTATCAGCATATGGTTTCTGGCACTTCCGCCAGCGTGAATAGCATCACTGTTGATGATGTGAAAAGACACTATGCCAACCAATTCACTTCTAAGAATGTGACCATAGGTATTGCAGGCAATTACACCGCGGAGTTTTTAGATAAACTTAAGAATGATCTGCAGGCGTTATTGCCTAAAGGAAATACTTCATCAGGAGTAAAACCTGTTGTAACTCCGCGGCAACCACAAGGGTTGGAAGTAGAAATTGTCTCGAAGGAAAATGCCTTGGGTTCTGCTGTATTCATGGGCTTTCCTATGGATATCACCCGCACGAATGATGAATTTGCTGCGCTGATGGTTGCTAACTCATGGTTAGGAGAGCACCGCAAATCTTATTCTCACCTGTATGAGAAAATTCGTGCAGAACGTTCTATGAATTATGGGGATTACTCTTATATCGAATGGTATGAAAACGGCGGAAGCAACATGCTGCCTGTGTCCGGTGTTCCGCGCTCGTCAAATTATTTTGCCATGTGGCTTCGGCCGGTGCAAACCGCCAAAGGTTTGAAAGGCCAATATTCGGAGTTGAACAACATTGAAGTAGGTCACGCTCATTTTGCCATTCGCATGGCCTTGCATGAAATGGATGAGCTGATAAAGAATGGAATGTCAAAGGAAGATTTCGAAGCAACCCGGACTTTCCTGCGCAGCTACATGAAATTGTATGTTCAGAGTACTTCTGAGCAACTTGGTTACCTCATGGATTCACGTTTCTATGGACGTAAGGATTATATTAAGGAAATGGACAAGTTGCTGGCGAACCTCACTGTTGATCAGGTGAATGCTGCGGTTAAAAAATATTGGCAGGTCAAGAATATGTATGCAGTTATCGTGACTGATAAGAGCGAAGCAGACCAGCTTGCAAAGAACCTGAAGGCAAACACCCCTTCACCAATGAGTTATTCAAATGCATTGAAAGCTTCTTTATCGCCGGACATTTTGACTTATGACGAAGTCATCAAGAGCTACCCGATAAATGTAAATAAGGTGACAATTGTGGAAAGTAAGAATACGTTTGGCGGGGTTGTAAAGGATACTCCTAAAAATGCAAGTCCTTATTAAAAGTTTCTGACCATTGTTGTAAAGTTTGGTAAACAATTAGGTCCACACAAGCAATGTAGGAGACGTTTTTATTATGAAAAATTAACGTTTGGCTAAAACACTCCTCATCCCTTATTGTTACCTTTACAAGGTTTGAAAGACAACTATCAGATATTAATTGAGAAGCTTGATGCTTTCATCAGGAAGTATTATCGTAATCAATTACTGCGGGGTGGCATTTATGCATTCACTCTTGGACTTGCTTTTTACTTGACGGTAACACTCCTTGAGTCCTTCGGACATTTCAGCACCGGCTTCCGGACGGTTCTGTTTTACTCATTTGTGGGTGGACTGCTTTTCATTCTGACAAAGTTTGTGATTATCCCGTTGTCCCACCTGTACCGTTTTGGAAAAATTATTTCGCACGAGCAGGCAGCTCAGATCATAGGTAAGCATTTCGCAGAAGTTCAGGATAAGCTGATCAATCTTCTACAACTGAAAGAACAGCTAAATACCTCTGCTTTTAATTATCACCTTATTAATGCAAGTGTAAATCAGAAATCCGAGGAACTCAAACCTGTACCATTTGTATCAGCTGTCAATTTCAGTGAGAACAAACGGTTGTTGCGGTATGCTGTAATTCCTTTCGTTGTACTGGTGGTTATCTTGTTTACTGCTCCAAGCTTAATTAAAGACAGCACAAAGAGATTAATCGACCATCAAACTTATTTCGAAAAACCTGCGCCTTTTACTTTTACAATTCTTAACAAAAATCTACAGGCGGTTCAGCAGCAGGACTACAAGCTAGATATAAAAATTGCCGGCAAAGAGATCCCACAAGAAGCATATATCGAAATAGATGGAAATCAGTTCAAGCTGGAAAAGGAAAACCTGTTGAACTTTCATTACACTTTTAAGAATCTTCAAAAAAGCACTGACTTTAAATTATATGCTGATGGTTTTTATTCTCACGAATACACGTTAGAAGCATTGCCAAAGCCGCTGCTGATGAACTTTGAAGTCAGTCTGGATTATCCCGGTTACATCCATAAGCAGAACGAAAAGTTACAGAATACCGGAGATATTTTAATTCCCGCCGGAACAAAAGTGAGCTGGCAGTTTGAGACCAAGAACACGGAAGCATTGCAGCTTGGTTTTCAGGATACAAGCATTGTCTCCAATCGATCGGGCGAAAACAGTTTTACCTTCTCGAAAAGGTTTCTGCGCAGCGACTCCTATTCCGTTAAAGCATCAAATAAGTTTTTGCAGAATGATGACTCCGCGCGCTATACTGTTACTGTTATTCCTGATTTGTACCCATCTATCTCCGTTGAGCAGCAACAGGATTCCATGTCCATGAAGCGCATTTATTTCAAAGGTGTTGTGAAGGATGACTATGGGTTTAGTAAACTGTCATTCAATTACAAATTCACCAATAGCGACAATACCGGATCGTTGAGCTTGTCGAAACGACAGGACCCTTCGACAGGCTCAGTGTCCGAAGCCATTGCTGTCAACAAAAATACCAACAGCGATCAGTTTTTCTATTACTGGGATGCATCGGATATCAATATCAATGCGGGCGATGAGGTGGAATATTATTTTGAAATAACAGATAACGACGGTGTGAATGGTCCCAAGAGCACTCGTTCGCAAACGCAAATGTTCCGCGCTCCATCATTAAAGGAGATTGCTGAAAGCACTGCAAAGAACAATGAGGGGGTTAAAAGTAATCTGAAGGAAAGCATTGATGAAGCTAAGAAGCTGCAGAAAGATTTGAATGAACTAAGCAGTAAGCTTCTCGAAAAAAAGGAAATGGGTTGGGAGGACAAAAAGAAGGCGGAAGACCTGTTGAAGAAGCAACAGGAGCTGGAACGTAAGCTCGAAGACCTTAAAAAGCAGAATGCACAGAACAATGAGCAGAAGAATGAATTCAAGCAGATGGATCAGAATCTGTTGGATAAGCAGAAGCAGCTTGAAGATTTAATGGCGAAGCTGATGACTCCTGAAATGCAGAAGCTGATGCAGGAGCTTCAGAAGATGATGGAGAATATGGACAAGAACCAGGTGCAGGAAAAGCTGAACCAGATGAAGCTCGACAGTAAGAATTTCGAGAAGGAGTTGGAACGTGCGCTGGAACTTTTCAAGCAGATGGAGTTCGAGCAGAAGCTCCAGGATAATATCGACAAGCTCGCGGATATGGCGAAGAAGCAGGATGACCTTTCACAGAAGGCCGATGACAAAAATGCAGACTCAAAAGATTTAGAGAGCAAACAGGATCAGCTGAATAAGGACTTCGAAGACTTCAGAAAGGATATGGATGAGCTTGCGAAAAAGAACGACGCTTTAGAGGATAAGAACCAAATGCCCAATACTGATAAGCAGGAAGAAAGCATTCAGCAGGATCAGAAAGAAAGTTCCGATCAACTGAGCCAGGGAAAGAACAGTAAAGCTTCGAAGTCACAGAAGAATGCATCGCAGAAGATGGAACAAATGGCGAAGCAGATGCAACAGATGCAGCAGCAAATGGCGCAGGATCAGGAAGAGGAAGATGAAAATTCATTGCGTGCGCTGCTGGAAAACCTACTCCACCTTTCCTTTGACCAGGAAAAGCTGATGCAGGATTTGAAGACAATGGATGTAAACAATCCGCAATATCTGAAGGCATCGCAGCAGCAGCGCAAGCTGAAAGACGACGCTAAAATGATTGAAGATTCATTGTTTGCATTAAGCAAACGGGTAGTCCAGATTCAAAGCAAAGTCAACCAGGAGATTGCAGGCATCAACGTGAATATGGATGAAGCTATTTCAAATCTTCAGGATAGATATGTGCCGCAAGCCCGCAGTCGTCAGCAGTTTGCAATGACCTCTATAAACAATCTGGCCTTGATGCTCAATGAATCCTTGCAGCAAATGCAACAGCAGTCTAAAGGAGCAGGACAGGGCGCTTGCAAAAAGCCGGGCAAGGGTCAGAAGCCATCGTTGTCGGCTTTACGAAAAATGCAGGAGGAGCTGAATAAGAATATGCAGAAGGCCAAAGAGGAGATGCAAAAGAATGGCAACAAGCCGGGCCAAAAGGGAAAACCGGGACAGCAAGGCCAGTTCAGCGAACAGCTTGCTAAGATGGCGGCCGAGCAGGAGTATATCCGGAATATGATGCATCAGTTGGACATGGAGGACAACCGGGATGGAAAAAAATCCCTCGGCAATCTTCAGGAAATCCAGAAAAAGATGGAAGAAACTGAAAATGACATTGTTAACCGGATGATCAGTGAGCAGACTTTAAAACGCCAGAACGACATCCTGACCCGATTGCTCGAAAGTGAGCGAGCCGAGCGGGAAAGAGATGAAGATCAGCAGCGTAAAAGTGACGAGGCAAAAAATTATCTGAAGCGTAACCCTCCGGCTTTTGAAGAGTATAAACAGTTAAAGTTAAAAGAGATGGAGTTGCTGCGAACAGTTCCACCGGCTTTGAACGGTTATTACAAGAAAAAAGTCAACGATTACTTTCAAGCGATCGAAAAATAGATGCCTGTAGGCGAAGAAACTAAATCAGTGGAACTAAGCTCTCAACCGGAAGCCCTTATCACAGTCGAAAAGATTGTCGAAGAGGTGAAGGATAAGTACAACGTCAGTGAAGACGTCTTCGGCAATATGTTGGTGGCGGTCACTGAAGCAGTCACCAATGCTATTTACCACGGCAACAAAGCCGATCCCGGAAAAAAGATTAAGCTGTCCTACATTCTGAACAATCATAATCTCAGTTTTAAAATAACTGATGAAGGTCCGGGTTTCGATTACTATAATCTTCCGGATCCCACAGCCCCTGAAAACATTGAAAAGGAGTGTGGACGCGGAATATTCCTGATGAAGCACCTAACTGACCAGCTTATCTTTTCTGAGAACGGACGGGTAGTGGAGCTGAACTTCCGCATAGCAAATTGATTCTTGTCGAAGAAAGTCGCCCCGACAAAGAAGAAATCCAGTAGCTCTTTATTAAATACTCTTGCATTACCTGCAATACTGCTATTAACGGTAATTGTTCTCCATCCTGTTTTAAGCAAATACTTTGTTTCCCTGGATGACCCTGCTTACCTTAAGGACAATCCTTACATCAAATCATTGTCATATGATAGCATAGCCACGATCTTCAGTACTTTCTACAACGCTAATTATCATCCACTAACAACGCTGGTTTACGCCATTGAATATCATTTTTTCAAACTCAATGCTGAACCTTATCATGTTATTAATCTGCTAATTCACTTAGTAAACGTTTGCCTGGTTTATTTCCTCGTATTGAAGTTAAATTCGAAGCCAATCATTGCAGCGGTTGTTGCCGTGCTGTTCGCTATTCACCCGATGCATGTTGAATCGGTTGCATGGATTTCGGAATTAAAGGATGTGCTTTTCACGGGTTTCCTGTTAGCAGGATTGATTAGCTATATAAACCGGTCATTGGTCAGTTGCTTTGTATTTTTTCTTTTCTCTCTTCTTTCAAAACCCGCTGCAGTAATATTCCCGTTGTTGCTTTTCACCATAGATTATTATCAAAAAAGAGAATGGAATAGAAAATTAATTTTTGAAAAGATTCCATTCCTGTTATTGTCATTAGTTTTTGGCTTCGTTACAGTGTTCGCTCAAAAATCTGCCGGGGCAATTCAAGCTGATCTGATGGTGCCTTATACACTGTTTGAAAGAATTTTCGTTGTGGCTTATGGCATTGTGTTCTACTTGTTTAAACTTTTTATTCCTGTGGATTTAAATGCATTTTACTATGCACCAAAAATCTTATCATGGCCATACTACGTTGCTCCATTTGTGATACTGGTGATTGTATTTTGGATTTGGAAAACCAAAGTATTGAAAAGAGAAATCATTTTTGGCTTTCTGTTTTATATAGCGTCCTTAATACTCGTGGTGCAGATTATTCCTGTAGGATATGCTGTCGTCTCTGAACGGTATTCGTATGTCCCTTACATCGGCCTGTTTTATATCATCGGGACTTTTTATGAAAGAATAAAGTCACTGCGTTATGCACTGCCGATTTTCATTTTGATATTGTGCGTTGTATCATATCAACGGAGTAAAGTTTGGAAAGATAGCATGACGCTTTTCACAGACATTGCACAAAAAAATCCGAATACTGCTTACGCACAATTCGGATTGGGAAAAATTTATGATGAAAGACAGGATTTCCCGAAAGCAATTGAAATATTTTCAAAAGCAATTAAGATGGATTCCACTTACGCGGAGTATTACTTCTACCGCGGTAACTCTTACTACGGTTTGAAGCAATACGATAACGCACTCGCAGATTATCTGCAAGCGGTCCGGTATAAAAAGGAATATGTTGAAGCAATGAATAACGTTGCATCAGTTTATAATTTACAACAGAGATATCCTGAGGCAATTGAATATTTCACACGGGCAATTGACATACGCCCGAATGAGTATCTATATAAAAGCAGAGCGACTTCTTATTATTACCTAAAGAAGTATAATGAGGCAATTGATGACTACAATAAATCAATTCAAATGAATTCAATGATACCTGATGCTTTTTTTAATAGAGGTGTATCCTATTATTATCTTCAGAAAACAAGTGAAGCATGCGCAGATTGGAGAAAAGCTTCTTCAATGGGTTACAGTGAAGCGAATCCGCTTATAGCTGCGTACTGTAAATAATTATCGTCTTTGTGAAACGGGCATTTTCCCCGATGAAGAAATTTCTGCAACCTGGTTGTTGCGAATGAGGTCTGTAACTTTTTTAATTGCCGGATCACGTTGTTGAATCACAGAATAGAATCCTTCGTTCTTCCACACCTGTCGCGCCATTAAAGCTTTTAGTTGAAGTTTAATCAGCGGAGCAGAAACAACAACTCCTTCTTCATTGCGATTGACACCACTTTTAGCAGCGAAATCAACGAACTTCTGATAATCATTATCACTAACAGCGTAGTTGGACAAATATGCATTTAATGTCGGATAAGATTTTGCAATCATTCCACGCTGATCGTCAAGAAGCTTATAGGCATATTCTATAATCAATCCCTTTCCGGTTGCCTCACTGAAGAATGGTGATACTCCGTCAGAGTCAATCGGAACAAATACATCCGGCATGATTCCTCCGCCACCAAACACTGAATGTCCTCCCGGAGTAGTGTACTTAAGCGAGTCTGCGAAATGAATGCTGTCCGTGTAACTTAACTCGCCACGTTTGATACGTTCGTAAATTTCTTTTTCATAACTCTCATATCCTTCGCCATAGGGCTTCTGAATACTTCTGCCTGTTGGAGTATAATACCGTGCAACTGTTAAACGTATTGCAGACCCATCAGGGAATTCACTTTGCTCCTGCACCAGTCCTTTTCCAAAGGAACGTCGCCCAACAATTGTTGCTCTATCCCAATCCTGCAGTGCACCTGCCACGATCTCACTTGCGGACGCGCTTCCCTCATCGATCAATACAATCAACTTTCCTTTCTCAAAAGAACCTTTGGAACTGGCAGTATATGTTTCTCTTGCCTTTGAATGCCCTTCAGTGTACACTATCAGCTTTCCTTCCGGCAGGAATTCATCGGCAATCTGAATTGCAGTTTTAAGATATCCTCCCGGGTTGCCTCTTAAATCGAGAACTAAATTCTGCATTCCCGAAGCATTAAGTTTTTTAAATGCCTCCAGGTATTCTTCATAAGTATGTTCACCGAAGTGCGACACTTTCACATACCCCGTTCTATTATCGATCATGTAAGATGCATCGATGCTGTAGAGAGGAATTTTCCCGCGGGTAATATTATAATCGATTGTTTTATCTAAACCCTGTCTTTTAACTGTAACCTTTACTTTAGTACCGCTTGGTCCGCGCAGCAGTTGCGTCACCTGCAGGTTGCTGATGTGTATGCCCGCTACATTCTTTCCTTCCACACGAGTTATGCGGTCACCGCTTCGAATGCCGAGTTGATCCGAGGGACCTCCGCTGATAGCAGTAACGACCATGATGGTATCGTTCTGCACATGAAACTCTATTCCTATCCCTTCGAAGCTGCCCTGCAATGGTTCATTCATCGCCTGCAGATCTTCTGCGGGTATATATGCTGAATGCGGATCGAGCTGATGAAGCATGTCATCAATTGCAGATTCCACCAACTGTTTTTGATTCACAGTATCAACATATTCCTGTTTGATGTAGTCAATAACCTGGTTCAGCTTATTGAATTGAGTGCTGCGGAATGAAAACAGATCGCTATGACTAACGAACGGTTGATTAAGCTTGATGCCGATAAAAATTCCGATCGCCAGTAACGAGGCGAATACAAAAGGCAACCAGATTTTGAACTTGTTCAAGGTGAAAATTCTTTTTATTAAAACGAGAAGCTGATGAAAATAGTTTTTCCAATAAGTGTGCCCGTCATTTTTTATACACCTTACTCTTCGGACTGCTGATACTGTTGAACTTCTATTCCAAAACGTTTCAAAAATTCTACTCCTTCATCGAGTGGAATGTTTTTATAGCGGGCATACGAGTCAAGAAAAATTACTTTCTTAATGCCGAGCGTGTAAATGATTCTCGCGCAAGCAAGGCAAGGGGAGAGCGTGACATACAACGTGCAACCGTCGATTGGAACGTTATTCTTTGACGCATACAGAATTGCATTTTGCTCAGCGTGCAGTGCCAATGAGCAACTGCCTTTGCTGTCGCGCGGACAGCCAGTTTCAGGCCATTCCTCATCACAGTTATGTGTGCCCGCCGGCGGACCGTTGTATCCCAAAGACACAATACGCGTGTCTTTCGCAAGCACAGCACCTACTTTAATTTTCACGCAATGACTCTTGCGGGCCAGGTTCTGAGCAAGCTCCATGTAGATGGAATCGAAAGAAGGTCGGATCATTTTGCGGCAAAAGTAATGGTTCGACCCTTCGTACAATCTCACTGCTGTCTTTGCCACTAAAAATTTGCATTTTGTATTGTTGCAGAATTTATTTTTGCCACCCTTCGATTCTGCTCAGGGTCCGGCTTAATGGTCGCTGCGCAGGGTCGTCAAAGATTTAGTCAGTGAAAATTCTCGGCATCATCCCTGTACGCTTTGCCTCCACACGGTTTCCCGGTAAGCCGCTGGTGGACGTGAATGGTAAAACAATGGTTCAACGCGTATATGAGCAAAGCAGCAAATCGAAAACAGTTACCAAGGTTTTGATTGCTACCGACGATGAGCGTATTGCAAAGCATGTTCGTGAGTTTGGCGGTGAAGTGGTGATGACCTCTGCACAACATCAAAGTGGTACCGATCGGTGTGCTGAAATTATCCGCAGCAATCCTTCAGAGCAGTGGGATGTGGTGATCAACATCCAGGGTGATGAGCCCTATATTCAGCCGGAGCAGATTGATTTGTTGTCTGCGGTATTTCAAAAAGCCGATACCGATATTGCCACATTGGTTAAAAAAATAACCACTCCCGATGAGCTTTTCAATAAGAATAATGTGAAGGTGGTTTTGAATAATCGGAAAGAGGCCATTTACTTTAGTCGTGCCCCTATTCCTTACAACAGAAATTTTCCGGAGCAGGAGTGGTTGAAATACTCGGTTTATTATAAACATATCGGCATTTACGGCTATCGTGCTTCGACGCTTTTAACTATTGCCGATCTGCCGAAAACCAATCTTGAAATAACCGAATCCCTGGAGCAGCTTCGATGGATTGAAAACGGGTACAAGATCATGGCCGAGGTGACCACCATGGAGGCAGTTTCCATAGACACACCCGACGATCTACTCCGAATTTCGCCGGAAAACAAGTAAAAATTGGCAGGCTATTCACAAAAAGCGGCAAATTCGACTAAAATCGACAAAAGTGCCTTTTGAACTAAGCTTACTGCCCGTGCAACTCTGCAGAGTTGAAGGCGAAGTAGGCAGAGTTTACGCCTGACTTTGCCTGTTTGAAGCTGAACCTTGCCTACTTCGAGCCGGACTTTGCCTATTTCGAGGCGCACTTTGCCTACTTGCGACCCAACTTTTAAAGTTGAGGGCTTTACTTTAAAAGTTCGGGATGCTACCTGCCTTAGTCGGGTCGTGACCTTGCCTCTTCTCAGGTTAAGTCTGCCTACTTTGAAGTTGACTCTGCCTGCCCGGAAGTTTAATTTGCCTACTCGACGTTTTACTAAGGTTGCTTAAAACCTGATTTTCCCTGCTTCAATCGCAATAAAAATCAGGAGCCGTGTGGGGATTTAATATGCCCGCTGGCTGCTGCCTTCCATATAATTTATGAAGGCACGGCTGACAACCTTGTTGCCGCCGGGGGTGGGGTAGTTGCCGGAGAAGTACCAGTCGCCGCGATTGTTTGGACAAGCGGAGTGAAGGTCTTCGATCTTTTGGAAAATTATCTGCAGTTCTGATTTGCAATCTTCTGGCTTCACAAGTTGGGCAATCTTGGCAGAGATCTGCTCAGGAGTAAATGGCTGATAGATCATACGCACGAAATTTTTCATTTCGTTCACACCCAGTTCGAGTTGCTCTTTGCAACGTTCGTAACATTCATCTATAATATGCTCCAGATTATTTTCTTCAAGCAATTTGATAGCTGCTTTAAATGCAACTAAGTCACCAATGCGCGCCATGTCAATTCCGTAACAATCAGGATAACGAATCTGCGGGGCAGAAGACACTACCACAATTTTTTTCGGTCCGAGCCGGTCAAGCATCTTGATGATAGAATTCTTCAGCGTGGTTCCGCGGACGATGGAATCATCAATTACCACCAGATTATCAACGCCTGCTCTTACTGTTCCATAAGTAATGTCATACACATGAGCCACCATGTCGCTGCGATCATCATCGTTGGTGATGAAAGTCCTGAGCTTAATATCCTTGATGGCAACCTTATCCGTGCGAGGACGAATAGACAGAATTTCGTTCAGCTTTTCATCGGTCACATTATTTCCAAGTGCTTTAATCTTTCGCTTCTTCACATCCTTCAGATAATCTTCCATCCCCTGTGTCATGCCATAGAAGGCAGCTTCAGCAGTATTAGGGATGTAAGAGAAGACAGTATCTTTCAAATTGAAGTCCACTGATTGCAAAATACTTTGACATAATAATCGCCCAAGTTCCTTTCTCTCTTTATATATCTCCGTATCGCTTCCGCGACTGAAATAAATTCTTTCAAACGAACACGACAGCCGTTGCGTCGGTTCTTTGATCATCTTGTCGTGGATGCGACCATTTTTCTTGATGATCAAAGCATGCCCTGGTTTCACCTCATGAATTTCTTCGAAAGGGGCATTGAATACAGTTTGAATAACAGGGCGTTCGCTGGCAACTACAACTACTTCATCATCCTTATAATAATATGCAGGACGAATGCCGGCAGGGTCGCGCAAAGCAAACGCATCTCCATTGCCCACCACACCAAGTATAGCATATCCTCCATCCCAGTTTTTCGATGAACGTTTCAGAATGTGTGCAATATCAAGATGCTCGCTGATCAAAGGCGAAATTTCTTCCTTGCTATTTCCAAGCTCCTTAAACTTATAGTAGAGCGAATCATTTTCTTCATCAAGAAAATGACCGATGTTTTCCATGACAGTTACTGTATCGTTCTTCTCGCGCGGATGCTGACCCAGTTGAACCAGTTGCTCATACAGTTCTTCCACATTGGTCATGTTGAAATTGCCTGCCAGCACCAGATTGCGCGTCATCCAATTGTTCTGGCGCAGGAAGGGATGAACAGTTTCGATAGTGTTACCCCCGAACGTTCCATAACGCAGATGGCCGACAAAAACTTCTCCTGTAAACGGAACGTTTTTCTTCAACCATTGCGGATTATTCAACAACTGCGGATCCTTCTGCCGCACCTTTTCAAAATAGGAGTTAACGCGATCAAAGATTTCAGCAATGGCGTTCTTTTGAATAGAGCGCTCGCGAAATATGTATTCCTCGCCCTGCTCCGGATCGAGTTTTATGTTAACCACCCCCGCGCCATCCTGCCCGCGGTTATGCTGCTTTTCCATCAGCAAATACAGCTTTTTAATGCCGTAAAGCGAAGTCCCGTATTTATTCTGGTAATAGGAAAGCGGCTTAAGAAGCCGGATCAATGCAATACCGCATTCGTGATGGAGGAAGTCAGACATTCAGTCGCTGCAAAGATAATCAATTGCCGACGCTTCTAATTATAGTTATAGCGTCGGCGTTTTGTTAATTCGCCACCTCTATAGGTTGCTCATGGAATACCTTTACAGGATTAAAAACAACATCAAATGCGTGAAGGTTTTTGCGGAAAGAGTAAGAAATAGTGCAGCGGCCCGAATCACATATTTTCTTCACAATGGCCAGCCCCAACCCGATCGAATCAGGCCGTGTGCCTTTTTTGAATCTTTCAAAGATTTCAGTGGGATGGATTTGCAAAGGATCGCCGCTGTTTTCTATCACCACATGTTTTTCATTGCAGATCACATTTAATGTTCCGCCCTGGTAATTGTATTTCACCGCATTGGATAGCAAATTAGAAAATAATATATCAGCCAGGTGCGGATTCATCTGGACAAAAATGTCGGACTCGATATCGGTATGCAGAACCAAATCCTTTGCCTTTATAAATGGATCAAAAGCAGCCAGATGTTTTCTCAATAACCTGCTTACGTTGAACTGCTCTTCTTCAAAGAACTGGTTATTGTCAATTTTAGTAAGCAGTATCAGCGCCTTGTTCATCTTTGATAACCTGCTGACTGCTTCAAGGGTGGAAGCGATCTTCTCGTGCTGATCTTCGGTCAAATTTTCAGACTGCATCAGTAAATCCATTTTCGATTTAATGATTGCCAGTGGTGTCTGCGTTTCGTGCGACATGTTTTCAGTGAACTCCTTCAGGTTGCTGTAATCCTTCGATACCTTGTCCATCAATTTATTAATCTCCGAATTCATTGTCGTGAATTCTTCAATTGTCGATGGAGGGAATGCAACGGTATCCTTTTTTCGCAGATCGAATTTCTTCAGCACACCCAGCGCATGATAAAACGGATACCAGATCTTTTTTGAAATCCACCAGTTGAGGAGGTAAAAAGAAATTACCACATCTATTCCCAGTATTAGAAAAGTGATGAGCAAACCGTTGAAGATGCTTTCTCCCTCTGCAAGACGGCGACGGATTTTAATCCGGTATGCATTGCTGTCAATCTCCTGCTCGTAGGAAAGCTCACGGTATTTAATTTCTTTTTTCTTGAACTGATCAATGATGTTTGTGTCTTTCACCTGCACTCTGAAAGTGGTGAACTTATCCAGTGGTTGCACATCGATGTAATCGCCGATGGTGAAAGGAAGTTTTTTCAGTTGTTTTTGTTTGAATATCTGATCGTCGATGACCTGCTTCTCACTCAATAAATGTTGCGTGATCTCATCATCAAACAAATGCATGAGGCGGTAAACAAGAAAGCCGTTGCCGATGAGCATCAACACCAATGCGATAAAGATGTAGTACCGGTTGGTGATGTTGAGAAGCTTCATGAAAACCGATTTGGTGATTTGGTGATTTGGTAATTTGATGATTGGTATTTGTCCCCCTTTGGAGGGGGTAGGGGGAGGATGTATTCCATCACCAAATTATCAAATTGTGAACTTGTAGCCCACACCGTAAACAGACTTAATATAATCTGCTCCGCCGTTGTCAATGATCTTTTTGCGAAGATTCTTGATGTGATTATAAATGAAGTCGAAAGTGTCGGCCATGTCAGCATGTTCTCCCCACAAGTGTTCTGCAATAGCTTCCCTTGTCAGCACTTTGTTTTTATTGCTAATAAGAAACACCAGTAAGTCGTGTTCAGATTTTGTCAACGAAACCGCTTTATCATTAATAAAGAAGAGCATCTCCTCCGGTATGATGCGAAGCTCATTCAGCACAATTTCTTTTTTGCCTTCGAATGCTCTGCGGCGATAAACGGAATTGATGCGTGCAACAAGCTCCGGCATGTGAAAAGGTTTCACGATGTAATCATCGGCACCCATATTCAACCCTGTCAACCGGTCATCCAAAGAATTTCTTGCGGAGGCAATGATCAAGCCTGTTTTATGCCCGTCCATCCGTTTTACCTCATCAATAATTGATAATCCGTTTCCGTCCGGCAGTCCGAGATCTATCACAATACAATCATATTCGTACAAATTGATTTTCTCGCGGGCATCTTTCAGATTCGCCGCCTGCTCACAGCGTATACCGCTCTGCTCCAGGTAATCTGACATCGCAGTCTGTAACGGCAATTCGTCCTCAACTAATAAAACTTTCATAAATCTGATTTGATCATTTGGTAATTTGATGATTTGATAATTGAATACAAAAATCGGTAGTTTTTCATCACCAAATTATCAAATTGTTCAATGATTCTCTGTCTTTTT
>JADMIO011694199.1_pt1 | contig 14591 bp, 13 predicted proteins | sample 8958161 | NCBI WGS metagenome assembly JADMIO01 (sample SAMN16585339, study PRJNA669376) | soil metagenome | isolation source: Crop rotation soil | place: USA: Cullars Rotation, Alabama | collected 2011 | reverse complement strand
AGGCCGATCCCCATCGCGGCATAATAGAATTCGAGGTGATGCGGCGTGTTCCAGGCGAGCGTCGCGATGCGGTCGCCCTGGTTCATGCCGAGTGCCGCAAGCGCGCCCGACATCCGATTGCCGCGCTGTCTGAGTTCGGCATAGGTCCGGCGTGCGAGCACATGCCCCGCTTCGGCGCCGACGACCTCTCGGTCATGGAACCATTTGGCGGCGTGATCGAGGAACTTGTCTACCGTCAGGCCGTAGGGTTGCATGACACCTTGAGGGAAAGCAGGGAAAGAAAGCCGGGCGCCGCGATCGCGTGCGCCCGGCCAGGTCGGGAATCAGAAGGTCTTGAGCAGTTTGACGCCGTATTGGCGCGGCGCTCCGGCAAAATAGAGGCCGCTATTGAGCGCCGCGACATAATGCTGGTTGGTCAGGTTGGTGCCGTACGCCGTGACCGTCCAGCTGCCCGTAGCATAGGCGATCTGCGCGTTGAGGATCTTGCGCGCGTCGAGCCGGTCGCCGAGGCTCAGATTCTGGAACAGCGTCGCCCATTGGCTGCCGACATAACCGAAATTGGCGCGGGGCGTGATCGAGCTCCCGTCGGGAAGTTTGAACGTATATTCCCCGCTAACGTTGAACGTGACATTCGGCGCATAGGTCTGGCGACGGCCGTTCAGGTTGATGCAGTTTGCAGCATGGGTCGGGCTGCCGGTCATCGGATCGCACGCCCCCGTCGCTGCAACCCGCGGATCGCTTGCGAAGAAGGTACCGAGTTCGCTGTGCAGCACGTTGACGCCGGCGTCGAACTTGAACCCGCCGACATTGACCTCCGCTTCTGCCTCGAACCCATAGATCTTGGTGCTGTCCGGGACGTTCAACTCGATCCCGAAGGTCGGGAAGGTCGGATAGCCGATGATGACCTGGAAGTTCTTATAGTCGTTGTAGAAGCCGGTGACCGTGGTGCGGACGTGACCGCCGGCCCAATTGGCCTTCCAGCCGGCTTCGTAGGACGTGATCTTCTCCGGCTTGAACGGGGCCGGCAAGCCAAGCCCGACCGGGACGTTCAGGCCGCCGGGGCGAAAACCGGTAGCGACAAAGCCATAGAGATATTGGTCGCGGTCGACCTTCCAGCCGAGCGATGCCTTGTACGAGAAATTGTCCGAAGACACCGACTGCACCTGGCTGATCGGCAGGCCGTATTGCTGGACATTGACATAGTTGGTCGATCGGCTGGCGGTGTAACGGCCGCCAAGTTCCAGTTTCAAGCTCGGCGTGATCTGGAAACCGACCTGGCCGAACGCGGCGAGGTTGCGCTCCGGATTGCGGCCGGCCAGCTGGTAAAGGCACGCATTGACGGTGGTGACGGGGTAGCAAAGGTTGATCGTGAAGTTGCTGAACGGCTTCGGGAAGAAATAGGCGTTCCACATGCCGAAGCCGCCGACCAGCCAGGTGAAGCGCTGATTGTCGGGCGAGATGATGTTGAATTCCTGGCTGAACTGAGTTTCGATCACCTTGTCGAAGAAGCTCTGGTTCTTGATCGTGTTGGCCACCGGATCGACGATGTTCGACGCCGTGCCGTCCAAGTCGGCGCGGTACAACGTGGTGCCGTTCTGGAAGCCGGTGACCGACCTGAACTTGACCCCGCCGGTCGTGTCATATTCGAGCTTGAGTGTTGAGCGGACGAAGGTGTCGCGGGCATCCTGCGGTGCGTTGAGCTGGATGTCGTAGAGATCGCGCTTGTACGCCGGATAGGCGTTGCTGTGCTGCCAGAACGGGGATGCCGGATAGGCGCCCGAATCGAGCGCATCGAAATCGGTCTTCCACAATGCGGAGAATTGACTGCTCGGCTTCCACAGGAAGCTCACGCGCCCCGCGAGATAACCCATCTTGCCGCTGTCATAGGGGTAGGCGGTACCGCCTGCACCATGGACGTTGAAGAAGCTGTCGCGGCGCTCGGCGAATAAGGCGACGCGCGCGGCGAACGTGTCGCTGATCGGCAGGTTGATCGCGCCCTGCATGCCGGCGTCGTTGTAATTGCCGTAATTGGCGTTGAAATAGCCATGGATCTCGCCGCCGACGACCGGATCGTTGGTGTTGACGAACACCGCGCCCCCGGTCGAGTTCTGCCCTACGATCGTGCCCTGGGGTCCGCGCAACACCTGGATGTTGGCGACGTCGAAATAGGGCTCCATCTGGAAATAGCCGGGGAAGGTCGGGACACCATCGCGATAGGTGATCACGCCGGTGGTGGTCTGGGTGTTGTGCTCGGCCTTGCCGATGCCGCGGATATTGAAGTCGTTGCCCTGGCCGAAATTGTTCACCACCACGCTGGGCATCGCGAACTGCAGTGCATCGACGTTGGCGACGCCCTTGTTGCCCAGGTCGGTGCCGCTCAGCACGGACGCCGATACGGCAGTCGTCATGAGGTCTTCGCTACGGCGCTGCGCGGTTATGACGATATCGCCGGCCAGGGTGCCATCGTCGGTTGCGGCCTGACCGTCGTCCTGCGGCGCCGTCGCGGGTGTGGACTGGGGGACCGTTTGCGCGGCGGCGCTGCCGCCCCAGGCAAAAGCAAACGCGGATGCACCGAGCCACAATGCACGAGCCTTCATTCATTCCTCCCACCATTCAGGTCGCGCTCTCCGGCGCCGATAAGGGGGGAAATGCCGCAAAGCGCGATGCGTGACAATACTAATTCACACAATAGTGAATAACGTTGCGGACAAGCCGACCAGCGATCCGATCGACTGCGTGCTGTATTGGCCCTGTGGATTGCAGCCAGGCCGCCGAATCGGATGGCTGAGAATCACAAAAGCCGCGGACATCGGCGATGTCCGCGGCTTTCGATGGTGGGCGTGGCAAGGATTGAACTTGCGACCCCTGCGATGTCAACACAGTGCTCTACCACTGAGCTACACGCCCACGGGGAGGGCGCCCTGTAGCGGCGCTTCCGCCGCTGTGCAAGCGCCGAAACTCTACAAACCGCCGTTGGCGCTTTCGACTTCGAACAAGCGGTCGACCTCGATCACGAGATCCCTGAGATGGAACGGTTTGGACAGCACGCGCGCCTGCGGCATTTGTTTGCCGGCGCGCAGGGTCACGGCAGCGAAGCCGGTGATGAACATGACGCGCATATCGGGGGCGATCTCCGACACTTTCTGCGCCAGTTCGATCCCGTCCATCTCGGGCATGACGATGTCGGTCAGCAGCAGGTCGAAATGCTCGCTTTCGATCAGCGGCAGCGCCGCGGTGCCGCGATCGACGGCGGTGACGGCGTAGCCCGACCGCTCCAGCGCGCGCGTCAGATATTCGCGCATCACCGAATCGTCCTCGGCCAGTAAAATCCTGATCATGCCCGTCCGCTGCCTTATGTCCCGCCATGCTTTTTATGCCCCAAGGGTTTAAGATTTTCCAGCGGCGCGCGGCGATTGCCCCAAGACGGTACGACGAGTAGATTTGCCGCATGGCCGCTCCCTCGTTCGACCGCGTCGGACCAATTCCGCCTGACAGCCCGGTGATCCTGTCGGTGCCGCATGCCGGGCGCGATTATCCGCTCCAGCTGCGCGCCGCCGCCGCCGTACCGGTAGCATCGATGCTGGCGCTGGAGGACCGTCATGCCGACGATGTCGCGCTGGCGGCGCGAATCGACGAGACTGTGTTCATCCAGCGCCGCGCGCGCGCCTGGATCGACCTCAACCGCGGCGAGGACGAGCGCGACCCGATGATCGACGACGGCGCGCGGCCGATCCCGGCGGGCGCCGCGGCGACCAAATTGCGCAGCGGACTGGGCCTCGTCCCGCGGCGATCGGCGCCCGGCGTCCCGATCTGGAACCGGCGGCTGGGCGATGACGAGGTGCGGCAGCGCATCGATCAGGATCACCGCCCCTATCATACGGCCCTCGCCGAGGCGTTGGCGGCCGCGCGCGAGCGGTTCGGCGCCGCTCTGCTGCTCGACGTGCATTCGATGCCGCCGCTGCCAGGAGGCACCGCAGCACGCGTGGTCATCGGCGACCGCTTCGGCCGCAGCGCTGGCGGACGGTTGGTCCATAGGCTGGAAGGGGAAGTCGTCGCCGCGGGCCATCGCGTGGCGCTCAATACGCCCTATCCAGGCGGCTACATCCTGTCGCGCCACGGCTGTCCGCACGAGCATATCCACGCGATCCAGATCGAGATCGACCGACGGCTTTATCTCGATGCCAGTTTAACCGCGCCTGGCAAGGGCCTGGCTGGCACCGCCACCTTGCTGCGCCGGATGATCGATGCCGCTACGGACGAATTGTTGACTGGTGGGCTGGCGCTCGCTGCGGAGTGACACCGACTCCAAAGAGGACATTCGCTGGCGCCCAAGGGGCGATCTTCTAGCTGCCCTAATTTTGAAGGAGTAGCGAACTGCTCCCCAACAAAAGGCATGTCAGCCCGATGACGCGCCAAAACCAGAGTTTTTGAACCACAGGATACGCTTCCAGCGTTCGCCGTTCTTCAAAATAGGTCTCCTCTCCACCGTGCCGCAGTTCTTCCAATCTGCGGCTACGGCGATCGGCGACCCGGCGAACCACGATATTTGGATAGACCAACAGCAGGGCACCAAAACATGCCAAAGCGATGGAGCGGATATCCATTTAGCGAAGCATGCCCGACACGCTCCGTATCTGCAACGGCCGCGAAGCCTGGTCGTAGCTATCCGCCGATTACCCCGGTGTTGCCCACATAAAAAACCACCTCGGGCAAATGCCCGAGGTGGCCAAGGTTCAGGGAGGAGACACGCTCGAGAGCGTGTCTGCACGACCTCGCGAAAAGGGGGGACACGAAGCCGTACTCCAGCAACATAGGTCGGTGAGATTACCGTTTCAAGACTCGGACTGGGCCGTTCCCGGCGAAGAATTTCAACCATTTCGGATCAATCCCGGCGCCATCCGGCCAAGCACGGCGTCGCGCAGCAGGAAATGGTGGCGCAGCGCCGCCACCACGTGCAGCACCACCAGCACAACCATGGCATAACCGATGATGCCGTGGAGATTATGGCCCAACTTCGCCGTCGCGCCCGATATCGGTAGCGGCGGAACCGGGAACAGCCAGAACCATGACATCGGCCGCAGCCGCGCCGGGTTGGACGACAGCATCCAGCCAGTCAGGGGCAACGCCAGCAGCAGCGCGTAGAACGCCCAGTGCACGGCCTTCGCGCCGATGCGTTCCCAGCGCGTCATGTCGACCGGCAGCGGCGGCCGATGCGTCAGCCGCCAGCCGAGCCGCAGCAGAGTCAGGGCCAGCACGGTGATCCCGATCGACTTGTGGATCGGAATCACCCATTTGATGCCGTCGAGCAAAGATTCGTGGAACAGCCCGAGCGTGAGGTTGACGAGGACCAAAGCCGCGATCGACCAGTGGAGCCAGATCGCACCCCACGAATAACGGTCGGTTCGGACCAGCGTCGTCCTCGTCACTCCACGCCCCTGGACGCCGTCAGGCGACGAGCTGCGGCGCCGGCATCAGGCCCAATTGCATCTGGCGCGTGAAGATCTCACGCATCACCGACAGCGAGAAGAGGTGCGCGTAGATCAACGGCAGCAGGCCCGACTGGGTCATCTTGCGCAGCTGGTCGCCGCGCAGCTCGTTGAGCTTCTCTTCATTGACCATGCGGAAGCCCGAATAGACGAACGGCTTGTCGGCACCGTCCGGCTGGATCGTCACTTCGCCGTCCATCAGCAGATCGAGCTCGCGAAGCTCGTTCATGAACGCCGCGGTGCGCGCGCCGGCTTCTTCGAATTGCTGGTTGAACTCGAGGATGTTCTTGGTGACGTCGGTCGGCGCGCCATCGGCGAACAGCGGCTCGCCTTCGTCGAACGCACCGATCGTTTCCGAGCTCGGGTCGAAGCACAAGGTCAGCTCTTCGGCTTCGGGGCGCAGGCGCGCGAGCAGATACGGATAGCGGCGGATATAGGCCGGGACATAGGTATAAGGCTCACGCAGCTGGCCCTTTTCGTCGATGAAGACGTTGACGCCTTCGTTCAGGCCCATCAGCGCCAGCGGCACGCCGTCATCACCCTGCGAGAAGACGATCGGCATATTGCGCTGCGCCATCGGGAATTCGTCGACCGTCAGCGGAATCGCGTGCTGGTTGGCCAGGAACGGCGCGCCGTTGGACGGGCGGATGCGAAAATTGCCATGCTGCTCGCTCGAAAGCGGCTCGAGTGCATTATAGAAAAGCGGAAGCGACTGCGGCGCGCTGGCCATTACCCTACTCCAATTCGAATCTCGTGAACGCGGCTCCCCCAAGAAGCCGCACGTGGCCGTGCGCCCTAAGGGGTGGCGCCGTCGGGCGCAAGGATAACGAGCTTCCCCGGATTCATCAATTCGCGCGGATCGAACGCGCGCTTGATCGCTCGCAGCGCCATCATCCGCGCCGGCGAGGACAGACGCGCCAGCTCGTCGCGTTTCAATTGGCCGATGCCGTGCTCGGCCGAAATCGATCCGCCCGCGGCGACGACGAGATCATGGACGAATGCCGAGATGACATGGCCTTCCTCCTCGTACCAGCTCGGGCCGTCGGTGCCGGCCGGCGCCCGCACGTGGAAATGGACATTGCCGTCGCCGAGATGACCGAATCCGGCCGCGTGAGTGCCGGGAAAGCGCGCCTCGACCGTTCTCGCGCCATCGGTGAGGAAACGCGGCATGCCGGCGACCGGTACCGAGATGTCGTGCTGCAACGCTGGCCCCTCCGCACGCGATGCTTCGGGGATGGTCTCGCGGATCTTCCACAAGGCGTCGGCCTGCGCCTCGCTTGCCGCGACGACCGCGTCGTCGACCTCGCCCGCCGCGAACGCGTCTCCGATCAGGCGTTCGAGCAAGGCCGCCGGCGGCTCGTCGGAAGGCGCCGCGCGCGTCGCCTCGATCAGGACATGCCAGCCGTGATTGCCGCCCAAGGGTGCGCGCGTTCCGGGGACATGGCGGATCACCGCGTCGAGGAAGTGTTGCGGAATGATCTCGAAACTCTCGACCGCCTGGGTCGCGGCCTGCAGCCGCCGCAGCAAGGCCAGCGCCCGTTCGGGATCGGCGAGCCCGACCCAGGCCACCGCGCGATCGAGGACCGCCGGGACCAGCCGCAGCGTCGCCGCGGTGATCACCCCGATCGTGCCTTCCGCCCCGATCAGCAACTGGGTGAGATCGTAGCCGCGATTATCTTTCTTGAGCGCGGCGAGTCCCTCATGGAGCGAACCGTCGGGCAGCACTGCCTCAATTCCGGCGACCAGCCCGCGCATCGTCCCGAACCGCAGCACTTGCGTGCCCCCGGCATTAGTCGAAGCGAGGCCGCCGATTGTCGCACTGCCTTTTGCCCCAAGGGTCAGTGGGAAGCGCATTCCCTTGGCCAAAGCGACGTCGTGCAGATTGGACAGGATCACGCCCGCCTCCGCCACTGCCAGTGCGTCGGCCGGACGGACCGAGCGGATGCGGTTGAGCCGCCGCGTCGACAGGATCAGTGCCGAGCCGTCCTGCGGCGGTGTAGCGCCAGCCACCATGGAGGTATTGCCTCCCTGTGGCACCAAAGCGACGCCAAGCTCGCGCGCCTTCGCGACCACCAATTGCACCCCCGCGACCGTGTCGGGCGCGAGGATCGCCGGACTGTTCCCGTGAAACCGCCCGCGCCAGTCTGTCAGCCATGGCGCAATGTCCGCGGGATCGGTCACGACCGCCTTGTCGCCCAGCGCGGCTCGAACGGCGGCGGTCAATTCGGCCTGGCCAGGTGTCATGACGGCGGCGCTAGCATGGCAGGGACTGCGTATCCAATTCATTGCGTGTTCAAATTATGGCTTTACCAAGGCGCGCTTCATGCCGAGTCCGTCCCTTGCCGCCTCCGCCTTGCTTGCCTCCGTCGTCGCGGTCAGTACGCCCGCGCCTGCCGGTCAGGTGACCGGCATCGAATTGGCGCAAGTGACGATCCGCGGGCGAATCATCATCCGCGTCCCCAGCACATTGCGAGGCACGCCGACGCCACAGCTCACTCCGGCGCGGCCGATCAAATGGGCCGAGAAAAAGGGTCCGAAATGCATCGCCGCCGACCAATTGGGCGGGGCGATCGTAGCCGGCGATTATGTCGACCTGGTGCTGCGCGGCGGCGACCGCGTCCGCGCCGAACTGGACGGCGATTGCTCGGGGCTGGGCTATTATGGCGGTTTCTACGTCAAGCCCTCGGCCGACGGCCAAGTCTGCGCCGGACGCGATTCGATCCGCACCCGCTCGGGCGACCAATGCACGATCAGGAAGTTCAAGAAGCTGGTTGCCAAGAAGTGAGTCTTTGATGCGCATCACGGCGCATGGAGACCGAGGCTCGCCCTCCCCGCGACGTTCGCAAATGAACGCTCAAGCTTGACTTTCGGCAACTGATCGGCAAGCGCGCACGTTGTTGGATGGTGCACCTGCGCGCCGACCATTTTTCCGGATTTTTGGATGCCTTTTGCCGACCTCGGCCTTTCAGACGAATTGCTCCGCGCCGTAGGCGAATCGGGCTATACCGAACCGACTCCGATCCAGGCCGCGACCATTCCCAGCGTGCTGATGATGCGCGACATCATCGGCATCGCGCAGACCGGCACCGGCAAGACCGCCGCGTTCGTGCTGCCGATGATCGATATTCTCGGCCATGGTCGCAGCCGTGCGCTGATGCCGCGCAGCCTGATCCTCGAACCGACGCGCGAACTCGCCGCGCAGGTCGCGGAGAATTTCGAGAAATACGGCAAGTATCACAAGCTCTCGATGGCGCTCCTCATCGGCGGCGTTCAAATGGGCGACCAGGTCAAGGCGCTGGAAAAGGGCGTCGACGTGCTGATCGCGACGCCGGGCCGGCTGATGGACCTGTTCGAACGCGGCAAGATCCTGCTGACCCAGTGCAACCTGCTGGTGATCGACGAGGCCGACCGCATGCTCGATATGGGGTTCATCCCCGATATCGAGAATATCTGCACCAAGCTGCCGGCCAATCGCCAGACGCTCTTGTTCTCGGCAACGATGCCGCCGCCGATCAAGAAACTGGCCGACAAATTCCTGTCGAATCCGAAAACGATCGAGGTCGCCCGCCCCGCCACGGCCAATATCAACATTACCCAATGGGTGGTGCCGGTCAGCAGCGCGAGCCATGCCAAGCGCGCGACCTTGCGCCAATTGCTCGGCCAGGAAGAGGTCAAGACCGCAATCATTTTCTGTAATCGCAAGACCACGGTACGCGAGCTCAACAAGAGTCTGAGAAGTCATGGTTTTTCGAGCGGTGAGATCCATGGCGACATGGAGCAGCCCCAGCGCATCGCCGAGCTCGAGCGGTTCAAGAAGGGTGAGATCAACATCCTGGTCGCATCCGACGTGGCGGCGCGCGGGCTCGACATCAAGGGCGTCAGCCATGTCTTCAATTTCGACGCACCCTGGCATCCCGACGATTACATCCACCGCATCGGCCGCACTGGTCGCGCCGGCGCGACCGGCGTCGCCTATACGTTCTCATCGAGCGCGGATGCCGAGAATATCGAGAATATCGAGAAGCTGACCGGCATGAAGATCCCACGGCTCGAAGGCGGCCCGCCGCCTGAAGCCGAGGACAAGCCGCGCGCTCGCGCCGCTCGAAACGAGAAGCCGAAACGCACGCGCACCGCGCCTCGCGACATGGCCGCCGACGACGAGACGGCGGAAACCCGGGCACCCCGAGCGGAACGGCCAGCGCACCGTGAGGAGCCACGGGCGCGCCGCGAAGAAGCACGCTCGCCCCGCGACGATTCGCGTGGACGCAACGACGACCGACGTCAGCGTCGCGGCCGCGAGCAGGACGATGGCCCGGATGAGGGCTGGAACGGCCCCATTCCCGGCTTCCTGAGCGTGGTACTGACCGAAGGCTGATTGCTGTGAGTCTTCCCGACTTGATCAGCGTGGTTCCGGTCGAGCCCATCGTCAGCCCGTGCGTGAACGTCTGCAAGATCGGCAAGGACCGGTTGTGCGAGGGATGCCGCCGCACCGTCGACGAAGTCGCGCGTTGGACGAGCATGACGCCGGTGGAGCGTGACATCGTGATGGCCGAATTGCCAGGGCGGTAGACGGCAATCAGCCCCTCCCCTTCAGGGGAGGGGTTGGGGTGGGGGCCTCCACATGCGACTTGCTTGAGGCACTCCCCCACCCCCTACCCCTCCCCTGAAGGGGAGGGGCTTTAAGACTCTCACGCGAGCTGATTGGTTTCCATCAGCGCGTCGTCCAGCTCGTTAGCCCGCTTATACGCTTCGCGCCCGCTCAGCCGCTCGGCATAAGCGGTGAAGGCGTCGCGCTTCGGGATCGTGCCGAATTGCGTTCCCCAAATCACCTGCGCGCCGACATAGACGTCGGCCATGGTGAAAGCGTCGCCAGCGACATAATCATGCTGCGAAACCGCGCGCTCCAGCACATCGATCGTCTGGTCGTAGCTGCCGTAACCGAACATCCGGCCTTGTTCGGGCTGCGGGATGAAGCCGGCATTATTGTTGGTCACCGCATGCTCCACCGGGCCCGCGGCAAAGAACAGCCAGCGATAATAATCGGCGCGATCGGTGGCGGCTGGCGCCAGGCCGGCATCGGCAAAGGCATCGCCGAGATAGGCGCAGATCGCCGCGCATTCGGTGACGATCTTGCCCTTGTGTTCGATCGCGGGAACCTTGCCCATCGGGTTGACCGACAGATAGTCGTCGCTTTTCATCGTGTCGGCATAGTTCATCACGCGGACTTCGTAGCGCGCGCCGACTTCCTCGAGCGCCCAGCGCGCGATCCGGCCGCGCGACTGCGGGTTGGTGTACAAGATCAGGTCGCTCATCGTCCTCTCCCCAGAGAATATGTGGTCACGCCGTATGCCGGCTCAGAGCGCCTTCTGGAACAGCGCCAGCATGCGCTCCCAGGCGCGGTCTGCCTGCGCCGCGTTGTACACCTTGCTGTCGGGCGGGCACCAGCCGTGCATCGTGCCTTTATAGACCTCGATCTCGGCAGGCAGCTTGACCTCGTCGAACGCTTTGCGCAGCACGTCCTTGTCGGTCGGTGCGCGCTGATCGTCATTCTCGGCGATCGCGATCAGGAAACTCGCCTTCATCTGCGGGATCAGGGCATTGGGGCTGTCGGGCTTGTCGCCGACCAGCCCACCACCATGGAACGTGGCGCCCGCGCGATAACGGTCGGCACGTGCGGCGACGGTGCGGAACACCATCGGCCCGCCCATGCAATAGCCGGTGCTGGCGAGCCCACGCTTGGGATCGACTTCCTTTTGCGCGTCGAGGAACGTCGTGAAAGCCTTGGCATCGCTGACCGTCCCGGCCGGCGTCAGCTTCTCGACGAACGGCATGATCTTCGCACGGACATCGGGCTGGTCGAACGATTCACCCGCCTTCAGGAACGGCGCCTTGGTCGAGCGGTAGAATTGGTTGACCAGCAGGACGGCATAGCCCGATTGTGCCAGCCGCTCGGCCATTTGCCGGAAAGCCGGGCGCAGGCCCATGATGTCGGGCCAGATCAGGACGCCGGGATGCTTGCCGGTCGCCGGCGCGACGAAATAGGCGTCCGCCTTCCCCTCGGACGTGTCGATCACGACGTCGCGACCCTTGATCGCCGCGGCATTGGCCGGAACCGGGAGGACGGCCATCAGGCCCGCCACACCGGTCATCATCCCGAACTGACGGCGCGATGGATGCGCGATTCCCAGAAAACGCTCATTATCTGCTGCGGTATGCTCGTCGCACATGCGATCTCTCCCTGGGGTAGTTCGACTCGGCCTTATCCTATGATAGTGCGTCGATCCGCGCGAGCCGTGCCGCGGCTCAAATCGCGCGCCAGCGCCATGTGCCGTCGGCATCGATGTCGCGCACCGCGCGCCCCTCGACCTCGAGCCGTTTCAAATGCGCCATCGCCTCCCCCGTCGCCATGCCGAGCACTTCCTGGCCGATCGCGCGCCGGAACAGCCGGCCGAAACAGTCGACCACGCGGCGCGGTTCGTCGAGAAAGGCTTCGAGCTCGTCGAGCCGCCCGCGATGCTCGCGGTCCATCGCGTCGAGCCGAACGTGGAGGTTGAGGAACGGATCGCCATGACCCGGCAGGGTCAGCACGTCGGCCGGCACCTCGCGCTTCAATTTGGCGATTGAATCGAACCATTCGCCGAGCGGATCGGAGTCGGGCTCGGTGATCCCGAGCGAGACGTTGGGGCTGATCCGCGGCAACACCTGGTCGCCGGCGATAAATATGCCGTTCGCCTCGTCGAGCAGGCAGGCATGTTCCGGGCTATGGCCCGATCCGACAACGACCCGCCACGCCGTCCCGCCGATCGCGATCGTCTCGCCATCGACCAGCCGCCGGTACGACAAGGGCATCGGCCGCACAATCCGCCCGAAATTCGACCAGCCGCGCGCCGCCGCCAACTCGATCTGCTCGTCGCTCCACCCGCAGGCGCGACGGAAATCACTGACCTCTTGTGGTGTTTCCGGTCGGGCATCGGCGACCAGCATCTGCGCGGTCAGCCATTCGCCGCGCGTCATCCATAACGGCGCCTGGTGGTGGGAACACATCCACCCGGCAAGCCCGATATGGTCGGGGTGGAAATGCGTACCGATCATCCGCGTGACCCGGACACCGGCGAGCGGCCCGGTGAACACCGATTTCCACGCCGCGCGGGTCTCGGTCTGGTTCATGCCGGCATCGACCAAGGCGACGCCGTCGCCGCGCTCGTCATGGTCGTCGAGCAACCAGCAATTGACGTGCTTCAGCGGTCCGGGAACGTTGAGCCGCACCCAACGGACGCCCGGCGCGACCTGCATCGCACCGCCCTCACCCGGCTCCTTGCCGCCGAACGGATAGGTCAGGCCTTTGTGGCTGGTCGGAACGAAGCTCTCGTCGGCGACGAACGCGGCGTCGGGCGTGCGATTGGTTGCCATGATCGGGCGGTAGCAAGCCCGTACGTTCGATACCAGCCCGACGAATAGAGCGGCGACCGGCACCGCTCAGACTCGATACCGGACACTCGAAACGAAGGCGGTGGCACTCAGGCCGCCCCCGGTACCGCGCCGTCGACAATGCCTGAGGTTCGCCGCGTCGACAGATAGGCGGTGCCCGCCAGCGCTAGTACGAGCGCGCTTGCCTGGAGCACGGTGACCGGACTTTCATAGAGAAAGGCGGCGAGGAAGCCGAGGTTGACCAACAATGCGAAGATCGCCGGAAGTGGGAATAACGGCATGCGATACGGGCGCTCCAGGTCAGGCTCACGCCGCCGCAGCACAATCGCCGACAGGTTCACACCCGCGGCGGCGCAGGTCATCAGCCAGGTGCTGAACGCCAGCAGGATCGCATAGCCCCCGATTTGCGAGAAGAATGCGGTGACTGCCACCATCACCGCCAGCGCGACCTGGGGACTGCCGTTGCCTGACACCTGCGATAAAAGCGGAATGCCGGCGTCGCGCGCCATCGCATAGATCAGTCGCGGGAACGCCATCATCGCGGTGTTGATGATCGAGATCAGCGAGATCAGCGATACGGCGGTCATGATCGTATCGCCGGTCGGCCCGAATACGCGTCCCGCGGCGTCGGCCGCGACGAGGTTCGATCCGGCCATCTCTTGCGGGGTCAACACTGTGAGCATCGCAACATTGACCAGCACGTATATCACCGTGACCAACGCGATGCCGCCGAAGGTCGCGCGCGCGACCGCCTTGCCGAAATCCTTGATCTCCTCACCGAAGAACGCGGCACATTCCCAGCCGAGATACGTGCCGAGGATCGCGCGGATCGCAACGATCACGCCGATCGCGGTCATCGCAACTGGCGGCGCTGACGTCGAGATGGGAGCACCACGCGGCGCGAGCATCAGCGCAACGACCAGACCGACGAAGATCAACGCCTTGACTGCGCTGATCATTTCTTGCGACGCGCCGCTGACGCGCGTGCCCAATGCCTGGATGCCGCCGATAAGACCCAACACGGCAAGCGCCAGCCAGTGGGACGGAATGACTGTCAGGATCCCGAGCCGGTGGAGATAGTCGCCGAACAGCGTGGAAACGAACGCGATGATCCCGACATAGCCGAGCCAAACGCCGATCCCTGCCGCCAGTCGTAGGCGCCGCCGGTGCGCCGGATCGACGCCGCCAACTCGACGGTCGACATCGAGTCGACCAGCGCCGCGACGCCGCCCAAAATCCATAGCAGGATGATGAGCCAGGCGTTGGGCACCCCCGCCGCGACCACGCCGGGCGATCGCAGGATTCCCTGTCCGATCGTCCCGCCGATTACCGCGGCAACGCCAAAGGCCACACCGAGCACACGTAACAGATGGCTTCCATCACTGCCGCGCCGCATCGTCCGTCTCCCCCCGGATGCAGGCCCCGCTCGCCTCGCATGAGGTAGATCATGCATGGTGGCTGCTGGCAAACCGCCATTGCCATAATGGGTCAGCGAGCACGGCCCATCGAACGCAACGCGGGTCAAGCCGCGCCGCATATCGGAAGCAGCGGCGGCAATCCGTGCCACGTCATGATCAGACGAGGCACGAAAATACCGAGTCCGATCAACGCGGCAGCGATCGCCAACACGAAGACGCCACCAGCAGCGACGTCTTTGGCATGGCGGATCGGTTCGCT
>JADMIO011276642.1_pt1 | contig 14591 bp, 9 predicted proteins | sample 8958161 | NCBI WGS metagenome assembly JADMIO01 (sample SAMN16585339, study PRJNA669376) | soil metagenome | isolation source: Crop rotation soil | place: USA: Cullars Rotation, Alabama | collected 2011 | reverse complement strand
CTGGCTGGCGAGCGAACTCCAGCCGGGGAGCGGCGCGTGACCCCCGCACAGTTCGCGCGCCTGGCCGAGATCTTTGAGCAGGCGGTGCAGCGGCCACCCGGCGAGCGGCTCGCGTTTGTGCGCGCGGCGACCGACGACCCCGAGCTTGTGCACAAGCTCGAGGCGATGCTCGCGAGCGAGGCGGGCGCGTTCGCGCTGGACGTCCCGGCGCTGGGCGCGGGGTTCCACGTGGCCGACCCCGCGTCGGTCGAGCGCCGCCTGACCGCTGAGCTGAGCGCCGAGGGACGTTTCGAAGTCGTTGCCAAGCTGGGGGAAGGCGGGTTCGGCGCCGTGTACCGCGTCGAGCAGCTCCGCCCGGTTCGGCGGACGGTCGCGCTCAAGGTGATCAAGCTCGGAATGGACACGCAGCGCGTCGTGGCGCGCTTCGAGCTGGAGCGTCAGACCCTGGCCGGCATGGACCACCCGGCGATCGCGAGGGTGTACGAGGCCGGTGCGCTGCCCTCGGGGCGCCCGTATTTCGCGATGGAGTTCGTGTCGGGCGTGCCGATCACCGAATTCTGCCGCGCCAGAGGGCTGGGCGTCCACGAGCGCCTGCGGCTCTTCCGGCAGGTGTGCAACGCGGTGCAGCACGCGCACCAGCGGGGCGTGCTCCACCGGGATCTCAAGCCCAGCAACGTGCTGGTAGGGGAGGCCGACGGGCACCCGATGCCGAAGGTCATCGACTTCGGGATCGCGCGCGCGATCGGCGCGAACGCCGATCAATCCGTGGAGCAGGCGCCGCTCACCCAGAGCGGTCACGGCCACCCGCTGGGTACACCGGCGTACATGAGCCCCGAGCAGGCGGCCGGCGACCCCGACATCGACACGCGCACGGACGTGTATTCGCTGGGCGTGCTCCTCTTCCAGCTGCTGACCGGGTCGCACCCGTTCGAGCGCGAGCTGAGCTCCGGGGCGAGTGGGGCGGACTTGCTTCGCGCCATTCGCGAACTCGAGCCCGAGCGTCCGTCGCAGCGCGTGTCCAGCCGGCGCGCCGGGCCCGGCGCCGCGGACGCGCCGCCCATCCCCGCTGCCGCGCTCCGCGGGGACCTCGACTGGATCGTCGCCATGGCGACCGAGAAGCAGCGGGCGCGCCGGTACGACTCGGTCGCGGCTCTCGCGGAGGACATCGACCGGCACCTGGCCAGCGAGCCGATCCGCGCGCACCCGCCGACGCTCGGGTACCGCTTCGGGAAGTTCGCGCGCCGGAACAAGGCGGGCCTCGCGGCGGCCGGGCTGGTCGCGATGGCGCTCGTCGGAACGAGCGTCGGCCTGGCCCGGTCGCTCAAGGCCGAGGCCCGCGCCCGTACCGAGGCCCGCATCGCGGGCGAGATCAACACGTTCCTCAACGACGACCTGCTCGCGGCGGTCGCGCCCGACCAGCTGGGGAGCGACGTGAAGGTGCGCGAGGTGCTCGAACTGGCCTCGCGCAGCATCGAAGGGCGTTTCGAGCGCGACCCCGAGGTGGAAGCGGGCATCCGCCTGACGCTCGGGCGGACCTTCGCGCGACTGGCCGTCCTCGATCAGGCCTCGCGCCATCTTCAGCGGGCCTACGACCTCCTCCTCGCGCTCCGGGGACCGGAGGCGCCGCGCACGCTCGAAGCGGTGCACGAGATCGGGGAGTTGAAGACGCTGCTGGAGCAGTACGCCGACTCGGAGGCATGGCTTCGCCGTGCGCTCGAGGGACGCACGCGAGTCCTGGGCCGCGACCACCTCGACGCGCTGCGCTCCCAGCTGGCGCTGGGCGTGGCTCTCGGCGAGCAGGAGCGGTACGCCGAGGCCGAGCCGCTTTTCTCCGATGCGCTGGAGCGATCGACGCGGGTGCTGGGCCCGATGCACAAGCAGACGCTCGCGATCCTGCGGAGCCTCGCGGTGCTCAATCGCTCGATGGGCCAGATCGAGAAATCGCTCGGACTCTTCGAGCAGGCCTACGAGCGATCGAGGGAGTCGCTCGGGGTCAACGACCCGACCACGCTCCTGGCGATGCAGGGGCTCTCCGGCGTCCTCAACGCCAAGGGCGATCGCCAGCGCGCGCTCGCGCTGCTGTCGGAAGTGCTCGAGGTGAGCAGGTCCGTCCGCGGCCCCACCCACCCGGCCACGCTGGTCACGATGCTGAACCTGGGGCGGCTGTACGGCACGCTCGGCGACGGCGCTCGGGCGGAGGAGCTGATGGTCGGCGCGCGGGACGCCGCCAGGCTCTCGCTCCCGCCGGGGCACACCGTCACTTCACGCATGGAACTGGCGCTGGCGGATCTGTACGCGTCTCAGAGCCGGTTCGAACTTGCCGAACCGCTCCTGGCCGGCGCGGCCGCGAACCTGCGCGAGCGGCTCGGGGCGGAGCACCCGCTCGCCAAGGACGCATCGACGCGCCTCGAATCGGTCCGTCGGGCCCGAGAGACCGGCGCGCCCGCGGCGCCCCGATGAATCGCCGAGAGAAAAAGCGGGGCCCGGCCGTTGTCCGGCCGGGCCTCGGTGCAACGCGGACAGGACGATTCACGACCGGCGGCGACGCGCGGCGATGAGGCCGCCCAGAGCCAGCAGGCCGAGCGAGCCCGGCGCGGGTGCCTCGCGGACGAGGGCGTGCCCCATGCCGAACGCGATGTTGTTGGTCCCGATGCCGAGCCCTCCCGCCTTGGCGGTCACGGGGTTGTCGAACGTCTCGATCGTGAAGACCGAGAAGGGGGCGTTCCCGCCCGGGGGCGCGTTGCTCGGGTCGTGCAGGAACGCGGCGCTGCTGTTGCCCGCGCCGAGGAAGCTGAAGAAGTCGTTGGCGCCCAGGAGCGAAAGGATGTTGTTGACCGTCGGGATGTTGGCCGTGGTGCGCCCGCCAACGTCGGGGACGCCCCCCGAGACCATGAACGCGTCGAGCTCGGCCGCTGTGGCGTAGCGGAACCCCGCGAACTGCCCGCCCGGCGCCAGCTCGGGCTGCATGCTGACGTATGAATGCGCCAGCCCCTGAGTCCAATCGAGCCAATCGAGCCCGTTGACGGTGTCCCGGGTCAGGAGCCCGTCGCCGGGCGTGTTCCAGTCCGTGCTGACCAGCCCGGCGCTGGAGACCGAGGCCGAAGCCAGAACGATTGCCGCCACACTCATACAACGCATGTCCGTTCCTCCTGGGCCGCGTGGGCCCGCTGGTGTCTTGTCGGGACCGGTGGGCCACCCGCCCGTGTGTCCCGCGGCGTGGCTCGTTCGGCCCCGCCTGCTCTCTCACCAAGCGGAACGAGGGGCGACTGCGCTCCATGGCAGAAACAAAAAAAGCGCGTCCGGCGGGCGATCGCGGGTGGAACCGCCGGTCGCGGAGTCCCAATGTGTTGGCTGACAGGCGGGTCGTGAGGGTGATATGAAACGACGGGCGATCATCGGTCTTGGCATCGTGGCGGCGGCGGTCCTCACCGGCGCCGGGCTCGTGTACGCGCGGTTTTTCTACGAGCCCGGCGCCGACATGTCGTTTGACACGACCGTCCGCGAGCCGGCACTGGCGGAGAAGAAGCCGCGTGTGCTCTTCGACCACGGGCACAACAACGTGCACTCCATCCGCGGGCGGTACGCGCCGTTGGCAAACCTGCTGCGCGCCGACGGCTGCCGCGTGACCCAGTCGTCAAGCGCGATCACTCCCGCGTTACTCAACGAGGCCGATGTCCTGGTCGTCGTCAACGCGAAGGGACCGAAGGGAAGCCAGGACGCCGCGGCGTTCACGGACGCCGAGTGTGAGGCGGTCGAGAAGTGGGTCGCGGGCGGCGGCTCACTGCTGCTGATCGCGGACCATCATCCGTGCGGGCCCGCCACCGCGACGCTCTCGGCGCGCTTCGGCGTCGTGATGAACGGCGGATGGACGGACGATGCTGCGAACGCGCGCGAGGGCTCCGGCGATCCGGGCCAAGTCCTCTTCTCGCGCGTCAAGGGCAGCCTCGGCGACCACCCCATCACGCGCGGGCGTAGCGACGTCGAGCGCGTGGGAACGGTCGAGACCTTCACGGGCCAGTCGCTGACGCCGCCCGAGGGCGCGTCGGTGCTCATGCCGCTGGCCGACAGCGCGATCGACCGCATTCCCAAGTCGTCGAAGTCCGAGACCAAGGGCGGTACCACGACCACCACCTTCGAGACCGACGACCGTTCCGCCGCGGGCCACTGCCAGGGCGTGGCGCTGGGCCACGGCAAAGGGCGCGTGGTGGTGCTTGCCGAGGCGGCGATGCTCTCGGCGCAGGAGCAGGACGGGCACAAGTTCGGGATGAACGTGCCGGGGAACGACAACAGGCAGTTCGCGCTGAACGTGATGCGATGGCTGGCGGGAGCGTTGGGCGAGTAGGCGGCGTGCGAGCGGCCGCATGTTCCGAGCCGGTCCGCCGCGCGTAGGCTTTGGCCGTGACGCCCGAACTCTCCATTTCCATCGAGCCCGCCGCGTCGGCGGATGCCGCGACGCTGATCGCCGCCCTCGACCGCGACCTCATCGCCCGGTATCCGGGACTTCCCACCAACGGCATAGAGGAGCAGGGCTTCGAGGAGCGGGGCGGGGTGTTCTGCATCGGGCGCGTGAAGGGCGCGCCGGCGACGTGCGGCGCCTACCGGCCGTGGGAGAGCAACGCCGAGATCAAGCGGATGTTCGTCGCGCACGAGTTCCGCGGGCGCGGGTTCGGACGCGCGATGCTGCGGTACCTCGAAGGCGAAGCGGCGCGGCGCGGCTTCGCGCGCGCGGTGCTGGAGACCGGGACCAGGCAGCACGAGGCGATCGTTCTCTACGAGAGCGAAGGGTGGACGAAGATCCCGCAGTTCGGGCCGTACCTCACCGCACATTTCAGCGTGTGCTACGGGAAGTCCCTGCGTCCTGGGCCCTGAATTCAGGGCTTTGAGCCCCGTCCGCGCCCCGAACTTGGCGCTTTGACGACGGGCTGATTTTGCCCTCTGTTCCTCCTATGCTTCTCCCCCTATGGGCAAGACCCGCGAGATCAAGAAGCGCATCAAGGCCGTCGGCAACATCCGTCGCATCACCAAGACGATGCAGATGATCGCGACGTCGAAATTCGCCACGTCGAACCAGCGTACGCTCGCCGCCAAGCCCTACAGCGCTGCCATGCTGACGCTGGTGAATGAACTGGCCGGCGGCCTCGAAGACGCGGGGCACCCCCTCGTCGATTCGGGCAAGGTCCAGCGCCCCGGCAAGGAGCTCACGCTGGTGCTCACCAGCGACCGCGGCCTCTGCGGCCCGTACAACGGCTCGGTGCTGCGCGCCGCGATCGCGTTCAGTCGGTCCAACCCGAACGTCAAGGCCGGGCTCATCGAGCTGGTCGGCAAGAAGGGCGCGGGGTTCCTCAGGTTCAACGGCGTGCCCATCGCGCGCCAGCACAACCAGTTCGGCGACAAGCCGACCTACGACGCGGTGGACGCGCTGGCGACCGACTACATCAACCGCTTTATCGCGGGTGAACTCTCCGTCGTGCGCGTCGTCTCGATGCGGTTCCTCTCGGCCGGCAAGCAGGCGCCCGAGGTCATGCAGCTCCTGCCCTTCCAGCCCCCCAAGACCGAGAAGAAGGAAACCGGCGGCATACGCCCGCTCTACGAGTTCAGCCCCGAGGGCAAGGAGCTCCTCGACGAGCTCCTCCCCGCGGCCGTCAAGGCGACGCTCTTCCAGCTCTTCATGGAGGCCGTCGTCAGCGAGCACGCCGCGCGCATGATCGCCATGAAGGCCGCGACCGACAACGCGGGCAAGGCCGGCAAGGCGCTCACCCTCAAGTTCAACCGGGCCCGCCAGGCGCAGATCACGACGGAGCTGACCGAGATCATCTCGGGCGCGGCCGCGCTGGGTTGAGCGCACGAGCCACGGTCGCCACGGCCTGCGGAGCGGCGTCAAGGTCGCGGCACGCTGGCGCGCCGCCTATGCCATTACCGGGTAGTCGAGATACCCCTTGTCGCCGCCGGAATAGAACGTGGCGGGATCCGGCGCATTGAGCGCCGCGCCGCGTGCGAAGCGCTCCGGCAGATCCGGGTTCGCCAGGTACGGCACGCCGAAGGCGACCGCGTCCGCCCAGCCCTCGGAGAGATACCGCTCGGCCTTGTCTTTCGTGAACCCGGAGTTGGTGACGAGCACGCCCTCGAACATCGGTCGGAAGTGCGAGATCGGGATCACCTCGTAGCCGGGGAAGTCGGTCGCGCCGTGCTTCAGGTCGCTCTCCATCGCCTCCATCAGGTGCAGGTACGCCAGCTTCATGCGGCCCATCTCGCGCACGAGATGCCCGAACGTTTCGCGCGGCGCGGAATCGCGCATGTCGTTGAACGTGCCGCTGGGTGAGAGGCGGACGCCGACGCGCTCTGGGCCCCAGACCTCGGCGAGCGCGCGCGTGACTTCGAGATGGAAGCGGGCGCGGTTCTCGATCGTGCCGCCGTACTGGTCGGTGCGCCGGTTCACCCCGTCGCGCAGGAACTGGTCGGGCAGATAGCCGTTGGCGCCGTGCAGCTCGACGCCGTCGAAGCCGGCGTCCTTCGCGTAACGCGCACCCGCCCTGAACTGGTCAACCACGCGCGGGATTTCAGAAGTCTCGAGCGCCCGCGGTGTCGGGTACGGCGACTTGCTGCCGCCCGGGAGCATGATCTCGCCACGTTTAGCGACGGCCGATGACGAGACGGGCGCGGCGCTCCCGGGCTGGTAGGCGTTGTGCGACACGCGCCCGACGTGCCAGAGCTGGCAGAAGATGCGGCCGCCGAGCGCGTGCACGGCGCTGGTGACGCGGCGCCAACCCGCGGCCTGTTCCTTGGTGTGGATGCCGGGCGTGCCGGGGTAGCCGACGCCCTCCGGGCAGACCTGCGTTGCCTCGGTGATGAGCAGCCCCGAAGTGGCGCGCTGCGCGTAGTACCGGGCCATGCTCTCGGTCGGCACGTTCCTGGCGCCCGCGCGGCAGCGGGTCATGGGCGCCATGAACACCCGGTTCGGGAGCGTGAAGGGTCCGAGCGTGAACGGTGTGAGGAGATTGGTCATAGGAACACGAGTTCGGGACAAGGGTGCGGTGTGGGTGCGGAAGGTGTGCGCGGCGCGACTAGGCAACGCCCACCGCCGCGGCGTCGCGGTCGCTGAGCATGCCGCCGTCGGAACGGCGCTTCACGGTGCCGTCGCGCTTCCACGAACGCTCGCAGCGCTCGTGGGTCGTGCGGAGGTCGCTGACGCGCGGCTCGGCCGCGCCGCGGTCGAGCGTGACCACGCTCACACCCAGCAGGTCGGCCAGGTCCACCGGGTCGAACGCCGCCAGCGCGCCGTCGGGGTCGGGCAGGACCATGCCGGTGTCGAGCGGATTCTCGACCCCGAGCCCGCCTTCGCCGGGCTGCGCCTTGGCCTTCTCGATCGCCAGCATCGCCTTCTCGCGCAGCGCGAAGATGGTCTTCCACGCCGTGTGGGCGGCGATGCCCAGCGCGGGGCGGGCGCTCTCGAGGTGAACGCACGTCGAGGTGTCGTCGGCCGGCGCGCTCCGCAGGGCGCGGTACGTCTCGTCGGCGGTGTGGACGACCAGCGGCGCGAGAAGCCGGGCCAGGCCGTCGGTCAGGTCCCACAGCGCCGTCTGCGTGCGGCGCCGTCGCACCGAGTCGGCCTTGTCGCAGTACAGCCGGTCCTTGATCGCGGCGAGGTACACCGCGCTAAGGGTGTCGTTGCAGAAGTCGTACAGCCGCGTGTGCGCGCCCTTGAAGTCGTAGCGCCCGTACGCGTCGAGCACTTCCTTCGACAGTGTGTCGAACTCCGACAGCACCCACGCGTCGAGGTCGGCCGGCTTGAACTGGGCCGGCGGGACGCGGTGCGCCCGCTCATCGAACCCCGCGAGATTGCTGAGCAGGAACCGCAGCGTGTTCCGCACCTTGCGGTAGCTCTCCCCGGCGACCCCGAAGAAGTCGCGGTCCACCTTCACGTCGTTCTCGTACGCCAGCGATGCGACCCACCAGCGGCAGACGTCCGCGCCGAAGTCCTTGAGCAGGTCCTCGACGTTGAGGGCGTTGCCGAGCGACTTGCTCATCTTTTTGCCGTCCTTGTCCACCATGAAGCCGTGGGTGAGCAGGGTGGAGAAGGGAGGCACGCCGGTCGCGCCGAGCGAGAGGAGGAGCGACGACTGGAACCAGCCGCGGTGCTGGTCGGAGCCTTCGAGGTAGAGGTCGGTGTGCGCGGGCTTGCCGTCGTGCTTCACGTCCCACGCGAGGCCGCGCTCGCGCATGACGGCGTTCCACGTCGAGCCCGAGTCGAACCACACGTCGAGGATGTCGGCGCCCTTCTTCAGAGCCGCGACCGTGAGGGAGTGGTTCTTGAGGGGCGCCGGTGCCTCGGGATCGCTTGCCACGTCGTAGTGCTTGAGGAGTTCCGTGGGTTCAAGCTGGAGCCACGCGTCCGAGCCCCTCTCACGCACGACCTTCGCCACCGCGCGCACGGACGCCGCGGTCAGGAGCACCTTCTCCGTTCCGTCGGCCGGATCGGTGTACGTGAACGCCGGGATCGGCAGCCCCCACGAGCGCTGGCGCGAGATGCACCAGTCCGGGCGCGACTCCAGCATGCCGCGCATGCGATTTCGTCCCCACTCGGGGACGAACTTCACGCCCTCTCCGCTCCTTGCGGCATCGGGATCGACGGCACGCATGGCGAGCCCGCGGAGCGAGGCTCCATCGCGCCGCGTGTCGCGGTCGACACTCACGAACCACTGCTCCGTGCACCGGAAGATCACCGGGCTCTTGCCGCGCCAGTCGTGCGGGTAGCTGTGCGAGAAGTTGTGCGTGTAGAAGAGGTGCCCGCTGTTGCGGAGGTGGTTGACGATCTCCGGGTTCGCGGTCCAGATGTCCTTGCCGCGCAGCCACTCCGGAACGGTCGGGTCGTACGTGCCGTTCCCCTGCACCGGGCAGTAGATGGGGAGCCCGACGCGCAGGCCCGTCTGGTAGTCCTCGGTGCCGTGACCGGGCGCGGTATGCACGAGTCCCGTGCCGTCTTCGAGCGTGACGTAGTCGGCACCCACGAGCGTGAAGCACGGCTGTGATTCGGCAACGACAGCCGCGACGCTCGGGCCTTGACCGCGATGGCGCAGCCGGTTGACGTGCTCGGACTGGTCCTTGATGAACGCGTGCCGATACCGAAGCCCGACCAGCTTCGCACCGGTCGTCCGCGCGATCTCGACGACATCTTCCGCTTTCGCCGCCTCCGTCACCCGCTTCACCGCGTCGGCCGCGAGCACGGAGTAGTTCCCGTCGATGTACACCAGCGCGTACTCGAACTTCTCGTTCACCGCGATCGCGAGGTTCGCCGGCAGCGTCCACGGCGTTGTGGTCCAGATCATGAACGACGGCCGCACTCCCGGGCGCACACCGGGCTTCGGCAACTTTGATTTCTGTTGATTCTCTCCGGTGATTCCCTCTGTGTTCTCGGCGCCCTCCGTGTTCGCTTCCCCCTCCGCGTCTTCTCCGCTCTCTCCGTCCTCCTCCGCGTTCTCCTTCGCCAGCCCGAACGCGTCGTACACCGCCCCCGCGTCCTCGGCGTCGAAGTCCACGTAGATCGAAGGATCGACCCGGTCGTAGTACTCGAGCTCGGCCTCCGCCAGCGCCGTCTCGTTGGCGATCGACCAGTGCACCGGCTTGAGCGCGCGGTACACCAGCCCCTGCTCGCACAGCGCCGCGAGAACTTCCAGCGTCGCGCCCTCGAAGTCCTTGGCCATCGTCAGGTACGGGTGCGCGTAGTCGGCGATCGTGAGCAGGCGCACCATCTCCCCGGCCTGCAGCTTCACGTATTTCTCGGCGTACTTCTGGCACTCGCGCCGCACCGCGACGCGCCGCTGCGACTCCGGCAGTGTCTTGAGCTTCTCCATTTTGTCGCCGACGAAGTGCTCCGTCATCACCTTGTGTTCGATGGGCAGTCCGTGGCAGTCCCAGCCGGGGATGTACGGACAATCAAACCCCATCAGCGTGCGCGTGCGCACAACGAAATCCTTCAGGCACTTGTTCATCAGGTGCCCGAGGTGGATCGACCCGTTCGCGTACGGCGGCCCGTCGTGGAAGACGAACCTGGGCGCGCCCTTGCGTGATTCCCGCAGGCGGTCGTACACCCCGATCTTCTCCCACCGCTTGATCGACGCCGGCTCGTTCTGCACGAGGTTCGCCTTCATCGGAAAGGCCGTGCTCGGCAGGTTGAGCGTGGCGCGGTAACGGTTCTTGTCGGCGCTGTCGGGCCTGGCCGCGGCGGTGGGGGGCGCGGCCGGAGAGGCGGGTGTGACGGGCGGTTGAGACGTCGGCTGGCTCATGGCAATGACTCGGCGGACGCCTGGACAGTGCGGCGCGCATCATCGCGCGACGAACCGTGCGGCACCCGGAAGGTGCTCGTGAACAGACCCGGATGTTATGGAAGCGAGGGCTGAGGGCGGCGAGCGCCCGGCGCGACGAGTGAGCCCCGCTCAGCGCCCGACCCGCCCCTCACGTCTCACGCGAGCGAACGAAAGCCCGGGCCCTCAGCGGGGCGGGTAATTCGAATCGCGATCGGCGTGTGCGCGTGAAACATGGCCAACCAAAGCATCGGCACGATGCCGGCGCGGGTCAACTCCCGGCCTTGGGATCACGCGTCAGCTCGAAGATGGTCTGCGACCGCAGCACCAGCCGGGCCGCCGCGACGAGGTGGAACGCCTGGATGTGCGCTTCGCGGTTGTGCTGCTGCACGTCCACGATCGAGAGGCACGGTCCGCCGTCGTCGCGCCACGTGTGGTCGATCTTGTGCCCGTCGGCCTGGAAGCCGCGGAACTCCTCGAGCGTCGAATGATACTGGTTCTCCGAGAGCGTCTCGGTCTGCACCGAGGTGATGTAATTCACGCCCTCGTGGCTGAACCGGTGCTCGTACTCGTGCTCGCCGGCGCACAGGAACGCCGTGACCACGCCCGTCGAGGGGACGTCTCGCTCGTGCTCGGTCACGAGCTCGCAGGCGCAGTGCCCGGCGTGCTCGAAGCGGAGCAGGTGCGCCCCCTTCATGAGCCATACCTCGAGCTCGTAGGGCCCGCCGTTCATCACGCGGCGCACCTTGAGCGGGAACAGCTCGGGGTGAAGCGCTCGGTCGTAAAGGACAATCTGGTGCGTTTGGACGCCGTTCTGCTTCAGCGGATTGCTCATCCGGACCCCCACTCAGCGGGCCTGCCTAGCCCGCCGGCTGAACACCCGGTCCGCCGACCAGGTCCACCAGTCTAGCCGGTGGTACTGCTCCGTCCGAGAGAATCTTCATTCCGGATCGGCTTTCGTGAAAATTGCACCAAAATACGTAGTCAATTGTGCTGTTTATGTCCGAATAATACCTAACATTACGCTACTGATAAAACAGACTTGTTGCTCCTGTTTCACGAGTGCGAATCCGGAGGATCCGGAACTTGGATACCGAAGCCCTGCGGCACCGCATGGATGCGCTGCTCAAACTGGCTCCTGCCGCGCGTGTGGCGCTCTTGGGGGAATGCCTGGGTGTGGCGGGTCCTGACGAAGTCGGGCCCATAACCCTTGCGCTGCTCGACCTCGCCATCGTCCCCGGGGAGGAGCGGCCGCGGCAGACCGCGCCCCGACTCATCCGCCTGTACGGGCACTTCAGACGACGAGCCCGGGCCGGTGTCCACCTCGCGGCGCTGAGCGAACTGGTCCGGCGATGGTCCGCGGTGCCCGAGGACCTGCGGTACGTCGTGACCGTTGCCGGGCGCGGCCGGCTCGCGCAGGCGGCGCACGCCGTGCTCGCTTCGGATGATCCGCAGGCACGCCTGGGCGTCTGCGCCGCGGCGTGGGATACCGGTGAATTCGCCCTCGCGCCGATCCTCGCGACGCTCTTTGAGGATCGCGAGCCCGCCGTTGCCGCGGCGGCCGAGCGGGCGCTGGCGCGCATGGCGTACCGCGCCGCTTCGATCGATCCCGACAGCGGTGAGGATGTGCCCGACGACGAGGCCGCTTCGCGTGATGATCAAATGGAACAGGAGGCCGTGGGTTTGCTGGTCGGCGCGGTTGCGTCGGTGATGCCGGTCGCCGCGGCGGAGCGGCGCCGGCCGGCGCTGGTGGCGGCGATGGCGCTGCTCGCTCCCGCGCGCCTGGCGCGGGCGAGATCGACGCGCTCCGACCCGCTGAGCGCGTGGTTCACTGGCGCGGACGAGGCGGCGCGCGGCGCGCTGCGGGCGGCGCTGCGCTGGACCGAGGCGCCGTTGGCACGCCGGCGCGCGCTGGAGTGGCTGTCGATCGATGCGCTCGGCGCCGCCGCGGCCGAGCGTCTGGACCGGGCCCGCACGCCCGCGGAGCACCAGTGCGTGCTCACCCGCGCGCACCTGCTCGCGCACCCGGCGCGCGCACGCCGCGCGGCGATCCTGGCCCGGCAGAGCACGCCGGCCGAGCCCGCCCGTCCGCTCCCCGGGTGCGTGCCCCCGCCGGAGCTCATTCCATCGCTGACGCGTGAGGCGCGCCGCGCCGTGCCGGGCTACCTGCGCGCCGTCGGCGCCGGCGTCGAGGCGCTGCGGCGCGTCCTCGAGCCGCTCCTGGCGGACGGCGACGCGCTGGTGCGCCTGGCCTGCACCCGCGCGGCCCCGCCCGGAGCGCTCGCCGATCTGTGCTTCGACCCCGACCGGCGCGTGGCGCGCTCCGCGGTGCTCGCATGGTCGCTCGCCGGGGAGCGCGCGGGCGGCGCGGCGCCGGGCCGGAGGCTCGCGCTGCGCCCCGACGCCGCGCGCGAGAGGATGCTCTCGCGCCTGGCGCGCTCGCCGCATGCTCCCGTGCGCGCCATCGCGCGCCAGGAGATCGCGCTGGTCGCCTGGCTCGACCCGGGCACACCCGCGGGCCGGGCCGCCGCGCGCCGTCGGTTGCTGCACGAGCCCGAGGCTCTCCTCGCGGACCTAAGGGCGCTCCTGCTGGCCGGCGGCGCCGACGACCGCGTCGCGGCCGTGCAGACCGCCCGGGGCCTGCGCCTGCACGCGCACCTCGAGCGAGAGCTGCTCACGCTGTGCGGGGCGCCCGCCGAGGGGGACGGTGCCCGCGTCGCGGCCACCTCGATCGCCGCCCTCGCCGAACTCGGCACGCCCGAAGCGGCGCGGGCCGTGGCCGGCCATGTCGGCGCGTCGGACCCGCGCGTCCGTGCCAACGCGGTGGAGGGCGTCGGCCTGCTCGCGCGCGCGCCCGCACGCACGGAAAACCCGCGTGGGCTCCTGGTCGAACTCAAGGACGATCCCCACCACCGGGTGCGGGCCAACGCGCTCCGCGCGCTCCTGACACACCCCGCGCCGATTGGCGAGGCGGGAGTGGGGGGGGGAGCAGCACCGGGCGGCGCGCGCGGCACAATACGTATGTATGAGCCCGCCGCCGCGCAGGCGCTCCTGGCGATGCTCGTAGATGATCGCCCCGAGCACCGCCTCGCGGGCGCATGGGTCGCGGGGCGCACGCTGCCGTTCGAGGGTGCGGCGCGGCTCGGTCCGCGCTGGGTCGAAATCGGCGTGCGCGTCCATGAGCTCGCCTCGGGCGATGTCGACGCCCGCGTGCGCGTCCGTGCCGCGCAGTGCGCCACACTTCTCCGCGCGCGGCTCGGCACCGCGGCACTTTCCGGGGCCGGCGCGTGACGCCGCAGGTCGCCAGGCTCCACACGTCCGCGGCGCCCCTCGCCGGCCCGCCCGTGTCGCTCGTGCGCGCCTCGCCGCCCACGCCCGCGCGCGACACAACGCCCCTGATCGTGCTGGGCGCCGGTATCGCGCTGGGCGCACTCCTGATCTTCGCGGCCGTCATGGTGCGGCGCCGGACGCGCCGGCCGGGCACGCCGCGCGAGGAGCGCCGCGTCCAGGGTGCGTTCCCGACGCTGGCGCGCGCCATGCGCCTCGGGCGCACCGAACGCCGCGCTCTCGAGAGGCTCGCGAGCGTCGCGGGCGTGCGTGAGCCGGCGGTGCTCCTCCTCTCCGAGTCCGCGTTCTCCGGTGCCGTCGCGCGCGTGGTCGCCGACACGCCCGAGGCCCGCGCCGAACTCGAAGCCCTCGCCGAAGCGATCGGCTTCGGACGGGCGGCCGTCCCCGCGCTCGCCCGCGTGCGCGGCGAGACGGGCGTCCCCGCGCGACTTGCGTGATCGCCCGTGTTTCGAGGACACTGGCGGGGTGAGAGGTCCGGCGTGAAAATCGTCCTGCTCTTCAACGCGCGCAGCGGATCGTCGCGTCGCGACGCGGAAGTGAGTCGCCTGGCCGCGTCGCTGCGCGCCGACGGGCACGAGGCCGTGATCGTGCGGGCCGGCGAGTCGGGCGATGCGTCCCTGCGCGACAGCCTGCGCGCGAGCGGCGCGCTGGTGGTTGTCGGCGGCGACGGGACGCTCCACCACGCGCTCGCCGACGCGTCGCGCGCGGGCGTGCCGGTCTACCACTGGCCGGGCGGCACGGAGAACCTCTTCGCCCGCCAGTTCGGCATGACGGGGTCCGAGACGGCGCTGCGGCGTGCCCTGGCGACGGCGCACGTCGAGGACGTCGACCTCGGCGAGGTGGACGGGCGCCCGTTCGCGCTGATGTGCAGCGTCGGCCCCGACGCGGCGGTTGCGCACCGGCTGCACCGGGCGCGCGGCGCCACGATCTCGCGCTGGACGTACG
>JADMIO011222239.1_pt1 | contig 14591 bp, 12 predicted proteins | sample 8958161 | NCBI WGS metagenome assembly JADMIO01 (sample SAMN16585339, study PRJNA669376) | soil metagenome | isolation source: Crop rotation soil | place: USA: Cullars Rotation, Alabama | collected 2011 | reverse complement strand
ACGAAAGGCCCAGTCTTTCGACTGAGCCTTTCGTTTTATTTGACCATGTTGGTATGATTTAAATTAATACGACTCACTATAGGGTCAGTGCGGCCGCGACTTCAAGTCACGTGAATTCCAAGCTTCGGATCCCACTGTGCTGGAAAGTGGCCGAGCTCGACACGATCGTGTCCCTCTCCAAGCGACGCGGCTTCATCTACCCGTCGAGTGAGATCTATGGCGGCATCAACGCCGTGTGGGATTACGGGCCCCTGGGCGTCGAGCTGAAGAACAACGTCAAGCGCGCCTGGTGGCGCTCGATGGTCCAGCTCCGCGACGACATCGTGGGCCTGGATGCCGGGATCCTCATGCACCCGGAGGTGTGGGTCACGTCCGGGCATGTCGGCTCGTTCAGCGACCCGCTCGTCGAGTGCGAGACCGACCACCGGCGCTTCCGGCTCGACGAGCTGCCCGGCGCCGAGGACCTCTCCGCGACCGACCTGCGCGACCCCGGGATCGTCGCCCGGCTCGGCCTGCGCTGTCCGGTGGACGGTGGTCCGCTCTCGGCGCCTCGCCGGTTCAACCTGATGTTCAAGACCTTCATGGGACCGGTCGAGGAGGACGCCTCCGTCATCTACCTGCGCCCCGAGACCGCGCAGGGCAGCTATGTGAACTTCAAGAACGTCCAGCAGTCCACCCGCAAGAAGCTCCCGTTCGGGATCGCCCAGATCGGCAAGTCGTTCCGCAACGAGATCTCGCCGGGGAACTTCGTCTTCCGGATGCGCGAGTTCGAGCAGATGGAGATGCAGTACTTCGTTCGGCCCGAGGCCGAGGCGGCCGAGGCCTTCGAAGCCTGGCTCCCGCGCCGCCGTGCCTGGTACGAGGCCTACGGCGTGGATCCGGCGCGGCTTCGGCTGCGCGAGCACGCTCCCGACGAGCTGGCCCACTACGCGAAGAAGGCCATCGACGTGGAGTACCGCTTCCCGTTCGGCTGGAGGGAGCTCGAGGGCGTCCACAACCGCGGCGACTTCGACCTTTCGCGCCATAGCGAGGCGTCCGGAGAGCGGCTCGAATACTTCGATCAAGCCACGAACGAGCACCTCATCCCGTGGATCGTCGAGACGGCCGCCGGTGCGGACCGCGCGACCTTCACGTTCCTCATCGACGCGTATCGCGAGGAGGAGGTCCGCGGCGAGACGCGGGTCTCGCTCGCGCTCCACCCGGATCTCGCGCCGTACAAGGTGGCCGTGCTCCCGCTGCTCAAGAAGCGGCCGGAGATCGTCGAGCTGTGCCATCGCATCAAGGACGACCTGAAGCGCCACACCATGGCGGTCTACGACGACACGGCGGCCATCGGGAAGCTCTACCGTCGCCAGGACGAGATCGGGACGCCGTGGTGCATCACCGTCGACGTCGAGTCGCTCGAGGACGGCGCGGTGACCGTCCGGGACCGCGACACGATGACCCAGGAGCGCGTACCGCTCGAGGGCGTCACGCGGCTCATCCTCGATCGCCTCGAGGCCGCTCGACCCGCGTGAGCGCGGCGTGACCTTCGGGTCGGGGGTCGGGGCGCCCGCGTCGCCGCCGATGGGGCGGGTGATCGGCTATCTCCTCGGGGTGGCCGCCCTCGCCGCCTGCATCACGCTGCTCTGGCTGGGCATGCGAGCGGTCATGGACCTGGGTGGCGCGTGCGCCTCGGGCGGCCCGTATGTCCCGCGGGTGGAGTGCCCGGACGCCGTCATCGCCACGACGCCGCTCTCGATCCTCGGTGCGTTCCTGGCGATCGGCCTGATGCTGTGGGGCGGCGCCGGGCTCGGGGGCGACTGGATCGGCCTCGTGTTCCTGGCCTGGCCGGCCCTCTTCCTGTCGCTCGGCTGGAACTTCCTGGAGTTCGGGCTCTCGGCCCCGGACGGTGGCGTGGTCTGGAGCTGGCTGATCTGCGGCGTCCTGTTCGTGCTCATGGGTGCCGTGCCGCTCATCGTGGCGATCGGCGCCATCCGTGCCGGTGACGGTGCCGGGCGCTCGTACGCGGGTGGCCGGGTCTATGTCCGGCCAGGCGGGTCGACCAGGGCGTGGCGGACGGACGGATCGAGCGGCACGGGTGACGAGGTGGTGCGCATCCAGGACGGCACCGTGCCGCCCGCCGGCGACGACGATCCGGTGGCGGTCCGCCTCGAGCGACTGACCGACCTGCGTCGCCGGGGACAGCTCACCGAGGGCGAGTACGCCGCGGCCCGAGCGGCGACCCTGAGCGCGGCGGCATCCGAGTCCACAACGGGACCAGCCATATGACGGGGCTCGGCGCATGACCCCGTCCTACCAGCCGGCGTGGCTGCGGATCCTCGTCGTCCTTGCGGTGCTGGCCGGGATCGCGGCCGCGGTCTGGCTCTACGGCGCGCTCAGCGCCCCGGTGGGATGACCGCGGTAGCGGCGATCTCCGAGGCGGTCGGCCGCTGGCTCGCGTCCCTCGACGCCGACCAGCGGGCCGCGGCGACCTACGGTTTCGACGACCCCGAGCGGTTCGTCTGGGCGTTCACGCCCGACCCGCCTCGACGCGGCCTGATGCTCCGGGACATGTCCGTGCCGCAGCGCCAGGCGGCGATGGCCATCGTCGCGGCGAGCCTGGGGGAGCGGGCATCGGGCGAGGTCGCGACGATCATGGCCCTCGAGACCACCCTGGGCGACCTGGAACGCGAGGTCGGGCGACCCGGGTGGGAGCGACGCGACCCCGACCGGTACTGGTTCGCGGTCTTCGGCGACCCGGCCGGCGACGGCCCGTGGTCGTGGCGCGTGGGCGGCCACCACGTCACGGTCCACCTGACGATGGCCGACGGGAAGGTGGTCGGCAGCGTCCCCTCGTTCCTGGGCGCGAACCCGGCCGTGATCCCGAGCGGACCGCAGGCGGGCGGCCGCGCGCTGACCGGCGAGGAGACGCTCGCCCGGGCGCTGCTGGCCGAGCTGACCGCCGAGCAGCGACGGATCGCGGTCATCGACCCCGTCGCCCCGCCGGAGATCCTCAGCGGCAACGGTCGCCGCGCCGAGGTCCGGGGCGTGCCGGCGGGCATCCGCCATGACGAGCTGGATCCGGCGGGACGGACGGCGCTGGAGCGGTTGATCCGCCACTACGTCGACCGTTCCTGCGCAGACGTGGCCGGGGCCGACTGGTCACGCCTGGCCGATGCCGGCCTCGGGTCGATCACGTTCGCGTGGGCCGGTCCGGAGGCGCCCGGCCGCGGCCACTACTACGCGATCCACGGCCCGGCGCTGCTCATCGAGTACGACAACACCCAGAATGGGGCGAACCACATCCACGCGGTCCGCCGCGACCTCACGAACGACTGGGGCGAGGACCTGCTCGCCGCCCACTACCGGACGGGCCACCCCTCGGGCACCTGACGGGCGTCGGGCTTACTGGTCCTCGTTCGCCTCGGCCATGTCGATGGCGGCGGCCAGGTCGGCCGCGGCCGCGCCGCGCGGTTCCTTGCCCTTCGGCCAGTACAGCTCCTTGTGGACCTGGTCCTCGGTGAAGCCGCGCCCGAGCAGCGTGGCCTCGGCCGACAGGATCATGTCGGGGTTGCCGCAGATGTAGGCCACGGCGTCGGCCGGGCCAAGGCCCAGCTCATCGAGGACCGGTCCCAAGATCATCTCGACGCGGCCGGTCCGGCCGGTCCAGTCGGCATTCCGGGGATCGTTGGCCCGCGACACCGTGGGGATGAACGTCACCGGGTAGTCGCCGGACGCTTCCCACGATTCGAGCCGCTCGCGATAGCCCAGCTCGTCGGCGTACGACACGCCGTTGAGGAACACCACGGGACGCGGGCGGCCGTCGACCAGGAGCTGGCGCATCATCGCGACGAACGGGGCGTTGCCCGTCCCGGACGAGATGAAGATGTGGACCCGCTCGTCATCCGGCTGGAGCATGAACTTGCCCTTCGGCCCGATCATCCGCATCGAGTGACCGACCGGCAGCCGCCACAGCAGCGGTGTGAATGTGCCGCCCTCCACGAGCCGGACGTAGAACTCGTAGCCCTCGGTGGCGGTGACCGCCGGCGGCGAGGCGACCGAATATGGCCGCTGGACGATCCGGCCGTCGACCATCACCCCGATCGTCATGTACTGGCCGGCCTCGAACGGCGTCGGCTCGCCATCGAAGCGCACCCAGAACGTGGCGAGCGACTCGGTCAGCTCCTCGCGTCGGACCAGGCGGGCGTTGTACGAGTCATGCGTTGGCTCGATGACGCGCGGATCCTCGGCGACGGCAGGATCGGACATGGGTGAGGGCGGCCTCCGGACGGGTCGTTGCGCCACGCATGGTACCCGCCGCGACGGCGCAGTTCCCCGTGCCGAAGGTCACGAGGATGGCCTCGACCGAGCCCGCCGTCGGGAGATCGGCTGGCTCGGTCGGGTCGCGCAGGCGATGACGTGTCAGAGGCGCACGTCACCGCTCGGAATCAGGCGGAACGGATGGAGCAGGTGAAGCGCCCCACGGGCACCCGAGCGGACGCGACGTCGGCATCGATGGCCCCAACGGAGCGCGGAGCCGTGATGCCGGCCTGCTTGCCGCTCGGATCGCAGCTCACGCGCGGGTTGAACGGCGCATACAGCCCGGACGGGTTGGACCTCCAGAGCCACACATGGAGCGAGTAGAACGCCGGGATGTCGTAGCGGTTCGGCGAGCCGGTCTCCATGAACATCTGGTCGAACAGCATCGGCGTCGTGCCCGGGTGAGCAGCGTCCCAATCGGCCTTGAAGACGACGTACTCGAGGGCGACGAGGTCGAGCCGGCCGTGGCGATCGGGCGCATAGACGAGGACCTGCGGCTTGCGCACGTCCAGGTTCGTGCTCAGGTTGTCCGGGTCGAGCCAGTGGAAGCCCATGGCGCCGGTCCCGTCGAGCGACGAGATGCACTCGTGCAGTGGCGCGCCGCCCGGGAACGGCCCGTAGCCGGCCCGTGCCGCCACCTTGGTCGAATGGAATGGCGCGGTCGCGATCGCCGCGCGCAGCAGGTCGCGAAGCGCGCCGTCGTGGCCGCGGTGGGCCGTCGCCGCCGGGGCGAGCGCCGCGGCCAGGAGCAGGGTCGCCACGACGGCGAAGGCCGCCTGGCGGGATCGTCGGAGCATCATGTCCACCTCCTGGAGGTTCGATGGGGTTCGATGCGACCAACCTCGTCTGCATCGGTTCGGGCGTCATCGGTAGAACGACCGACGACACCCGACGAAGGCGGCCTACGCATCGTCCCGCGATCCCGGCGCCGATCACCGGGCGACGACACCGCCGGCGCCGCCACCACCGGTGGCTGGCCCGGCCGCGGGCGCCGTGGCCGTCTCCGCGGAGGCAGCCGGCGCGGGTAGCGACGAGCGATCGGAGGCCCCGAGGAGGCTTGCCCAGGCGCCCGAGAGGATCAGCAGCCCGGTCGCGGTCGCCACGGCGATCACGGTGCGTCGATCGCCGGTCCGAGGGCCGACGCGCGCAGGTCGCGCCAGCTGCGCACGCAGGCGACGCGCGTCCGCTTCCGCCAGGAGCCGCTCATGCCGGTAGGCCACTTCGTATCCGACCGGTCCGTCGTGGATCGTCTGTCCGTTCATCGTCGTCGACCTCTCGCTCCAGCACGGGTGATGTGCTGCGGACAACGTCGCCGTCGCGGGACGGCGGCGCATCTGGCGGACGACCGACCTGGATGCCCGAACTCGTCCGATGACGACCACCGACCCGGCGCGCCTCTGACCCGCGAATGACTCGGGGTATCGGTCGAACGACTGATGACAACCGATGGGCAGGACCTACACTCCGGCCCATGCAAGCCATGATCGGGTCGGTCCGGTGCCCGCTCCTCATCGGTCGGGACGACTTCCTGGAGCTCGCGGACCGCCGACTCGGGGAGGTCGCCGCCGGCCGCGGGCACACGCTCGTCGTGGCTGGCGAAGCCGGGATCGGCAAGACCCGGTTCCTCGAAGCCGTCGACCGACGCGCCCGGGATCTGGGCTTCATCACCGCCTGGGGAGCGGTCGCGCCCCAGGACATCGATGTCCCGGCCGCGTCGATCCTCGACCTGGCCCGCACGATGGTCCATACGCCCGGCTTCGGTGAACTTGGGGGAGCCCTGCTCGTGCTCCAGGACGAGCCCGACGTCGCGGATCTGACCCGGCGCCGCCAGACCGTCACGGGCGTGGTGGATCGCGTCATCACCGCGATCGCTGGACCGACCCTCCTCGGGTTCGAGGACCTTCAGTGGACGGATGAGGTGAGCCTCGAGATCATCGCCGAGCTCGCGCGGCGGTCGCGCGAACTGCCACTGATGCTGGCGGCGGGCTATCGGACCGATGAGGCCCCCATCGGAACGGGCCTACGCGACTGGCGATCGCGGATGCTGACCCAGCGCCTGGCCGAGGAGATCAAGCTCCGACCCCTTGACGAGGCCGAGACGGCACTCGCAACGACGCTCGTCCTCGACACGGGGCTGCCGGCTCCGCGGGACGTTGCCGAGGCCGTCTATGCGCGCACGGATGGCATCCCGCTCCACATCGAGGAGCTGCTCGGAGCCTTGAGCGCGGACTCGCTGGCGAACGGCTACGCGATCCGGGAGGCGACCGTGCCGGACACCATCGAGGACGCGGTCATCGCACGCCTCTCGCATCGCTCGCCCGAGGCCCAGGCCGTCGCCCGCGCCGGCGCGGTCATCGGCCGCTGCTTCGTGCCAGAGGTCCTGGCCGGCATCATGGACGTACCGACGGAGTCGATCGACGACCCCATCCAGGAGCTCATCGACAATGCCATCCTCTGGCCGCCCGGCGAGCGAGGCCTCTTCGACTTCCGTCACCAGCTGCTCCGCGACGCGATCTACCGCAGCGTGCCCGCAAGCGAGCGTCGGCGGTTCCACGCGCGCGCAGCGGAGTTCGGGACGCAGCTCGAGGGCCATTCCGAGATCCATTCATCGGTCCATTTCGAGCGGGCCGGCCTGCGACGCCAGGCGTATGAGGCCGCGTTGGCGGGGGCTCGTCGGGCAAGCGGACTCGCCGCGCGCCGCGAGTCATTCGAGCTCTTCCAGCGCGCGGTCGCGAACATGCCTGATGACGTCCCGACGGCCGAGCGAGCGCAGGTCCTGTATGACGCCGCCGACGCGGCGGCGACCATCGAAGAGGACGAGATCGCGCGGGACCAGTTGAACGCGGCGGTCGCGGCGTTCCGCGCCGCCGGGATGCCGGTGAATGCGATCGACGCAGAGATGTTCATCCTGGCCCTCGCACGTCGGACGGCGGCGCCCCCGCTGGCCTGGCTGGAGCCCTTCGCCGACCTCGCAGCCGAGCTCGATACCCTGCCGCCATCACCAGAAGCCGATCGCGTCCGCGCGGACCTGGCGTACTACCGAGGGGTCGCCCTCATCGACGCTCGGAGACTCGATGAGGCGCGGCATTGGCTCGAGGAGGCCGTCCGCCTCGGGGATCGCGGTGGCACGGACGAATTCGCTGAGCTGATGACCTGGAAGGCTGGCGTCATCGACATCATCGAGGGGGACGTGAGCGGTGGGCTCGCCGGGATGACGTCGGTGGCGATGGAGGCCGAGCGTGCCGGCCGTGAAGGGGTCGGCGTGACCGCGTACCGCGACGCCGGGTTCATGGCGATGCTCGCGATGGACTACACCACAGCGGCCAGGCTCGTCATGACCGGGCGCCGCTACGCGGACTCCATCGAGCAGTCGCATTGCGCGCACGTCATGGCCGCGACGTCGGCGGTGATCGACTGGACCGGTGGCCGCTGGTCCGAGGCTGACGCCGAGGCCGGGCACGCCATCGCCGATCATGGGTGCGCCCGTGGGCGGGAGATCGCCCGGTGGGCCGTCGGTTACGTCGCGCTGGGCCGTGGCGAGACGACGACCGCCGAGGCGACCTTCCAGCAGGGGGTCGAGTTCGGGGCGTGGACGGAGACGCTCGAGATGTGGCTGCCACCCCTGTGGGGACTCGCCGAGGTGGCCCTGCAGGCTGGTGATGCCGCCCGCGCCAGTGCCCTCTGCGCGGAGGCGTATGCCCGCGCATCCGTGGTCGGTGAGCGACTGCTCCTGGTGCCGTTCGTCGTCACGGGAGCTCGAGCGGCGTTGGCCGACCATCGGCCGAGCGACGCCGCGGCCTGGGTCAGGGCTTGTGCCGAGTACCTTGCGCCCGTCGACGCGGTCGCCGGACCCGCCCTGGACCACGCGCGCGGGCTCGTCGCGATGGCCGACGGCGCGACGGGCGTGGCGCGGGGCTTGCTCGAATCCGCGGTCGCTGGCTGGGACGTGAAGGGGCGGATCTGGGAAGCGACGTGGGCTCGCCTCGACCTCGCGGCCTGCCTGATCCGGGCCGGTCGATTCGGGGAGGCGGTCACGATCGCGTCCGAGGCCCGCGCCGAGGCGGCGCGACTGACCTCGCGTCCGATGGTCGACCGAGCCGATGCGGTCCTGCGCACGGCGCGTGGCCGCGTCCCGGTGGACGAGCCGTGGCGGCCGCTGACCATCCGGGAGTTCGAGGTCGCGCGGCTCATCGGCGAAGGGCGGACGAACGTGGAGATCGCCGAGGAGCTCGGGATCGCCCCGAAGACGGCGAGCAGCCACGTCGAGCACATCCTGGCCAAGCTGGGTGCCTCGCGTCGGGCCGAGATCGCGACGTGGGCGAGCCACGTCGAGCGGGTGCCGCTGCCGCACTGAGCGGTCCGCTCGGCGCGCCACCCCGGCCCGCCCCCGGCACCGTCCCGCAACCGTGGCGGCCGGAAGGGCGACGGTACAATCACCCACGCACGAACGACCCCCTTCGCGGGCCCCCGACCCGTCCGGCCCGCCGTCCACCCGGAGGTTCCCCGATGGCTACCGCCAGCCCCGCCACCGACCGTTCGCACCGTGCCGCGAAGCGCTACATCTACGCGTGGGGGGAGGGGACGGCCGAAGGCAACGCCGGGATGCGCGACCTGCTCGGCGGCAAGGGCGCGGGCCTCGCCGAGATGACCATCGCCGGGCTGCCGACCCCGCCCGGGTTCACGATCACGACCGAGGCCTGCAACGACTACTTCGCGGCGGGCGAGCAGCTCCCCGACGGTCTCTGGGACGACGTCCTGGACGCGGTCAAGGAGGTCGAGCGGCGAACGGCCAAGGGGTTCGGCGATCCGGCGAACCCGCTGTTGGTCAGCGTGCGCTCCGGGGCCAAGTTCTCGATGCCGGGGATGATGGACACGGTCCTCAACCTCGGCCTCAACGCGAAGACGCTCGAGGGTCTCATCACCCTGACGGGCAACGAGCGGTTCGGGTGGGACGCGTACCGCCGGTTCATCCAGATGTTCGGTCGGATCGTGCTCGACGTGGACGGTGAGCAGTTCGACCACGCGCTCGAGGCGTCGAAGTCGGCGCACGGCGCGAAGCAGGACACCGACCTCGATGCCGCCGCACTGCGCGGGCTCGTCGATGACTTCCGGGGCATCGTGAAGGCGTCGACCGGTCGCGACTTCCCCGAGGATCCGTACGAGCAGCTCGACCTCGCCATCAAGGCGGTCTTCGCCTCGTGGTTCGGCAAGCGTGCGCGCGACTACCGCAAGAACCAGGGCATCGCGGACGATCTCGGGACCGCGGTCAACGTCGTCACGATGGTCTTCGGGAACATGGGCGACGACTCGGGCACGGGCGTGGCCTTCACGCGCGACCCCAACACGGGCGAACGCGTGCTCTACGGGGAGTATCTGACCAACGCCCAGGGTGAGGACGTGGTGGCCGGCATCCGGACCGCCCCGAAGATCGCCCAGATGGAAACCGACATGCCGGCGGTCTACGCCGAGTTCCAGCGGATCGGCCAGCAGCTCGAGCGCCACTACCGCGACGTCCAGGACCTCGAGTTCACGATCGAGCGCGGGCGCCTGTACATGCTCCAGACGCGCTCTGCCAAGCGGACCGCGGCCGCGGCCGTCCGGATCGCGGCGGACATGGTCGACGAGGGCGTCATCAGCAAGGAGGAGGCGGTCGCCCGGATCGAGCCGGCCCACGTGGACCAGCTCCTGCGCGACCAGTTCGACCCGGCTGGGCTCAAGGCAGCCGTACGCATCGCCAAGGGCCTCAACGCCTCGCCGGGGGCGGCCGTGGGCCGGGCTGTGTTCTCGGCCGACACCGCGGTGGAGTGGGTCGAGCGCGGCGAGAAGGTCGTCCTCGTGCGGGTCGAGACCTCGCCGGACGACTTCCACGGCATGGCCGTAGCCCAGGGCATCCTGACCGCCCGCGGCGGCGCGACCTCGCATGCCGCGGTGGTGGCCCGCCAGATCGGCAAGCCCTGCGTGGCCGGCTGTGCTGAGCTCGTCGTCGAGTACTCGACCAAGTCGGCTCGCTCCACCGAGAGCGGCGTCGCCTTCGCCGAGGGCGACTGGATCAGCCTGGACGGGGCGACCGGCACGGTCTATCAGGGCGCGTTGCCGACGGTCTCGGCGCGGTTCGAGGACCAGCCCGAGCTGCGCAAGGTCCTCGGCTGGGCCGATGAGATCCGGCGCATGGGCGTGTGGACCAACGCCGACAAGCCCGAGGAAGCCGCCCAGGCGCGCGGCTACGGCGCCGAGGGCATCGGCCTGTGTCGGACCGAGCACATGTTCCGCGAGGGAGAGCGGCTCGAGATCGTGCGCGACGCGATCCTCGTGGCGAATGCGGCCACCCGGGCGAAGGCCAAGATCGCGGCCGGCGAGCCGGTCGACGCCGAGGAGACGGCCACCATCGAGCGCTTCGACAGCGCGATGGCCAAGCTCGAAGTCCTCCAGCAGGGCGACTTCGAGGGCATCTTCCGGGCGATGGACGGCCTGCCGGTCGTCATCCGCCTCATCGACCCACCCCTCCACGAGTTCCTGCCGAATCTCGAGGAGCAGCTCGTCAAGGTCACGAGGGCCGAGGACGCCGGTGGGGCCAGCGAGGCCGACAAGGAACTCCTCGCGACCATCAAGAGCCTGCACGAGCAGAACCCGATGCTCGGGCTGCGCGGGTGTCGCCTGGGCCTGATGATCCCGGACTTCGTGAAGATCCAGACCCGGGCCATCCTCAACGCCCAGATCGCCGTCAAGCGGTCCGGTGGCAACCCGATCGCCAAGATCATGATCCCGCTCGTCGGGCACGTGAACGAACTCAGCCGGACGCGCGCGCTGCTCGAGGCCGAAGCGAAGGCCGTCGAAGCCGCCGCGGGCCGCGTGAAGGTCGACTACAAGTTCGGCACGATGATCGAGGTGCCGCGCGGCGCCCTGACCGCCGACGAGATCGCCCGCGATGCCGACTTCTTCAGCTTCGGCACCAACGACCTGACCCAGATGACGTTCGGCTACAGCCGCGACGACGCGGAAGGCGGATTCCTCCTCAAGTACGTCGAGGACGGCATCCTGCCGGTCAACCCGTTCCAGACGCTCGATGATGCGGTCGCGGGCCTCATGAAGATGGCCGTGGACAAGGGCCGGGCCACCAAGCCGGGTCTCGAGCTGGGGATCTGCGGCGAGCACGGCGGCGACCCGGCGTCGATCGCCAAGTGCGAGGCCATCGGCCTCGACTACGTGTCGTGCTCCCCGTTCCGCGTCCCGGTCGCCCGTCTCGCCGCCGCCCAGGCGGCCCTCGCGAGCGCCGCCGAGCGCGACAAGTAGCCCGTTCCCTGACCAGCAGGGCAGGGGAGGGTCCGCGAGGGTCCCGGGTGGTCCGGCACGCCTTGTGCCTTTCTGGTGCGGACGTGCCACGTTTTGTCCATCAGGGTGGTGTCTGGTGGCAGAATGTCCGGCATGCTGGACAGCGTGAGCAGTTTCTTCGAAAGCACGCTGGGGAATGTCCCCCTCGCGGTCCTGACCATCGCGTTGCTGGCGACGCCGACGGTGATCTACCTGATCTATCGGTTGAGCGTCCCGACGTCGTCCCACGGCAAGTCGCGCCAGGCCCTCGTGCCCACCGCCCAGTGGGTCTGCCCGCGCTGTCGATCGGTCAATGACCTCCAGTCCGGCCGCTGCTACCACTGCGACTTCCGGGTCAACGACGCGGGCGAGGACCTGCTGGTCATCGACTCGGTGACGGCCAAGCCGATCGTGCTCGACCCGCCCACGCCCGCCGAGCGACCGGCCGTCCCGGTCGGTCCGGGCCCGCAGTCGGTGCCGGTCCCGGTCATGGCGGCCCCGGCCGTCATCCAGGCTGCGGCACCGGCCGCCACCTCGCCCGCACCTGCGCCGGCCGCTGCCGCCGCGTCCTCGACCCAGGGTCCCGGCGTCCCGGTCGGTCCGGGACGAGCTCCGGCCTCGCCGTCTCCTGCGCCGGTCGCCGTCGCTGCCGCCGCGCCTGCCGCCACCGCCGCGAGCCAACCGCTCGCCGCGCCGCCCAGTGGCGCCACCGTCGGCAGCGTCGTCGGTGCCCGTCGTCCGTTCGATCCGGCTCCGAGCACGGCACCGTCCACGCCGACTGCCCCGGTCGCCGTCGCGGCATCCGCGGCCGCCGCCACCGCGGTGGCCGAGGCGCCCGCTCCGGTCGCTGCGGCACCCGCCGCCGCTGCGCCGGAACCCGCCGCGATCCCCGTCACGCCGGCGGCCGCCCCGGAACCACCGGCGCCGGCGCCCATGGTCGCCGAGACATCCGCGCCCGACGTCGCCGAGGAGCCCGTGGTCGCAGCGGCAGCCGCCGCCGCGGCAGCGCCGGTGGCCGCGTCTGTGCCCGAGGCTCGGCCGGCCTCGCCGGTCCGACCGGCCCCGCGGATCATCTTCGCGACCCCCATGCCCGAGCCGGTCACGACGCCCTCGCCGGACGAGCCACCGCCCGCCGGGTGACCGACGCCGCCCCGCCCGACGCGCGTCACCGCGTCGTCGTCATCGGCGGGGGGTTCGGCGGCCTGTACGCCTCGCGCAACCTCGGCATCGATCCCGAGGTCAGCGTCACCGTCATCGACCGGCGCAACTTCCACCTGTTCCAGCCGATGCTGTACCAGGTCGCGACCGGAGCCCTGTCACCCGGCGAGATCGGGCAGCCGCTGCGCTCGATCCTGCGCCGCCACCGGAACACGACGGTCATCCTTGGCGAGGCCGTCGACCTGGACGCTGAGCAGCGGATCGTCACGCTCTCCGACGGCGGGCCGATCGCGTACGACACGCTCATCGTGGCCACGGGAGCGCGGCATAGCTACTTCGACCACCCGGAGTGGGCAACGATCGCGCCGGGCCTCAAGACCATCGAGGACGCCCTCGAGATCCGCCGGCGCATCTTCATCGCCTTCGAGGCCGCCGAGCGCGAACACGATCCCGACCGCCGACGCGAGTGGATGACCTTCGTCATCGTGGGAGGCGGTCCCACCGGCGTGGAACTCGCCGGGGCCCTCGCGGAGATCGCCCGGGACACGCTCCGCCTGGACTTCCGGGCGATCCGGCCCGGCGACGCACGGATCATCCTCGTGGAGGCCATGGACCGGATCCTGCCTCCATATCCGCCGGACCGGTCGGCTTCGGCGGCCCGACAGCTCGAGCGTCTCGGCGCCGTCGTCCGGACGAAGACGCGCGTCATCGACCTCGATGAGCACGGCGTCGATGTCGTCACCGACGGCGTCGTGGAACGGATCCCGACGCGTACCGCCCTGTGGGCCGCGGGCGTCACGACGACGAGCTTCGCACGGGTCGTGGCCAAGGCTTGTGGCGTCGAGACCGACCGGGCCGGACGGGTCATCGTCGGACCGGACCTGACCGTCCCGGGCCATCCCGAGATCTTCGTCGTGGGCGACGCGGCGGTGGAGCCATGGCACGACGCCAAGCCGGTCCCGGGCGTCGCCCAGGGCGCCATCCAGGGCGGCTCGTACGCTGCGGCCGTCATCCGCCGCCGCGTCCTGCACCGGCCCTACGAGCCGTTCGCCTATCGCGACAAGGGCGACGTCGCGGTCATCGGGCGCCTCGCCGGGGTGACCAACATCGGCTGGCTCGGTCCGCTCGGCCGGCAGTCCGGCTTCCGGGCCTGGCTGCTCTGGCTCGGGATCCACATCTTCTACCTGATGGGATTCTCGAACCGCCTCATCGTGCTCATCCGCTGGGCGTGGAGCTTCCTGACCCACGGCCGAGCGACGCGTCTGATCACGGGCCAGCCACTTCTTCCGGACATCGCCGACCCCGAGCCGCCGGCCCTGCCGCCCCTCGATCCGGAGCCCTCGTCGGAGGGCGGTTGACGCTCGCGGTTCCCTCGTGCACCGAAACCGGATGGGGTCGGTTGACCGTATCCGCGGGATAACGGATGGTACGGAAGTACCAAACGACCGATCCCGCTCCATCCATCGCGAGACCGTCCTTTGTCATCCTTCCGCCGCCGATCGAGCGTCCTTGCGGCGCTCGCTTTCCTTGGATTGCTGTTCCCCGCGGGTGCCGCGCCCGCGAAGGCGGCGGTGACCACTGCCAGCGTGCCGTCGGGCTTCACGGACCGACTGGTCTGGTCGACGCCGTCACCGCCCACGGTGGTCAGCTTCGCTCCTGATGGGACCGTCTTCGTCGGCCTCAAGAGCGGCAAGATCCTCGCCTACGACTCCCTCTCGGACACGAGTCCGACGACCGTCGGGGACATCTCCGGGGACGTCTACGACTACCTTTCCAGCACATTGGGATCCTAAGCTTAGAATTCCACGTGGACAAGTTGTCGC
>JADMIO011153661.1_pt1 | contig 14591 bp, 14 predicted proteins | sample 8958161 | NCBI WGS metagenome assembly JADMIO01 (sample SAMN16585339, study PRJNA669376) | soil metagenome | isolation source: Crop rotation soil | place: USA: Cullars Rotation, Alabama | collected 2011 | reverse complement strand
CGCGACAACTTGTCCACGTGGAATTCTAAGCTTAGGATCCCAATGTGCTGGAAAGGATAGTAGACGGAGTCTGCTGCATCACCTTGGCAGAAGAATGTCTGCTTTGGTTTGAACTCGACAATCTTCCTGCCAAGCCCGGCATTGGCCAGGAAGTGAGCGGAATCGAATACTGTAGGTTCAAACTTTGGCAAAACATTCCCTCGATGCAATCAAACCCTGTCTATCATCACCTGCGCCGCATGTCGCTGTCTGATCAATCTTGCTCACTCAGTTACGACGGCACAAGATTTCCTGATCAATTGAGTTGCGGCTCATCTGTATTGCAGTACCGGCATTTTGATCGGATCAGGAGATAGGATGCTCGACAATGGAGGACTTCGTCAGCCCCTTCAGCTGGTCGAGACCGGTGAGGACGCCCTGCCACCGTGCCGGATCTTCCCTGGTCTTGATAGGCAGAGAGAGATCAGCATAGAACGCGATGATATTGTCCCGTAGTTCCGGTGACGTGCCTTCAAAATGTAGTTCTGTCAGCTTTGCCAACAAAGCTGCATAGGCCTCATCGGCGAGCGTGTATTCCGACGCACTGGTTTCCTTCCCGTCGTCAAGATCGCGGTTGGGCAACACCAAAGCGTCTCTCCGCACCGCCTCGAGCATTGCGACATAGTGATCAACCGTGGTGTTGATGCTCTTTATGTACAGATCCTCTGTTTGCGCAGTCGGGCTATCGAAGCCCATGCCTTTGAAGGGGCCAATTTTGGGGAAGTAACGCAATATGACCGCGAGCACTCGGGTGCCGCGACCTGGCTTGCTGTAATTCTTGCCCCATTCGCGCTCGTAATCGGATCGGGACAAGCGATACAGGAATTTATTCTTCGCAAGGTTTGGTGTCTCTCGCATCAATTCTTTCTTGTGCGTCTGGAGAGCGACTTTCGTCATCTGCGGAATCAGCGTGCTGACGGAATATCGATATGACCCGATCGCCAGGTCTTCATGGGTCAGTACGTCTTTCAGTTCCAGACCGTATACAACCGCAAAAGAGCGCTCCAGCAACGACTGGGCAACTTTGAAGCCAATGAAATCGTGGTACTGGTCTGACGCATATCTATTTTTGGCAACTTGCAGTGTATCGAATCCAAATTCGGTCTTGAGATGGGCTGTTCTGTCCTGTGCGTAGCGAACGGATTTGCCGTATTTCGCTCGCAGCTTTGGGTAGCGAAGAGCGACCGCTTCATTGACGGCTGGATGGCCATCGATGTCCGACGCATAGTGCGACAAAGCACCCAGTGCGAAGGCGTACTCGTTGGCGTCCTCGCTCTCATGAAGCAATTCGAGAACGAAGTCCCCGGTGCGAACATAGTGAACCAGGTCACTGAATTGTCTGCTCCCAAAGGGATAGTAGCCGAGATCCTGGATGACCGATCCCCCGTAAGCGTATGCGTGTGCCTCTTTGATTTCTTCCTCGGTCAAAGCCGGGAAACGGTGCAAGAGCAGAGGACGGAGTTTGGATGTCCATGCGAGATCGACAATCTCCTCGTGCGTGAGAACTGAATAGCCGCGTAGTGCAGCGCTGGACATCAGCAGCACCATGATTACAGCAGCAGCCGCGAACGCAGGATGCCGTCTATGACTCATGGTGCGAGAAGAACCTGGGCCGAAGTTGTCGAAGATTCAAGAACTCGATCGTTGTTTCGGGGAAGGGCACGGAAGGTCCGTAAGAGTGCGCTGACGCTTCCGCCTTTGGGATAGAAGGCATCGGCGAGAACGCCCGGGGGGACCTCTTTACCGGTGAAAGAGCCGCTCATGGCGATCACCTTGATTGCGGGGAACAGGCGCCTGACGTTGATCAGCAATTCGAATCCTGACATGCCGGGCATGCTGAGGTCGGAAACGAGAACATCCGGCTTCTGCTGATGAATTTCGCGTAATGCGGAGTGCCCATCTTCGGCACAACGGACAGAGTACCCAAACTCCTCAAGCACGAGCGAGATGGCGATGCGAATCCACTCTTTGTCATCTACAACCAAAACCGTCTTCAAATTGGCAGACAAAGCTCACCTCGCATACTGGATGGCCAGGACCTGACCTCAGTGTCCCATTGAGCGAGATGTCTTTACTGTTCGGTTTTGACCATGTTTCCCAAGAAAGCCAGCTATTTCGTGCGGTCAACCCTTCGAGCGAGAGCTTCTAGTTGTGAATGGATCGGTCGATCCACTATCTCGCTTAGGTAATTCGTCGTGCAGCACTACGTTTAACAGGGATTTGTGAACCCGTATGCGGCCCTTATATTCGATAAATCCGAGCTTGCGAAAGCGGTTCATGAAGAAGCTGACGCGAGATCGTGTCGTTCCGACCATCTCCGCCAGAGTCTCCTGCGATATTCGCGGTATCAAGGGTTCAGGCTCACGCGAAGTACCAAACTCCGCCATCAGCAAGAGAATGCGCGCAAGTCGTCTTTCGCTGGAATTGAATAACTGATCCACAAGATCGGCCTGGATCCGCATGCTGCGAGCCAGCAGGAATTTCAGGAACAGGTCGGAGAAATCATGCTCTTCGTGGATGACGCGGACCATTTCCTCTCGTTTGATCTTGAGCGCTGTGCAGGCCGTGACGGCAACGGCTGTAGCCAATCGTAGGCCGGACACCGCGGCCAGAGACTCTTCTCCAACAAAATCGCCGGCAGAGAGGAGCGTGATCGTCGCTTCTTTTCCAGCTGGTGAAACGACTGTGACCTTTGCCCGACCGCGCTGTAAATAGAAGATCGAATCTGCTGGATCACCCTGCGAAAAGAAGGGCTGCTTAGGCGCCAACTGAACAATTCTGCGACCTAGCCCCGCGTTTGCCAGAAAAGCTGCAGCATCGAACTCGGGTTTTTCCAGCTCAACCATCAGAGGCCTCTCTTCGGATGCCACCGCGACAAACAAAAGCAGCAGCCAGCGCCCAAGTGTTCTCCATTCAACGGAGTACCCGGGCGGCGCACTACCCGCGCCAAGACTCCAACTAAGTATGGCACCGCGCAACGTACTGTTCAATTTTCAGAACCCTGGAGAGGTTCATGAGAGCTATGCCAGGTTCAGGCGTGAAGAGACTTTCAAGGTAGAGCGCTATTGCTCAGACAGACTAGTGCAATCGTCCTAATGTGAGAGATACCTGGTGCGCTCCGGAGCGAACAAGTTGAACGCTGATGCGCAAAGGTAGAAAACGGTGTTTTGAATGAAGAAAGCCATCACTTTAGCAGCAATACTGAGCCTGACCAGCATCGGCTGGGCCGCGACCGACCGTGAAGCAACCAATGACCGCCTAGATCATGCCGGGAGCGTACTTCACGAGATCATGGCCGCCCCGGACAAAGGCATTCCCGAAGAGGTTCTGGAACACGCAAAGTGCATCGCGGTTGTGCCTCACATGATTAAAGGCGGCTTTGTGTTCGGTGCGGAGAATGGCCGCGGTGTCGCCACCTGCAGAAGCTCGAACGGCTGGAGCGCGCCAATGTTTTTCGCTATTACCGGCGGAAGCTGGGGATTGCAGATCGGCATCGAGGGTGTGGATCTGGTCATGATTATCCAAAATGAACGGGGAATGCGCCAGTTGCTCTCGAGTAAGTTTTCACTGGGCGCCGACGCTTCAGCTGCTGCCGGTCCGGTTGGCCGACACGCGTCCGCCAATACCGATTGGAAGCTCGATGCAGAGATTCTCACCTATTCCCGGGCGAAGGGCGCCTTTGCCGGACTCACGCTGAATGGCGCCTCGATCCGCCACGATGAAGATTCAACAAAAGCCATTTATGGCCGCAACGTCTCTAATCGGCGGATTTTGCGAGGTGAAGTCACCATGCCAACCGCAGCCAATTCATTCCTGGACGCGGTCAGGAGCGCAAAGGCGCAGGCAGTCGCCTCTAACTAAGAAACCTCATCTGATGCATTGTGGGCGCTCAAGGCAGATTTCAAGCCAAGGGCGCTCACATTTTGAGAAAGGGAAATATGCTTTGGACAATCTTTGTGGTCGTTCTGATCTTGTGGCTCCTCGGCTTTAGCTTTCACCTTGGCGGCGGGCTGATCCATCTACTGCTTGTGTTTGCGCTCGTCGTGCTTGTCTTCAACCTGGTCACCGGACGCCGCAGATCTCTCTGAAGGATTACGCGCAAGGGACTCCTGTGGGTCTTTGCCGCCCTCGATAAATCTGGCTTCGTGGGACCCCGGGTCAGGAAATAACACACAAAGCTTGCGCTCTGCAGGCACCAATTAACAAAGGTAAATAGAGGTAACCCACATGAAATCTGCAGTCATTAGTTCGGCTGTACTCTCTTTGATTCTGGGAATCGCCCTTCCCGCCTATTCACAACAGGACGAGAAGAATGAGAAACACAAGCAGCAACAAGAAACGAAGAAGCAAGACAGGCATGATGATCAGCATGGTCAACAGCCGCAGAACCAGGACCGCGTTCGTCAGGATAACCAGGATCGGGACCGACAACAACATCAGGCGAGGCAGCAGCAGAAGCAGGATCGGGGTCGCCAACAGGAACAACGCATTCAGCAAATGCAGAACCAGGACACGCAGCAACGGCAGGCCCAACAACAGCAGAATAGACAGGATCAGAGCAGGCAGCAACAACGAGATCAGCAACGGCAGTATGCGAACCGGCAGCAGCACGATGCCGGGCGGCATCAGTCACCTGATCGTAATCCAGACCAGCAGCGCGTTTGGCAGAGCACCTGGCAAGAACATCGTGCCCGGAACTGGCGGTCGGATCACCGCAGCTGGCAGCAGCGTGGCGGGTACAGCGGCTACCGGATTCCCCAGGACCGTTATCGCGGCTACTTCGGCCCACAACATTGGTTCCGGATCTCCGGCCTGCCTTTCGGTGAGTATGGCGGATACCCGCGCTTCCAGTACGAGGGCTACTGGGTAACGCTTCAGGACCCCTGGCCCGAGAACTGGTCGAACAATTGGTACGATAACGACGATGTCTTCATCGATTACAGAGATGACGGCTACTATATGTACAACCGCAGACATCCAGACGTGGCAATAGCAATCAGCATCTCAATGTAGTCGGGATGTGTAATCGCGATTGTTTAGGAATCTTCCTAAATGAGAAGGACTCCAGCGAGGCTGGAGTCCTTCTCATTTCTGCTGAGTGAAAAAGCTGCAGGATTTCCCTAGTAACCGCCGTCCATACCGTTGTATCCGCCTGCCGGAGCCGCAGCCTTCTGCTCTGGGATCTCGACAACGATTGCTTCAGTGGTTAGAAGAAGTGCGGCAATTGAAGCTGCATTCTGTAGGGCTGTGCGCGTCACCTTCGTCGGGTCGATGACGCCAGCCTTGACGAGGTCCTCAAAGATACCCGTTGCCGCGTTGTATCCGAAGAATGGATCTTTAGAGGCGAGGACCTTGGCTACCACCACGGCTCCCTCTGCACCGGCGTTCTTGACGATCATTCGGAGAGGTTCTTCGAGAGATCTGCGCACGATGTGGGCGCCGATCTTCTCGTCACCTTCGAGGGTCTTGATGAGAGCGTCGACGACCGGGATCGCCCGAAGCAGGGCCACGCCTCCTCCAGGCACGATGCCTTCTTCAACTGCGGCTCGAGTCGCATGCAGGGCGTCCTCAACGCGAGCCTTCTTTTCCTTGAGCTCAGTCTCGGTCGCCGCGCCCACCTGGATAATGGCAACGCCGCCCACCAGCTTAGCCAGCCGCTCCTGTAGCTTCTCTCTGTCGTAATCGGACGTGGTCTTCTCGATTTGAGTGCGGATCTCATTTACGCGACCTTTGATCTTGATGGTCTCGCCTGCACCGTCGACGATCGTAGTGTTGTCCTTGTCGATCGCCACGCGCTTCGCGTGGCCCAGGTTCTCGAGCTTCACGCCCTCAAGCTTGATTCCGAGATCCTCTGTGAATGCTTCTCCGCCAGTCAGGATTGCGATGTCGCCGAGAAGCGCTTTACGGCGATCTCCAAAGCCGGGAGCCTTGACTGCAGCTACGTTCAGAGTGCCGCGAAGCTTGTTGACTACCAACGTCGCGAGCGCTTCGCCCTCGATGTCCTCAGCAATGATCAGGAGCGGCTTGCCTCCGCGAGCCACCTGCTCCAATAGGGGCAGCAGATCCTTCATATTGCTAATCTTCTTTTCGAAGATCAGGATGGAAGGCTCGTCCAGTACCACCTCCATACGACCCGGATCGGTGATGAAGTATGGGCTCAGGTAACCGCGATCAAACTGCATGCCCTCCACTGTCTCGAGAAACGTGTGGCCTGTCTTCGAGTCTTCGACCGTGATCACGCCGTCCTTGCCGACTTTCTTCATTGCCTCTGCAATGAATTCTCCGATCTCAGGGTCGCCGTTTGCCGAGATTGCGCCCACCTGTGCGACGGCACTCTCATCAACGGGCCTGGACAGCTTGCCCAGCGCACCCTCTTCGACCCACTTGCCATCCTTGTCGCGCGTGCCGTTGATCGCGATCACGGCCTTCTCAATGCCGCGCCTCAACGCCATCGGGTTGGCTCCGGCTGCGACAGTTTTGACACCTTCGCGGAAAATTGCCTGTGCCAGTACAGTCGCAGTCGTCGTCCCATCGCCAGCGACGTCAGAAGTCTTGGATGCGACTTCCTTCACTAGTTGGGCGCCGACGTTCTCCATCGGATCTTCCAGCTCGATCTCTTTGGCTACTGTTACGCCGTCTTTCGTAATGGTGGGTGAGCCGAATTTCTTATCAATGACAACATTTCGGCCCTTTGGCCCGAGTGTCGCCTTGACGGCGTCCGCTAGTATATTCACACCACGCAGGATTGCCTGACGGGAATCCCCGCCGTGCAGAATTTGCTTCGCCATACTTTGACTCCAATGTGCAGTTGCGATGACCAATTGTCAGTTATCAATCTTGTTTGGGCTGAGTGCATTGGATATAGACGGCACGGCCAGCCAGGAGCTCAAGAGATGCCGTGTCTATCTCTTGAGAATTCCGAGGACTTCTTCCTCCCGCATGATGAGAAACTCCTCACCGTCGATCTTGATTTCGGTTCCGGAATACTTGCCGAAAAGCACACGATCGCCAGCTCTCACATCCAGAGGGAAGACTGTGCCTTCGTCGTTCGACTTACCTTTACCGACGGACATGACTTCGCCTTCTTGGGGCTTTTCTTTAGCGCTGTCAGGAATGATGATTCCGCCTCGAACAGTTTCGTTTTCTTCTACACGACGGACGAGAATGCGGTCGTGAAGGGGAGTGAAGGTAGTCGTTACAGATGTCGCTGTCATTGCTTCTTGTCCTTTCAATACTGCAGTTTTATGCACCTGCAGCCCGGGCAATTCATTGTTGTTCTCTCGCTATGCTGGAGCCAATCGGGGCTAGCGCTCTCAAAAAATGCCCGCAAGGCCGATCCCTTCAATGCGCATGCCATTGTCGGAATGCTCGACGGTAAAGTCTTCGAGGAAAGTCGGTCGGATTGGCTGAGAATCGTCGCGCGTAATCTCTGAGCAGCCAGAACGGGAGGTTAGTCCAATCGTCATTGACCAATGGCTGGCTTTCTCGGAATCTTCGGGCACACGATCTCGGATCTCGTGTCGTTGAGGAAGGCTCATCGCAGCTCCAGTCGCTCGGATGCGTCCTTGAACGGTGATCGTCTGGGGCAATGCCTGAGATGCCGGAGGCGAGAGGTGGAAGTTCCCTGTTCCTTGAGCATACACCTGCTGCAGTACACGTGCCGCGAATCTAGCATTTCATTATTCTCAGTCGATGCTCAATAATGCGGTTCTATCGATGCGTGTCGAGCGAGCGCGGGTGAGGATAGACTTTAAGAATGAAGGCACAAGGAACCGTCACGTGGATCGAGCAACGCGTTGCAGAACTCGAGGGGAATCTCGCGGCATCGAAAACCGAGATGCAGAGTCTCTTTATTGCAGGTGTGGGACCTGATCCGCTGGTGTCAGCCAGGGTCGAGATCTGGAAAAAGGAACTCGAGGGTCTCAAGAGTTTGCGGGATATAGGAGGGGATTCGAAAGAGGCATGAACGGTTGTGAGATGCTGGCATTCACAACCGGTTCACTGCTGCCCGTTGTCATTCTGTGACAAAGTTGTGACTGATGAATGCGCGGTCTGTTGCGCAGCCCCGGAGAAAACGCGTTCGGATCCCGTGATGTAGTAGCTTTGATATTCGATGGTCAGTTCTGCGCGTCCGCCTATCCGCATAGCCGAGACGCTATGGTTCCGCTGCGGAAGCCAGAAATCGTTCACCTTTTCGTACGACTGCTCAATCTCGCTGCTTTTGGTCCAGAAGGAGGGATTCTTGGCTGGTTCAGCCTCCAGTCGGACCACGGCGAAATCATAGGCATCCACCCAGATTCGGCCGCGGAAGAGAAACTTGCTCTTTGTCTTGGGCTCTACCGTCAGCACGTACATCTGCCGAGCGGTGGTCGATTCATACCCGACCATCGCGAACTCGTAGTTTTCACTATTGAGAGCAGTGCGTCGTTGCCCATCGATTGATAAAGCCTCTTTTTCGGCCTGCAGGAGCTTCTTGAAGACTTTATCAAGGATTAACTTTGAACCAGTCGAAGACCGGATGATGAATTCCTTGGTTTCCGGAGCCTTGTAGGTCACGTCTACCACCATTCCTGCGACGGTCAAGCCGAGAAGACCGCGGTAGATCACGCGATACGTTCGCGTGCCCTGATACGAGTGGAGTGCTTGAGCACGCCGAAGGTTCATCTCAACGAGTTTGTCTCTAACCTGTGCTGCTGTTAGTGGGCTACGCTCTTTCGGCAGAACGCCTTGCTTCTGGGCGAGGGCAAACTGCTGGATTGCGATGCAGACGGTCAGAAACAGGGACCCAGCGGTGAATAGATGCCTAATGCGTTCAGTCGAAGGAAACGCCCAACTTGTTGTTCTGCCGAATTTCATCGCGCAGTCTCCTCCGAAAGCCTTCCGTAGGACGGATCGCCAGAACCCTCGACCGGCTTGCGGGCGGCGGGAGCGCACCCCACGAGCAACTATCGGTCATTCACACGTCGGGAATCTGATCAGAATTGACCAGCTTGCGCACCCGCAGGCCCATCGAAGAGGGAAGTAGCGCCTTCTCACTGCTGGGCTGTACAGAACCCTTCGCGAAGAGGGCGGGGCTCGGCCCTGCCATCGTGCAGCACCGCGAACCCCCAGGCAAGTGAGCATTTTGGATCAGTAATTTCGCCGCGCAGGGCAGAAGATCTAGACCAGAGGCAAGCGCGTTGCCTAGAGATCGATCTGAAATCCCGCATCGTTGAGTTCGAGGATCCAAAGTCCAATCACTGATCGGAGAGTTATCCAATGCCGCATCCCTCGGTGTTCTCGGGTACAAAGGCGAGTGACCGGCCACTTTCCAGGAGCTGTGAAAGGCTAATAGAGCTCGGTTACGTTGCAGGCAAGCGCGTTACTCTCTATGGCGAACATTTCGAGATAGCCTCAAATCCATTTATTGATGGCAACTGGGTAGCCGTTCGCGTCACCAGCGAACACGACCCAACCATAGAGACGATTCGGCTCCCCGTTTCAATCCTCTTGGGATTGACGAATTTAGTGCCGGAAAATGAGAGTTAATTCGAATTTGAGTCAAGTGCTTATTGAGAACAGGAATGGGCCAAAATGCGGTGTGGTTCCCGGTTTTGCGAACAATGCAAAGAGATGATCAAGAGTTGAGGATAGCTCCATTGGAAAGGCGTATCGTCAGACACGATTTCGACGGGAGCATTACCGGAGATCGTACTCGAGCAATTGGTCGGGAAGCGGGCTTTTTGTAACTTCCCGATACAAAATCCGAGAACGGTGAGTGAATTAGCGAAATGTGCTCATCAACACCCGAAGTTCGTGACTGCTATCGCCTTCGCTATGACACGAGTACGATCCATTCACCTCAACCAGAAGTTTTGCTGCCGGCACTTGCAGAGGGCCATTCGAACTGCGAATGACCCTCTCGATGAATCGAAACCGAAATTACTGTACGGTCACTGTAAATGAGGTGTGCAGCTTCAACGACTCATCCATGGCGACGGCGTATATTCCCACCGTGTGTTTGCCCGCGGACAGACTCAAAGTGGCGTTGTCGTACCCCTGGGTACCGAAGACATGATAAGTCTCCCGCTTCTTTACCCCGTCTACCCAAATCTCCAGCTTTCGCAATCTGTAGAACGACGTCGCACTTACGCCGAACGCCACGCTCGTTCCCGCTGCGGTCGAGCCAGGCGAACAAACATGAATGCCGAGCGACGGTGGCGAGCAGGTTCCAAACGCCTTGGTTCCCGTGTTGAATACCAGAGCCAGGCTGTTGGGGTGATTGATCGCGCTATCCGTCAGCAATAGTCCCACATCGGGCTTCCTATCGCGGTTGTAGTCGCCAATCAGGTCCCCGATGAAAGGATTCTGGCCGGCGCTGGTGATGTTGAAGTCGTCAACTTTCGTGTAAGACCCGAGGGTAAACGCGCCGGAGGCGCTTCGATAGAACACCCTCACACCGGTGGAGTCGGTCTGGCTCGCTGGGTCAAATGCGGCAAACAGTATGTCCTTTGTGCCGTTACCGTCGAAGTCAGCAACGCGTGGAGGAACGAAGTCCAACGCTGTGCCGCCCGTGGCGCTGGATGGAAGTGTTTGCTCGGCCATTACCCTGTTCGCATGCCCGTAGAAGATGTGAACCGAGTGGTCCAGGTCCACACCGACCAGATCTGTGCGCCCGTCGTCGTTCACGTCTGCTGAATCGAACTGCAAATAGCTCTCGCGATTCGCAAACACAGTAGACGGGGTGAATTTGCCCGCGCCATTTCCATACAGAATCACCAGGTTCGCATCCGCCGTAGTCGGGTCGTTGGCGATGAGGTAGCGCAACGCGAGATCTCCGTGCCCGTCGGCGTCGTAGTCTCCGACTAGCAGATCGAATTCGGGTGTTGTATGGTACTCGACTCCGCCTTGCGAATTTGGCGGCATGGCGAATTTCCATACTGTCCCGGCATTCGTAAATCCGCTGCCATTATTGAGGTATAGCACTACATTGATGCTGACTGGCTGGTAATTCAAATTCTGTTGATACACGAGTGCGACATCGGGCTTGCCATCGCCGTTAAAGTCTCCGGTTTCGGCAGCAATCGTTGCTGTCTCGCCGGTCACAACTCCGGGAAGATTAGGCGCCTGCTGAAACGAAGTAAAGCCGCCTTTGCCATCTCCATACCCAAACAGAAACAGTTTGCTTCCGCCACTGGCATCGTAAAAGAAAACGTCGTTCTTCCCGTCTCCGTTGAAGTCTCCGGAGGCTAGAGGCATGTATTCACTCTCCGGTGCAGAAGGAGTGATGGTCGTGTAGGAAGCGTTCCCATTCGACAGTAGTTCCTTGAGCTGCCCGTCGTTCACAGAGATGAGCACGTCAGGAATTCCGTCCCCATTCAGGTCGACTTGGAGCCGGTGCTGAGGATATTGGTTGAGTGCAATGTACCTAGATGAGAAGGTGGTTTGCGCAACGGCAGCACAGCAGATTGCTCCTACCGCAAGTGCAGTTACCGCTCGAAGGTGAAGAAGCATAGTTGGATCTCGATCTGCCTTGGAAGCTGAATAGCCGAGGCGGGTTGTATCCTGCTCGGTCCAGTCAATGCCGCCCGCCCTTACGCACGGATCATGAAGATCGCTGGGGAACAGCGCTGACCGCCTCAATTCCATCACTAAAGACGATGCGGTCGGCATCCCGTAAGTGGTTCATTGGTTGAATAAGCAAAAGGGAGCGAAGCTTCGAGCTTGCATACGACTATGTCGGAGATGCGCTTGAATAACCGGGTAAGGCTTTAGGGACACGGCATGTGGCCTACGATCCACTTTGACGTAGAGTCGCCGTCGCGGCCTTGTGCCGCAGCCGGGTGCCATTCCGGAACCTAGAGTGCGCGTCGCCCGTTTTACGGCAACTTAACGGGACCGGGGTCGACGGATCCCGGCCGATCTTTGAACCGCTATCCGAGTCGGTGAGTGCATTGGCGAATTACAGCTCGTCAAGAATTTGCGCGTCCGGAGTGGAAGATCAAGCGATCAATTGCGGCGAAGCTTGCCTATGCGGATTGACGGGCAGGCAGGCTGAATCGATAAGCCGGATCAATTCTTGTATTGGGTTCGAGTCCTAAGTTCTATCCAACTCCGACGGGCACCAGCTTTTTAGAGGCCTTCCAGAGCTGACGGTTGATGAAATTGGGGGCGAGTCGCTGCATCAATGCGAGTAGCTTTGCCTGACCCGGCCGGATTTCGACCTTGCCCGCCTTTAAAGCGGCAAAGGATTGTTTGATCAACTCATCCGTGGCGATCAGGGTGACGCCGTCGCCTTCGGGAAGGTCCGCCGTCAAAGCAGTCTTCACCGCCAGCGGCATAAGTTCGATAACCTCCACGCCGGTTTCCTCCAGCTGGAAACGGAGCGACTGGGTATAGGAGTGAACTGCCGACTTGGTGGCACAGTAGATCGGCGCGGACGGCAGAGGCACGAAAGCGAGGGCTGAGGATACGTTGATAACGGTACCCTTGTTGGCCGTGAGAATGTCGATGAAAGCTGAGGTCATGCGAATCACACCGCCCACGTTGATGTTCACCTCGGTCATCAATCCGTCGAGGTCGGCGGCCGGCGCCTTGAGATTCTTGTGGAGCATAACGCCCGCGTTGTTCATCAGAACGTCGAGCTTTGGATAGCCGGCCTTTACACGCTTTGCAAGGAAGGCGATTTGCGCGGGATCCGCGACGTCACTTTGGACGGTATGGAGCTTCGGATACTTTGCCTTTAGCTCATCGAGGGCCGACTGCCGTCGACCAGTCACGATGACTTGGTTGCCGAGTTCGAGAAATTTGAGCGCGAAGGCAACGCCGATGCCGGCAGAGCCTCCAGTGATGAGAATGGTGCGACCGGTGAGTTTCATAAGAGTTCCTTCATTGCGGAAGATACGAATCGCGTGGTGTCTCCGAAGTTGACGATCGAGCCTTAGGCTAGGAATGCGCCAGCACTCCCTGCGCCTCATCGCTCGGAACGGCTGTCGGTTTTACTCGAAACCAGATTGAATAAAGCGCAGGCAGGAATAGAAGAGTCAGCACAGTACCCACGGCGGTCCCGCCAATCAGTGTGTACGCCATCGATCCCCAGAAGACGGAGAAGGTTAGAGGAATGAAAGCCAGCACCGCTGCAAGCGCTGTGAGGATTACCGGGCGCGATCGCTGGACAGTCGCCTCGACGACAGCGTGATAACTATCAAGTCCCTCCTCCTGATTTGTCGTGATTTGGCCAATCAGGATCAGCGTATTGCGCATCAGGATGCCAGCTAATGCGATCAAACCAAGAATCGCATTGAACCCAAATGGCTGATGAAAGAGCAGCAACGTTGGAACGACGCCAGCAAGACCGAGAGGCGCGGTAAGGACCACCATGAACATCGCCGAGAATGACCGAACCTGGACAATGATTACCGTGAGCATCAGCACGATCATCACCGGAAACACTGTCGCCAGTGCTCTGTTCGCCTTGCCGGCCTCTTCTATATTGCCGCCCATTTCGATCTTGTAGCCATCGGGCAGGCTTGCGATGATCGGCTGAATTGCCTTTTGAATCTCTTGAGAGACCTGCGGAGGTTGAAGGGATTCGTCGATGTCACTCTGCACTGTAATAGTCGGCAAACGATCACGGCGTTTGAGAATCGGATCTTCCGGACGAATCTCGACGTGGCCGACTTGACTGAGTGGAACAGCCTTCCCCGAGCGATTCATCAAGGTCATGTCGTTCAGCTTTCTGGGATCGAAGCGGTCTCCTCCGGCACTTCGAGCGACGACTTCCACGGTTCGAATGTCTTCACGAACCTGCGTGACTGGCGTACCGGTCAGAAGAAATTGGATCTGCTCCGCGGAATCCTGGGACGAAAGGCCGATCAGTTGTAGCCGGGCCTGATCGAGGACAAAATGCACAGTGGGCGCGCGTTCCCCCCAATCCAAGTTCACTTGTCGCGTGTGGGGATTTGCCAGCATTGCAGCCTGGACCTGTGCCGCAATCTCGCGGTCCTTGTCCAGATTCGAGCCCATGACCCGGAAGGCAACGGGCCAGGGTGAATATGGCCCAAATACGAGCTGCGAGGCCCGCACGCGGGCTTCCGGCGCAAGGCCCTGCTCAACCCGCTCACGCAGCCTCAGCTTCAGACGATCTCGGTCCTTCTCGCTGGCAGTCAGAACAACGATTTTGGCGAAATTGGGGTTCGGGAGTTCTGGATTATATGAGAAGAAAAACCGCGGAGCGCCCGCTCCGATGTATGCCGTAACAATCTTCGCCTCGGGCTGTTGGCGCAGCCAGTCCTCCACTTTCTTTGAACTCGCATTGGTGGTTTCGATGCTGGTGCCTTGTGGCATCGTCACTTCGACCAAGAGTTCAGGTCTATCGGATTGAGGGAAGAACTGCTGCTTGAGAAGTCCCATGCCGGCCGCGGAGGCAAGAAAGATACCCAGAACAACGGACGCGACAAGGGCCTTCCGGCGTACCGCCCAGGCGATGAGGCGACGGAGTTTCTCGTAGCCGGGTGTTGCATAAATTGCTGCATGGCCGTCAGGCAGGGCTTTGACCTCGGGCAGCATCTGCA
>JADMIO010768862.1_pt1 | contig 14592 bp, 9 predicted proteins | sample 8958161 | NCBI WGS metagenome assembly JADMIO01 (sample SAMN16585339, study PRJNA669376) | soil metagenome | isolation source: Crop rotation soil | place: USA: Cullars Rotation, Alabama | collected 2011 | reverse complement strand
CGCGACAACTTGTCCACGTGGAATTCTAAGCTTAGGATCCCAATGTGCTGGAAAGCCGCAGCGACATCTCCCTGCGGACCCCGGACGCCGTCTGGCTTCGCGTGACGCGGCCGCCCATCCTCACCGTCGTTCACCCCGACGAGGGAGGCTCCATGTTGGGCGAACTTCCCCAAGCGCTGTCGGCCCCGTGGGTGGCCCGCTACCCGCGGGGCATTCCGGCCCATCTCGATTATCCCACCGAGCCGGTTCACTGGATTCTCGAAGAGACGACGCGCCGCAGCCCCGACCGCATCGCGTGCCAGTATTACCGACAGCAACTCACATACAGCCAGCTGCACGAACAGAGCCGGCGCATGGCTACGGCGCTGCGCGAACAGGGTTTGAAGCCCGGCGATCGCGTCGGTGTCCTTTTGCCGAACGTGCCGGAATACCTGATCGCACTCTTCGGCACCTGGATGGCCGGCGGTGTCTCGGTGCCGCTTAACCCACTGATGGTGGGCGAGGAGATCTCGGCGCTGCTGCGTGCCACCGATTGCCGGTTCGTCGTGGCGCTGGATGTACTCTTACCGCTGATCGGCACCGAGGAAGCGGGCCGCCCCGATGTCGTATTCGTCACCAGCTTGCGGGATCGGCTGCCGTGGCTGGACCGACTTCTGTACACGGTCGCGCGCTTCTCCCGGCTCGGGTTGCACTCGCGTCACCGTGCCCGCACCGAACTCGTGTTCGATGAAGTGCTTGCCGATGCCGCGCCGGCGGCAACCAGCGAACATCCTTCGCCCGATAGCGTGGCGAACGTCCTGCCCACCGGCGGCACCACTGGTAAGCCGAAGGCCGTGATGCTGACGCACCGCAACCTGCTGGCGAACGCGCTGCAGGTCAAGGCCTGGACGAATCACCCGTTCGGAGAAGACGTCGTTCTCGCGTGTTTGCCGTTCTTCCACAGCTATGGCCTGATGGTGTGCGGACTCAGTTCGCTGGCGAATGGCGCGAGCATCATTCTCCACCACCGCTTCCGGGCCGACACGGTATTGCGCCTGATCGAGCGGACCAAGCCGAACCTCGTGCCGGCCGTGCCCGCGATGCTGGCGGCCTTCAACAAGGAACTCCGCAAGCGTCACTACGATCTCACCTCGATCCAGAAGGTCGTCTCCGGCGGCGCGCCGCTGCCGCCGGCGGTTGCCGCCGAGTTCTCGGAGCGCTCGGGGGCCGTAGTCGTGGAAGGCTATGGCCTTTCCGAAGCGAGTCCCGTCACGCACGTCGGCCCGAACGACGGCACCGCCCGGCCCGGCACTATCGGCCTGCCGGTGCCGGACACCGAGGCGATGATCGTCGATCCCGACAACGGCACCGACGTATTGCCGCCCGGTCAGGTCGGTGAACTGGTTATTCGCGGCCCGCAGGTCATGGCCGGCTACTGGAATGATCCAGACGCCACCGCCCTCGCACTGCGCGACGGCTGGCTGCACACCGGCGACCTCGGCAGCATGGACGAGGACGGTTTCTTCAAGATCGTGGATCGCAAGAAGGACCTCATCATCACCTCCGGCGTGAACGTCTATCCCACGGATGTCGAGCACGTCTTGCGGCAGTTCGAAGGACTCGAAGATGTCGCGGTGCTCGGCGTGCCGGACCCGCAGCGCGGCGAACTGGTCAAGGCCGTGCTCGTGATGAAGGACGGCGTCAAGTTTCACCGCCGGGCATTTGACGACTTCGCTAAACTGCATCTGGAGGTCCACCGCCGTCCGCGTGAAGTCGAAGTGATTCGCGGGCCGTTACCGCGGAACCCGCTCGGCAAAGTGTTGCGGCGGGTGCTGCGCGAACAGCACGCGGCCACGCGTGAAGCGGTGGCCGTCGGTTAGGAGAGCTTGATGAACAACAGGAAGTCGTTGCCGCCGCTCGCCGTTCTCGCCGGAGTCCGCACACCCTTCGCGAAAGCCTTCGGTTCGCTGCTGAACGTGCCGGCCGATCAGCTCGGCCGCATTGCCACCGAAGGCGTGCTGTCCCGCGCTGGAATCCGCCCCGGCGAGGTCGGCGAGGTGGTCTTCGGCAATGTTTCAGGCCAGCCGGACGCGTCCAATCTCGCTCGCGTCATCGCACTCCGCAGCGGCATCCCGCAAGATCGCATCGCGCACACCGTCAATCGCAACTGCGCGTCCGGCATCGAGTCGGTCGTTACGGCGTGGCAAATCCTCACCGAAGGCCGCACCGATCTGATCGTGGCCGGCGGCACGGAGTCGATGTCGAACGTGCCGTTCCTCTGGAGCCGGCGGGCGCGGGACTGGTTCTTCGCCTGGAAGCGCGCCGGCTTCGGCAAGAAACTCGGGCTGCTCGCCAAACTACGGCCAAGCCTGTTCAAGCCGGTGCCGGCACTCGAACTCGGCCTGACCGATCCGATTTGCGGCCTGAACATGGGTCAGACCGCGGAGATTCTGGCGAAGGAATTCGGCATCAGCCGCGAGGAGCAGGACCGCTTTGCGCTCGCCAGCCATCAGAAGGCGACGGCGGCGTGGAAGCGCGGCTTTTTCGCAGATGAGGTTGTGCCGGTGCCGGCCGAGTTCACGCGCGGCGAGCCCGTGAGTACCGATACCGGGCCGCGGCCGAATCAGTCAATCGAAGCCCTCGCTAAGTTGAAGCCGATCTTCGATTCGAAAAACGGCACGGTGACGGCGGGCAATAGCTGCCCGATTACCGACGGCGCCGCCGCCACGGTGGTGACGCTGGCCGAATATGCGGGCGGTCGTCAGCCGCTGGGCTTCATCCGCGATTACGCCATCGCCGGCTGCGATCCGCGCCGCATGGGCCTGGGGCCGGTGTTCGCCGTCCACAAGTTGCTCCAGCACTCCGGCTTGAAGCTCGCGGATTTCGACCTGATCGAGATCAATGAGGCCTTCGCCACGCAGGTGTTGGCGTGCCAGAAGGCGATGGCCTCCGACGAGTTCGCCCGGCGCGAACTGGGCGCGGATCGCGCCGTCGGCGAATTGGATCTCGAGCGATTGAACGTCAATGGCGGCGCGATCGCGCTCGGTCATCCCGTGGGCACGTCGGGCACGCGGCTCCTCATCACGCTGTTGCGGGCGCTGCGCGACCGCGGTTTGAAGCGCGGCCTCGCCACTCTGTGCGTCGGCGGCGGCCAGGGTGCGGCCGTGTGGGTGGAAACGTGAACGTACACCTAAGATTGACCGAGCCGGAGCGCGAACGACGGTAGGCAGTCACTGTCGCTCGCGCTCCGGCTCGGACACATTCACGGAGTCCCAGATGTCTGATGGCTTCCGGCATTTGCACCTCGACCACGACAGCGGCGGCGTTACCACGATCACCATCGATGTGCCGGGCTCACCGGTCAACGTGTTCAACGACGCGCTCGCCGGCGAACTCATTGCACTGCTCGACCGCCTGGAACAGCACGTGCCGCGCGCCGTCGTGTTCCGCAGCGGCAAGGCTTCGGGGTTCTTCGCCGGGGCGGACATCAATTCCATCCGCGGGTTGAAGACTGAAAAGGAAGTGCGCGCCGTCATCGCCGCCGGGCAGGAAATGTTCAATCGCGTCGAGCGTTTGAAGTGTCCGACCATCGCGGTGATTCACGGCCCGTGCCTCGGCGGCGGGCTCGAGTTCGCGCTGGCGTGCCGGCACCGCATTGCCCGCGACGATGCCGCAACGAAACTCGGCTTGCCCGAAGTGATGCTCGGTCTGATCCCCGGCTGGGGCGGCACGCAGCGCTTGCCGCGCGCCGTGGGATTGCGGCAAGGATTGCAGATGATCCTCGAAGGCTCGACGCTCTCGGCCGCGAAGGCCGCCAAGGCGGGGCTCGTCGATCTGGCCCTGCCGCCGGCGACGTTTGAAACCGACGTCGCGCAGTACATCGCGGAGTGCGTGAAGGGCCGCCCCATGCGCCGGGCGAAGCATGGCTTGCTCGGCACAATCCTGGAAATGACGGCGCCGGGCCGCGCCATCGTCTTCTCCACCGTTCGCAAGCGCATCGCCAAGCGCGCCGCGCAATACCCCGCTTTACCAGCCGCCGTTCGCGCCGTCGAAACTGGCATGAAGCGCGGCATCGCCGCGGGCCTCGTCGCCGAGCAAGAAGAGTTCCCGGCGCTGCTCTTCTCGCCGGTCGCACGCAACCTGATCGATCTCTTCTTCCATCGCGAGAAGGCCCGCAAGCTCTCGACGTGGGCGGGCGACGCTCCACCACGGCCAGTGAGCAAGGTGGCCGTGATCGGCGCCGGCGTGATGGGGGCCGGTATCGCGCAATTACTCGCCTTGAACAGGTTTGCCGTGGTGTTGAAAGATCTGAATGCGGAGATTGTTGCCGGTGGTCTACAAAAGATCGAGAGCTTGACGACCGAGGCCACGAAGAAGGGAGCACTGAGTCCCGCGGATGCGGAGGCACTGCTCGCCAACGTCACTGCGACGCACGAATGGGCGCCGCTCGCGGATGCGGAGCTGGCGATCGAAGCTGTGGTCGAGCGCGAAGACATCAAGAAGGTCGTCTTCCGCGATCTCGCCGAGCGGCTTCCGGCCACAGCGGTGCTCGCGTCCAATACATCGGCCCTCTCGGTCACCCGCATCGGTGAGGCGGTTCCGCACCCGGAGCGCGTGGCGGGGCTGCATTTTTTCAATCCCGTGCATCGCATGCACCTCGTCGAAGTCGTGCGCAGCAAAGCCTCGGACGATGCCACGATCGCCACGCTCGTCGAACTCGTCCGCAAGCTCGGCAAGGTGCCGGTCGTCGTCGCCGATAGTCCGGGCTTTCTCGTGAATCGGATTCTCTTTCCCTATCTCGATGAAGCGGTGCGGCTCGTCTGCGAAGGCCTGCCGGGTGAAGATGTGGACCGCGAGGCGGTGCGCTTCGGAATGCCGATGGGGCCACTCGAATTACTCGACCAGGTCGGCATCGACGTGGCCGCGGACGTCGCTCGCTCGCTCGTGAACCTGCAGAGCGACCCGAGCCCGACGCCCGAGCGCCTCACGGCGATGGCCCGCGATGGCTGGCTGGGAAAGAAGGCCGGCCGCGGCTTCTATGAATACACCAAGGAGCGCCGGGGCAAGCCGACGAAATGGGCCATGCCGGAAACTACGACTCGGCCGAAGGGCGACGTGCAGCAGCGGCTCGTTTACCCGATGATTAACGAAGCCGCGAAGTGTCTCGAAGATAAGATCGTGGCCGAAGCGTGGGCGGTCGATCTGGCGATGGTGCTCGGCACCGGCTTCGCCCCATTCCGCGGCGGGCCGCTCCGCACTGCTGAAGCGATCGGCCTCGAACGTCTCGTGCGCGAGATGGATGAATTGCGCCTCATCGCGGGGGCGCGCTTCGAACCGTGTCAATTGCTGCGCTCGCTTGCGAGGAGCGGCAGTCAGTTCGCGAACACTCAGGAGGGCCAGCCGTGAGTACGGACATCGAGACGCCGAATCGTGCCCCCGCCTCGTTCGCGGAGGAAGCGCTCCGGCTCGGCGGCAAGGGGGCCGAGGAAGTGCGCCGCATGGGGGCGGTCGATGCGGCAGACGAGCAGGTCGAGGCGCTCTTCGCGGCGAAGTACCGCACCGAGGCGAGCCCCATTCACCGGGCCGTGTGGGACGCCGAGGTGCGCGCCGAATCCTGGGCGATCGCGCCGAAGCCGCTGCCCGGCGAAGCCGAAGCGGTGATGCGGGGCTCGCTCGATGTGATTCGCAAGCACCGCGCCGCCGGCACTCTCCTGGACGAGAACCGCAAGGTGAGTGAAGGCGTGCTCGGCGACCTGGCCGGCGCCGGCTACTGGGGGCTACTCGTCGAGAAGAAGTTCGGCGGCTCCGGCGTACCGTTCTCGCAATTCGCCCCGTTCCTCACGCGGATGGCGACCCTCGACCCGACCGTCGCCGGTCTCGCCTCGGTACACGGTTGCATCGGCGCGGTCGATCCCGTGCAGACGTTCGGCACCGAGGAACAGAAGCAGCGCTGGCTGCCGGAACTGGCCAGCGGGCGCAGGCTCTCGGCTTTCGCGCTCACCGAACCCGGCGCGGGGTCGGACCTCACGGCACTGCGTACGGTCGCCGTGCGCGACGGCAACGATTTCGTCGTCACCGGCGAGAAATTGTTCATCACGAACGTGATTCCAGGCCGCACCATTGGCCTCGTCTGCCTCATCGAGAACAAACCCGCGGTGCTCGTGGTCGATCTGCCGCCGACGGAGACGCCCGAGTTTCAGTTGAAGAAGTACGGGCTCTATGCCTTGAAGCACTGCCATAACCAGGGCATTCTCTTCAACGGCCTGCGCGTGCCCGTCGGCAATCTGCTGCAACCGAAGGACGGCGACGGGCTGACGGTCGCTTACCACGGCCTGAACCGCGGGCGCGTGGCTCTTTGTGCGAACGCCGCTGGCACGATGCGCACCATGATGGCGGACATCATCCCGTGGGCGAAGTTCCGCAAGACTTACGGCCAGCCGATCGCCACGCGCGAACTCGTGCAGCGGCGTCTCGGCCATCTCGCAGGCCTGATCGTGGGCTGCGACGCCCTCACCGAATGGTGCTCCGGCCTGCTCGACGCCGGCTACCGCGGCGAGATGGAATGCATCGTCGCCAAGATCTTCGGCAGCGAGAGCCAGAAGGAAGCGGCGATCGAATTGCACATGAAGACGCACGGCGGTCGGTCGTTCCTACACGGCCACCTGTTCGGCGACAACGTCCACGAGTTCCTCGCCCCGTGCATCTACGAGGGCGAAGGCGAGATGCTCGGCATGGCGCTGTTCAAGTCCATCGTCAAGCATCACGGCCGGCTCTTCTTCGAGCCCATCGGCAAGATTCTCCACGCGCACAAGATCAAGAAGCCGAGCCTGATGAACCCGGCCCACCTGTGGAAGCTCAAGGGACCGATGTGGGCGTACACGAAGTGGATGGTCGGTGAGAAACTCAAGGGCAGCCGGGTCGAGTTGCCACAGTTGCCGCGCGAGTTGCGTGGGCATGCGGAGTTCGCGGCGAAGCAGTTGCGCGGCATGGCGACCGAAATCTCCGGCACGATGCGCAAGCATCAGTTGAAGCTCGCGGATCGGCAGTGCCGGATGTCGGAACTCTCGGCGCGGGTGCAGTCGCTCGTCGTGATTCTGTGCACGTCGCTCTACGCCAGCCGGCAGCAAAGCGAGTTGATTCGCAAGGCCGCGGATGGTTTGTGCCGCACGCTCATGCGGCAATTCACCGGCCAGCGCGCCGCCGACCGCGACCTCCGCGACCTGACCGACCTCGGCGCCGCCATTGCTGAGAAGCACGACGAACTGACCACCGGCGTCGAGGCGCCGCCGATCCTGATGCCGTACCGCACGTGATTCGTCACATCCCTGCTCGACTCGCAGCCCGCTTCTCACAGCGCGTGAGCCAGTCGAGCAGAATGGCGTCCGCGATGGCGTTCGACTTTCGCAATTCGTCCACTGGTTTGCCCCAGTAGAACGAGAACCACCCGGCCGCGAGCGTGCCGGCGCGGTCGATGAATTCATCCAGTTCCTGCGGCGAACACTTCAACGGAAACGTCTCCTCCACGACGACCGGCTTGCCGACGGCGAATCCTTTGAGGGTGGCCAGGGCCGCGTCGAGTTTGCCGGATTCGGGATAGAGGTGCACGCAGAGAAAATCGAGTTCCGGAGCGACCTTCTCGGGGACGAAACCGGACGTGAGCCCCGGCCCGTCCAGGCTCCAGTCCACGAGACCGACGGTGATGAGGTGCCGCGGATCGACCTGGCGAATCGCAGCGGCCAGATGCTTCACCCAGGCCCGGGCAATCTCTGGTCGCGGCCGCTGGTTTTGATCGAGCGTGATGAACTGAACGAAGTGCTTCCCGCCGAACGCGGGGCCGAGCCAGTCACCGTCCGGGCGCTTGCCGCCGGGCACGAGCGGCTCGTTCATCAGGTCGTAACAGAAAATCGCCGGGCTGTCCTTGCACCGGCCCGCGACCGCTTTCCAAAAATGGGCCTGGGCCTCCCAGCGACCCGTCTCGTCGAGCCGGTCGTACCACGCTGGTACGTCCGCCTTGTGGTAACAACCGAGCCCAGTCAGGTCGAGGTAGAGTCCTTCCCGTTCAGCTAGTGACAGGAGTTGGCCCAGTCGGTCCAGTGCCTTTTCGTTTGATCGGTCTGGGCCAGCCATGAACTTTCCGAACTGCAGGTGGACGCGAACGACGTTCGCGCCGAGTTTCTTCATCTGGGCGAAGTGCGCCTCGATCATGGGCCATTCGTCGGTCCAGTAGTCCTCAATAAGCCGGCCGGTCGCATCGTGATCGTAATTGAAGCCCCAGGGAACGAACGCTTTACCATTCTGGCCGAGCGCGAAGCCGGACTTGTTCTCGGAAACCCGGACCCACGGCATTTCGCCCCGCGCCGATGAAGTGATGGCCAGCAGAGCGATGGCCGCGACAGTGACTCTCATGCTTTTCTCCGTTCAGGTTCGCCCCGGCAGACTACCATACGCGGAGAGCATTCGTTGCCTCCATTCGTCGGGCCAGCGTCATGACCACTCTTCGATTCTTACCGCTGGCCGCGACCTTCGCCTTCATCGTGGCCGGCAGCGTGCCCGCGCCGCAAGCCGCCGAGAAGCCGAAGCCCGCGGTTGAGATTGCGCCGCGGCACATGGAGAAGCTCGGTCGCGGCGTTGTGGCAATCAACCAGGGCGAAGGGAAAGCTTTCGTCAGTTGGCGGCTGCTCGGCACCGATTCGCCGGAGATCGCGTTCAACATTTATCGCCAGAGCGGCGACGGCGAACCGGTGAAGCTGAACCCTGAACCCCTCATGAAGGCCACGTGTTTTCTCGACAGCGCCGCCGATTTCACGAAGCCGACGGCGTATTTCGTTCGTCCCGTGCTGAACGGCAAGGAACTGGCAGCGAGCGCCCCCTTCAAGTTCCCGGCGAACGCGCCGGTGCGACCCTATCTGTCGATTCCATTACAAACACTCCCCGACCACACGCCGAACGATGCCTCGGTCGGCGACCTCGATGGCGACGGTGAATACGAGATCGTGGTCAAGATGGAGCAGCGGCCGCGGGACAACTCGCAGAAGGGGACGACCGGCGAGACCAAACTCGAAGCCTACAAACTCGACGGCACGTTCCTCTGGCGGATCAACCTCGGCAAGAACATCCGTGAAGGGGCCCACTACACGCAGTTCATGGTGTACGACCTGGACGGCGATGGCCGGGCCGAGGTGATCTGCAAGACCGCCGACGGCACCGTGGATGGCACGGGCACCGTCATCGGCGATCCGAAGGCCGATTACCGCAATGCCGACGGCTACATTCTCGACGGCTCCGAGTTCCTCACCGTGTTCGACGGCCTCACTGGCAAGGCGCTGGCGACCACGGATTACTTCCCACCCCGCGGCCGCGTCGGCGACTGGGGCGATACTTACGGGAACCGCGTCGATCGCTTCCTGGCCGGCGTGGCGTACCTGGATGGCGTGCGGCCGAGCGTCGTGTTTTGTCGGGGCTACTACACGCGCACCGTTCTTGCGGCCTGGGACTGGCGCGACGGCAAACTCACGAAACGCTGGGTCTTCGACAGCAGCGACGGCAGCCCGGGCAACAAGGCCTTCGCCGGGCAGGGCGACCATAGCCTGAGCGTCGCGGATGTGGACGGAGACGGCAAGGACGACATCATTTACGGAGCGATGTGTGTCGGCAGTGACGGCAAGGGACTCTATTCCACCGGCCTGGGCCACGGCGACGCGTTGCATGTGTCGGACCTCGATCCCGATCGACCGGGGCTGGAAGTCTTCAACATTCACGAGAAGACGACGAAGAACACCGGCGTGTCGTTCCGCGATGCGCGAACCGGCGAAATCATCTGGAGCAAGCCGAGCGCGGATGTCGGACGCGGCGTGGCGATGGACATCGACCCGCGCCATCGCGGCTGCGAATCGTGGGCTTCCGGGCCGGGCCTCGACGGCGTCTGGAACTGCAAGGGGGAGAAGATTACGGAGCGCAAGCCGCGCAGTTGCAACTTCGGCGTCTGGTGGGATGGCGACCTGCTGCGCGAACTGCTCGATGGCAATCGTATCAGCAAGTGGAACTGGAACACGAGTGCCGAATCGCCGCTGCTCGTCGCCGATGGGTGCATCTCGAACAATGGCACGAAATCGACGCCGGCGCTGTGTGCGGATATTCTCGGCGACTGGCGCGAGGAAGTGCTCTGGCGCACCCGCGACAACAAGGAACTCCGTATCTACCTCAGCGCCATCCCGACCGAGCACCGCCTGTTCACGCTGGCCCACGATCCGCAATACCGGCTCAGCGTTGCCTGGCAGAACGTCGGCTACAATCAACCGACGCAGCCCGGCTTCTATCTCGGCGATGGGATGAAGCTGCCGCAGCCGCAACCGCGAATCGTCACCCGGCCGTAATCGAAGGAGTCCTCCATGCGTTCGTTCGTTCTCGCCTTTTCTTTCCTTTTCGCACTCGTCGCCGCGTTGCCGGCCGCCCAGGAAGCCGCGATGCCGACGCTGTTTCTCGTCGGCGATTCGACCGTGAAGACCGGCACGAAAGGCCAGCAGGGCTGGGGCGATCCGATCATTCCGCTATTCGATAAGACCAAGATCAAGGTGCTGAACAAGGCGCTCGGCGGTCGCAGCAGCCGGACGTTTCAGACGGAAGGACTCTGGGACAAGGTGCTCATAGCGGCGAAGCCCGGCGACTTCGTGCTGATCCAGATGGGCCATAACGATGGCGGCCCGATCGACGACAAGGATCGCGCCCGCGGCAGCCTGCCCGGCCTCGGCGAGGAGATGAAGGAGATCGACAATCCCGTGACCGGGAAGAAGGAGGTCGTTCACACTTATGGCTGGTACATGCGAAAGTACATCAGTGATGCCCGCGCGAAGAAGCTCACACCGATCATCGTCTCGCCGATTCCGCACTGCCCGCGCAAGGTGGTCGAGCCCGGTGCGGTGGAGAAGAGCAATTACGTGGAGTGGTCCGAAGCGGTGGCGAAGGCCGAGAAAGTGGACTTCATTCACCTCAACAAACTCGTGATGGCGAAGTACGCCGGGATGCCGCTAGACGACATCAAGATGAAGTACTTCACCCCGGCCGACAACACGCACACGAGCCCGGCCGGCGCGGAGTTGAATGCGGCCTGCGTCGTTGAGGGCATCCGCGGCTTGCCGGAGTGCCCGCTGAAGAATTACCTGCTGCCCGAGAAGAAATAACAACAAGAAGCCGCACGAGGGAAGAACGATCAGAGAAAACAGCCGCACGATGAACAGCCGGATTTCAAAATCTGTTTTTGATCGGTTTTCTAATCGTGCGGCGTTTTTTCTTAATCGCTCCACACTCGTGCGGCCTGTCCGCATTGTGTAAGCCGGCGATAAGATGGCGGTATCCGCTGGAGAGCGCCCGCCGATCGCCACTTTGCCACGAGCACACCGCATGGCTACCGCCGCACCCGATCAGGAAAAAACCGGCCTGGGCAACTACTTCATCGCCAACTACCCACCGTTCTCGTTCTGGAAGAACACGTACTTGCCGGACGCCGAGGCCGCGCTGAACGCACCGCCGCGGCCCGGCGTGCCGCTGGGCTTATACCTGCACATTCCCTTCTGCCGGAAGCGTTGCAAGTTCTGCTATTTCCGCGTCTACACCGACAAGAACGCCCGCGACATCGAGACCTACCTCGACGCCATCCTGAAGGAAGTCGAACTGCTGGCGAAGACTCCGTGCGACGGCGGCCGGCATCTCGATTACGTCTACTTCGGCGGCGGCACCCCCTCGTACCTCAGCGCGGCACAACTCGATGGCCTCATGACGCGGCTTAAACAAATCATGCCGTGGGACGCGGCGCGTGAAGTGACCTTCGAGTGCGAACCCGGCACGCTGCAAAAGCACAAGCTCGAAACGCTCCGCGCTCAGGGCGTCACGCGGCTGAGCCTCGGCGTCGAGAACTTCAAGCCCGAGATTCTCCAGTACAACGGGCGGGCGCACCTCGAAGACGAGATTTATCGCGCCTTCGGCTGGGCCCGCGAACTCGGCTTCCCGCAGATCAACATCGACCTGATTGCCGGCATGGTCGGCGAGGACTGGGATAACTGGAAGCGCTGCGTGCAGAAGACCATCGACATCAGCCCGGATTGCGTGACGATCTACCAGATGGAATTGCCGTACAACACGGTCTTCTCGAAGGAACTCAAAGTCATCGGCAACGACGAGCCGGCCATGGCCATCGCCGACTGGCCGACCAAGCGGGCCTGGGTGCAGTATGCCTTCGACGAGATGCAGAAGGCGGGCTACGAGATTTCGAGCGCCACCACCGTGGTGAAGGACAAGGCGAACACGCGCTTCGTCTATCGGGAAGCCCTGTGGCGCGGCGCCGACATGTTCGGCACCGGCGTGGCGTCGTTCGGGCACGTGAATGGCGTCCACATCCAGAACGTCGATACCTGGGAAGCCTACATTGAGAAGCTGAACCGCAACGAACTGCCGCTCGGCCGGGCCTTCCCGACCACGGAACGCGACCGGCTCATCCGCGAGATCGTGTTGCTTCTGAAGACCGGCCACCTGGACGTGGGTTACTTCCGCAGCAAGTACGGCGTCGATGTCCGCGACGAGTTCCGCTCCGCGTTCGACCAGCTGCAACGCGGAGGCTGGCTGACAGTCGAGGGCGAGAGTATTGACTGCACCCGCGAGGGCCTCATGCAGATCGACCGCCATCTGACGGCGTTCTTCGACCCGCAATACATCAGCAACCGGTATACGTGACCGACAATGCCCGAATCGCTGACGTTCATGATGGGCAAGCATCCGGCGGAGTTGCCGGGCGATTTGCGTTATTGCAAGAACCACATGTGGTGCCGGCCGGGTGCGGATGGTGTGAATGGGTTCGGCTTCAGCGCCTATGCCGTGCGCTTGATGCAGGACGTCTACTTTCTCGAGTGGCGGATCGAGCCCGGACTTGTGACGCTCAAGCAGGAAATCGGTTTCATCGAAACGCAGAAGGCGACCTCGGGCCTCTATGCACCGGTCGCCGGGCGGATCACGCGCTTCAATGCCGAGTTGCTGGTCGATCCCTCGGCGATCAACGCCGACGGTTACGGCAAGGGCTGGCTCTTCGAGCTGGCCGGGCCGGTCGATGACGTGCTGACGGCCGCGGAATATCATGACTTCCTGACCACCGCCTGGGCCCAGGCGCAGCGCCTGATCAAAGGCCAGTTGAACGCCGCCGACTCGGACCTGCCGGCCGAATCATGACCGACACCGCCCAGAACGCCGCGTCATCACTCTGGCCGTACCTCGTGTTGAACGCGCTCGCCGCCCTCTGGATCGCCTTCTCCGGCATTCACGCCTGGCACAATTCGGATAGCCTGATCTTTTCGCTCGCGAGCCTCTACGCCTGGACGCCGTTCTTCTGGCAGCAGGACCGCGTCGGGATGTTCATCCCGCTGCTCGCATCGATCATCCCCGACCCCATCGCCAACGTCGTGTTTCAGACCGGCCTGACGGTCTTCGTCGGCTTGTGCGCGCCGCTGTTTCTCGTTGAACTGGTCTACCCACACGCGGCGGCGCGGTTCGCCATCGTGCTGGCGAATGCCGCCATGCTGGCCCTGGCCCCGGACCGCATCCGGGACAACCTGCTGTTCGAGTGCTATTACCCCCTCGCCATGATGCTCGGCTGCGCGAGCCTATTGCTCTTGGGCCGCGGGCCTGGCTGGTCGCGCTGGTGGCGCATTGTGCTCGCCGCGGGTCTACTCGCGCTGGCCCACTGGGTTTATCTCGGCATCGCCCTCTGGCTCGGGCCGCTGGCGCTGGTTCGCGGCTGGCTGCAACCCGAACAACCGTGGCCAACCACATTGAAGCGAGTTGTGTTCCGCCCACTGCTGCACGCGCGGACCGGTCTGGCGTGCGGACTGATCGGCGTGACGTTTTTGTGTGGGCTCGGGATGATGTTCTGGACCAAAAAGAACGATGACACCGTGTTCATTCCCACGCCGTCGGAAGGATTGCCGCCGGCGGAGTGGTGCGCGGCGTGGAACAACTTCGCGGCGCGCCTCGCGAATCTGCCCGGCATGCTGCCCTGGGCGCTCGCGCTGCTCGGCGCCGCGGCTGTGGGAGCAATCGGCGCGCTCGCTTTTCGATGCCGCCGGTCCCTGCCGGTCAGCGCGGTGGCATCGATCCTGCTCACGCCCGCCGCCGCCGAGTTCCTGTTCCTGGGCACGCGGGACTGGGTCGCGCAAAATGGCTATCACCCGCGGTATCTCCTCGGCACGCTCGAATCGATTCAGACCTTATGCGCCGTGCTCGTTGCTTTGCCCCTCGCGTTGTGGGCCGCGACGCGTTCGCGGCGATGCACTTTGTTCGCGCTGGCGGCACTCGCACTCTTCGGCGCTTCGCTTCACCGCTATGGCTGGCCCGCCCTGGATCGGCCGCGCCGCGACCTCAACGCACTGACCGAGCCGTGGACCGGCGAACTGGAAGCGGCCCAGGTGGATGCCTTCGGCGGCACTTACTGGCACGTGTGGCCGGCCGTGTTCCGGATGAACATGAAACGCCGCGAACGGGGAGAGGCCGAACTGTTTTACGGCGTCTCTGACCGCGGCCGTCTTTCCAGCACAGTGGGATCCGAAGCTTGGAATTCACGTGACTTGAAGTCGC
>JADMIO010960127.1_pt1 | contig 14594 bp, 16 predicted proteins | sample 8958161 | NCBI WGS metagenome assembly JADMIO01 (sample SAMN16585339, study PRJNA669376) | soil metagenome | isolation source: Crop rotation soil | place: USA: Cullars Rotation, Alabama | collected 2011 | reverse complement strand
GGTAGGTCTCGCCGTCGACCACCACCTCCGCCTCGCCCTCGAGGAAATACTGCGCCTGCTCCATGCCGGGATGCGCGTGGGTCGACACGCCGGCGCCCTTCTCGACGTCGCCGAGTACGACTTCCATGAAGCGCGCGCCCTGCAGCGCCTGCGACACGAGGCGCGTGTTCCTCGTCCCGGTGTGGTTGGCGGGCGAGTACGACGGCATCTCGCTGGCGCGGATGACATAGCGGTTCTTTGTTTCGGTGCTCATGGGTCGATTTAAGCGTTAAAGTCGGCGCCAAGTCCACACCGATTCGAAAGGAGCGCCATGCGCGCGCTGCTCGCCATTTTGCTGTGTTGCGTCGCGGTCGCGGCGAATTCGCAGGAGTTTCCATCGCGCGCGCTGCGCATGGTGGTGCCGTTCGCGCCCGGCGGCTCGACCGACGCGCTCGCGCGCATCGTCGCGCAGGGCATGGCCGAGGGCCTCGGCCAGCCGGTGGCGGTGGAGAACCGCCCAGGCGCCGGCGGCAACATCGGCGTCGAGCAGGTGGGCCGCGCGCCGGCCGACGGCTACAGCCTGATCATCGTGGCGAGCGGCTTCGTGGTGAACCCCAGCATGTACGCCAAGGTGAACTACGACCCGGTGCGCGACTTCGCGCCGATCAGCTACCTCGCCAATGTGCCGAGCCTGCTGGTAGTGCATCCGTCGGTGCCGGTGAATTCGGTGAAGGAGCTGGTCGCCATGAGCAAGGCGAACCCCGGCAAGATCAACTACGCCTCGGCGGGCTACGGCAGCCATCAGCACCTGGTGGGCGAGCTGTTTCGCCTCGCCACCGGCGCGGATGTGACGCACGTGCCGTTCAACGGCGGCAATCCGGCGATGCTCGCGGTGCTGGGCGGCCAGGTGCAGGCGGGTATTACGGCGCTGCCGACCTCGCTCACCAACCTCGCCTCGGGCAAACTGCGCGCGCTCGCGGTGACGAGCGAGACGCGCTCGAGCGCCCTGCCCGACGTGCCGACGTTCAGCGAGGCCGGCTTCCCCGGGCTCGAATCCGACCAGCTCATCGGCCTGCTCGCGCCGGCCGGCACGCCGCGGCCGATCATTTCGCGCCTGCACGCCGAGGCGGTGAAATCGATGCAGACGCCCGAGGCGCGCAAGAAGCTCGTCGACCTCGGCTTCGTGGTGGTGGCGAGCACGCCGGAGGAATTCACGGCACAGATCCGCTCGCAGACCGCGATGTGGGCGAAGGTGGTGAAGGCCGCGAACATCAAGGCGGAATGAAAGTTCTTTCGTCCGTCGGGATGAAGGCCGCGCTCGAGCGCCTCGCCCTTCCCCACGACATCGAGTTCAGCACCGCAGCGCTGCTCAAAAAGCGCATCGACGCAGGCGAGCGCTTCGACACGGCGATCCTCATGCCTTCCATGATCGAAACCTTCGCCGTCCCCAAGATGCTCGCCAGATCGCAGATGGCGGTAGGCGTGCGGAGCGGCGCAAGGAAGCCGGATATAGGTTCAGTCGAAGCCTTGAAACGGGCGCTGCTCGAGGCGAAGTCCATCGCGTACTCAAAAGAAGGCTGGAGCGGCGTGTACGCCGCGAAGCTCGTCGAGCGCCTGGGCCTGAAAGACGCGCTCGCGGCGAAGACGGTGCTCGAGACGCGCCCGGGCGGTGCGGCGCTCAACCTCGGCGAGGGAAGAGCCGAGCTCGCGCTCACCATCGCCGCCGAGATCGTGCCGGTGCCGGGCGCGGAGGTCGCCGGGCCGCTGCCGGGCGACGCGGCGCTGTGGGTCGAATTCGCCATCGGGGCCGCGCCGCACGCCGACGCGGCGGCCGTACGCGGGCTCGTCGAGTCCATACAATCGCCCGCTGGCGCGGCTGCGCTGCGAGCCGCGGGATTGGAGCCGGCATGACATACCAGTACCTCAAGGTGGAGCAGGATGCCGACGGCATCGTCACCCTCGTCATCGACGATCCCGAGGCGAAGAACGCGGTCAACTTCGTCATGAACCAGGAGCTGGTGCGCGAGATCGCGCGCGTCGACGCCGACCCCAAGGCGCGCGTGCTGATCGTCACCGGCAGCGGCACGATCTTCTGCTCCGGCGGCAACATCCGGCGCATGACGGCGCAGGGCAAGTCGATGGAGCCGCCCGAGCCCACGGTGCGCGAGGAGCTGATGCCGCACATGGCCGACATCCGCGCGGTGGTGGTCGCACTGCGCCGCCTCGGCAAGCCGGTGATCGCCGCCATCAACGGACACGCGGTCGGCTCGGGACTCGGCATTGCCGCCGGCTGCGACGTCCGGATCTGCGCCAGGGGCGCGAAGCTCGGCTGGGTGTTCACGCGGCGCGGCATCGTGCCGGATGACGCGAGCCTCTACCTCATGCCGCAGCTCATCGGCTATGCGCGCGCCTTCGAGTGGGGGATCACGGGACGCACCATCACGCCCGAGGACGCGGAGCGCATCGGCTTTCTCAACGCGGTGGTCGAGCCGGCCGAGGTCATGCCGCGCTGCCGCGCGCTGGCCAAGGAAATCATCGACAACGTGCCGCCGCTCACCGCGCAGGCGTTCAAGCTGGCGATCGTCGAGTCGATGGAGCGCAACCTCGAGGCGTCGGTGGCGTTCGCCGAGCGCGCCCAGCGCGTGGTGCGGGCCAGCGCCGACCATACCGAGGCGCTGAAGGCGTACACCGAGAAACGCAAGCCTCGCTGGACCGGAAAGTAGCGAGTAGGTTCGATCCATGCGACATCTCATTTCGCTGGTTTTCGTTCTCTTTGTACAAGCTGCTAACGCGCAGGTGCTGCGCATCGTGGTGCCGTTCCCGCCCGGCGGCGGCGTCGACGTGGTGGCGCGCGCGCTGGCGCAGCGCCTGGCGGAGCCGCTCGGCCAATCGGCGATCGTCGACAACCGGCCGGGCGCGTCGGGCAACATCGGCGCCGACTATGTGCTGAAGTCGGCGGCCGACGGCAACACGCTCCTCTTCAGCGCCTCGACCTTCATCGTGAATCCGCTGGTAGCCGCGCAGAAGGCGCCGTTCGACCCGATGAAGGACTTCACGCACGTGGCGCTGGTCGCGCGCGGGCCGGTGCTGCTCATCACGCACCCGAGCTACGGCGCTTCCTTGCGCGAGTTCATCGAGCGCGCGAAGGCGAATCCGGAGAAGTACAACTTCGCCACCGGCGGCTACGGCTCGGCGGGGCACCTGGCGGCGGAGTGGTTCAAGCTGCAGGCCGGGCTGCGCGTGCCGGTGATCCTGTACAAGGGCACCGCACCGGCATTCAACGACCTGATGGGGGGGCAGCTCTCCGGCATCTTCGATCCGCTCGTCACCGCGCTGCCGCTCGCCAAGGGCGGCAAGGTCCAGGCGATGGCCCTCGCGGCGCCCAAGCGCAGTCCGCTCGCACCGGAGATCCCGACCATGGCGGAGGCCGGCCTCGCCGGCTTCGAGTTCTACACCTGGTACGGCCTGTGGGCGCCGCCCGCGATGGCGGATGCGGTGCTGGGACGCATCGAGCGCGCGGTGAATGCTGCCGGCCGGTCGGCGGAGATGACAAAGTGGTTCGAGTCGCAGGGCCTCGAGTACGGCAACCGCACCGGAAGAGCGTTCGTCGAGTTCGAGCGGGCCGAGCAGGCGATGGTCGAAGACATCGTCAAGCGGGGCAATCTGGTCCGGCAGTAATGCTGCAATTCAAGATCTGACCCCGAAGAGGGCCTTCACCTTCGCGCGCTGCACCTTGCCGTAGTGCGAGCGCGGCAGGGCATCCACCACGCGGATCAACTTCGGGCGCTTGTGGGCAGAGAGCGCGGCGCGGCAATGCTCCGAGATCTGATCGGCCGTGAGCGAGGCGACGACGGCCGCGGCGACGATCTCGCCCCACTCGCGGTCGGGCAGGCCGACGACGCATGCTTCTTTCACCCCTTGGATTTTCAGGAGAGTTTCCTCGACCTCCTCGGGCTGCACCGACTTGCCGCCGGAGCGAATGGTTTCCTTGATGCGCCCCCGGATGCTGAGCACGCCTTCTTCATCCAGCACTCCCTGGTCGCCGGTGTGGAACCAGCCGTCCCTGAGCACCTGCGCGGTGAGCTCCGGCTGCTTCCAGTAGCCCTGCATGAGATGGCTGCCGGACAGCAGCACCTCGCCCGTATCCTCGGCGATGCGCAGCTTGCAGCCCGCCACGGGGCGCCCGGCGCTCTTCATGCGCTCGGCGCGCGCCGAAGGCGGCTGGTAGCAACTCCATGGTGCTTCGGTGAGCCCATAGAGCACGCCGATCTTCGGTCCGAGCGCACCGATCGCCTCGGCGAAGGTTTCCGGCGGGATGGCCGCCGCGCCAACATCGATGGCACGCAGGTCATTGAGGCTCGCAAGCTCGGCGGCCGGCACGCTGCGCAAGAGGCGCACGAGGTGCGTCGGCACGAGGCTCGTGGACGCGGCGCGATGGCGCCTGAGCTGCTCGACGAAGCGCGCCGGCTCGAAGCCGCCGCCGAGCACCACCGTGCCGCCGGCGGCGAGGTGCGCGAGGACGATGATGGCGGCGATCGGCCACAGCGGGCGCACGTTCAGCATCACCTCGCCGGGCTGCGTGCCGCGCGCCGCGGCGATGTTGGCGAGCGCGGCGGTGAGGCTCGCGTGCGTATGCATCACGGCCTTGGGTGCGCTCGAGGTGCCGCCGGTGTAGTTCAGCGAAGCGAGAGAATCTCCATGGAACTGGATATTCACAGCGGGAAAGGAAAGGTTCTTCAAAACCACGGAAGCGTCCGCATCACGGATCTGGTTCGCGAGCTCGACTTCGGAAAGCGCCGGGTCGAGCGGCACGCGCACGAAGCCGGCGGCCATCGCACCGTAGTCGGCGAAGAGATATTCGGGCGAGGCCGACGCGATGATCGCGACGCGCGCGCCGGGCGCGAGGCCCTGAGCGCGGAGGTGCTCGCCGACACCCCCGCACGCGACAGCGAATTGGGAGAAGGTCCAGCGCCGTCCGCTGGCGTCGTCGATGAGCGCCGGCGCGTCCGGCCAAGTGCGCGCGGCGCGCTCGAGAACCGCGCCGATCGTGTCCATTGCCGCTACCAGCCCTGGAGGATGACGCGGCCTTCCACAGCGCGCTCTTCCAGCATGCGGTGCGCGCGCGGCGCGTCCGGGAAAGGCACGCTCGCCGAGATCACCGGCTTCACCAAACCCGTCTTCAACAGCGCGAGCGCATGGCGCACGTCTTCGGGCGGCGCCTGGCCGGAGCCCTGCACGCGCATGCGCCGGCCGATGAGGAGGCCCGGGCTGACCGGCACCGCCTCGCCGCCGATGTTGCCCATCACCACCGCGATGCCGCCCACGCTCAGGCAGCGCAGCGTCTCGGGCAATGTGCTGCCGAGGTTCTCGAGCGCGATGTCGACGCCCTGCTTGCCGGTGAGCCGCCACACCTCGGCCGAATAGGCGAGGTCCTTCGCCACCACCACGTCGTCGGCGCCGTTCGCCTTCAGGAAATCGACCTTCGCCGCGCTCGTCGTCACGGCGATCGAGCGCCCGCCGAACGCGCGTACCAGCTGGAGCTGGTGCACGCCGAGGCCGCCGCTCGCACCGTTCACCAGCACCGTGTCGCCGGGATTGAATCCCGCCACGCTGCGCAGCGCGCGCACGCTGGTGCCGATGGGGCAGCAGGCGAGCGCGGCTGCCTGCCAGTCGAGACCGTCGGGGACGTGGATCGCCATCGCGGCGGGGACGCAGACGTGCTCTGCGTAGCCGCCGACCGTGTCGACGCCCGGCAGGCCGGTGGCGCGGCACATGTCCTGGCGCCCGCGCAGGCAGTTGCGGCACGCGCCGCAGAACGGGCGCTGGATGATCACCACGCGATCGCCCACCTTGTGCGTGCGCACGGCGGCGCCGATCCCGGTCACTTCGCCGGCGGTTTCGTGGCCGAGGATTACGCCGGGCTTCGCGCCCGGCAGCTTGCCCGCGCGATGCAGCACGTCGTGGTGGCAGACACCCGCCGCACGCACCTTCACCAGGATTTCGCCCTCGCGCGGCGCGGGCAGAGGGACATCGCGCACCTTGAGCTGCTCGGGCGCGCCGAACGATTCGAGGATCACCGCCTTCATGGATTGCTTATAGTAGCGTGATGAGTATCCAACGCGAGCTGAAGGACGGCGGCATCCTGGTGGTGACGCTCGACCGCCCGCAGGTGATGAACGCGCTCGACGTGCCGGCGAAGGCGCGGCTGGGCGAGACCTGGGCGGAAGCCGCATCCGATCGCGCGGTGCGCGCCATCGTGCTGCGCGGCGCGGGCGAGAAAGCGTTCTGCGCCGGGTCCGACATCAAGGAAATCCGCCGCACCGGCAAGATGGTGAGCACCGAGACGCTCATGAACGCCATTCCCGGCGTCGGCCACGAGCTTTACAAGCCGGTCGTCGCCGCGCTGCACGGCTTCACCGTGGGCTTTGGCCTCACGCTGGCGATTCACTGCGACTTTCGCATCGCCGCGCATGGATCGAAGATGGGCTTTCCAGAGGTGCAGCACGGCATGCTCTCCGGCGTGAGCGCGATCACGCTGCCCGGCATCGTCGGCGAGCCGGCGGCGCTCGATCTCATGCTCACCGGGCGCCTGGTCGGCGCGGATGAAGCGCTCGCGCTTGGGCTCGTCAACCAGCTTGCCGTGCATCCGTTCGAGGCCGCGCTGGCAATCGCGGCGCAGCTCGCCGCCAACTCCCCCAAGGCCGTGGCGCTCACCAAGGCGCTCGTGCTCGCCGACCGCAAGCGCCGCATCCGCGAGATCGCGCCGGAGATCGACCGGGCGCGGATCGCGGTCACCGAGTCGGACGAATACGCCGATGTGGTGAAGAACAAGCCCGGCACCGGGCGGGCCCGCGGCTAGCAAGCAGGCTCACGCCCTGAGCCTGCCGCGGCCTAGGATGGCCGCGTGGAATACCGCTACTACACGGTCGAGAAGCGCGAGGACGGCTACCGGGTCTACGGCTGGCGCGAGCTGCCGACCACTGCGGCGCTGAAGGCGCAGGACTTCGCGCAGGACGTGGTGGCGACGTTCCGGGACGAGACCGCGGCGCTGCGCGCGTTTCCGCACGCGAAGACCATCATGCGCGGGAAGAGCCTGCTCCTGCGGCCGACCTGGCCGGAAGAACGCCAGAAGCCGGGGGAGAAGGTCTGGACGATTACCTATCTGGCGCCCAGGCGGCGGAGGAAAACCCCCGCTCCCCTCGCGAAAGCGAGGGTCGCTGCCCCCTTGTCAGGGGGCCAGGAGCGAAAACCTAATAGCGCTGGCGCGCGGATTCCAGCGCCGCTTTGACCTTGTCGCGCAGCGCCGGCGGCGAGACGACTTCGACGTCGCCGCCGTACTTGAGGATCTCCATCAGAAGCTCGCGGTCCTCGGCGTAGGGCACCTCGAGCACGTAGCTGCCGTGTTTCTCGGTGCGGCTCTTCTGCTTCGGGTGCCACTGCTGGGCCGAGACCCAGCGCGCGGCCTCGCGCGTGAATTTCAGCGTCGCCCACTCCACCTTGCGGCCGGCGAAGATGCCGTAGCCCGAGCCGAGATGCTCGTCGAGCTCGGCGTCGGGAATCGCCTTCGCGCGCGTCTCCCGCAGCTCGGCGGCGCGGATGGCGTCGACCGCGAAGCTGCGCAGGTCCTCGCGCAGATGGCAGTAGGCGTCGAGGTACCAGTTGTCGCGGTAATGCACCAGGCGCTGCGGTGACACCTCGCGCTCGGTTTCCTTGTCGGCCTGGCGGCTGTAATGGCGGATCCACAAGCGCGTGCGGTTCAGCACCGCCTTCGCTACCGTGCCGAAGTGCTCGGCCCGCGACGCCCGACGTTCGGGCTGGAAGACCTTGATGCGCTTCTCGACATCCTTCCACGCGTGCTCGCCGGTGCCGAGGATTCCCTGCAGGCGCTCGCGCAGCGGCTTGACATGCGGCTCGAGGAGGCCCGGCTGCAGCTCGGCGAGCAGCGATTGCATGGTGAGGAGCGCGTGCGCCTCGTCCGGCGAGAACCACAGGCCGGGGAGCTCGTAGCGCGGGCCCGGGCCCGGCTTGCCGAAGCGGTAACCGTTCGTGTCGCGGTCGTACTCGATCGGCGCATTGAAGCGCTCGCGCATGTACGCCAGGTCGCGCTTGACGCTCGCGACCGACATTCCCAGTTCTTCTTTAAATAGAGAAAAAGAAACCGGGCTTCGCTCCTTCAGCAGCCGGTCGATCTTGTAGAAGCGCTCGAGGCGGTCCATGGCGCGGGAATCTTACCCGCGCCAGGGCCGGTACTGCAGAGTTCAGCTATTGAGGTCCTGCCGCGATTCCCAGTCGGAAACCTGGCGCTCGGCCTCGTCCTTGCCGATGCCGTAGGACTTCTGGATCTTGCCGACCAGCTGGTCGCGCTTGCCGGCGACCGTGTCGAGCTCGTCGTCGGTGATCTTGCCCCACTGCTCCTTGACCTTGCCCTTGAGTTGCTTCCAGTTGCCTTCCACTTGATCCCAGTTCATGCGGCTCTCCTTTTGCAGCGTGGTGGAACAAAACAGCCTCAGCTTTATAGCGCCACGCCGGCAAGTTGAATGCCGCTGGAATCGCTCTCCGGTGGTCACGGGATCGACGACGGGGATTTTCCTCCGACCGGATACTTCACCGCGTTCTTCTCGAGCTTCGCCGCCACCGTCTTCTCGACATCGATGCCCGTGATGTCGCAGAGCTCGAGCAGGTAGATCGCGACGTCGGCGATCTCGTCGGACAGCGCCTCGCGCTTTTCGACGGCCGTGCGCTTCGACTCCTCGGCCGACTGCCACTGGAAGAGCTCCATCAGCTCGGCGGCTTCGATGACGACCGACATCGCCAGGTCCTTCGGGTTGTGAAACTGCAGCCAATCTCGGTCGTCGCGGAACTTGCGGATTCGCCGGAGGGTATCGTTCATGGCCTTATTATCCGGAAATGATCGGTGAACCCCTACGCCGTACTGAAGACCCCACGCTGCTGCGCGGCGAAGGCCGCTATACGGACGACCTGAACGAGCCCGGGCAGGCCTACGCGTACATCGTGCGCAGCCCGCACGCGCACGGCGTTCTGAAGAAGATCGATTTTCAGACCGCGAAAAAGATGCCGGGCGTGCTGGCGGTCTACACCGCGGCCGACATGACGCAGTACGGGCCGCACAAGTGCCTGCTCGACTTCAAGCAGCGCGACGGCTCGGCGATGCCGCGGCCGGTCCGCAAGTCGCTTGCCTCAGGCAAGGTGCGCTTCGTCGGCGATCCGGTGGCGTGCGTGGTCGCGGACACGTACCTGCACGCCAAGGACGCGGCCGAGGCGGTGGAGCTCGACATCGAGCCGCTGCCGGCGGTGGCGCTGGCAAGCGAGGCGGCCAAGCCCGGCGCGCCGCAGCTCTACGACGAGGTGCCCGGGAACGTTGCGCTCGATTTTCTTTTCGGCGATCCGGAGAAGGTCAAGGAAGCGTTCGCCAGGGCCGCGCACGTCACCAGGCTCAAGCTGCGCAACACGCGCGTGGTCGTGGCGCCGATGGAGCCGCGCTCGGCCATTTGCACGTTCGAGAAAGACCGCTTCACGCTGATGGTGCAGAGCCAGGGCGTGTTCGGCCTCAAGAACCAGCTCACCGACATGCTCGGCGTGAAGCCCGAGCAGGTACGCATCCGCACCTGGAACGTCGGCGGCTCGTTCGGCATGAAGGCGTCGATCTATCCCGAGTACATGTGCCTCGCGCACGCGTCGCGCGCGCTGGGGCGGCCGGTGAAGTGGACCGACGAGCGCTCGGGCTCGTTCCTTTCCGACCAGCACGGCCGCGACCACGAGATGACCGCGGAATTGGCGGTGGACGCAGAGGGCAGATTTTTAGCGGTGAGAATTTCCGGATATGGCAACGTCGGCGCGTACCTCGGCACCGTCGCGCCGCAGCCGCCGTCGATGAACGTGGTCCGCAACGTGGTGAGCGTCTACCGCACGCCGCTGCTCGAGGTATCGACCAAGGTGATGTACACCAACACCACGCCGGTGTCGGCGTATCGCGGCGCGGGTCGGCCGGAGGCGAACTACTACATGGAGCGCCTGATCGACGAGACGGCGCGCGAGATGGGCATCGACCGGCTCGAGCTGCGCCGGCGCAACCAGGTCAAGCCGTCCGAAATTCCGTACAAGGCGGCGTCGGCGATGACCTTCGACAGCGGGGATTTCCCCGCGGTGTTTGAAAAGGCAACCAAGTACCTCGAGGGATTTTCTGAGAGAAAAGAAGAGAGCAAGAAGCGCGGCAAGCTGCGCGGCATCGGCATCGGCAGCTATCTCGAGGTGACTGCGCCGCCCAACAAGGAGATGGGCGGCATCAGGTTCGAGGGCGGCGAAGGCGTCACCGAGAACAGCATCAGCATCGTCAGCGGTACGCTCGACTACGGCCAGGGACATGCGACACCGTTCGCGCAGGTGCTGGCTTCGCGCCTGGGCGTGCCGTTCGAGAAGATCAAGCTGAGGCAAAGCGATTCGGACGAGATCGTGTTCGGCGCCGGCACCGGCGGCTCGCGCTCGGGCCTGATGGGCGGCGGCGCGATCTCGCAGGCCGCGGATGTGGTGATCAAGAAGGGGCTCGAGCTCGCGGCCGAGTCGCTGGAGGCCGCCGCTTCCGATCTCGAATTCTCACAAGGTGTTTTCCGGGTAGCGGGCACCGATCGAAAGATTTCGGTCCTCGAGCTGGCGAAGAAATATCCCGGCAAGCTCGATACCACGCACGTCACCGACGTGATTCCGTCGGCATTTCCCAACGGCTGCCACGTCGCCGAGGTGGAGATCGACCAGGACACCGGCGTGGTCGAGGTGGTGCGCTACAACTCGGTGAACGACTTCGGCACGGTACTCAACCCGCTGCTGGTCGAGGGGCAGGTGCACGGCGGCGTGATGCAGGGGATCGGCCAGTGCCTGATGGAGAGCGCGCGCTACGACGAGGACGGCCAGCTCCTCACCGGCTCGTTCATGGACTACGCCATGCCGCGCGCCGACAACGCGCCGCCGGCGATCGGCGCGCAGAGCCATCCGGTACCTTCCACCACCAACCCGCTCGGCGTGAAGGGCTGCGGCGAGGCCGGCTGCGCCGGCTCGCTCACGTCGGTGATGAACGCCATCGTCGATGCGCTGCGGCCGCTCGGCATCAACCATTTCGACATGCCGGCGAGCCCGGAGCGCGTCTGGAAAGCCATAAGCGAATCTCGCGCGAGGAAGTAAACGCGCTCGACGTCCGGCGCTGGGAAGGCGAGATCGTCCTCGTCGAGTCGCCCGCGGAGCTCGAGCGCGCGCTGGCGGACATCCGCGCGGCGGACGTCGTCGGATTCGATACCGAGACGCGGCCGACGTTCAAGGTCGGGCAGTGGTATCCGCCGAGCCTCGCGCAATTCGCGACGTCGACTGCGGTCTATCTGTTTCGGCTTCCAGCGATGGAACAGGCGGTCGCCGAGGTTTTGGCTTCACAAATCGCAAAAGCCGGCGTCAGCGTCTCCGACGACCTCAAGGCGCTGAAGAAGGTCTTTCCGTTTGAAGAAAAGAACGTCGTCGATGTCGGCACCGCCGCGAAGCGCGCCGGGCTGGAGCAGAGCGGCGTGCGCAATCTCGCGGCCATGCTGCTCGGCTTCCGCGTCCCCAAGGGCGCGAAGACCACCAACTGGGCCGCACCGCGGCTCACCGCGCAGCAGATCGCTTATGCCGCGACCGACGCGTGGGCTTGCCGGGAGCTTTACCTGAAGTTCAAGCAGCTCGGGTATCTCTAGATGAGAAAAATAGCGTCTGTCCCTATTTATTGAGCGGTCCAGCCTCCGTCGACAAGGAGGCTCGTTCCTGTCACTAGCCGCGCGGCCGCGCTCGCGGCGAATACCACCGCGCTCGCCACATCCTCCGCCTTGCCGATGCCGCCCATCGGGATGCGCTCGCCGACCCACTCGGCGAAGCCGGGCTTGTCGGCGCACATCTGCTTCACGAGCGGGGTCTCGACGAAGGTCGGCGCGACCGACACGACGCGGATGCCGTGCGGCGCGAGCTCGAGCGCCATCGCCTTGGTAAGACCTTCGAGCGCGTGCTTGGTCATGCAGTACACGGTCCGGTTCGGCGAGCCGACGTGGCCCATCTGGCTCGACATGTTGATGATGGCGCCGCCGCGCGCCTTCCGCTCCGGGGCGTCGAGCATGCGCTTCGCCGCGGCCTGCGCGGCGAGGAATGCGGCGCGCACGTTGAGGTCGAGGAGCTTGTCGAGGTTCGCCTCGCTTACCTCGAGGAAGGGCTGCGGCGCGTTGGTGCCGGCGTTATTCACCAGGACGTCCAACACCGGCATCGAGCCGATCACGGCTTGGAGATTTTTCGTGTCCAGCGCATCACACGTGCGTGCCTGCGCCTTGCCACCCGCGGCGCGGATTTCCGACGCGACCTGGTCGATCTCTTCCTTGGTGCGTGCCGTGAGCCACACTTCCGCGCCCGCGTTCGCCAGCGCGAGCGCGCACGAGCGGCCGATGCCGCGACCCGCGCCCGTGATCAATGCCACGCGCCCGTCGAGGCGGAATGGATCTGTGTTTCCCAAAGCAACCCCCCGTTCGCCGACCGGCTTATGGGCGCGCGCTGCGCGCCCGTGGAAAAACTTACCAAAAACAACTGCCAGCGGAATTAAGTCGCGATTTCTCTACACCAGATTGCGCTGATCCGTGATCCAGTGCGCTGACTTCTGTCATCAACAACTGCAAGACTGCCACACATGGACCTTGCAAAGATCGTCGGCAGCATGGCAATCGCGATCGGCGTGGTCGTGGCGGCCGGCCACGCCGCGGGCGAGGACTCGGCCGAGCCGCCGGCTCGGGCGCTGGCGGTGCCGAAGAAGGTGGCCGACCGCGATGCCGAGCGGCGCGCGGCGATGGCCGAGCAGCAGAAACGCAAGGAAGACGTCTCGCGCCTTTGCGGCAAGCAGAACAAGACCGATGCGGAGATGGAAGCCTGCCGCGTCGCGTACCGGAAACTCTAGAACACCAAAGAGCAGCAAGTCCCCGTCCGCCAGAAAACATTCGGCGGACGGGTTCAAATTGAAAGGGCCCGCCCGCAGTCTCCTGCGCGGCGGGCCCTTGGGTGCCCGAAATATCGGGCGGCGCCTAGCTGGGCGCCTGCTTCTAGCGCGGCAACTGCCGCTCTGAGCCCATCGGAGCCTGGTATCCCGGCAGATGGTCGGGAATCCCTACCGTTGCGGCCCGGCTTGCTGAATCGGGGCCCGTCCGGACTCGCCTCCTAATCTACTCGGGCAGCGTTTCCCGTCAATCGCTGAACCAACTACGCGCCGGCCTTTTTCGCGCCGAGGCCGACGTTCTGCCCGCCGTAGCGCCGCAAGCGCAGGTCGGCCTGCTCCTTGTGGCCCCAGAAGCGCTCGATGGCGCAGAGGCGCGAGCAGTACTCGCCGACCTTGACGCTCGCCTCTTTCGTGATCTCCTGATAGGTGCAGGTCTTGAGGAACTTGCCGACCCACAGGCCGCCGGTGTAGCGCGCAGCGCCGAGCGTCGGCAGCGTGTGGTTGGTGCCGATCACCTTGTCGCCGTAGGACACGTTGGTCTCGGGGCCGAGGAAGAGCGCGCCGTAGTTGCGCATCTTCTCCAGGAAATATCTCGGCTGCTTGCAGAGGATCTCGACGTGCTCCGCGGCGACGCGGTCGGCTTCCTTGACCGCCTCCTCGCGTGAGTCGACCAGGATGATTTCGCCATAGTCGCGCCATGCGACGCTCGCGATGTCGGCGGTGGGCAGCACCTTCAGCTGCCGCTGAATCTCCTTCTCCAGGCCCTCCGCGATTGCTTTTGAGGTGGTGATGCAAATCGCGGGGCTGGTGGGGCCGTGCTCCGCCTGTCCGAGCAGATCCACGGCAATCATCTCCACGTCGGCGGTCTCGTCGGCCACGACCAGGATCTCGGTCGGCCCGGCGAAGAGATCGATGCCGACCTTGCCGAAGAGCTGGCGCTTGGCTTCCGCGACGTAGGCGTTGCCCGGGCCGCACAGCATGTCGACAGGCTTGATGGACTCGGTGCCGATCGCCATCGCCGCGATGGCCTGCACTCCGCCCAGCACCCAGATCTCGTCCGCGCCGCCGAGATGCATCGCGGCGATGGTCTCCGCGTGCGGCTCGCCCTGATTGGGTGGCGTGCACGCGATGATGCGCTTCACGCCGGCGGTACGCGCGGTGACGATGCTCATGTGCGCCGAGGCCACCATCGGATAACGCCCGCCCGGCACGTAGCAGCCGACCGACTCGACCGGGATGTTCTTGTGGCCGAGCTTCACGCCGGGCATGGTCTCCACCTCGATGTCGCGCAGCGATGCGCGCTGGTGCTCGGCGAAATTGCGGATCTGCGCCTGCGCGAACCTGATGTCGTCGATGGTTTTCTGGTCGACCCTGGAAACGATGGCCTCAACGTCGGCCTTCGACAGCTTCTTCGGCGTCCACTTATCGAACTTCTCCGAGTACTCGCGCACGGCGGCGTCGCCGCGCTTCTTCACGTCGGCGAGGATGCCCTCGACGGTTGCGCGGACCTTGCGGTCCATTTCCTCGGTCACTTCGGCCGCGATGCGGCGCTTGAGACTTTCCAGCACATTGGGATCCTAAGCTTAGAATTCCACGTGGACAAGTTGTCGCG
>JADMIO011472293.1_pt1 | contig 14597 bp, 14 predicted proteins | sample 8958161 | NCBI WGS metagenome assembly JADMIO01 (sample SAMN16585339, study PRJNA669376) | soil metagenome | isolation source: Crop rotation soil | place: USA: Cullars Rotation, Alabama | collected 2011 | reverse complement strand
CCGCCGAGCCGCTCCAGGGCGTAGTAGGCGGCGCCGTAGTCGCCAGGCTGCTCGCCGAGGCCGAGCGACAGACCGTTCCGCAGCCGCACGAGCCACGGCGCGAGCAGCGCCAGGCTGAGTAGCGCACCCGCCGCCAGCCCCAGCGCGCTCGTCGCGGCGACGCGCCAGGCGGCAGGCTCGCGCTGCACACGGCACAGCGCCTGCCACGCCGCGTAGCAGCCCCACACCGCGAGCAGCAGCGCGAGGATCGCCGCCATCCGGTAGTGCGCGAGCAGCAGCCCCGCGGCGGTCAGCGCGGCAGCCGCGACTGTGGGCAGGAAGTTTGCCGCTTTTCCTACTATCGACGGCCAGCCGCCTTGTTGGCTGTCGCCCCCAACGCGATGCGCTGACTCGACCGCACCGGCAATGCTGGGGTCGAGGATGCCCCTCACCCCACCCCTCTCCCGCGGGGAGAGGGAGTCCGGCGGTTGCCCGTTGCCGGTAGCTGATGACCACGAAGCACGGGGTCGCTCGGGTGGCCCCAGCCCCCGGATTCCCTCGCCCCCGCGCACGGGGGAGAGGGCTAGGGTGAGGGGGCGCCCTTCTGCCGGGCCTGGCTCCCTCGCCCCCCACGGGGGGAGATGGGTGGGGTGAGGGGACGTCCTCTCCTCGCCGGTCCCCCTGCTCGCCACTGGGAGAGGGCCAGGGTGAGGGGGTGTGCTCAGCACTGCTATCCCCTCGATCTCGCTCGCAGGCAGCACCGCCGTTCCCGGTAGCCTCGCCAGTGCAAAGCGGGCTGGCCCGCCGGTCCAGATGCGAGGGAGGAGGTCGAGCCAGATGGCGGCGGCGACAGGGAGCAGCAGCAAGCCGGCGGTCTGGGTGTAGCGGCCCCAGTTGACGAGATAGGCGGGGAAGACGCAGACGAGCGCGGTCAGCGCGGCCGCCAGCAGCGCTACGCGCTCGTCGCCCAGCCGACGGCGGACGAAGAAGGCCACGCTGAGCCCCATCGCGGCGTTCAGCAAGTGGCCGGCCAGCCCGACGAGCGCGCCCACCCCGGCGGCGCTGGTCCACTGCAGCCAGGCGACGAGGCTGTGGAAGCCGAAGTGGTAGGCGAAGGTGTAGATCGGCGCGTAGGGTGCGTAGGAGGTTGGGAGCGCGCCGCCGTCGGCGATGAGCGCGGCGATGAGCGTGTGGTGGTAAGTGTCGGCGCCCAGGGCGGGCAAGAGGTCGCGCGTGCTCCACAGCCGCAGCGCGAGCGCGAGCGCGAACAGCGCAAGGTAGGCGACGGCTGTTTCCCTCGCCCCCCGCAGGGGGAGAGGGCTAGGGTGAGGGGGTGTCCTCTCTCCGATGTTATCAGCCCGATCTACCCGCATCCGGGCCGGACGAGTGCGGGTATCCACGGAAAAGCGGCTGGCCGCCGCCTGCCAGGCCAGCGCGGCGATGGACCCGAGCAGCACGGCGAGGGCGGCGGGCGGGCCGAGGTGCAGGCCGAGCGTGCTGGCCCAGAGGGTGACGATGGCGAGCAGCGCGGTGGTGAGCGCGGGCGCCGCGAGCAGGCGATCGAGCGCGTCGTAGCGCGACGCGGGCAGCAGCCAGCAGCCCGCGGCGGCGCCGGGCGCGAACAGCAGCGCGAACGCCAGCACGAGCAGCGGCAGTGCGGGCAGACCGCCGGCCAGCGCGACCGGCGGCAGGGCGGGCAGGCCGCCGGTGAGCGCGAGCGTCGGCAGCTCGCTCACCGGTACTGCGCGTCGATGAAGCCGGAGGCCTGCAGCTCTTCGACGAGGCTGTTGTCGTAGAAGCGGCGCGGGTCGGCGCCGATCGCCGCGGGGTCGCGCTCGGCGATGCTCTCGAGCACGGTCGGGATGTACTCGGCCACAACGAGCGGCACACGCTTGGGCAGGTATGAGCGGTAGACATCTTCGATGATCTCCGGGTCGGAGATCTTGAGGTACTGCCCGAGCACCGCATAGCCGAAGGCCGGATCCTGGCGCAGGCGGGCAATAGCCTGTACGGTGGCCTTCATGTAGCGTCGCAGCGCCTCGTGACCGGTCGGGTCGTCGAGCGCGTCGCGGCGGACGATCGGCCCGTTGGCGTTGAAGGGCAGGTCGTTCAGGTCGGCCAGCTCGACGAAGCCGCTGCGCTGCGCCAGCAGGTTGCTCGGCGAGGAGAACGGCGCGCCCTGGATCTGCCCCTGCTGCAGCGAGGCGACGATCGCCGGCTGGTTGCCCAGGCTGAGGATCGTGTACTCACGGCCGACCTGCATCCCCACGCGGCGCAGCGCGTAGTCGACGATCGTGTAGCTGGTCGAGCCTACCTGGTTGGCGCCGATCGTCTTGCCGCGCAGGTCGTCGAGCGTGCGCAGGCCGGGCGCGCCGTACATCCACCAGCCGGCGCCGGGCGGCAGGTTGGCGATCATCGGCATGTCGGCGGCGCCCTTGAGTGTCGCCTCGATGGACGCGCTGGGAGTGATGTTGATCACGTCCACGTCGCGCGCGAGCAGCGTCTGCACGGCCGTATTGCTGGCGGCGATGTCGGGGACGCCGTCCACGAGCAGCCCTTGCTCGCGCAGGTAGCCGCCTTCGAAGGCGGCCCAGGGGCCCATCAGGTTACCGCTGAGCCCGCTGCCGGCGACGCGCAGCGGCAGCGCAGGGAGCGCCGTGGCGGCGGCCGCTGGGGCGCTGGGCGGGACGGTGGCCGCCGCGGCGGTGGGCCCGCCGCGCTACCGCCGGCCGCGCCGGGCGCCGCGGGCGCTGGACTGCTGCAGGCCGCCAGCGCCAACGCGAGCGCACCCAGGGCGAGGTCACGGAACGCGCGCACGGTATCTCTCCCTCTCGCGTGCCATCCCTGCCGGCTATTGTGGCGAAGGCGAGGGGACGCGCGCCATGGTAGGGGGTGGGGCGCGCCGGCGTGAGCGCGGGCGAACAGGGTATAGTGCGGGCAACTCGCCGCGGTCCGGAGGTTACGCGATGAAGTATGGAGTGTTGTTCCTGCCGACCTATGTGCCCGAGCAGGATGGCTCCGAGGCGGATGCCTACGCCAAGATCCTCGAGCAGGTCGACCACGCCGAGGCGCTCGGCTTCGAGAGCGTCTGGCTGACGGAACACCACTTCCAGTACTATGGCGGGCTGGTGCCCGCTCCTCCCATCCTGCTCGCGGCGATCGCCCAGCGCACGCGGCGCCTGCGCCTGGGCATGGGCGTGTCGCTGCTGCCGTTCCACCGCCCGGTGCGCATCGCCGAGGACATGGCGATGGTGGACATCCTCAGCGGCGGCCGTCTGGAGTGGGGCATCGGGCGCGCCTTCCTGAACTGGGAGTACACGAACCTGGGCATCCCCGTGGAGGAGAGCCGCGACCGCTTCAACGAGTGCCTGGAGATCGTGCTCAAGGCCTGGACCGAGGAGTCGTTTACCCACGAGGGGCGCTTCTTCCAGTACCGCAACCTGAGCGTGGTGCCCAAGCCCCTGCAGAAGCCGCATCCGCCGGTCTGGTTCGCCGCCAGCGCCTCGGAGGAGAGCTTCATCCTGGCCGGCCGTCGCGGCTACAATCTGATGACGATCCCCCACACGCACGCCGCCGACGACATCCGCCGCAAGATCCAGCTTTACCGCCGCACGCTGGCCGAGGCCGGCCACGACCCGGACAGCCGCAAGGTGTTCGCGCGCTACTACATCTACGTGGGCGACAGCACGGCCGAGGCGCGCCGCGACATCGAGCCGGCGTTCCTGCAGAACTCGGCGCTCTCGGCCAAGGCGAGCGCGCTCGGGCGCATCAACCCACACGACGACGTGCGCCTGGAGAAGACCTACGATCAGGCCGTCGACGAGCACCGCATGCTGTTCGGTAGCGTCGACGACTGCGTGGAGCACGTGCGCTGGGTGCGCGACGAGATCGGCGTGGATTACCTGGGGCTGAGCTTCTGGTTCGGCGGGCTGGCGCAGGCGAAGGCGCTGCGCTCGATGGACACTTTCATGCGCGAGGTCGCGCCGCGCGTGGAAGCGCAGCCGGCCGCCGCCCGCGCATAAGGGGAAATTATGCCTAACGGCTGTTGGCCGAAGGCCAACAGCCGTTAGGCATGGACACCCTACGAAGTTTCGGGGGGCGGCTCGACGAACTCGGCACGCACCTGCATCGTGATCTCGCGCGCCCAGCGCTCGCGCAGCCCCTGCTTGTAGGCCTCGGCGAAGCGCCAGGCCCACTCGGAGGGGAAGGCCTGACGCGCCTGGCCGACGATCGTATAGAGGTGCGTGCGCGTCTCGTCGGGCACGCTCTCGCCGGCCAGCAGCAGGTCGACCACCGTCTCGGTGGCTACGCCCTCGAAGGGGTCGCGCGGTGCTGCCACGCCATCATCTCCTAGGAATTACTCGCGCTCGCGGGCGGGCGGCGCCTTCGACGACCGCGTCCGCTGCGGCGGGTCCTTGGCCTGCGCCAGCACCTTGTTGAACTCCTCGACGAACGGGCGCGCGAAGCCGGCGTCGTCCACGATCAGCAGGTTCTCGTCGTTGGCCTTGTCGGCGTTGTCGCTGAAATTGAACGAGCCGAAGATCACCGTCGCGTCGTCGATGATGAACACCTTGTGGTGCATCGTGTAGGGGTTGCCGTCCTGGTACACGTCGAGGCCGGCCTGCTTCATCTTGCCGTACTCGCTGAAGCGTGTATTGGAGCCGGTTGTCTCGAACACGCCGCTGACCTGCACGCCCGCCTTGGACCGGTCGAGCACCGCCTGGGCGATGCCATCGTGCGTGAAGCTGAAGGCCATGAAGTCGATGCTGCGCCGCGCCTGGCTCAGCTTCGCGGCGACCTTCTGGGCGACGTTGTCTTCGGGGGCGAAGTAGTTCTCGATGCGCGTCTGCCCGACGGTGATGACCGGGTGCGGCACGCCCTTGGCCTTGTTCGGGCCGAACTGCTTCGCCTCGAACATCTTGCGGAACTCGGCCGCGTAGTTCTCCGCTAGCTCGGGCACGCGGAAGATCACGGCGTTGTTGTTCAGCCGGTAGGTGTCGCCCGTGGTGAAGTTCCAGGAGCCGGTCCAGACCGTGTCGCCGTCGCGGACGACGAACTTGTTGTGCATGATCGGCTGGCGGTTGTCGCCGACCAGTGGGATGCCGGCCGTCTTCAGCTTGCCGATCGCGCGTTGGATCGCCTGGTCCTTCGTGTCGTCCAGCGTGTCGCTGTCGAGCACCATCCGCACCTGCACGCCGCGGTTCTTGGCGCGGACGAGCGCGTCGGCGGCAGCGTCGAGGTCGAAGTCGTAGATCGCTAGATCCAGACTGCGCTGCGCGCCGTTCAGGAACTCCACGAAGCGCTCGTCGATGCCACCGTGGCGCGTGTCGGGGCGGTCCGGGTACTTGGGGTCGGTGAAGTAGATCGTGTACCAGTCGCTGCTCGTCCCCCCGCTGGCCGGCCCGCCGAGCGACGGCCCCGCGCCGCGGGCGCGCACGTAGGCCCACACGCCGACGGCGGCGACGAGCACCACCGCGACGAGCGCGAGCAGCAGGAGGACGCGGCGATTCATGCCCTGGTGTCCTCGCCACCCACGGCGGTCGACTCGCCGCGCAGCGCTGCCACCAGCGCGGTGACGAGGTCCACGCCGTCGACGACGTCCTTGCGCGCCGCTAGCTCCGGCATCAGCGACTCGAGGGCGCCCTGCGCATCGACGGCCGGGCCCTCGGCGCCGTAGAGGCTGGAGTCGAGCGCCTTGCGGATGGCGGCCAGGCCGTCCGTGAACTGCTGCGCGTCCAGGTCGAGGCGCTGGCCGATCGTTGTGCTGATGCCCTCGAGCACCTGGCGCAGGTCGGCCACGGCGTGCTCCACCTCGGTCTCCGCCTCGGGTGTGTCGGGGCTAGCGATCGCCATGATGCGCGCGTGGAGCTGATCGAGCGCCCATGCCTGCAAGGGCGAATACTCGTCGTCGGTCAGGTCGCCGCGCAGCTTCTCGTCGTCCAGGAGCTGCTCGGCGGCGCTGCGCTCCAGCGCCTCGTGCGCGGCGTCGCCGCCGGCCGCCGCGTTGCCGCCCCCGCTGCCCGACTCGCCGTCCGCCTCCGCTGATGCCAGATAGGAGGGCGCCGGACGCCAGTACCGCTCGTCCATCCCGCTGCTCCCTACCGCACCCCAGCCCGGCCGTGCCCTCAGTATAGTAGTGCGCGGCCCGCGGACGGGGGCATTCTTTCGCTCACCTGCCGTCCGGTACACGACCCGTGCCAGGCTGCCTTGACCGCCCGTTCGCGGCGGGCAATAGTAGCGGAGCGCCCGCGCTGGCAGCTCCCAGCGGCGAGAGAGGGGGTTCCGATGGCCGCGAACGAAGCCGAGCTGGCCGACTTGCTGCACGAGGTAGGCGAGACGCACCATGTGGTGTTCAAGATCAGCGACGGCGACGATCCCGACTGGGCATCCTGGTACACCGATCACCTGCTGCGACTGACGCCGTTTCCCCAGTGGATGGGCCAGCCGGTCGTGCGCAGCGAGCTCGTCTACTGGCTGGTGCGGCTCGACAAAGAGTACACCGAGCGGCAGCCGGCCGAGCGGTGGGAAGCCTACTACGCGCGAGCGCTGCTTGCGCGCTTTGGCTGAGCGGCGGGAAGGGCCCTCCTGGCGCACGCTGGCGCTGCTATTCGCCCTTACCAGCGTGGCCGAGGCGTTCGGCTTCGGCCACTTCACGGCGTTCGGGCCGCTGTACCTGGCGCAGCTCGGCGTAGCGCCCGAGGACGTGCCGCGCTGGACGGGGGTGCTGGCGGCTGGGCACTTCTTCCTTGGCCTGCCGTTCGTGCCGCTGTGGGGCGTCTGGGCCGACCGCTACAGCCGCAAGTGGATCATCGTCCGCAGCGCGATTGGCCAGGCGATCGTCTTCGCGCTGGCCGCGCTGGCGCAAAACCCCTGGCAGCTCCTCGGCGCGCGGCTGCTCTCGGGCTTCCTGTTCGGCAACACCGGCGTGATGTTTGCCGTGCTGTCGAGCATGGCGCCGCGCGCGCGGCTGGCCTTCGCCATCGCCACGGTGCAGACGGGCAGCACGCTCGGCCAGACGATCGGCCCACTATTCGGCGGTGTGCTGGTACCGTGGATCGGTATCCCCGGCCTGCTGGCGTTCGACAGCGCCTTCTCGCTGCTCACGGCGGTGCTGCTGGTGGTGATCTTCAAGGAGCGCCGCGAGGGGCCGCGCGAGACGCGCTCGACGGTGGCGCTGCTGCGCGCGTTGCCGGCCGCGCTGCGAGCCGGCCCGCTGGTGCTGCCGCTCTACGGCGTGCAGTGCCTGGTGCTGCTCGGCGAGCGGATGAGCACGCCGTTCGTACCGCTGCTGGTGGCGCAGCTCGCCAGCCCTGCCGAGACGCCGCTGGTCATCGGGCTGGTGATGACCTGTTTCGGGCTGGCCTCGGCCACATTTACCCTGATCTGGGGAAGGCTCGGCGATCGGCTGGGACGGCTGCGCGTGCTGCAGGTGACGATCCTGCTGAGCGCGGCGGCGCTGGCGGCGCAGGCGCTGGCGCCGACCTGGCCGGCGTTGCTCGCGGCGCGCGCCACCCAGGGGATCTTCCAGGGCGCGACGGCGCCGCTGATCGTGGCGCTGGTGGCGACCAACACGCCCGAGAAGGTGCGGGCCACGGTGCTGAACATGACGATGTTCCCGATGTACCTCGCCACGATCACCGGCGGCGCGCTCGGCGCGATTCTGGGCTCCATCGGCGTGCGCGTAGCGCTGGGCGGCGGCGCCTGCGCCACCGTCGCCGCGGACGCCGCGCTCGCCGTGCTGCGCGCCCGCGGGCGACTGGCGGCGCCGGTCGTCACGCGGCGCGAGGGGTAGCATACTCCGGCGCTACTCGTACTGCCGGCAGTGCTCGCGCCAGTCGCTACCAGTCGCCATGAGCCCATAGGTAGCCACCACCTGGCGTCGCCGGTTCAAGGTGGGGTCTATCTGACCGTACGGGGGAGTGCTACCGGCTTGTACAGACGCGATCGCCTCGAGCAGCATCCGGCGGGATACCGCGATCGGCAGATCGGATGGCGCTAGGTGCTCCTCCGTACGGTCCTGGATCGGCCCCGCCCCCTCGACCGCGCAGACATCGGCCGCTGGGAAGTGGTACCCCATGCCAGCGTAGGTCGCGCTCTTCATCGCCGCGCGATCCTGAAGGTACCGATTCGCCTTGTGCCCCAGTGGCTGGTAATCCGGGCCCAGGTACCGCGCCCACTCCTCGCGCTGGGCCGTTCCATCTATGGGATGCTCCCAGTTGAAATGGACCACGTACTTCCAATGGTGCGTGTCGTCAATCGGCACGTGCAAGTTGGTAATGTAGCCCATACCATCTTCCTGCCGGGCCGGCACGGCGCAGGCGTTGGGGAGCACGAATTCCGACACCCGGATGTAGCGCCGGTCGGCATCCAGATGCCGAATTTTGCAGGACCGCAAGCCCGTCTCGGTGGGGTCGATCTCCATCGACTCAGCGTACGGCGCTCCCCCACGACCGGGAACCGTGCCATCGGCGGCAGCGGCCGTGCCGGGCTGGAAATCGCGGTCGCTGTAGTGGAGGAAGGACAGATGCACCAGGTCGATGTTCCCCTCGTTCCCCTGTAGGTAGTTGCACTCATGGAAAATCTTCGTCGCCACCACGTGGCTGTCGGGTACGTTCAGGAACCCGAAGTTGGGCAGCGGCGGCGGAGACCCGGGCCCCAGGTACGCGAAGATCAGGTTCGCGCGCTCCAGGCAGGGATACGCGCGCTGGCGAATCTGGTCCTTGAAGGTGCAGTCTCGGGCCTCGCCCGGCTGTTCGAGACAACGCCCCTGGACGTTGTACAGCCAGCCGTGGTACAGGCAGCGGAGCCCATCGTCCTCCACTCGGCCATAGCTCAGATCCGCCCCACGGTGAGCACAGTGCAGCCCCAGCAGCCCAACCCGCCCTTCGCCATCGCGGAAGAGAACAAGGTCCTCGCCGAGGACCCGCACCGGTAGGGGCGTATCGCCCGGCGGCAACTCCTCGGCGAGAGCCACGGGCTGCCAGTAGCGGCGCATCAGCGCGCCACAGGGGGTCCCCGATCCGGTTTGCGTCAGCAGGGCGTTCTCTTGCTTCGACAACAAGGGGTCTTCTCCTCGGAATGGCTGATCGATTTAGCGGCGGCCGGCGGAACGCCCCGCGGTGTCCTGGCTGACCATCACGATTCCGCCCGATGCGCGCGCCTGCTGTATCCCCGGGGGCGGATGAAGGAGGATGGGTGGGAAGTTGTAGCGCGTCGTGGGCGACGTGGCAAGGTCGCGGCCGTCGCCGCATGCTGGGGCCGGAACGCTCGCTGCCACGGATGTGTGGGACTGCGTCGCAAGCGGCGGTCATCCCCGTTGGCCCGCGCCGGGCGCGATGGGTTCGGGATCGAAGCGCGGGGCTACGATCCCGCGGCGCCGTGGAGTGGGCGTTGGCTAACGGCCGGCCCGCGGGCCCAGGACTTTCGCGCCCCGAGCGCCGGGGCGCGCTCCGGCGCTAGCGGTAGAGCGCGGCGACGAACCCGCTGTCGTTCAGCCGGCGGACTGGCGCCGCGTCCAGGCAGTCGTCGGGGTTGGCCTTCAGCGCGCCTTCGAGGCGCATCGCGGCCCCGCGGCCCTTGCCCTCGTAGGAGGAGTTCGGATAGCGATAGCCGTCGAACAGCACGGTGCGGCGCCCGTTCTCGTCGGGCACGATTCGCGGCGCGCGGTCGCGAAATTCCTGCGGCAGTCGCTCGACCCAATCGACGCGATCCTCGCTGACGTGACCGTCCGCATCGATCGCGTGCAACCCGCGCATGGTGGGCCCCTTTTGCTAACCTCCCGCACAGTGGCTGCGACTGTGGCGCGAAGATCGCGAGCAGGCAAGACCCCAGCCGGCTTGCGGTCCCCCACGTCTGGACATGGCGCCGAAGCGGGCAGCGGCACGCCAATCCGCCGCCCCGGGCGGCGCGGGTCCCGATGGAAGACGTCGTACCAAAGGGGACAGGAATCCGGCGCCGTTGACGCCGCGCCTGGGTGCTGCTACCATTGCGCAAACGATTGCCGCAAACGGTTGCGCAACCTGCCCGACGACACGCGCGAGCGCGTGAGGGGCGGGCGGGGCGCGGCCCCGCGGCCAGGGGAGGCACGATGGCGGCGTCCGCGCCGACGATTCCGAGCTTCGACGCGCCGGAGCTGGCCGAGCTGAAGCGCGCGCTAGTCACGGCCGCGCACGTGCTCGACCACGAAGGCATCACCGACGGCTATGGCCACGTCAGCGTGCGCGTGCCGGGCGCGCCGGCCTTTCTCACGCTCGCCGCGGTCAGTCCCGGGATCGCCACGCTCGACCGCCTGGTGATGCTCGACCTCGACGGCAACCGCCTCGGCGGCGCTCATGGCGCGCCGAACGAGTGGCCGATCCACGCCAGCGTGCTGCGCGCGCGGCCCGACGTGGAGAGCGTCTGCCACACACACTCCAAGTGGAGCACGATCTTCTCCGTGCTGCCGAAGCCGCTCCAGACGCTGCACCACTACGGTAAGTTCCTGCCCGCCGCCGGTGTGCCGATTTACCGGCAGGCCGGGCTGGTGCGTACCGTCGAGCGCGGCGACGCGCTGGCGGCCGCGCTGGGCGACGGCCCGGCAGTGCTGATGCGCGGCCACGGCGACACGGTGGTCGGCAACTGCATCGAGCAGGCGGTGATGCGCACGATCCGCCTGGCCACGATCGGCGAGCTAGCGCACTTGGCGCTGCAGGTCGGCGAGCCGGAGTACCTCACGGCGGAGGAGCTGGAGAGCTACGCCAGCGACGAGCGCGACCCGAAGCGTGGCTGGGAGTACTACACGCAGCGCGTGGCGGCGGCGCGCCGCTGATGGACCGCGCCCGCGACGCGGCACTGGCCTCGTCGTCGCTCGCCCCGGCCGCCGACGGTACCGCGGCGAACGGCGCGGCCGCGAACGGCTCCGCCCGCCGCGCGGGGCCGGTGACCCTGCGCGAGCTGGCGCGCGAGCTGGGGGTAAACCCCTCCACCGTCTCGCGCGTGCTGAATCACGACGAGCGCGTGCGCATCGCCGACGCCACCCGTGCTCGCATCCTGGAGCGCGCGGCAGCCCTCGGCTACCGCCCGAATCGGCTGGCCCGCTCGCTGAAGCTGCAGCGCACGCAGATCGTCGGGATGCTGATCCCCGACGTGACGAACCCACTGTTCTCGGCGCTGTTCCGCGCCGTGGACGACGCGGCGAGCGCGGCCGGCTACCACGTGATCCTCGGCAACACCGACGACCGCGGCCCCCGCCTGGCACAGCAGCTCGCGGCGCTGAGCGAGGGGCACGTCGACGGGCTGCTGCTCGCCACGGCGCGCCGCCACGATCCGGTGATTGCCACGCTGCGCGAGGGGCGGCTGCCCTACGTCCTACTGAACCGCCACCGCGACGATCCGGCCGACCGCTGGGTGGTCCCCGACGACCGGCAGGCGGCGCACCTGGCGGTCGCCCACCTGCGGGCGCTCGGGCACCGGCGCATCGCGCACCTGGCCGGCGCGGCCGACGACGTGAGCCGCAGCGCGACGCGTCTGGAGGGTTTTCAGGAGGCGATGGCGGCGGCGGGCTGCGCGGCCGGCGCCTGGCTCGGCGCGGCCGGCGGGCTCGACGAGGCGGCCGGCGAGCGTGGCCTGCAGCAGTTGCTGGCCCTACCGGCGGGTGAGCGACCGACGGCCGTGTTCGCCGGCAACGATCAGGCGGCGCTCGGCGTGCTGCTGGCGGCGCGGCGGCGGGGGCTGCGCGTGCCGGGCGATCTCTCGGTCGTGGGGTCGGACGACCTGCCGGCCGGGCGCTACGTCGAGCCGCCGCTGACGACGATTCGGCTGCCGGTGGCGGAGATGGGGGCGCTGGCGACGCGCCTGCTGCTCCAATCGCTCGGCGGCGCGGACGTGGACGCGCCGCCGGCCCAGCATATCCTGCCGGTCGAGCTGATCGTGCGCGGCACGACGGCCCCGCCGGCGAGCGATTAGCGCGCATGGCAGCCCGGTCGAGCGGCGGGCGCGACGTGCCAGAGCTTTGCCAGTTGGCCACGGCGGGTCATCCCCAGAGTCGTGACCCCTATGACCCTCTATGGACACCTATGGGGCTTGTCCGGCCTGCCGATAGCTTTTTGCGGCCCGTTCACATCGAGCGCGCCGCGCCATAGGCATTTTCGAGACGCGGAGAGGAGAGCATCATGGCGACGCAGACCCCGACGCTCACGTCGGCCGAGTTCCTGGCCGATCTGAAGGCCCAGATCAAGCGCTCGGACAAGCAGCGGGTGAACCATCCGTTCGTCAAGGCCGTCTGCGCCGGCAAGGCGACGATGGACGAGATCCGCCGCTGGGCGCTGCAGGACTACCAGTTCCGCCGCGCGGTGCCGCGCATCGCCATGCTGCGCTACCTGGCCTGCACCGATCCCGAGTTCGCGCTGCGGCTCTACGAGGTGGTCGAGGAGGAGACGCGCGGCCTGCTGCCGGGCAGCGCCGGCCACGCCGACATGTTCCTCGAGTTTGCCGACGCGATCGGCCTCAGCGAGCACGACCTGGACACGGTAGAGCTGCGGCCGGCCACGGCGGCGCATCTCTACTTCGCCGAGCTGATCATCCACACGCAGCCCTGGTTCGTGATGATGGCCGGCCAGATCGGCGCTGAGGGCACCTTCCCGCCGGCGATGGCGGCGATGGGCAAGGGACTGATCGAGAACTACAACCTGCCGCGCGAGAAGGTCCGCTTCTTCACCGTGCACGTGGACGCCGACGAGGACCACGGCGCGATCGCCGAGGAGATCGCTCTGCGCTACCTGACCTCGTCGCACCTGCAGGAGCAGACGCGCGCGCTGACGATTCGTCGCATGGAGCTGCTCTACGATGTCTGGAGCATCGACTATTAAGGGGCCAGGCAGCCCGCCGCTTTTCCTGCTGTCGCCCCCGGGCAGACGCGCCGACTCGGGGGTTAGCCGCCTTCCCTGCTCTCGCCCCCGGGCGAGGCGCGGATCTGCCGCAACGGCGGTGGTGGCCCTCGGCGTGGCGCTGCAGGTCGCTTGCAGCGGTGCCGCTAGCCCGTCTGCGCAGTCTGCCGGGGCGGCGCCGGCCGCCCCGGCCGCCCCGGCCGCGGTCAGCGCTCGTTCGGCGGAGACCGGGGCCGCTGCCTCTGCTGCAGCGGCCCCGGCCGCGCCGACAGCGCCGCCGGCGCTCGTGCCCGTGCGCGTGGTGCACAACGCGGTGGCGGGCAGCCAGGCGCTGCTGCAGGTGATTCAGGAGGGCGGGCTGTTCACGGCGCACGGGCTGGCCGTGGAGGTGAGCAACGCCTCGCCGCGCTCGGCCACGGCGGCGCTGCTCTCGGGCGAGGTGCCGCTGATGGTCAGCTCAGGGATCCATCCCGTGAGCGCCGGGCTGGCCGGCGGCGATACGGTGATGATCGCCGGCGGGATCAGCACACTCGATAGCAGCATCTGGACGCGCGAGGTGACCGATCCGGCGGGGCTGCGCGGCAAGCGCATCGGCGTGAGTACGCCGGGCGACGCGGCGGACTTCGCGGCTCGCTACGCCGCGCGCTACTGGGGCCTCGACCCGCAGCGCGACCTGGACATGCTGCAGGTGGGGCAGCCGGGCGAGCGACTGACGGCGCTGCAAGTCGGCGCCGTCGATGCGACGGTGATCCAGCCGCCGCTGACGGTGCTGGCGCGCAAGAGCGGACTACACCAGCTTGCCGAGATGGCAGACCTGGGCCTGGAGTACCAGCACACCGGCGTCGTGACGACGCGCGGGCGGCTGGCCGCCGACGCCGACCTGCTCGGCCGCTTCGTCGCCGCCTGGGCCGAGGGCGTGTACTACTACGCGGCCAACCCCGACGTGGCGCGCCCCGCCGTCGGGCGCTTCATGAGCCTCGATGATCCCGAGGCACTCGTGGAGACCTACGAGCGCTACATCCACTGGTACGCGCGCCCGCCCTACCCGACGATGCGCGGCCTGCAGACGATCCTCGACCAGCTCGCCGAGGGCGGCGACGAGCGGGCCGCCAGCGCCCGCCCCGAGGACTTCGTGGACACGCGCTTCCTCGACCAGCTCACGACGGCCGGCCGCTTCCAATCCTGGGAGCAGCAGTACCTGCTGTCCCGCTAGGTCGGCGGAGTCACAGCCCCAGACGGGCCAGCGTGCCATCGGCCTCCAGATTGTCGAGCGGTGCGGTGTCCACGAGCTGCTCCACCGTGGCGCTGGCGGCGGCAGGGGCGGTGAGGCGCATGATGTCCAGGCTGGCCTGGACCGCGTCGCGGCGGATGCGCGGCGCGTGGGTCGAGCTGCGCAGGAAGACCTGGTAGGCGTCCTCGTTCGCCTCGGCATCGGCGACGCCGGTGAAGCGGGCGAAGCTCTCCACCGCCGTCGCCGGATCGCGGCGCAGCCGCGCGATCGACTCGGCGTACGCCTCGAGGAACGCGCGGACGACTTGCGGCTGCTCCGCGAGGTAGCGGCGCGGGGCGACGATCGTCTGGACGTGGAACGGCACGTCGATGCGCGAGAAGTCCACTAGCTCGGTGTAGCCGGCCTGGCGCGCTAGCCCCGTGAGCGGCGAGCCGAGGATCGCGGCGTCGATGGCGCCGGACTGCAGCGCCGCCCTTTCCAGCACATTGGGATCCTAAGCTTAGAATTCCACGTGGACAAGTTGT
>JADMIO011204705.1_pt1 | contig 14598 bp, 12 predicted proteins | sample 8958161 | NCBI WGS metagenome assembly JADMIO01 (sample SAMN16585339, study PRJNA669376) | soil metagenome | isolation source: Crop rotation soil | place: USA: Cullars Rotation, Alabama | collected 2011 | reverse complement strand
CCGCCGGCTCCGACCGTCCGTGGTACACCGTCGTCGGTGTCGTCGGCAACATGCGGCGGCAGGGGCTCGAACGCGAACCGCTGCCGCAGGTCTTCGTCTCGCTGGCGCAGAACGCTCCGCGCAGCGTCGATCTGTTCATTCGCACCTCGTCGGACGATCCCTCGACGATGGCGGCGGCGCTTCGAGAGGCCGTGCACCGCATCGACAAGGCGGTGCCCGTCTATGGCACGGCGCCGCTCGAGGATCGACTCGGAACGTATCTCGCGCAGCGCCGGTTCCAGACATCGCTCCTGGGCGGCTTCGCCGGGGTCGCGCTGCTGCTGGCGGCGGTCGGCATCTACGGGCTGATCCAGTACTCGATGGCGACGCGCACGCAGGAGATCGGCCTGCGCATCGCGATCGGCGCCGATCGGCGCGACATCTTCCGCATGATGATCGGCGAAGGGCTGCGACTGAGCCTCGCGGGTCTGGCGATCGGCCTCGCCGGAAGCTGGTGGATGGGACGCGCGCTCTCGAGCCTGCTCTTTGGCGTCACCGCGAGCGATCCGTGGACGTTCATCGCGGTGTCGCTGCTGCTGACGGCGGCGGCCGCGGCGGCGTGTTACGTTCCGGCGCGTCGCGCGACGGGCATCGATCCGATCGTGGCGTTGCGCGTCGGCTGACGATCACGCGGCGTAGGGCGGCCAGCGTGCGGGGCGCGCCAGGAGGCGGCGGCGATAGCGGTTGAGGACGTCGAGCGCCGTGGTCAGCGGACGCGAGAAGATGCGGCCGCCGTGCAGCTCACGCGCGACGCCGCGGCGGACGCCCGCCACCCAGTCGGCCGGGGCCTGCGTCATCGCGCGGTAGACCGCTTCCTGTTCGGTGACGCCGGGCGGCACGACGGGCTTCAGCTGCGCGGAGCCGGGAGTCTCCCACGCGTCGACGCGCTCCAGCACACGGCGTCGCCAGCTGTCGGGTGGATGCCAGTTGGCGACGAAGTGCAGCGACGTGGGTGCCGGATCGAACGCGATCGCCTGCCACCGCTCGCCGTCGAGGATGCGCTGCCACAGCTCCCAGTCGCCGCCCTTCGCCATGCGCTCGTTCCAGTAGCCGTGGTCGTCGAGGCACGCGCGCCGGTGCACCACGTTCGCGATGGCGAGGCACCCGATCTGCCGCTCGCGCCAGAGACGGCGCGTCGGCGGATCGCGGAGATCGAACGCGACCGGCGTGATCCGGCCGCTCCGCGCCACGAGCAGCGGCTGGCTGTAGCCCCACGCGGCGCCGGTTGCGGTCAGGAGGCTCGTCAGGCGCTCGAGATGATCGGGCAGCCACAAGTCGTCGTGCGCGAGATACGCGATGAACGTGCCGCGCGCCTGCCGCAGCGAGCGGTTCCGGTTGGCGTATCCGAACCCGGGTGCCTTCGGCCAGTCGTGCCAGACGACGCGCGGATCGCGGTAGCTCCGGACCAGATCGGCGGTGCCGTCGGTACAGCCGTCGCCGGCGACCAGCAGCTCGAAGTCCGGCAGCGTCTGCGCGAGCGCCGACTCGATCGCGAAGCCCAGCACGTCGCGCCGATTGAACGTGGGAATCAGGACGCTGACGAGCGGCGGCGGCATCACCGTCGAGAGCGCGTCAGAATCCGCGCGGATTGTGGAACCGGTAGGGAATGCGATCGGTGTCGAGCGGCAGGCGGTACTTGTCGGGGTTGGCGTGATCGTAGGGAATGGTCGGGAAGTTGACCACCAGCACCTCGCTCTGCCCCAGATTGCGGTCGGCGTGCCAGACGCCCGCCGGAATGTTCATCAGCCGCCCGTGATATTCCGACAAGACCACCGACGAGACCTCGCCGCGTGTGGGGGAGTCGGGACGCTCGTCGTAGAGGACGACCTGCATCTCGCCGCGCAGCACGTAATAGCGGTCCTCGTGCAGCTTGTGCAGCCCCCAGCCCTTGATGTATCCCGGCCGCAGCGTGAAGTAGTAGACGAACACCAGCGGATCGGGGTGCCATCCCCATCGCGGATCGAAGAGCTCGCGGATCGATCCGCGCTCGTCGAGGTGGAGCGGCGAGTCGCGGAACGTCACGCCGTGCGCAAGGCGGCCCAGCGGCACGCCGTCGGGCGTCACGGTGGCCGTGTCCTTGAGGGCCTCGTCCTTGTTGTGCATCGCCGTGTGTGAGTGTATAACGAGGCCCTCAATCCGGCGGCCAGCGAGTGCTCGTCTGTGTGGCGCGGTGCTCGCCGACGTCGACGCCCGACATCGCCGCCGGCCGACGTGGTATAACCCAGCGAGCTCGCCAGCGCGCGCGAGCACGCACCAGTGCAGGGAGGCCGAGGGGCGATGCTTCTCGGGAACGGTATGAAGCGGAGTGCCAGTGCCGCGTGGACGGGTGGGCTGAAGGACGGCGCCGGGACCGTCTCGTCGGAAAGCGGCGTGCTCTCCGCGACGCCTTACAACTTCCGCAAGCGGTTCGAGGACGAGAAGGGCACCAACCCGGAGGAGCTCGTCGCCGCGGCGCACGCCGCGTGCTTCTCGATGGCGCTGTCGCTCTTCATGGCCAACGAGGGGCTGACCCCGGAGAGCATCGACACCAGCGCCACCGCGAACTTCGAGAACGTCAATGGCGCGTGGACGGTGACCTCGATCCATCTCGACACGCGCGTCCGGAGCGCCGGCGCCGATCCGGCGAAGTTCCAGAAGGCCGCCGAAGGGGCGAAAGCCGGCTGCCCGATCTCGCGCCTGCTGAACACGAAGATCACCATGGACGCCAGGCTCGTCTGACGTCGGTCGCGATCGTCTTCCAGCTCGAACTGGCCCGCGTCACCTATCCGTGAATCCGCTCCTCACGCCGGCCTGAGCTCCGCGAGGACGTTCGCGCGGGGCGGCGCCGCCGCCACGTGCTCCATGATCGCGAGGCTGAGATAGCTCTGCCCTTCGTTGATCATCAGGCGCCGCTGCACCAGATCGTCGAGCGTCGCGCGAAGCCGCTCGTCGTCGAGCGGCCGCCCCTGCTCGCGCAGCCACTGCGCGATCTGATCGCGGCTGCGGATCCCGTCGCAGAACTCGTAGATGTCGGCCTCGACGCCGCTGAGCGTCACTTCGGGCGCGGTCGCGACCGGCCGCGTGTCGACGAGCGTGAGGCGATCCCCGGTCCGTCGCGCCTCGAACGAGTCGCGCCGGTTCTTCCAGACATAGATCGTCTCGTCGAGCGGCGACCGATACCCGCCGTCGTCGATCGGCTGCGCGTAGTCGAAGTCGAAGTAGTAGGCGGTGTTCCCCAGGGCCTCCATGTCGAACGGGTACAGATAGCTGTAGTTCTTCATCGGACGCACGTTGCGGAAGCCCATTTGCTCCGCCTGGTCGTAGTTGGGACTGAATCGATCGAGCCGGATCGGTCCGCAGCCGCTCGGCGGATCGAGATGCGTCAGCTGCAGCGCGAGCTCCGCGCTCGAGCGGTAGTCGTCGGCCACTTCGCCGGGAAATCCGTAGAGCACGTTCCAGTCGCACTGGATGCCGAGCTGGCGGCACCATCTGAGCGTCTGCACGTTCATCAGCGACTTGGTCCCTTTCTTCATCAGGCGGAGCGTGTTCGAGCTGAGGCTCTCGATGCCGGCCTGGACGATCGTGACGCCGGCGTCGGCCAGCAGCTGGATCTGGTGCTTGCGCAGGTTCGCCTTCACCTCGAAGAAGATGTTGGTGTCGAGCTTGCGTTTCGCGAGCTCGGGCAGCAGCGTCTGGAAATAGTCGTAGTCGAGGATGTTGTCGACGACGCGAAGGAACCGGACCTTGTAGCGTTCGTGCAGCTGGAGGATTTCGCTCAGGCTGCGCTCCGGGGTCTTGCTGCGGTACTTCATCCCCTGTCCGTTGAGGCCGCAGAACGTGCAGTGCTGCTTCTCGCCCCACCAGCAGCCGCGCGACGTTTCGAGCAGCACCGACGGTTCGACCGACACGATCAGCGGGCTCGTGCGGATGCGATCGAAGTAGTCGTCGTAGTCGGGGATCGGCAGCGCATCCAGGTCGCGCTTGAGCGGCCCCGCGCCGGTGAAGACGGAGCGGCCGTGACGCCGGTAGACCAGGCCGGCCAGATCGTCGAAATCGTGGTGGTAGGTCAGGCGCTTGACCAGCTCGGGGAAGGTGTCGTCCGCCTCGCCGGAGAAGACGAAGTCGATGAACGGGAGCTGGCGGTGCAGCGTGACGCCCATCGACCCTTCGAAGTTCGGTCCGCCGAAGACGATGATCTTCTCGGGGTAGCGGCATTTCAGCCGGTAGGCGAGCGACAGGCTCGCCAGGTTCTGCTCGAAGAGCGACGTGAAGCCGATGACGTCGTAGCGGTCCCAGGGCGTCTCGGTGAGGCAGCGCTGCAGGTAGGGCTCGACGGCCGCCTTGGTCTGGCGGAGCTCGGCCTGCGCGGCGCAGCCGACGCCGGCGGCCGCGAAGAACTCGGCGTCGTCGGGAATCAGCGGCCCGAACAGGCTCTGCGCGAACACCTGCTCGGCGGCGAACACGGCGGGCGGCTGCACGATGAGCGTGCTGTACTCGCGCCAGCCGACCATCTCGGCGAACGTGATGTTGAGATACTCGACGTCGCAGGGCATCCCTTCGGCCCTGAACCGCGATTTGAAGAGGCCGAGCGCGAGCGACGGATACTCGACCGCGGCGAACGGCATGCTCACGAGAACGGTCCTCAACACGGCCACCTCCTGACGGGATCGGGTTTCCCCCTCATGGGTTCGCGGCCTCGCCGCGCGCGAGGTGCGCCGCGACCGCTTCCGCGATCGGCTGTCCGGTCCGCTGCTGGACGAACAGGAATTCGCCGCCGGTGTTCAGCTCGAAGAACACGTACTGCCCGTCTGGCGTCAGCCGGAGATCGACGGCCGCGTACTCGAGCCGCAGCGCCGCCATCAGCGCGTGCAGCCGATCGAGCACGTCGCGCGGCAGCTCGTGCGGCACGCATCCGGAGTGGGCGAGATCGAGACGGTAGTCGACGCGATCGCCCTGCGGCGCGTCGAAGGCGGCGGCGAAGACGTCGCGGCCGACGATCGTCACGCGCAGATCGCGCACGCCCGGCACGAACGCCTGGAAGATCACCGGCGCGGCGCGCACGTGGTCGAGCAGGGCGAGATCCTCCTCGCGCAGCAGCCGCGCCGGCCGCCACACGATGGCGCGCTGGTTGAACGCCTTGTAGACGACCTGTCCGCCGTGCTCGTCCCAGAAGGGGCGGACGCGCAGCGGGTCGTTGGTGATGAGCGTGTCGGGGACGGCGAACCCGAGCTGCGCGGCGATCGTGAGCTGCCGCGGCTTGTAGTCCGCGGCATCGTCGTGATGCATGTCGTTGACCCACAGCTGCCCGCAGCACGCGAGCATGCCGTGCAGCGCGCTCAGGCACTCGCTGTAGGCAAAGCTGTACGCCGTCGCGTCGGTGATGCGCGGATCGAGGGTCATGCGCTGCGGCCGCCGCCACCAGAAGCTCCGGGCGTCCTCCAGCGCGATCGCCGCGGGACCGCCGTTGCGCAGGTGCACCGACGGGCGGCTCCGGCCGAACCGCCCGTCGACGCTCGCGGCCACCGGGAACGCCGAGGAGTCGAGAATGTGCGCCTCTTCGGCGTGCCGCGCGGCGAGCACGCGCTGCACGAGCAGCGCGTGTTCGTCGGCAGCGCCGGCGATGAGCACGACCATGGGCTCGCCCGAGACGCGCGCCTACGAAGTGGTTCCCGGCCCCGGCCAGGGAACCATCATCACGAAGGGCCCGAACTGCGGCTGCTGCGGCCCGAGCGGTCCCGGTCCGACCGGGTCCGCCCCTTTCACCGGATCCTGCTGCTTGACCGGATCCTGGTGCTTGACCGGGTCCGGGTGCTTGATCGGATCCTGGCCCTTGACCGGATCCTGATGCTTCACCGGGTCCTGCGTCTTGATCGGATCCTGATGCTTGACGGGATCCTGGTGCTTGACCGGATCGAGCTGCTTGACGGGATCCTGGTGCTTGACCGGATCCTGCGTCTTGATCGGGTCCGGATGTTTGATCGGATCCTGGTGCTTCACCGGATCGAGCTGCTTGACGGGATCCTGGTGCTTGATCGGATCCTGCCGCTTCACCGGATCGTGCGTCTTGATCGGATCGGTGCCCTTCACGGGGTCCTGCTGCTTCACCGGATCGATCTGTTTCACGGGATCGAACTGCTTCACCGGCTCGAGCGGCTTGGGCCCGGCGGCCGTGAGAGCCGCGGGGGCGGCCGGCGCCGGACCGGGACCGGCGCCGGCGCCGGCGAGCTCCATCGCCGTGACCAGCACCTTGACCTGCGCCGTCGCGACGACCCTCAGCTTGTACGTCTTGTGCCCGGCGCTGTCTTCGAAGACGACTTCGAAGTCCTTCACGTCGGCGGTGGAGATCTCGACCGCGCGATCGACGCCCGGCCCGACCGCAATGAGCACGATGAACGCATTGTCGCGATCGGTCTTGCGTACGCGGCCGACGAACTCCACCAGCGGCGGCGCACCGGGCTCCGGCCCGGTGTATGCCTCGGCGTCGCGTATCACAGCGGAAAAGTTCTTCGCGTCGTTCTTACCGTCGGCGTCGTCGCGCTTCGAGGGCATTACTTCCTCCTTGTTGCGACTGCAGGAATTCCTTTGGGAAGGAGCGCATTGTAGTCCCGCCCGCGACGGAGATAAGACGAGAACCACAGGGAAAAACTACTAGGGACGGAAGCACTAGACGGGTTCGAAGTTCCCATCGCGTGTCTGCTCACAACGGACTAGGCCGCCGGCCGCGGGCGCCTCGCGTAGTGTGTTCAGGTTATTGATTCGATCGCGTCAGTGCCGGTAAGGTCCCTCGTCATCCGGAGGAGGAGCGATCGATGATGGCGGTGTTTCGCTGGTGCGCTGCGACGGCGGTGGTCGCGGTGATCGCGCTGGGCGCTCCGAGGCACGCGTACGCCCAGGGTTGAGTGGCCGCGCGCATGGGCACGCCCGGGTTTGGCGTGCAGGGCACGGGGTATCCCGCGAAAGGTGAATGGGGCGTCACGCTCGCGTGGCGGTATCAGGAATCCGATCGCCACTACGTCGGCGACGAGTATCAGGAGATCCGCGACGAGCTCGGCAACCAGGTCATCAACCACGTCAATCTCGCCGACCTGACGATCCGGTATCAGGCCAGCCTGCGGACCGAGTTGAGCCTCGGCATGCCGTATTTCATGGCCACGCGCTCGCAGACGTTCCGCCAGCCGGCAACCGGCCAGCTCGAACGGTATCAGACCGCCGCGCGCGGGCTCGGCGACATCTTCTTCACCTCGCGCCGGTGGATGTTCGACCCCGACACGCATCCGGGGCGCAACCTGCAGCTCGGCGTCGGCGTGAAGATCCCGACCGGGCAGAACAACGCGACCGACACCTTCAAGGTCGTGTCGGGAAGCACCGTGACGAACCAGATCCGCACGGTCGATCAGTCGATTCAGCCGGGCGACGGTGGCTTCGGCATTCTCGTCGACTTCAGCGCGTTCTCCGCGGTGGCCAACGGGAAGCTGTCGCTGTACGCGGGCGGCGCGTACCTGTCGACGCCGGGCGAGAAGAGCAACGTGCAGACCTACCGCACCGCGCCGGGCGAGGAGGTGATGTCGATCGCCGACCAGTACCTCGCGCGCGGCGGCGTCGCGTTTCCGATTCCGAAAGCGGTGAACATGACGTTCAGCGCCGGTATTCGCGCCGAGGGGGTGCCGGTGCACGACATCATCGGCGGCGACACCGGGTTCCGGCGTCCGGGGATCGCGGTCTCGGTCGAACCGGCGGTCAACATGATCGTCAAGGGCAGGAACGCCGTGACACTGGCGGTGCCGGTGGCGCTCTACCGCAACCGGTTCGCGAGCGTGCCGGATCTCGCGCGAGGGGCGCACGGCGACGCGGCGTTTGCCAACTACTTGATCCTCGCGGGCTACTCGCGGCGGTTCTAGGAACCTCCTCGTGAACATCCGACGCGTTCGTGCATCGTTGGCCCTCGCGCTCGCGCTTGCCGCCGGCGCGTCGCCGCTCGCGGCCCCCGGCGCGATCTGGGTGCCGAAAGAGGAGCGCACGCCCGCGCCGAAGCTCACCTTCAGCGACATTCCCGGCTCGCGCCGCCAGTTCTCACAGCTCAAGGGCAAGGTGATCGTCGTCAATTTCTGGGCGACGTGGTGTCCGCCGTGCAAGGTGGAGATGCCCGAATTCGTCAAGGCCTACGCCGCCTACCGCGATCGCGGCGTCGAGTTCGTCGGCGCCGCGAGCGAACCGCGCTCGGCCAAGGCCAAGGTGCGCGAGTTCATGCAGACGATGGCGATCGCGTTCCCCGTGTGGCTCGAAGCCTCGGACGATCAGCTGCAAGCGCTCGGCGTCGGCCGGGCGCTTCCCGCGACGGTGATCATCGACGCCGAGGGGCGCGTCGCCGCGCGCATCGCCGGCGCGACCGACGCGGCGCAGCTTCATGAGCTCCTCGATCGCCTCCTCAGCGAACAGACGGCAGCGCCGCCGGCCGGCGGCCGCTGAGCCCAGCGCGCGCGTGCGCCGGTCGAGCGTCAGTCGGCGGTGCCCGTGACTCGCGAAGAGCAGGTCCTCGTGCTATAACCGCGGTTCGGCGGTCTCGCTTCTCCGGCGCGCGCCCGCTCGAGCGAGGTGCCACGCATGGGTGCAGCGCGGTGGATCGCCGTTACGCTCCTGTCCTCGGTGCTGGGGACGGCCGTCTGGGCTCGCGCGCAGTCGGCGGTCGACGGCTTCGATCCCGGCGCCAATTCCAACGTCAACGCCGTCGTCATTCAGCCCGACGGCAAGATCCTCATCGGCGGCGCGTTCGTCGCGGTGGGCAGCGGCGGCCCGGGCGCCGACTCCCGGCAGTTCATCGCCCGCATCAACGTCGACGGTTCGCTCGACACGTTCGATCCGCACGCCGACGGCGTCGTCGACAGCCTGGCGCTGCAGCCGGACGGCAAGATTCTCGTCGGCGGCAGTTTCTCGAACATCGCCGGCGCGCCGCGCAAGTACATCGCGCGGCTCAACCCGGACGGCTCGATCGACGCCGCGTTCAACCCCGGCGCTGACGGCTTCGTCGAGGCGATCGCCGTGCAGCCGGATGGCCGGATCGTCGCCGGCGGCCGATTCACCCATCTCGGCGGCGGCGCGACCGTGGCACGCGGCTACATCGCGCGGCTGAACGCCAACGGCAGCGTGGATCCGTCGTTCACGCCGAATGCCGACAACGTCGTCTTCGCGCTCGCGCTGCAAGCCGACGGAAAGATTCTCGCGGGCGGGCAATTCTCGATGCTCGGCGGCATGCCGCGTAACCGGATTGGACGGATCGACGGCGGCGGATCGCTCGACTCGGCGTTCGATCCCAGCGTCACCGGTTTCGCGGTGTACGCGATCGCGGTGCAGCCAGGCGGCAGGATTGTCGTCGGCGGCAATTTCAGCGAGATCAGCGGCGCGCCGCGGCGGCACCTGGCGCGAATCTGGCCCGACGGCGTGGCCGATCCGGCGTTCGACCCGGCGCCCGACTTCGAAGTGCGCCGCGTGGTGTTCGAGCCGTCGGGATCGATGCTGGTCGGCGGCGCCTTCCGGAACATCGGCGGCTCGCCCCGGCTCGCCGTCGCGCGCCTCGGCATCAATGGCGGTGCCCTCGATCTCGACTTCAATCCAGGGGCGAAGTACCTGGGCGCGCCCGACGCGGTGGTTTACGCCTTCGGTATCCAGAGCGACGGCAAGATTGTCGCCGGCGGGCGGTTCACGAACTTCGGCAGCAACGGTGTGACGCCGCGGTTCAACGTCGCACGCGTCTACGCCAACGGCGCGCTCGACAGCGATTTCGATCCCGCTCCCGATGCCGGCGTCATGGCCATCGCCGTGCAGCGCGACGGCAACGTCGTCGTCGGCGGCGCATTCACCGCGATTGGAGGAACGACCAACTCGCACATCGCACGCCTCAGGCCCGACGGCTCGGTCGAGTCGTCGCCGCCGTGGGTACTCGACGGCATTGTCAACGCGATTGCTCCGGTCGACGACTACATCGTCGTGGGCGGCGCGTTTCTGCACCCGTTCCCCTATCTCGTGCGGCTCTTCAACGGGTTGAACGACAGCTCGTTCAACCCCGGCCTGAACGACCAGGTGTTTGCGATTGCCGTGCAGGCGGACGGAAAGATCCTGATCGGCGGTGCGTTCACGCAGATCGGCGGCGTCGGACGCTCGCACATCGGCCGGTTGAACGCCGATGGTTCGCTCGACACGGCGTTCGATCCCGGCGCGAACGGCCGCGTCCTGAGCTTCGCCGTGCAACCGGACGGCGCGATCATCGTCGCCGGTGAATTCACCGCGATCGGCGGCGGCGGCTCCGGCGGCGAGCCGTACAACTACCTTGCGCGTCTGTTCCCGGGCGGCGCGGTCGATCATTCGTTCGACGGCGGCGCAAACGGGCCAGTCTACGCGACGGCGCTGCAGCCCGACGGCAGCGTCGTCGTCGGCGGCGCGTTCACCACGCTCGGCGGCGACGCCGGTCCGACACCCCGCAATGGCATCGGCCGCCTGACCTCCGAGGGGCTCGTCGATCCGTCGTTCGACGCAGGTGCCAACGCGCTCGTCGATGCCATTGCCCTTCAGACCGACGGCAGTGTCGTGATCGGCGGGGCGTTCACGACCATCGACCGCACCGGCGTGCGGCCGGTCGCGCGCCGCCGCCTCGCGCGGCTCACGGCCGATGGATCGCTCGATGGGACGTTCGACCCCGGCGCGAATGCGGTCGTGCGCGCCCTCGCCATCGAGACCGACGGGAAGGTCATCGCCGGCGGCGACTTCACGATGCTCGGCGGCGGCGGCACCGGCATAACGCCTCGCAATCGCCTTGGACGATTGACGAATACCGGTCCCGCGTCCCAGGAGCTGACCGTGTTCCCGAACGGGTTGATCACCTGGATCCGCAGCGGCACGGGTCCGGAGCTGTCGCAGGTGACCTTCCAGTCGTCGCTGAACGGATCGAGCTTTTCGCCGCTCGGCCAGGCCGAGCGCCTTCCCGACGGCTGGCAGTTCTCCGCGCCCGGCCTGGCCGGTGGCCGCGTGTTCGTCCGGGCCCTCGGACGCTTCTCGACCGGACAGTTCAACGGCGGCGGATCGTTGACCGCCTCGCTCCGGCACGCCAACGCACCGGCGCCCTTCATCGACGATCCGATCGTGGTCGGCGTGACGACGGTGAAGGCGGCGCACATCCTGGAGCTGCGCGCGCGCATCGATGCGCTGCGCGCCCGGTTCGGGCCCGGTCCGTGGACGTGGACGAGCGGGCCGGTCGCCCCCGGCGGCCGCGTGCTCGCCGCGCACGTGGCGGAACTGCGCACCGCGCTCTTCGGCGCCTTCGCCGCCGCGGGCCATCCCCAGCCGGTCTACTCGGACCCGATCATCACGCCGCAGTCGACCATCATCCGCGCGGTCCACCTGCAGGAGCTTCGCGCCGCGATTCTGCTGCTCGAAGCGAGCTGAGCCAAGTAGGGTATCCTTCCCGCCATGTTCATCCAGGGACGCGGCGCCGCCGAGCGCACCTTCGACGCCATCGTCGTCGGCTCGGGCATCAGCGGAGGCTGGGCGGCCAAGGAACTGACCGAGAAAGGGCTGCGCACGCTCGTGCTCGAGCGCGGACGCGACGTGAAGCATCCCGACTATCCGACGGCGATGATGGAGAGCTGGCAGTTCGCCGGCCGCACCCGTCTGTCGACGGCGGATCTCGCGAAACAGGAGAAGCAGGCCCGCACCGGCTACACGACGCATCCGGCGTCGGCGCACTGGTTCGTCGACGACGTCGAGAATCCGTACTCGGAGGTGCAGCGCTTCGACTGGATGCGCGGGTATCACGTCGGCGGCCGCTCGCTGCTCTGGGGCCGCCAGTCGTATCGCTGGAGCGACCTCGACTTCGAGGCCAACGCGCGCGACGGCCACGGCGTCGACTGGCCGATCCGCTACAAGGACATCGCCCCCTGGTACGATCACGCCGAACGCTTCGCCGGCATCAGCGGCAGCCGCGAGGGGCTGCCGCAGCTGCCCGACGGCCAGTTCCTGCCGGCGATGCAGATGAATTGCCTCGAGCGGCAGATCAAGGATCGCATCGCGAAGGCGTTCGGCGGCCGCGCGATGATCATGGGGCGCTGCGCCAACCTGACGCAGCCGCACAACGGCCGCGGCGGGTGCCAGTATCGCAATCGCTGCATTCGCGGCTGTCCGTTCGGCGCGTATTTCAGCAGCAACGCGGCGACGCTGCCGGCGGCGTATGCCACCGGCAAGTTGACGCTGCGTCCGTTCTCGATCGTCACCGGCCTCGTCTACGACCCGGATACGCGCAAGGCGACCGGGGTCCGCATCCTCGACGCGCAGACCAACCAGACGTCGGAATACTTCGCGCGCGTCATCTTCCTGTGCGCCTCGGCCATCGCCTCGACGTTCATCCTCCTCAACTCGAAGTCGGACCGGTTCCCCAACGGTCTCGGCAACGACAGCGGCGAGCTCGGCCACAACCTGATGGATCACCATTTTCAGGTCGGCGCGACGGCGGAGTCGGATGATTTCGGCGATCGCTTCTACAAGGGGCAGCGCCCCAACGGGATCTACATTCCGCGGTTCCGCAACCTCGACGCGAACACGGCACAGAAGGACTACGTCCGCGGCTTCGGCTATCAGGGCAGCGCGAGCCGCGACAACTGGGCCCGCGGGATCAAGGAACTGAGTGCGTTCGGCGCCGACCTCAAGGCGGATCTGATCGCGCCGGGGCCGTGGCGGTTCGGCATCGGCTCGTGGGGCGAATGTCTGCCGTACCACGAGAACCGCATGTATCTGAACGACGCGCTGCGCGACAAGTGGGGCTTGCCGACGGTCACCTTCGACTGCGGGTGGAAGACGAACGAGCTCAACATGCGCAAGGACATGAAGAACGCGGCCGCCGAGATGTGCGAGGCCGCGGGCCTCAAGAACGTCACGCCGTGGGACATCGGCAGCGCGCCGGGGCTGTGTATTCACGAGATGGGGACGGCGCGCATGGGGCGCGACCCGAAGACGTCCGTGCTCAACGAATGGAACCAGGTGCACGCGGCGCAGAACGTCTTCGTCACCGACGGCGCGTGCATGACGTCGGCGTCCTGCGTCAATCCGTCGCTGACCTACATGGCGCTGACCGCGCGCGCGTGCGACCACGCGGTGAGCGAGATCAACAAGCGGAACCTGTGAGCACGCTGCCAGTGATCATGACGCCCGTCAACTCCACAACTCCACAACTCCGCAACGCCCAATGAACGCCCAACTCCCGACGCCCGAAATTCCCAAGCGAAGAAGGCGACGCTTGGATTGTCCGCCTGGGAGTTCCGTCTTCTTGCTCAGGTGTTTTGGGTGTGGGGGTTGGGCGTTGTTTGGGAATTGCGGAGTCGAGGAGTTGCGGAATGACTGAACACACCGACAGCGAACCGGACGCGTCGAACCGTGAACGCATGAACCGCCGCGAAGCGATTCGGCGCGCGGCGCTGCTCGCCGGTGTCGCGCTCGCGCCGGCGTGGCTGGAGTTCGCCGCCCGCGCGCAGACGCCCGCCGCCCGCGCCTATCTCACGCCCGCGCAAGGCGCCGTCCTCAGCGCCGCCGCCGAGCGCATCCTGCCGCGCACCGAGACGCCGGGGGCGATCGACGCCGGCGTACCGGCGTTCATCGATCGCTTCTATGGGGAGTTCATGAGCCAGAGCGATCGCCAGCTGCTGACCGCCGCGCTCGACGAGATCGAAAAAGCCGCCGGCACGGCGCACGGCGCCTCGTTCGCCTCGCTCACGCCGGCGCAGCAGGACGGCGTCCTGCGGAGCATCGCCGCGGCGCAGCAGGGAAACGATCCGAGCTCGTTCGCGCTGCTGCGATCCGTCACCGTGCTCGGCTACTTCACGTCGGAGCCGGTCGGCAAGAACGTGCTCCACTACGATCCGGTGCCAGGCGGCTACGACGGATGCGTCCCGATCGATCAGCTGGGCCGCCGCAATTGGACCACCTGATCAACAGGAGGACTCCCCGACAGCCTTACTCGCGAGCGCTTGAGACTTCCCGCGAATTCACGGGGAATCGCGTCGATTGAGCGGACCTGAACGTCTCTGTAGAAGACCGTGTTGACACCCAGCCTCGTCCTCGCGCTGACCCTCGCCGGCCAGGTTCGGCCGGCATGGTCGGCGTCCACCACCCAGCATTTCGAGATTCACTACCTGCCAGGCGTGGCAGGCGAACTGGATCGCGTCGGTCGAGTCGCCGAGCAGGCCTACCGGGACGTCAGCGACCGGTTGCAGTTCGTGCTGCCGACCCGCGTTCCCCTCGTCCTGTTCGCCTCCTCCGACCGGCTGAGCCGCGATCAGATCGTCGAATACGCGGCGAGCGATGCGGTCGCGCCGCAGCGGCCGCACCGAAGCCGGATCGTGCTTCCGCTCTCCGATCCCGATGCTCCGTTCGAGGCGCGGTTGACCCACGAGCTGGCCCATCTCCTGTTCAGTGAGATCATCCTGCCGGGGCGCGGCGGAGACGGCGGCCTGCCGCGGTGGGTGCACGAAGGCATTGCGCTCTACATGGTCGGTGCCTGGCCCGACGGCCAGCAGCAGTTGCTGCGCGCCGCCGCCGCCGCCG
>JADMIO010690501.1_pt1 | contig 14601 bp, 12 predicted proteins | sample 8958161 | NCBI WGS metagenome assembly JADMIO01 (sample SAMN16585339, study PRJNA669376) | soil metagenome | isolation source: Crop rotation soil | place: USA: Cullars Rotation, Alabama | collected 2011 | reverse complement strand
GGATCGCGCACCAACGCATCCGGCCGTGTCGTCTCAATCGCCCGACACCCCGCCACCAAAAGCGCGGTATCACTCACATGCGTGATCGCCGCCGAATCATTCGACATAAAATCGATTCTGAATCACCGACTCACCCTCGGCAATTCCCATCCGAATCACTCCGCCGTCAACGTCGAAGGCCCCAACGGCGCTCCCAAAATATTTCCCAGCGCCCGCGCAAACATCCGCGACTCCTGCTCCTGCGTTCCACTCACATCCAAAGCAATCTCCTTCCAATAAACCCAATCCGGCAATGGCCCATCATTCGTGAACGTCCCATCCCCCACGAACCAAAACAACCCAACCTCTTCACCCCACTTCAACTTTAACCCAACCACAAACCGATCCACCGGATCACGCGCCCACAACGTCGTGGACCACGACCACTCCTCATATCCGTAACCAATCGCCGCGACCTCATCGAACAAAATGACCCGCGACCGCCGCCGAAACCACCAACTCCGATCCTCGATCGTCACCGTCCTCTCCACCCGATCCACCCGCACCCTTCGAAACCGTGACAACAACATCAACAACTGCCCCACCCGCGAAGTCGTCGCCGTAATTCCATTCGCATCCCCAACAATCCGCGGGGTTATACTGAATAAAGCGCTCGGCATCTTCGCAACGATCCTTTACGCCCATTTTCAACGAGGCCATTACAATCACTGCGTACGATTGGAATCTTGCTGCCCTTTAGCGCTTGCCTCTTTGGGGATACCCACGCGAGTAATATCCGAATTGTCTTAAAAAACCGCGCGACTGCTTTCGTCTGGGGGGGCGCAACAACATTCTATGTGTACGGAATAACACATTACGACCTCGAACGAATCTGCTTTAATTCTCGGCTGTTTCAAGCCTCTGGAATCGCCTACCGTTACCGGGTGACAGCTTGCTATGTCAGCTTTCGGATTGCCTCCAAACAACAATTTGATCGTCTTGTGCGCGTCGTATCCGAACTTCGTCGCGACAAGGAATCTGGTCATTTTAGGACCAACGATCTGTGGCGAGAGTATTTTTCGGATGAGGAGGTCAAATCATTTTGGACGCCATCGGATGAAGAGCGCGCTGACTGGCAACGACGCTGGCTAGCTACCCCTGTTCCGGCCCGGTTCAGCGACCCATCGCTCGAAACGCCTTGGGATTTCGGCTCTATGCTGGAAGCGATTCGTGAGGGCGAATATTCATTGCTCGGAGTCCGCTCCGACGACATGACCGTTGGTTTTCTTGAGTTCAACCCAGATTCGTATCCGTTTGGAGGCACCGGGAGTCTTCGAGCACTTGTCCTCGCGTTTGGCCACCAACTCATCGGCTACGATGATGGAACAGGCTTTACCAAAACAACCAAAGCCTGAACCTATTCATTTTCGTCTCTTGATAGGAATGTAAATTCGTAGCCCTTCTTTGTCCCAGTGCACCTCACCGCTTTCGGATTTGTCGCCAGAACTTTTTCCAGACGGGCCAGCGGTAGATCGCCATTACTATCGCTCCTCATCCTCCGTCCCAAATCTCCTGCAAATACTTTGCGGTACGCTCTTTTCCAAACCTGTTGATGTTCCTCTGGATCTCCTTCTCGGATGGGCTCCAATTCGCTTGCAAAACTTCCGCCGAGGTGTCACTCCAGTTGCGATCGGTGACTTGGATGAGGCTCAAAGAAAAAAAAGGGCTGCCAAAATACCGAGACGGGTCGCGTGAGGGGTTGGCAGAAACGACGGCAAACGGACAGCCCTAATTGTCGTGACCGAAAAAGCGAATTGCGGCAAACGCATGTTTTTGCTACGTTGCGGTGTAATGAATTCGGCCAACCGATTTAGCAGCGAATATTTTTGGGGCTATTTTAGCCCTGCTTCCCTGCGCGTCGGGTTGGTCTGTTGAAGAAAATTTAACCCGCGCCGCAGGTGAATCGCCTGCGGCTTTTTTATTTTAGCCAATGGCGGTGGATCGCTCGGCCCAAAAACTATGATCATTGTTCTCAAACCGAAAACGTCAAAAAAAGACGAAGCCGTTGTGCTCAAGGAAATCCGCAAGCTGGGTTATCGCCCGCACGTCATGCGCGGAGTCGAGCGGACGGTGATTGGCGCCATTGGGGACGAACGCACGCATGGCACGCTCGAGACGCTCGTCACTTTTCCGCAGGTGGAAAAAGTGATGCCGGTGCAGAAGCGTTATAAGCTGGTCAGCCGCGAAGCGCACAAGGGCAATTCGACCATTCGATTGGGCAACGGCGTCGTCATCGGCGGGAAAAAGGTTCAAGTGATGGCCGGGCCTTGTTCGGTTGAAAGCGAAAAGCAATTGCTGTCCACCGCGGAAGCCGTGAAGGCGGCAGGCGCGACTGTTTTGCGCGGCGGAGCTTTCAAGCCGCGCACTTCGCCGTACGAATTCCAGGGCCTGGGCGAGAAAGGCCTGAAGCTTCTCGCCAAAGCCCGGCGGCAAACCGGTCTGGCCATCATCACGGAGCTTCTTTCTGAAGATCACGCGGAAATGGTCGCGGAATACGCTGACATCCTGCAAATCGGCACGCGCAACGCGCAAAATTTTCAATTGCTGATCGCCGCCGCAAAAACCGGACGCCCAGTCCTTCTCAAGCGCGGCCTTTCCATGAAAATCGAGGAATGGCTGCTGGCCGGGGAATACATCCTCGCCAACGAAAATCCAAATCTCCTTTTCTGCGAACGCGGCATCCGCACGTTCGAAACTTATACGCGCAACACGCTGGATCTTTCGACGATTCCCATCATTAAAAAAGAATCGCATTGCCCGATCGTGATTGATCCCAGCCAGGGGGCGGGCCGCAGCGATTTGATTGTGTCGATGTGCAAAGGCTCCATCGCCATGGGCGCCGACGCGCTGCTGATTGAAGTTCATCCAAATCCCGCCGAAGCCTGGTCCGACGGCCAGCAACAAGTCACGCTGGAAGGTTTTGCGCAATTGATGCAGGAACTCAAGCCGTTCCTGGTCGCCGCCGGTCGCGAATAGATTTGGTACACGGCGCAAGGAAGTTAAACCGAGCTCATCGATCAAGCTGTCAAAATAATTGTTAAGCCTGAAAGTCGATCGTGCTCATGGAGGGATATCGAAAACTGAATACGGTATTCCCGCGCTCGTGTGTCAAAGCGAAATCGCCTTTGTTGATCAAATCCATGCCGATCAACATGTCTGTCTTGCCCATGGTCGCTTTGGTGACGGTTACATTTGGAAATCCAACGCCGTTCGGCAGAAAAATATTTACCAGGTAGACTTCGCACCGGACGATTCCGCCAGCGGTCATTGCTTCAGTCAGGCCGATCGGCTGCAATCGACACTGATCGACAACGCGTTGAGATATCACCGATCCTGTCGCGCCGGTATCCCAAATCGCATTGAATGTTACGAAGGGCGGTGTTGGGCGCGTCGGCAATGCAGGATTAAACGCCTTTGAAATTCGAGCCTCCGTAACGATCGCGCGGAGCAAGCCGTTTGCGCGGAGTGTAAAAGCATGAAACTCCGGCATGCGCGTTTGCCGATCAATGCGTCACGCCTACGCGCGAGTGAAAGGTTTGGGTGTAGGCTTCGACGCCCGGCTCGCATTTTTGAACGAGAAACGTCCCCAGTTGGTGAGTTTTAGAGGTCTCGTGAACCGCTTCGGGCACACTTTCATAGGAACCAAGCACCGTGTGGCCTTTGATGACGATTACTCTTCCACCATACCTGTCCACCAGTTCGCCCTGGTGTTTGAGAAAATATTCGAATTCAGATTCGAGTCGCATATTTGGCTCGCGACCGACACTGTATTCCAGCGGCCTCCGCATTCAAGAAAGTTGTTTACGGACGCTCGGCTTCATTCGCGTTTTTCTTATTTAAAACGCGGTGAAGAATTTGCAGCAGTTGCTCGGTCGTAAACGGTTTGGCCAAGAATCTTACTGGCGCATCCGGTTTATCTTCGAGGGTTTGGCTGTATTCGATGCGGCCACTAATCGCTAACATCGGAATCGTCGGACAAATGGTTCGCAGCGCGCGCATTGCTGCGGGTCCGTCCATCACAGGCATCGCCATGTCCAAAACTACGAGCGCCACTTCATCTTTATGTTGCGCGAGGGCCGCAACCGCTTCAGCGCCGTCCGTGGCTGCGAGGACGCGATAGTTATGATTCTCCAGCGTCACTTTGATGATTTCACGAATGGCCAATTCATCATCGGCCACTAAAATTAATTCGCCGTTGCCTTCGGGCAAATCAGAGGCATCGGTCTTTTCATCTTCCAGCGCGTCGTCCGGGGCGGCGGGATAATGCACTTTGAACGAAGTGCCCTTGTTCACTTCGCTGTAGACATTAATGAACCCGCCGTGACTGCGCACGATTCCCAGCGCGGTCGAAAGCCCGAGTCCGGTGCCTTTGCCAACCGGCTTCGTCGTAAAAAACGGCTCGAAAATCCGGCTGATCAGCGCAGGCGGAATTCCTGTGCCCGTGTCGCTCACGGTCAGCACTACATAACGCCCGGGCTGCGCATCTGGCTGCATGCGGCAATAGCTTTCATCGATCACGGCATTTTCCGCGTGCACTTTAATTTTTCCGCCGTGCGGCAAAGCGTCGCGCGCGTTCACGAGCAAGTTCATCAACACCTGGTGCACCTGCGTCGATTCGCCATGCACGAGCCACATATCTTTCGGAATGTCCGATTGAAGGATGATACTCGGCGGGAAAGTCTCGCGCGCGATCTTGACCACTTCATTGATCGGATGCCTAATCTGGAACAACGATCGCTCGCCCTCCGCCCCGCGCGCAAACGACAATACCTGCTGCACAATGTTGGCGCCGCGTTGCGCGCTCGATTCCAGCGTATCCAACAATCGCCGCGAACCCGTGTCCGGCAAATCCTCCCGCAACACCCGCACCGACATCAAAATCGGTGTCAGCACATTATTCAAATCATGCGCAATCCCGCCCGCCAACGTGCCGATGCTCTCCATCCGTTGCGCACGCAACACATGCGCCTCGAGTTTCTTTTTCTCCGTGATGTCCGTGTTAATGATCAGCATCGAACGCGGATTCCCATCGCGATCCGGCACCAAGGTCCAGCGGGACTCGACAAAAATCTCCGTGCCATCCTTTTTCATCTGCGTGAGCTCGCCCTTCCAACGTCCATCGCGCAATGTCCGCGAGCGCGCATTAAACGCCGGCGCATTCTCCTTCGAATAGAGCGCCGACTCATGCAAATGGTTCACCGTCTCGTCCGCGCGCCATCCATACAACCGTTCCGCGCCCAAATTCCAAAAAGTAATCTGCCCCTCGAGATTCAACGTCATGATGGCGTCGGTCGCCTTATCCAACAGCGCTGCCTGCTCAAAAATACGTTCCTCGGCGCGCTTGCGTTCGGTGATGTCGCGCGAATTAATCACAATCCCCGCGATGCTCCGATCGCGCAAAAGATTCTTCCCGATGCTCTCCAAATATTTCCACGACCCATCGCGATGCCGAAAACGATACTCGATCGGCGCCTGGAAATTCTGATGCATCAAATCGCCGCTGAACACCGCCAGCACGCGCTGCACATCATTCGGATGAATTAGATCGAACGCGTTTTTGTCCAGCAACTCCTCGACGCGATAACCGAGCGCTTTTTCAATCGACGGACTCTGGAACAGAATTTTTCCCTTTGGATTTAAAATCGTGATGATGTCCGAACTGTTTTCGATCAGCGTCCGGAAATAATCCTCGCTCCGCCGCAACGCCAGCTCCGCCGATTCGCGGTCCACCTCGGCCTTGCGCTTCGCAATTGCTCCCAATAGCGCCGACGGCAGCCGCTTTAAACTCTCCTTCAGAATGTAATCGTCCGCCCCCTTCTTGATGCACCGAACCGCCACCTCCTCCGATTGCGAACCCGTCACCAGCACAAAAGGAATGTGCAATTTTCGCGCGCGCAGAATTTCCAGAGCCTCCAGCGCGTTGAATTGCGGCAGCGAGAAATCCGACAAAATCACGTCTGGCTTCTCGGCCTCCAACGCGCGCACGAACTCCACTTCCGACTCAACGCAACGCGCGTCGAAATTTAATTTCGCCTTGCGAAGCTCGTACTGGATCAGCTCGGCGTCAGCCGGCACGTCCTCAAGTATCAGGACATTCAGGTAATTTGACCTTTTTTCCCGCACGCCCTGTAACCTCGTTTACTTTGTCGCCTCCGCAAATATTTCGGGGTAGAGGCGCCGCACGCAATCGGGACAGAAACTGTGGGTGAAACTCGCGTCCGAACGTTGCTGGATGTAAACCTCCATCGGGTTCCATTCCCCGCGATCGTCACGAATCTTTTTGCACGAAGAACAAATTGGCAGCAGTCCCGACAATTGCTTCGCGTGCGAAAGCGCCCCGCGCAATTCCGCGATCAACGTCTCCTTCTCCTGCTGCGCGGCATGGCGTTGCGAAATATCCTCCACGCTCCCCTCATAAAACAACGTTCCCGAAATCCCATCTCGCAATGCCCGCGCGCTAATCTCCACCCACATCAACGAACCATCGCGCCGATGAATCTGCGTCTCATGCCCGACTACTGTCCCATGGCGTTCGATATTGTTACGCCACGTTTCGTGCTCTTCCGCGGTCATGAAAAATTCCAATGCATGACTTCCGGAAGCCTCGGCCGGGTGATCAAACCCCAACATCGCCGCGAGCGCGCCGTTCACCTGCAAAATCGTTCCATCCGGCCGCATATGAAACAGCCCGATCGGCATTGTCTCGAACAACCGCGCGAAATTGGCCTCCGCCTCCGCTTTCTGCATCCGCATCTTGGATTGCCGCAACGCATTCATCGCCGCCGCCGGCAACCGCGCGAAATGTCGTGGCGACTTGATCACATAGTCATCCAGCCCCGCCTTCATTGCCTCGACCGCGATCTCTTCGCTCCCCGTCCCCGTGAACATCACCACTGGCACATTCGGCCAAAGCCGCTTCACCTCGCGCAACACCCGCAACCCATCACTCCAGCGCAACTGATAATCCGTAATCACCAAATCAAACCCGCCATCCGTCAAAGTGCGATCCAACATCCCCTGATGCGTGATCTCCGTCGCTTTCAACCCGGGAATTTCCTTCTCCAAAGCCCGCAACGCCAAAAGCCTGTCATCTGGATTATCATCGATCAGTAACACTCGCAGGCTATGGTTCATACATATGGAAGATTCCAGTCTTCCGGTTCCTAACATCGATCATCCGGGATAAACGCAAAATCGGGTCAGGTAAGTTTCATAAACTCATGGAAAACCGTAGGTTTTTGGAACTTGTCCCATTGCTGTCCCTTTTCGGAACGTACGGGCCGCTACTGAGAAAACGCACGAGTAGAGCAGAACGCGCGGAGCGTACTCTATAGCAGGTGAAGTAAATCAAATCCTTGACAATACAAACGTGTCGTTGGGAATCATTGGGAAATGGCCCTCCTCGACCCACGCTTTTACGAAGAATGGCGCGAGCGCGCCCACGCGCGATCCGGTTTGCGAGAGGCGCGGGGTGACAGTCCGCCGGAGCGGCTTCTGCAGCAGATTTGGTTTCATCAACGCGTTCGGCGCGACGATTTGCGAACGATCGATGACCGGCGCGTGCGAGTGATCCATCCCGGATTTTGGAATAAGGAGGCTGGACCCGATTTTCGAAACGCCATTATTCAATTCGACAACGAGCCGGCAAAAACAGGGGACATCGAAATCGATCTGCAAGTCAGCGGTTGGCGCGGCCACGGGCACGCGATGAATCCAAACTACAAAAACATTATTCTCCACATTGTGTGGGAAACAACCGCCAACGCCGCGTTCGATCATCCGCGCCTGGCGTTGAAAAACTATCTCGATGCGCCGTTGCCGGAACTCGAGAAATGGCTTGTTTGCGAACCTGTGCCCATTCCCGGCGCCCTGAAAGGAAAATGTGGCGGGCCGTTGCAAAGTTTGCCTGAGCCGATCGCCGCAGAGTTGCTTGATCAGGCTGCGATTGTTCGGTTTCGTCGCAAGGCCGCGCAAATTGAAGCGCGCGCGCGACAACGCGGCTGGGACCAGGCGTTGTGGGAAGAATTGCTCGGCGCGCTTGGTTACAAACACAACACGTGGCCTATGCGCCGTGTCGCCGAACTAGCGCCTCTTGAGACTTTAGCCATAATTTTGCCGTTTCGGAAGAGATATGCATTAGGGACTCGAGGAAGACATATGGATAAAAATGATGGTAACATATGTTCACCATTAAGCCTCTAGACTTACCGACATTTCGGAGTCGAACTCCAAACATGTCGTTTTTGGAGCGGATTTGGCTCGAGGACCAATGGAACAGATATGGCTTAACAATCAGCGGTGCAGACCCGAAGATCGTGGAGATTTATTTACGCAGTCGACAAGACCACCGGCAATTCGCGGCGCCCAATGCAGATCAGTTATGCGGTCTCACACGCTGTAGAAATTCCGTTGCGGCGTTGATAAGTCGTGCAATGTGACAAAGAGTGTCACGATAGAGTGAAACGTGGGTGTATTCGGAGAATATTGTAGTCGGAGAATAAAGTCCTGAACTGAGTAATAAAGTCCTGAACTCGGGAATAAAGTTCTGGACTGGCTCGAAGGCTCAAAAAGGGTGCGCATTTGTAGAAAAAAACAAAGCTTGCTACTCCACAAAAAACTTTGGTACCGGAGAATTGTAGTCGCTGTAGTCACACAATACCGTGAACGTCACAACGAACCAATTGTAGTCAACCGCCTGCCTTGCGCGAACATGTCGCGTCACTGCTGGACTGTGATGGGGAAATTTCGGTTTACTTCCAGTGTGTATTCTCCTGCACCGGCGACCATATCGTCCCAGGCGAGTTCGATCCATTCGTCGACGGCTTTCTTCAAGGATTTCCGCTTTATCAGCCGAGCTCCAAATTGAAAGTCGTCCGTAATTTTGACGACTGCCACCATGCTGAAGTTTCTCGTAGACCTTAACCTAACGACATCCCGAGTCTTGCCAGGAGTGATGGTTTTCACCTCAACCAATTCGTTGCCGATTTTTCCATCCGAGCCTTGGGCCTTCGGATCGTCATGCAACCTAATGCCGAACATAATCGCCGCGAAATACTCGCCCAGGTCGCCCAGCACTTTATCACGCGGGCGTCCGGAGAGTTTCTTTCCTTTCGCCTCTTCCACGAGATCATTAAAAGTTTGCAGCATCTTCGGAGTGGTTTTGTGTCGACCTTTGCGAGGCCTCGGGACAATGGGGCCAGCGTCGACCTTGTAAAGGTAGGCGTAATCAAATAGGACGCCGGGGTTCCACAGTCGAGCTTCTTTGTCAGCGATCGACTCGGGTTTTGTGTCATTCATAAAGTTTACCGTCGGATTTGGCAGATCACTTCTGGTTGGCGGCGGCTGGAACAGCGACCACGCGAAAGCCGATGTGGTCATAGCGACGCTCGGGTTCGAAACGCAACCGAAAGGCGGAGCGACATGGCCAGCCCCCGTCCGCGCAGAATCCGCCTCGACGGACCCGTGACGAAGCCTTGGATATAAATTCGGCTTAATACCGCCAGACAATTTTGGATAATACCAATCCCGTCACCATTCAAAGGTGTTGCAATGCATATCATGCAGGCAGGCGCCACGTGTTGGCGGGGGTAACTTCCGACTTTCGCCGCTCGTCCCAGTGACGGCCCCACCTCGGCGCCGTTGCATGGCGCGCCTTTGAAGTTGGCCAACGAATTTGCATCAACACTCGGCATGAGTTTCTAGTTAACTGGACGCATCGTTTCTGGAGGCATTTGAAGGTACGTATGTTTCCGAAAGGAGCGCGAGTTTTTCTTCTATCCGTTTCAACCTTGCAGCTGATTCACCATCACCATTTTCTTCTGAGCGTGAGCCAACAAAGATGGAAGCGATGATGCCGCTTAGGGTTCCAAAAAGGCCCACCCCAGCCAGCATTAGGACCGCTGCGATGATCCGGCCTTCTGTTGTGGTTGGAAATCGATCCCCGTAGCCGACCGTCGTCATAGTCGTGACACTCCACCAGACGGCATCCTCTGCGCCCTTGATATTTGATTCTGGCGAGGTTTCCGCGATGAGGATTGCTATCGATGAAAACGTGATCAAAAGGATTGTTGTGGTTAGAACCGATGCCAGCACGTTTCTTGGCCGATGTTGCAAAAAAAGTTCAACTGCTCGGTGGCCGGCTCGGAGTCCTCGGATTAGGCGAATGATTCTGAGGATTCTCACCAAACGTCCCATTCGAAGCAGATCGACATTGGGAATGCTCGCGATAAGATCAATCCATCCGAGTCGCATAAATTCCTTTTTGTTTTCGGCCTTTTTGAGGCGAACAACGAAGTCGATCAAAAGAAGCACGCACACGATGAAATCTGCTCCTTGGAGAACTTTGGAGATGTCTGGGGGAACAGGAGCAACGGTGTCAATCAACAGGGCCACGACCATCGTCAACGACAGCACGAGCAAGCAGATTTGGAATACTGTGACATTCTCGACTTTCTCAGACGTTTGTTGAGTCGCTTTTTGCATGGGTTTACACTTTCGTTTTGTCTGGCGGTGATGCGCGCAGCTTGTGTTGGTTCACGTAAAGCGTCGAGAATTTAGATGCGCTCTAGTCTTTCCTTGTGAACTTGAACGGCTCTTTTTACCTTGAAACGATCCCATGGGTTGGCGAGGCACATTACGAGCGATTCAAGCGGCTGAACGCCGTGCGGAACGCGAGGCGCAGAGACGTCATCGCGAGCTGCAACGGCATGCAAAGGAGCAAGCCAAGTTGTCCGTGCTCGAGCAAGCTCGGCTCGAAGTTGAGACCTATGAAAATCAGCTTGAGGTCTTGCTGTCGATCCACAAGGAACAGGGCGAGCCTTGGGATTGGCGATCAATCTTGAACCAAGACCCACCGGCAGAGCCGGCTCGAACGGATCATCACACGAGCCAGGCACGGGCAAAGATGGCGGCCTACAAGCCAGGATTTTTCGAAAAGCTTTTTGGCGGTGCTCGAAAAAAGGAGGAAGCGTTGGAAGTCCACCTCGCGACAGGACGAGACGAGCAAGATTTTCAAAACGAGTGGAGTCAATACCAGAAAGATCTAGTTCAATGCGATGACGAACGTCGTTTGGCAGCGGCAGTTTTGGAGGGCAATCGTGACGCTTACGTCCGGGTCCTCAAGGAGATGTCACCTTTTGGAGAACTTTCCGACCTTGGCTCGTCGGTGAGCTTTCGTGTGCATACGCCGAAGTTGATTGAGGCGTCCGTCACGGTGAAGGGCGAGCAGGCGATTCCAAGCGAAATTAAAACGCTCACAGCCTCCGGAAAAGTTTCAAAGAAAGGGATGCCGAAGGGGCGTTTTCATGAGATTTATCAAGATTACGTTGCCGGCTGCGTCCTTCGGGTCGCCCGCGAGTTATTTGCGTTGGTGCCGATCGACTCAGCCATTGTAACCGCTTCTGCCGACTTGTTCGACACAGCCACAGGCCGAACCACCGAACAATCGATTATTTCGGTTGCCATTGACCGCTCGGTCGTAAATCTCCTGAATTTTGCTCGCTTGGACCCTTCGGATGCAATCGAGGAGCTTGTCCATAGAGGTGACTTTAAAGGATCGCGACGAACAGGAGCATTTGTCCCAATTGAACCGTTAACGCCAAATGATCTCGCACCGCAGCCATTTCTCGTTCGTGTTCCTGAAGTTGTGCCGGCACAAAAGCCAGCAGTGGTAAATCCGCTCGCGGTGAAATGGTCAGAAGCAATTCGTCGAAATGAGATCTCATTTGGTTTTCTCGCGTTGGCAGCGAATGACCTTGCTTCGCTTCTCGGATATGTCCCGCAGGAAACCTTCAACCTCGCCGAAAGCAAAGGATTGGCCCGAGCCGCTGAACAATGGGGCTATTGCGTAGAACCCGACCCTCGCTATGGCGGCGGCAACTTTTGGGGAACACGGGAATTGGGTTTGTTTCGGCCCCCAAGCGGAATGATGGCCCCGCCATCGGAAACGTTCCTTGGAGCCTCAGCTTTGCTTCAACTGTGCCTGTTGGTTGCTGCCGCTGATGGAACGGTTGACCGGGGGGAACTTGATCAATTTCGAAAATTTATTGAAGGACACTTTCACTTTAATCCGGACGAGAACCAGAGGCTAACGGTCTTGGAAACACTCCTTGCCCGAAACGCGGCGGCCGCAAAAGTGACTCTCGGTAGGACCGCAAAACGAATTCCTCCAGACAAGCATATTTCTGTTGGTCAGTTTCTGGTTGATGTTGCGGCCGCAGATGGAGTGATTTCTCCCAAAGAGCACAAAGCTCTGGTCCGAATTTTCGAAGCGATTGGGCTCCGTGTCGAAAATCTGGAATCGTTGATTAAACTGTCGGTCGCTCAAGACGAAACCGTTATTCAGGCCGGTGCGGCTCCAGCGGTTTCAATGCCAGTTCCTCAAAAACCCGTGTTCCAATTGGACATGACGCGGGTTGCGACGATCTCGCAGGAAACGAGCGAGGTGATAGGAATTTTGGCCAAAGCAATGGTTGAAGAAGATGAGGAGATTTCGGCAACTGAGCTGGTCGCCGCAGTTCGTCCGGCTCCGGCCACTGCTGCTGTCCCTTCGACGGTTGAGGCATCTAGGTTTGCCGGACTTGATTCCAAATACCACGCGGTAGCAGAACGCGTGTTCACCAAAGATCAATGGACCCGCGAGGAATTTTCTGCGGTCGCACGAGAACATCAGTTGATGTTGTTGAGCGTGTTCGATGCTCTCAATGAATGGGCCGACGAACAATTGGGTGATTTTGTGCTTGAGGGCGATGATCCCATTATCGTTCAACGTTCGCTGCTGATTTCCAAAATAACCTTATGAGCGACACAATCAAAAAAAGGGAGCGGGATGCCGTTTTGCAATCTCTGCAAGCTGGCCTCGTTCCAAAACTTGGCCTGCATTTGATCCAAGTCGGTCGTAAGCAAGAGGTCGCCGCCATTCTTTCCGACCTTGAGCGCGTCGAAAATGGAGGTTCAGCGTTTCGAATTGTCGTTGGCCGGTTTGGATCGGGCAAAAGCTTCTTCTTGAACCTAGTTCGTACGCTGGCGCTTCAGAAGCGGCTCGTCGTCGCACAGGCTGATTTCACGATGGAAAGAAGAATTCAGGCCACTGGCGGACAAGCCCGCGCACTATGGTCTGAACTCATGAGGAACTTGGCAACCAAGGGCAAGCCAGACGGAGGCGCCTTGCGCAATCTTTGCGAAGGATGGATTTCCAAGATTCACCATAATGTGACGACTGCCGGCGGTTCACCAGACGACGTTAAAAAGCGAATCATCTCGGACCTCCGGACCTTGCAGGATTTTGTTGGTGGGTTCGAATTCGCGGAAGTCTTAGGCAAGTATTACGACGGTCACTTGGCTGGGAATGAAGACCTTCAAGCCTCCGCTCTTCGTTGGCTTCGAGGTGAGTTTACAACGAAAACCGAAGCTCGCGAAGCATTGGGGGTCCGCAGAATCATCGACGACGAAAACCTCTACGACAGCATCAAGTTACTGGCGGGCTTTTGTCGAATCGCTGGACATACCGGGTTCCTGGTCTGCCTGGATGAGATGGTTGTCCTATCCCATCGATTGCCCAGCGCACGGGCGAGACAATCCAATTACGAAACGATTCTCACGATCTTAAATGATTGTTTGCAGGGGAATGTGAGCGGACTTGGTCTCTTGCTGGCAGGAACGGATGAATGTGTTGAAGATAAACGGCGTGGACTGTTCAGCTATGAAGCTCTCAAAACGCGCCTCTCGCAAAATCAATTTGCCACGGAAGGTTTAGTCGACTTCTCCGGCCCGGTCATTCGTCTCGCAAATCTCACAGCCGAGGATTTGTTCGTGTTGCTTCGAAACATTCGCCACGTTCAGGCAAGCGGTAATGCAAGTAAGTATTTGGTCCCAGACGAGGCCCTGGTAGCCGTGTTGCACAAGGCGAGTGAAACTCTCGGAGCAGAGTTCTTCAAAACTCCACGCGATGTCGTTCGGTCATTCGTCGGTTTATTGAATGTCCTAGAGCAGAATCCCGGCAAGCAATGGCAGGATTTTCTGAACGATAAGCTAATTCAGAAACCGGTCGGGCCAGAATCAGTTGAAGAACAGGTCGCTCGCGGGGAAGTGGTTGAAGACACCCGCGACGAAGACCTAACTGCCTTCAAATTATGATGAGCAAGGCTGCGTTCAGCCTACTGTCCCCTCCGGTACAGCGCTCCATTTTTGAGATGGGCTGGAAACAGCTTCGCCCCATTCAAAGCGAAGCAATAAAATCGATTCTACAAGAAAATGGGAATCTTCTAATCTGCGCAGCAACTGCTAGCGGAAAAACGGAAGCGGCGTTTTTGCCCGTCATATCAAAGCTCACTGAAGGAAAACAGGAGTCGATACGAGCCATATACGTGGGTCCCTTAAAGGCTTTGATTAACGATCAGTTTAATCGCCTTGATCGTCTCTGTGAGAAGCTGGAACTTCCGGTTCACCGATGGCATGGCGATGTAACGGCATCGCATAAAAAGGAGGTTCGTCAAAACCCAGGCGGCATACTTCCTTTCCAGCACATTGGGATCCTAAGCTTAGAATTCCACGTGGACAAGTTGT
>JADMIO011121739.1_pt1 | contig 14603 bp, 10 predicted proteins | sample 8958161 | NCBI WGS metagenome assembly JADMIO01 (sample SAMN16585339, study PRJNA669376) | soil metagenome | isolation source: Crop rotation soil | place: USA: Cullars Rotation, Alabama | collected 2011 | reverse complement strand
CCGCCACGTTCGTGAGCGTCGCCCGGACGATCGACCTCGCGACGCGCACGCTCGCTGCGTTCTTCGAGGCGAAGGATCCGTCCGGTCGCCTCGTCGAGGGTCGGCTCGTCGACGTGCTCGTGGAAACAGGCGGCACGGCGCCGGGCTTCATGATCCCCGCCTCCGCCGTGGTGAACGTCTCGGGCAAGACCGTCGTGTTCGTCCACGTGCACGCGGAGGAGTTCGCGCCGCGAGACGTGGTGCTCGGCCTCACCAGCGGCAGCGACATCGAGATCATCTCGGGCCTGCACGCCTCCGATCGGGTCGTCGTCAGCGGCGCGTTCCAGGTGCGGGCGGCGCTCCTGTCGGGCACGTGAGGGCGCGGTGCTGAGCCGCCTGATCGCGCTCGCGTTGCGCAACCGCCTGTTCGTCCTTGCAGCAGCGGCCCTGCTAGTCATCGAAGGGACGCTGACGATCCTTCGCATGCCGGTCGATGTCTTCCCCGATCTGAACAAGCCGACGGTCACGCTCATGACCGAGGCCCCCGGCATGGCGCCGGAAGAGGTCGAGACGCTGGTCACGCTTCCCCTCGAGACGGCGCTCAACGGAGCGCCAGGCGTCACGCGCATCCGCAGCGTCGCCGGCATCAGCCTCTCGATCATCTACGTGGAGTTCGACTGGTCCACCGACATCTACCGCGCGCGCCAGCTCGTCAACGAGCGGCTACAGATGACGCAGGGGCGGCTGCCCGCGGGCGTCGTGCCCGCGATGGCGCCCATCTCGTCCCTCATGGGCGAAATCCTGCTCATCGGCCTCGAGTCGAACGACGGCACGACTCCTCCGATGGAGCTCCGCTCTCTCGCCGACTGGTCACTGCGACAACGGCTGCTGACGATCCCCGGCGTCTCGCAGGTCACGCCTATCGGCGGCGAGGTGAAGCAGTACCAGGTGCTGCTCGATCCCTGGCGCCTCCAGGCCACCGGAGTCTCGCTCGAGGAAGCGAGCGCAGCGGCTGCGTCCGCGCAGGGCAACACGACCGGCGGCTTCATGGACCTCCGCGGCCAGGAGTACCTCGTCCGCAACGTCGCGAGGACCGCCGATGTCGACACCATCGCATCGACGGCGGTCACCCGGCATGACGGGGTGCCCGTGCGCCTCGCTGACCTGGGCCACGTCCGGCTCGGCCCACGCATCAAGCGGGGCGACGCCGGGATGAATGCGCACCCGGCGGTCATCCTGGCGGTGTCGAAGCAACCCGGCGCGAACACGGTCGATCTCACGCGGCGCATCGAGTCGGAGCTGGAGGCCGTGCGCGGCACGCTTCCCAAGGACGTGAGCCTCGAGCTTCTCTTCCGTCAGGCGAGCTTCATCGAGGCGGCCGTGAAGAACGTCGAGGAGGCGCTCCGCGACGGCGCCATCCTCGTCGTGATCGTCCTGATCGTGTTCCTGGCCAACTTCCGTACCACGTCGATCACGCTCACCGCCATCCCGCTGTCGTTCGTCGTGACGGCCCTCGTCTTCAGCGCCGCGGGACTCTCGATCAACACGATGACGCTTGGCGGCCTCGCGATCGCCATCGGCGAGCTGGTGGACGATGCGATCGTGGGGGTGGAGAACGTCTACCGGCGACTCCGCGAGAACCACCACTCGGAGCAGAGCCGGCCCCCGCTGCGCGTGATCTTCGATGCCTCGCTCGAGGTGAGGGGCTCGATCGTCTACGCGACCGTGCTCGTCGTGCTCGTGTTCGTCCCGCTCTTCGCGCTGTCCGGCATCGAGGGCCGCCTCTTCGCGCCACTGGGCATCGCGTACATCGTCTCGATCCTCGCGTCGCTCCTCATCTCCGTCACCGTCACGCCGGTTCTCTGCTACTACCTGCTCCCGCGATCGAAGGCCGTCGCTCGGCCGGAGTATGCGAGCCGCTTCGTGCGATGGCTCCAGGCGATGGATCGCCGCCTGCTGCACTGGACCCTGCCACACGCGCGCTCCGTCATCGCGATCGTCGGCGTGCTGGTGATCGTCGCCATCGTCCCGGTGTTCGTCTTCGGTCGGGAGTTCCTTCCGCCGTTCAACGAGGGAACCGCCACGATCAACATCGTGAGCGCGCCGGGTATCTCGCTCGCCGAGTCGAATCGGATCGGCACCGTGGCCGAGCAGCTCCTGCTCGCAGTCCCCGAGGTGAAGACGACAGGGCGCCGGACTGGTCGCGCCGAGCTCGACGAGCACGCCGAGGGCGTCCACTACTCCGAGATCGACGTCGACTTCCGGCACACCGACCGACCGCGAACGGAGGTGCTCGCCGACATCCGCGCGAAGCTCGGCCAGCTACCGGGCGTCTCCGTCAACATCGGCCAGCCCATCAGCCACCGGCTCGATCACATCCTCTCGGGCGTCCGTGCACAGGTCGCGGTCAAGATCTTCGGTCCCGACCTATCGGTCCTGCGGCAGAAGGCCGAGGAGGCCAAGGCCGCCATGGCGCGCGTCCCCGGGGTCGTCGACCTCTCGGTCGAGACGCAGGTGCTCATCCCGCAGCTCCTCGTGCGCGTGCGACCGGAGGATGCCCTGCGCCATGGCCTCCAGCCCGGGGCGTTGACGGAGCAGCTCGAGACGGCGCTGGCCGGTCGCGTCGTGGGCGAAGTCCTCGAAGGCCAGCGCGTGTTCGAGGTCGTCGTGCGGTTCGACGACGAGGCGCGCGCCACTCCGGACGCGCTGAAGGTCGTGCCGATCGACGTGCCCGGCGGCGGGACGGTCGCCCTGAGCGACGTCGCGGACGTGCTCGAATCGACGGGGCCGAACCAGGTGAGCCGTGAGAACGCGCAGCGACGCATCGTCGTGTCGTGCAACGTCGCCGGCCGCGATCTCGTCGGCACGGTCGGTGACATCCAGAAGGCCATCGCCGCCGACGTGCACATGCCGTCCGCCGACTACTTCGTGCAGTACGGCGGCCAGTTCGAGAGCCAGCAGTCCGCGTCGCGACGCATCGCCGTCCTGTCGCTCCTCTCGGTCGCAGGCATGTTCCTCGTGCTCTATTCGCACTTCCGGTCCGTGCCCATCGTGCTGCAGGTCCTCGTGAACATCCCGCTCGCGCTCATCGGCTCCGTCGTCGCCGTGGCGCTGACCGGCGGCACGCTGTCGGTGGCGTCGCTGGTGGGCTTCATCACGCTCACGGGGATCGCATCGCGCAATACCATCATGATGATCTCGCACTACATCCATCTCGCGCGGCACGAGGGCGAGACGTGGAGCGAGGAGCTCGTCGTCCGCGGCTCGGTCGAGCGACTCTCGCCCGTGCTCATGACCGCGCTGACCGCGGGACTCGCCCTCATCCCTCTGGCGCTCGCCGCGGGCCAGCCGGGCAAGGAGATCCTCCAGCCCGTCGCCGTCGTGATCCTGGGCGGCCTGATCAGCTCGACGATCCTCGACATCGTCGTGACCCCCGCCGTCTTCTGGCACTTCGGTCGGAGGTCGCTCGAGGCGAGCCTTCGTCCGCCGCCGGAGGACGCGATGCTCTCACTCCAAGGACACGGAGCCACTGAATGAAGCGCGTCCTCATGGTGTCACTTCTCCTTGCCACGGCAGCGGTTGCGTGCAGCGGCATCCGACAAGTCAAGGCGCCGGACGTGGTGTCGCAAGCGCCTCCTGCGGCAGCCCACGCCGATCACTCACCGAAGCACGGGGGCATCTTCTTCATGGCGCCGGACGGTTTCCATCACCTCGAAGGCACGTACCCCGAGGCTGGACTCTTCCGGCTCTATCTCTATGACGACCACACGCAGCCCATCGACGCGCAGCCGTTCGTCGGTTCGATCCATCTCGAGTCCGCGCCCGAGGACCAGCGCATCACGCTCCGTTACGACTCCGCCACGCGCACGCTCGTCGGGGCCCTGGATCCTGCGTCGCCGCTCCCGCTTCCGCTGGAGCTGTTCCTGCAGTTGAAGGATCCGAAGACGGGCGACGTGGGCGAGAGGCTCTTCAACTTCCAGTTCACGCGCGTGGGCGGCGAGCCCATGGCCGCTCACGCGCACGGCGCTGACGGCCACTCGCACGTCGCTCCGCACGGTGGACAGGTGGAGTCCGTCGGGGCGGACTACCACTTCGAGCTCGTCGACTCCGGAGGGCTGCTCACGCTCTGGCTGCTCGACGCGGAGCTGAGGCCCCTCGATGTCGGGGGAATGGAGGCGAGCCTCCTGATCCAGCCGGCGGGCAAGTCGCCCATCACGTTGCCGATGCCTCCCATGGGCACGGTCCATTTCATGGCGAGCTCACCCCTGCGGTCGGGCGAGTCCGCGATTGTCGTCGCGTCGGTGCGAATCGCCGGCAAGACGGAAAGTGCTCGATTCACACTCGGTTCGGGCTCGTGACACACGCTGCCCGCGCCCGTCGCCCGCCATGTAGGCCGGCTTCAACTACCTACGAGGTCCTCTCATGAAACTCAACATGCGCACGTCTCCCCTGATTCTCCCTACATTAATCCTGGGCGCGGTCGGCGTCACGGCCAGCGCGCTCGCGGACGAGCACGCCCACGCGGCCAGCGCTCCGGCCCCGGCTGCGCCCCATCACGAAGCGAAGGAGCCGGAGGTCACGATGCCGGCGACCTACGCGGAGGCGGTCGATGCGATCGACCACCACGCGGCGGAAATCGGCGAGCTCATCGAGGACGGCAAGCTCGACAAGCTCCACCTCGAGGCGGCGGTGATCAAGAAGATCGCCGACGGCATGTCGAAGCTCGTTGCGAAGCCGGACTCCGGCGTCCCACAGGCGGCCATCCCCGACGTCCTGAAGGCATCGAAGGCGCTCTCGGCCATGTTCCCGCGCATCGACGAGGCGGGCGACTCCGGCAACGTCGAGGAAAGCAAGAAGGCTCACGCCGACCTCCAAGCCCAGGTCCTGATCCTTCGGAAGTACGCCCCCGTGAAGGAGTCGATGATGTACACGTGTCCGATGCATCCCGAGGTGACCGGCGCGAAGGACGACAAGTGCCCGAAGTGCGGGATGGCCCTCGTCCCCAAGCCGAAGGAGAAGTGACGGGTGGCGCTGTTCGCGTCGGGTCTGTTCGCTGGCGGAGCCATCGATCACGTCATCCTCGCAGTGATGCATTCGCCGATGACGCCCTACGGCGTCCGTTGGGGCGTCGGCGGCAACTGAATGCTCGGTGGGTTCGACGCGCTCGTGGGTGTCACGCTCTACGCGTTGCATCGCTACCTGGAGCGACGCGATCCGGCCCTCTGACGATCGCCCGCGTCGGTTCCCTCGTCATCATCGGTTGACCACTCTGGCCGTCCAGTTGCCCTGGCGAGTGTCCCTTCGCAGGTGAACTCAGCGCGGACAGCAGCCACCGGAGCGCTGGACGCGTTCCTTCCGCTTCAAGTCCTTGGCCATCTCAGGAACTTCGCGACTGCAGCTGCGAAGGCACGCGAGGAGGTCGCGATGGAACGCGCCTGCGGCCGGAGCCAGGTCGTAGAAGCTCCACTGGCCCACACGGCGCGCGACGACGAGACCGGCGCGTCGCAGGTAGGCGAGGTGCCGCGACGCCTTCGGCTGGGGCACGGCGATGATGTCGACCAGATCGCCGACACAGAGCTCGCCGTCCTGCAGAAGATGCAGGATGCGCAGCCGCGTGGGGTCCGCGGAGGCCTTGAACATGAGGTTCACGCGATCCGAAGTCATTCGCCTGTGCGAATATATCTGGATGTCCACGCCCCTGCCTAGCCTCGCCCGCCGGCTCGCCTCCGAAGGCATCGGAACGGCCCTGCTCCTCGCGATCGTCGTCGGTTCCGGCGTGATGGGCGAACGCCTCGCCGATGGGAACGACGCCATCGCGTTGCTGGCGAACACGCTGTCCACAGGATCCGGGCTGACGGCGCTCATCCTCACGCTCGGCGACGTCTCGGCGCACTTCAACCCGGTGGTCACCATCGCTGAGGCCCAGGCCAAGCGCCTGCCATGGCGTGACGTGCCCATGTACGTCGGTGTCCAGATCGGCGGAGCCATCGCTGGCGTCGCGGTCGCTCACGTCATGTTCGACCTGCCGCTCTTCGCCGCGTCGCAACACCAGCGATCCGGCGTTGGGCAGTTCGCGGGCGAGCTCGTCGCCACGTTCGGCCTGCTGCTCGTCATCGCCGGCTGCTCGAAGGCATGGCCCCGCAGCGTCGCGTTCGCCGTCGGCGCCTACATCGCGTCGGCCTACTGGTTCACGTCCTCCACGTCCTTCGCCAACCCCGCCGTGACGATCGCGCGCGCGCTGAGCGACACGTTCGCCGGCATCCGCCCCATCGATGTCCCGTTCTTCATCCTCGCCCAGCTCGTGGGCGCAGCGGCCGCGGTCCTCTTCGCACGGTGGCTCTTCCGGGCTCCCGCGACGGAGGCACCATGACCGACACCGTGCTGTTCGCGTGCGTTCACAACGCCGGCCGGTCCCAGCTCGCGATGACCTGGTTCAACCGGCTGGCCGATCCGACGAAGGCCCGCGCGATCTCCGCGGGCACCGAGCCCGCAGCAGCCATCCATCCGGAAGTGGCTGCCGTGATGAAGCAGGAAGGACTGGCGATCGGCTCCGAGGTCCCTCAGCGGCTCACGCCACAGCTCGCGGCGACCGCTCGAGTTCTCGTCACGATGGGGTGCGGTGAGGCCTGCCCCGTCCTGCCCGGCGTGGAGCGCCAGGACTGGCCGATCGCGGATCCCAAGGGGCGGTCCGTGGACGACGTCCGGGCCATCAGCGACGAGATCAGGGGCCGGGTCCAGGCGCTCATCGCAAGCCGCGGCTGGGGACAACAAAGGCGACCGGGCGACCCGGGACGCCCCGATCCGGCTTGCGGAGGGGTCGGGTCCGAGGTGTAGGCTCTCGCCTTGCCCTGGCAGGATTCCGCTCCCGCAACCGGAGTGATCCCTACGTGAATGCCCTGACGCGAGCCACGAGCGCGATGGTCATCCTCGCGCACGTCGTTCTCGCGTTCGGACTCGGGCCGTGCCAGTGCGTCCCGCGGAGTAGCGGCGGCATCGAGTACTGCTGCTGCAGGCCCCACGAGGCCGGGGCATGTCCCATGGGGCGGGCCGGCGGTTCGTGCCACGAGCGTTCCGGCGGCAAGAAGGGAGGGACGTCAGCGCCATCTCCCGGCTGCGCGCTACCCCTCTCGGGCGCGAGCGCGGTCGAGCCTCCATCGGCACAGGCCCACGCCACCCTCGCACCGCCCCCCATCGCGGTGGCCTGCCTGATCGCGCAGCCCGTGTTGAGTCCTCCGCGAGAGACAGCCTCTCCGCCACGACCGTTCCCGCCTCGGTGGCCGTCACCCACCCTCGTCAGAAGCACCGTCCTCCGGGTGTGAGCACGCCCGCGTTGCGCCTCGCGCGCAGCGCCTGACAGCTCGTCCACGGCTCTCAGCCGCGGTCGGCCGTCCCCGTGCTCATCGCGATCCCGTTTCCGGGGTCGCGGCAACACCTTCATTCCCGGAGTCCGATCCCATGACGACACGCATCTTCGGCGTCCTGCCGCTCTTCCTCGCGTCGATGGCCTGCACCGACGCGCGTGCCTCCGACGCGCCGGTCCCCTCGCCGCGACGCGTCGAGATCTCGCTCACCGAGTCGGGCTTCTCGCCCAGCCCGATCCACGTCGAAGCCGGCCAGCCGCTGGATCTCGTCATCACGCGCCGGACCGACAAGACGTGCGCCCGTGAGGTCGTCGTTGCCGGCCTCGACATCCGGCACGACCTGCCGCTCGACAAGCCCGTCGTCATCAGCCTCACGCCGAAGTCGGCAGGAGAGATCAAGTACGCGTGCGGCATGGACATGGTGCGTGGCGTGCTCATCGTGGACCCGCCTGCCGCGAAGCCCATCGAGATCGTCGTTACCGAGAAGGGCTTCGAGCCCTCGCGGATCCCGATACAGCGCGGTGTCGAGACGCGCCTGCTCGTCACGCGCAAGACCGACAAGACGTGCGCTCGCGACATCCTCATCCCGACGCTCCATGTCCGCGAGGCGCTGCCGCTCGACAAGCCGGTCGAGGTCAAGTTCACGGCCACCAAGGCCGGCGAGCTGCAGTTCGGCTGCGCCATGAACGGCATGGTCGGCGGCCTCTTCATCGTGGAGTGACGATGCGACTCGCGATCTCGAAGCGGATACGGAACGGGTTGAGGGTCCTCCTCCTGCTCACCCCACTGATCCCCACTGTCGCGTCGGCCGCCGATGCGCCGGAGGGTGGAGACGTGGGCGTCGAGCGTCCCTGCGATCCGGTGCTCTCGGACCTGCTGCGCGACGTGCTCGCGAGAAGTCCTGTCATCGTCGCCTCGCGCGCCATGGCAGCCGCCGCAGCCGAGGTCCCCGCGCAGGCGCGCTCGCTGCCGGATCCCATGCTCCAGCTGCGGACGACGATGAGCCGCGGCGACTGGAGCCACTCCACCGACGTCGAGGTCATGGCCATGCAGACGCTGCCGCCCAAGGGCCAGCGCGGCCTCATGGGCCAGGCGGCTCTCGCTGATGCTGCTGCGGCGAGCGCCAGCGCTGACGCAGCCCGCATCGAGGCGCTCGCGGACACGCGGCGCCTCTACTACGAGATTGCCTACCTCGACGCAGCCAAACAGCTCCGCCGGCAGCAGCGCGACGCCGTCCGCGACTTCGTCGCGATCGCGCGGTCGCGGTACGAAACGGGTGCGGGGCTGATGGCCGACGTCACGAGGACCTCGGCGGACGTGACGCGCATGGACGCCGAGCTCGTCGACCTGCACGGTCGGAGGACCGCAACACTCGCAGCGTTGAACGCGCTGAGAGGCCAGCCATCCGACGCGCCCATCTCACCCTCGCGCCTGCCCGTCGCAGCGCGCCCGACCATCGATCTCGACGCGTTGCGGGCCAGCGCCCTCGAGCGCCGCCCGGACGTGATCGAGGCGAGCGCTCTCGAGGACGCGGCGAAGGCGCGCGTGGAGATGGCGCTGCGAGCAGGTCGTCCGGACGTCACGGTCGGCGGATGGTACGAGGCGATGGACCTTGGATCGCGAAGCGGGGATCCGGACGAAGTCGGGTTCGTCGTCGGCATCACGATCCCTCGACGTGGCCGCGTGGCCGCCGGTCTCGCCCAGGCGCGTCAGCGCGAGCTTGCGGCGTCGGCGCAGCGAGCCGTCAAGGACGCAGTCGTCGAGCGCGAGATCGGCGAGGCGGTGGCGCAGCTCGACACGGCGCATCGCCAGGCCGACATCCAGCACGACTTCCTGGCCGTGCAAGCGGAGGACGTCACGCGATCGACGCTCTCCGGGTACTCGACGGGGACCGCCACCGCGTTCGAAGTCCTCGACTCGCTCCGAGCGAAGTTCGAGGTGCAGTTGCTCGAGCTGCGATCGAGAGTCGACGCGCTCCAGGCCGAGACGGCGCTCGCGGCGGCCACGGCAGCGCCCGAGCTCGGACCCTGCGATCAGCCCGCGCTTCAGCCAGTGCGCAAACCCTCGCGTGAGATGCCGACATCCATCACCCCACCGACGCCCAGGCCGCCGGCGCGTCCACGCGCGCGACTCGGGAGATGAGCGCCATGAAGACACGTTCGTCGTCGTTCGGCCGGTGGGTCGCGCTGCTGCTCGCCGTCGCGATCGGCGCTCTCGGCGCGGTCCTCGTGATGCGCTGGCTTCCACGGAGCGGCGACAAGGCGACCACGGAGGCGACGGGCCAGTTCTACTGCCCCATGCACCCGAGCTACGTCTCGGACGTTCCGGGTGACTGCCCCGTGTGCAGCATGAAGCTCGTCCCGCTGACGGGCGCTCCGGGCCCGCCGTCGGCCAGCATGACTCCGGGCGGTGCCGCGTCGCCGACAGGAGCCAGCGGTCCCTCGCTCTTCGTGCCGCAGGAGCGCCAGCAGCAGATCGGCGTGAAGTTCGCCGAAGTCCGCCGCATGGCCGTGACGACGACTCTGCGGCTGCCGGGGCGCGTGGCCATCGACGAGCGGCAGATCGCCCACGTGCACTCGCGCGTCGCCGGTTTCATCGAGGAGGTCTTCGTCAACTACACGGGCGCGCCCGTGAGGCACGGCGAGCCGCTCTTCACGATCTACAGCCCGGAGATCCTCGCGACGCAGCAGGATCTCCTCACGGCGATCACGACGGCGCAGCGGTTGCGGACCGGAATGCTCAGCGACACGGCAGACGACGCCGACGCCCTCGTCGAGTCGGCGCGGAAGCGCCTGCGCCTCTGGGGCATGTCCCCCGATCAGATCGCGCGTGTCGAGCGCACGCGTGAGCCGATCAGAGCAGTGACTATCGTCTCGCCCGTGAGCGGCATCGTGACGGAGCGCGAGGCCTTCCATCACGGACGTGCCGTCACTCCCGATCTCGACCTTTACATGATCGTCGACTTCTCGTCGGTCTGGGTCCTCGCGCAGGTCGGCGAGAACGATGTCGGGCACGTGCAGCTCGGCGACCTCGCGACGATCGAGCTGCCGGGCGGCGGGACTCTCGAGGCGCCGGTCAGCTACATCGCGCCCATGATCGACACGATGACGCGCTCGGCAACCGTTCGCCTGGACGTACCCAACGCGTCCCTGTCGCTCAAGGTCGACATGCTCGTGAGCGTCGCGCTCCACGAGGAGTTGGGAGAGCAGCTCGTCGTGCCCGCCAGCGCGGTGCTCGACACCGGGACGTCGCGACACGCCTTCGTCGATCTGGGCAGCGGCTACCTGCAGCCCCGGCTGGTCGCCGTGGGCCCAGAGACGGACGAAGGTCGAGTGATCACGTTGGGGCTCGCGGAAGGCGAGCGCGTCGTCACGTCCGCCGCCTTCCTCATCGACGCCGAGAGCAGCATCAAGGGCGCGCTCGACGAGATGGGTTCTCCCACGGCAGACGGCGGAGCAAATGCGGGCGCGGTCCAAGCTTCGGCGAACGCGCTCGACGTCCATCTCGACACGGATCCCAGTCCGCCACGCACGGGCCGCAACACCGTTCGCGTGGTCGTCCACGACGCCCAGGGCAAGTTCCTCGACGATGCCACCGTCCGCGTGCGCATCTTCATGCCGCAGATGGGCTCGATGGCGCCGATGGAGTCGGTCGCGACGCTCGACTCGCGGGGGAGGGGACGGTACGACGGGGCGCTCGACATCCCCATGGCGTTCTCGTGGCAGGCGACGGTCACCGTCGAGAAGGACGGCGCAGTGCTTGGGCGCGTCGAGTCCGTCCTGAGCTCGAGGTAGCGGCCATGATCGATCGCGTCATCGAGTTCTCGGCGCGCAACCGGATGCTCGTGCTCGTGCTGACCGCGCTCCTCGTCGCAGCCGGCATCCACTCGATCCGATCGGTTCCGCTCGACGCCATCCCGGATCTTTCGGATCCCCAGGTGATCGTCTACACCGAGTGGCCGGGTCGGAGCCCCGATCTCGTCGAGGACCAGGTCACCTATCCGCTCGTCTCGGCACTGCTCGCCGCGCCGAAGGTCTCTGTCGTCCGCGGCATCTCCGACTATGGCTTCTCCTACGTCTACGTCGTGTTCGAAGAGGGCACCGATCTCTACTGGGCCCGCTCCCGCGTGCTCGAGCTCATGAACAAGCTGCAGGGCGGCTTCCCCGAAGGCGTCCACCCCTCCCTGGGTCCGGACGCGACGGGAGTCGGATGGGCCTACGAGTACGCGCTCGTCGACCGGTCGGGCCAGCACGACCTCTCCGAGCTGCGGTCGTTCAACGACTGGTACGTGCGGTACTGGTTCGCATCGGTCCCGGGCGTCGCCGAGGTCGCGACGATCGGCGGGTTCGTCAAGCAGTACCAGGTGACCGTCGATCCCAACCGGCTCGCAAGCGCCGGCGTGACGATCGACCAGCTCACGTCGGCCATCCGCGCGAGCAACGGCGAGGTGGGAGGCCGGGTGATCGAGTGGTCCGGCCGAGAGTACGTCGTGAGAGGCCGTGGCTACATCCACAGCCTGGACGACATCAAGAAGATCGCGATCAGCTCGGACGAGCACGGGACGCCCGTCAGGGTGAGTGACGTCGCCGAGGTCGCCTTCGGTCCCGACATGCGCCGCGGCGTCGCGGAGCTCAACGGCGAGGGCGAGGTCACCGGCGGGATCGTCGTCGTGAGGCACGGCGAGAACGCGCTCCAGGTGATCGACCGCGTGAAGGCGAAGCTCGCCGAGGTCCAGCCAGGCTTCCCCAAGGGCGTCGAGCTCGTGACGACCTACGACCGCTCGGATCTCATCCGAGCGTCCATTCGCACGCTCATGAGGACGCTGCTCGAAGAGCTCTTCATCGTGAGCCTCGTCATCCTGATCTTCCTGAGGCACCCGAGCAGCGCGCTCATCCCCATCGTCACGATCCCGGTCGCAGTCGTGATCTCGTTCATCGTCATCCAGGCGATGGGGATGACCTCCAACATCATGTCGCTCGCGGGCATCGCCATCGCCATCGGAGCGCTCGTCGATGCCGCGATCGTCGTCGTCGAGCAGACGCACAAGAAGCTCGAGCACTGGGAGGCGGACGGCAGGAAGGGCGATCCCCAGCGGGTGATCATCGACGCGATCAAGGAGGTTGGTGGCCCTTCGTTCTACACGCTGCTCGTCATCGGCGTCGCGTTCATGCCCGTGTTCGCGCTGCAGGCGCAGGAAGGGCGCCTCTTCAAGCCGCTCGCGCTGACGAAGAACGCCGCCATGCTCGTGGCCGCGGTGTTAGCCATCACGCTCGACCCCGCGCTTCGCCTCCTGCTCACCCGGGTCGAGCCGTACCGCTTCCGGCCGCGGTTCCTGGCGCGCGCGGCGACCCGAGTTCTCGCCGGGCGGATCGAGCCCGAGGAGAACACGTGGATCAGCCGGTCGCTCATGGCCATCTACCGCCCGGCGCTCGACTGGGCTCTGCGCCACCGCGCCGCCGTGATCGGCGCAGCGCTGGCGGCGCTCGCGCTCACGGTGCCGGCATTCATGTCGCTCGGATCCGAGTTCATGCCGCCCCTGAACGAGGGCTCGATCCTCTACATGCCGATCACGACGCCGGGCATCGGCGTGACGGAGGCGAGCCACGTGCTGCAGGTGCAGGACAGGCTCATCAAGCAGTTCCCGGAGGTGCAGAGCGTCTTCGGAAAGATCGGCAAGTCCGAGACGGCGACGGATCCCGCGCCGATGAGCATGGTCGAGACCACGATCGTCCTGAAGCCGGAGAGCGAATGGCGCACCCACCACGTGGAGCGCTGGCACTCGGGGCGGATCCCGACGTGGATGGCGCGGCCCTTCCGATGGCTCTGGCCCGAAGAACGCCGCATCACGTGGGACGAGCTCATCGATGAGATGGACCGCGCGGTGCAGCTCCCCTCGTTCGCGAACGCGTGGCTGTTCCCAGTCAAGACACGCATCGACATGATCACGACGGGAGTGCGGACGCCCGTCGGCGTCAAGGTCCTCGGTCCGGATCTCGACGTCATCGCTCGCGTCGGCGCGCGCATCGAGGAAGCCATCCGGACCGTCCCGGGCACGCGCAGCGTCTTCTTCGAGCGCGTGACGGGCGGCAGCTATCTCGACTTCGTGATCGACAGGGACGCCATTGGCCGCCACGGCTTGCGCGTCGACGACGTCAACATGGCCGTCGAGACGGCCATCGGCGGCAGCATGGTCACGACGACCATCGAGGGCCGCGAGCGCTACACGGTCAACGTCCGCCTCGCGCGCGACTTGCGGGACGAGCTGCCCGAGCTGAGCCGCATCTTCGTCACGTCGGCGAGCGGGATGCGCGTGCCGCTCGGCGAGCTGGCGACGATCCGGATCACCTCTGGCCCTCCGATGATCAAGAACGAGGAGGGCTTCCGCGCCGGCTTCGTCTACGTCGACTTCAAGGGCCGTGACATCGGCAGCTACGTCGAGGACGCACGCCGCGCCGTCGAGTCGCAGGTCGAGGTCCCGCCCGGGTACCACGTCGCGTGGAGCGGGCAGTACGAGTACATGCTCCGCGTGCGCCAGCGCCTCATGCTCGTCGTGCCGTTCACGCTCGTGCTCATCGCGCTGCTGCTGTACTTCAACACGCGCTCAGCGATGCAGACGAGCATCATCCTGTTGGCGGTTCCGTTCTCCGCCGTCGGCGCGATCCTCTTCCTCTGGGCGCTGCACTACAACACGTCCGTCGCCGTCTGGGTCGGGTTGATCGCGCTTCTCGGAGTCGATGCGGAGACGGGAGTCTTCATGCTCCTCTACCTCCGGCTTGCGCACGAGAAGGCACGAGACGAGGGGCGCCTCCGTAACGACGAGGACCTGCGTGCCGCGATCATGGAAGGCGCGGTCCAGCGGCTACGCCCGAAGGTCATGACCGTGGCGGTCATGGTCGCGGGGCTCCTTCCCATCCTGTGGTCGCACGGCGCCGGGTCCGACGTCATGCGCCGCATCGCGGCTCCGATGATCGGCGGGATCTTCTCGTCGTTCCTGATGGAGCTGATGGTCTATCCGGTCATCTTCGAGATCTGGAAGCAGCGCGAAATCCGACACGCGGATCGCGCACCTGAACACGCGTCATGAACGAACACGGCTGCGCCCCGGATCCTCAGGAACGCAGCTCATGCGGGTCAAGGCCCGCCAAGGGGATGTCGAATGAAGCCCGCACGTGTTGCGCTTGTCCTGTTCACGGTCCTTCACGTTGCGCCTCGCATCGCTCGCGCCTGTTGCGAGCCGAGCCTGGCAGTCGGAGGCGGGGCTGG
>JADMIO011827241.1_pt1 | contig 14605 bp, 13 predicted proteins | sample 8958161 | NCBI WGS metagenome assembly JADMIO01 (sample SAMN16585339, study PRJNA669376) | soil metagenome | isolation source: Crop rotation soil | place: USA: Cullars Rotation, Alabama | collected 2011 | reverse complement strand
TCGAGCCGGCGCTTCATCAGGTCGAGTGCCGCAGGATCACGATTGGGCGCGGTGAAGGTGAGATAGGTCAGCTGCAGCGCGGTCTCGAAGTCCTTGGGCGTGCTCGAGCCGCTGACGCCGTGCAGATAGGTGGAGATGAAGCTGCCCGCGGACGCGATCCGGCCCGCCAGCAGCTTTCCCATGTCGACCGGCGAGATCCCTCCGACCCCGGACAACGCCACCAGCGAGCTGGCCAGAGACGCGTTGAGGAACTGATCCTCCGGCGCCAGCGATACGCCGCCGCGCGCGTAGGAGGTGAAGATGATCTGGTCGTTCCTGAACTCGGTGGGCTTCAGCCACACCTCGACGCCGTTCGAGAGGGTCAGGACCGTGACGCCGATCTCCGGGATCTCACGCCGCGCACGGACGGTGCCCGGCTCGGCGGGCCGCGTCATCAGCTCCCTCGCAGCCGTCTCGTCGCGCCAGGCCGTCACCGTCGCGGCGAGGCCGGTGGCGAGCGCCTGACTGAGCACCGCCGGCGTCACCGGTGCGAGCCCGGCTTTCTGGGGCGTCGAGGACAGCACGACGCGATTGGAATCGGTCAGGACCTCGCGGGCGTAGGCCGAGACCTCGTCCCGCGTAATCGTTTCGAGCAGCTGCCGCGCCAGCGGCAGCTCGCGTTCGATGCCCGGCACAGCCTCCTGCTGCAGGTAGTGCCGCAGCAACTCGGCCGCCAGGGCTCCGCTTTGTCCGTTGTTGCGCTCGTTGAACAGGCGCTCGTACTGCGCCAGCGTGGATCGCCGCGCGCGATCGAATTCGTTGTCGCCGAACCCGAATTGCTTGACGCGCGCGACTTCAGCGGCCAGAGCCGACAGCCCCTCTGGCACCTTGCCGTCCGCGACGCGCGCGGAGACGCCCAGCGCCTGCACGGACTGGCCGAGGGTGCTGTCGCCGACCGATGCGCCAAGGAACGGCGCTCCGCTTTGTCGCGACATCTCGGCGAAGCGGGCGTTCATCATCTGGGCCATCAGTCCGCCCACCAGCGACCGCCGGTAGTCCGCAATCGAGATCAGCGCACGCAGGGGCCGTTTGTGGAGGAGCGACACCGACGACGCCTGCGCTTCCGGATCGGACACCGTCACGTAGCGCGTGTCCTGGTGCGGCGGAATCGGATATATCGGCCGGGCTGTGGCGTTGCCGGCGAGGCGCCCGAACGACAGGCGTACGGCGCGTTCCATCTCGGCAGGGTCGATGTCGCCGACCACCACCACCGCCATGCGGTTGGCGCGGTACTGCGCGCGGTAGAAGTCCCGGAGGCGGCCGACGGTGAACGTTCGCAGGTTCTCCGGCGTGCCGATCGGCAGCCGCTGCGCGTAGCGGGACGTGGGGCCGTAGAGTCCCTCGATCTGCGGCTGCTGCATCCGCGTGCCGGCGCCGAGGCGGCCACGCCACTCCTCGATCACGACGCCGCGCTCTTTGTCCACCTCGGTGGGAGTGAGCGTGGCGCCGCCGGCGAAGTCGCCCAGGGCGTCGAAGCCGCGCTGCACGGCACCTGGCCGGTCGGTCGGCACGTCGAGCATGTAGACGGTCTCGTCGTAGCTCGTGTAGGCATTCACGTGCGGACCGAACCGGGCGCCGATCGACTCGAGGTATTTCACCAGCTCGCCCGGGGGGAAGTGGGCGCTGCCGTTGAAGGCCATGTGCTCGAGCATGTGCGCCAGGCCGCGCTGGTCGTCGGCCTCGTCGTTCGAGCCGGCCCGCACCGCCAGCCGCAGCAGGACACGATTGGCCGGGCGCGCGTTGCGCCGGATGAAGTAGACGAGGCCGTTTGGCAGCCGTCCCGTGGTGATGGTCGGATCGAGCGGCAGCGGCGCCTGGAGATTCTGCGCCGCGGCGATGCCGGCGCCAACCGCCCACACGACCGCCAGGGCGAGCGTCACCGCCAGCCTTGAGTATGCTGATGCGATGCAGCTCCGGTTGAGACGTCTGGATCCCACGATTCCCCTCCCCACGTATGGTACGTCGGCCGCCGCCGGATTCGACCTCGCGGCGTGCCGCGACGTGCGCGTGGCGCCAGGCCGGATTGCGCTGGTGCCGACCGGCCTGGTGATCGAGGTGCCGCCGGGATATTTCCTGGGAATTTTCGCCCGGAGCAGTACGCCGCTCAAACGCGGCCTGATCGTCGCCAACGGCGTCGGTGTCATCGATCCCGACTACTCGGGTCCCGAGGACGAGGTGCGCATCCAGGTGCTTAACGTCACCGGGGACGAGGTGCTCGTCGCGCGCGGCGACCGGCTGGCGCAGGGCATCATCCTTCCGGCCCCGCGGGTCGAATGGCGGGAGGTCGACGAGGCCGCTCTGCGACAGGAGAGCCGTGGCGGATTCGGAGCCACCGGCCGCTGACGGCGCCGCCGTCCGCCGGATCCTGCACGTCGACATGGACGCGTTCTACGCGTCGGTCGAGCAGCGGGACGATCCTGGATTGCGCGGCCGCCCGGTCGCGGTCGGCGGCCGCCCGGAAGGACGCGGCGTGGTCGCGGCCGCGAGCTACGAAGCCCGCGTCTTCGGTGTCCGCTCCGCCATGCCCATGGCGCGGGCGGTCCGCCTCTGTCCCGAGCTGGTCGTCGTGCCGCCGCGCTTCACCCAGTACCTGGACGTGTCCCGCCAGGTGTTCGACCTTTTCCGTGAGGTGACGCCGCTGGTCGAGCCGCTCTCGCTCGACGAAGCCTACCTCGACGTGACGGCGAACAGCTGGAACGAGCCGCTCGGCATGCGTGTCGCGGAGCGTCTCAAGGCCGGGATCCGCGAGCGCACGCAACTGACCGCGTCCGCCGGCGTTGCTCCCAACAAGTTCCTGGCCAAGATTGCCTCCGGGTGGCACAAGCCCGATGGCCTGACCGTGATCGCGCCGGGGCGCGTCGAGACGTTCTTGCGCGGACTGGACGTCGAGGCGCTGTGGGGCGTGGGCCCGGTGACGGCGAGAAAGCTTCGGGCGTGCGGGATTGCCAAGCTGGTGGACGTACGGACTGCGGATCCCGAGCGCCTGCGCGGCGCCGTGGGCTCGGCCGCGGACTGGCTTCGCCAGCTCGCCCAGGGTGTCGATCCCCGGCCGGTCCTGGCTGTGCGCGATCGGAAGTCGGCCGGCGGCGAACGGACCTTTCCCGAGGATCTGGTCGATCCGGTCCGGATGCGTGAAGTGCTGGCGACGCTGGCCGCCGGTGTCGCCGAGTGGCTGACCCGTCACGACCTGTGGACACGAACCGTGACGATCAAGGTGCGATACAGCGACTTCTCGACCGTCACCCGCAGCAGCACCGCGGCTCCGGCGCAAGCCGCGGATGAGCTGTCGAGACGGGCGATCGCTCTGCTCGAGCGCACCGCCGCGGCCACCCGTCCGGTGCGATTGCTCGGCGTCAGCGCCCACAACCTGGGGCCGCGCGAGCCGCCACGCCCCGGAGATTGGCTGCCGTTCCACGAGCCGATCGAGGAGCCGCCACCAGAACCCTAAGCCGGGCATAATAGCCGCCATGCTCAAAGGCTCGCGGGACGCACTGCTCAAACGACTGCAGCCGATCAGCATCCACGGCCAGTTGTCCTACGACGTGCATTACGTCTTCGCGGACGACGTGAACGAGGAAATGCACGTGGCGCGCGTCGGCCCGGAGGCGATCGCGCCGGGCCTGTCGGCCGGCGACCTGGCCCGGCTCGATTTCCTGGTGGGCGTGGTCACGGCGGTGCATCGGACGCCGCCCGCGGCGCATTAGCGCGTCCCCAGCCGGCTCCGGCTCCGGGCTCCGGGCTCCGAGACGAAAGGCAAGGAAGACACAGGCAGCGTCAGGGTTCGACGCGCACGCGCGTGACTTCGATGCGCGTCACCGGCGTTTCCCCCTCGACTGGCTGCGCCTCGATCTTGTCGACGACGTCGAGTCCTTCGACGACGCGGCCGAACACCGAGTAGCGTCCGTCGAGCGCCGGCGCCGGGCCGAGCACGATGAAGAACGACGACGTGGCGCTGGCCGGGTCTTCTCCGCGGGCCATCGACACCGTGCCGCGCACGTGTGTCGTCTGCGAGAACTCCGGCTGCAGTGTGCGAATGTAGCCTTCCTGCCGTTCGCTTGGCGGCTCCCGCCGCGTCGGCATGTGTCCGCCCTGGATGACGAATCCCTTCACGACCCGGTGGAATGCCGTCCCGTCGTAGACGCCGCCCGCGGCAAGGCGCAGGAATTGACGCACGTGATTGGGCGCACGGTCGGGCAGGACCTCGATCGTGATGGGGCCGAGGCTGGTCTCGAGCACCACACGGCGACGCGCCATGTCTTCGACGCTGGCGTCGAGGAACGGCTCGGGAATCGGCGCCGGACGATCGCGGATGGTCACGCGCCGGATCTCGACGCGTTCCCGCGGCACCGTGGCGTCGGCCGCCACCTGCGAAATCTTCTGCGCCACGCCGAGGCCGTCCGCGAGGCGTCCGAACACGGTGTACTGGCCATCGAGCGCCGGCTGATCGCTCACGCTGATGAAGAACTGCGAGCCGCCACTGTCGCGGCGACCCGGAACCAGCACGGCGGACACCGCTCCCTTGGTGTGCTTCTCGGCGTTCTCTTCGAAACGCAGGACACCCAACCCACCGGTGCCGTATTTCGCCGCCTGCGCCGGATCCTTCGACAGCGGATCCCCGCCCTGGATGATGCCCATGGCGATGACGCGGTGGAATACGGTCCGGTCGTATGCGCCCTCGCGGGCGCGCGTGATGAAGTGCGCGACGTGGGTGGGAGCCGCCTCGGCCAGGAGGTCGATGACGAGCACGCCCATCGACGTCTCGACGACCGCCTGCTTGTTCTGGATCTCGGCCGGGGCCAGGGTGGAGACGAAGAACGGATCCTTCGGCGGTGCGCCTCGCCCCGCCGGCGGTGCCGGGCGGCTGGGCGCGGGACGGGGGGGTGTGGCGCGGCCCTGCTCTGGAAGAGCGCCCAGCGCCAGGACCAGCAGCGGCAAAATCATGCGCGCATTATAGGAGTCTTCAGCGACCTTTGTTCTTGAGATGGGCGCGCAGCGCCTTGGTCATCACCTTGGCACGGCGGCGTCCTTCGAGCCGCGACCGTTCGGACTGCTGAGCCTCCAGGTGATGCAGTTCCTGCTGCAGTGTCTGATAGCTCGCCAGGCGCTCCGCGGGCAGCGCGCCCGACGCCACGGCCTCCTTCACGGCACACCGCGGTTCGTCCAGGTGGCGGCAGTTCGTGAAGTGGCACAGCGCGGCGAAGGTTTCGACGTCGTCGAACGACTGGCGGAATCCGCCGCTCACCTCCCACAACTGCAGCTCGCGCATACCCGGCGTGTCGATGAGCCACCCGCCGGCGGGCAGCGCCACGAGCTCGCGGTGGGTGGTCGTGTGCCGGCCCTTCGCGTCCTCCGCGCGCACTTCCTGCGTGCGGCGCACGTCGCGTCCCACCAGGCGGTTGACGATGGTGCTCTTGCCGACGCCGGACGAACCGAGTAGCGCATAGGTCCGGCCAGGCGTCAGGTGCGCGACCACGCCGGCCAGGCCCTCACCTGACCTGGGATTGACGACCATGACCGATGCGTCACTGGCGACGGCCACCGCGTCCGCGACTCGCGCCGCGACGTCGTCGCACATGTCGGGTTTGGTCAGCAGGACGACCGGCTGCACGCCGCCTTCGCGCGCGAGCAGCAGGTAGCGCTCGATCCGGCGGGGGCTGAAGTCCGCGTCGAGTGACGTGACGATGAACGCGACGTCGATGTTGGCCGCCACCACCTGCTCGTCGGTGACGGCACCGGCCACCTTCCTCGAGAAGTAACCGGCGCGAGGCAGCACCTCGACGATGGCCGCCCGGCGTTCGTCACCCCGGCGGCGCACCACGACCCAGTCGCCGACGGCAGGCAGTTCGGCCCGGCGCGCAGCCCGATGCTTCATCCGGCCCGAGACCACGGCCTCCCATTCCCCGCCGTCGACGTAGACGCGCAACAGCTGGTTGTACTCGACGGCAATCCGGCCGGGAAACAGGTCGGGCTTCCCGTTCGTGGCGCGCGCGAACTCTGCCGCCCGCGCCCCGTTCCAGCCCAGGTCCTCCAGGGTCACGCGCCCAGTCTACGATGCCGGCGCTCTAAGATGTCCGTCGTGGCCACGACCGATCCGCCGTCCATGCACTACGACATCTCCGTCTCGGCGTCCGATCCCAGGGTGTTGACCACGGCGACCTGCTACGACTCGGGCCCGGGCGACGCGGTGTTGGTCCTGGCGCACGGCGCCGGGGCGGGCCAGACGCATGCGTTCATGATCGGGATGGCCCAGGCCCTCGCCGCACGTGGCGTGGACGTCGTCACCTTCGACTTTCCGTACAAGTACGCCGGTCGCAAGCTGCCCGACCGGCAGCCCGTCCTCGAAGCATGCTTTGCCCGTGTTCACGAATGGACCGCCGTGAGGGCCGCTTCCCGCAGTCGTCGGCGAGTTTTCATCGGCGGCAAGTCCATGGGCGGTCGCATGGCGACGCACCTGGGCGCGGCCAGTCATGATTCGCTGCGCGGCGTCGTCGCACTCGGGTATCCGCTGCGTCCGCCGGGCCGGACGAGCGCCGATCGGGTGTCGCACCTGTCGTCACTGCAGGCGCCGCTGTTGGTGGTGCAGGGTACGCGCGACACGTTCGGCACCCCGAGCGACATCAGCGACGCGATGACCGTCGTGCCGGGCGCGGTCACGGTGGTGCCGGTCGAGGGCGGCGATCATTCCTTCGCCGTTCGGGGACGGCCAGCCGCCTCCGTCCTCGGCGAGGTCGCGGACGCCGTGGTGCGGTGGATGGCAGGGGTACCCTAGCCAGCCAGCGGTGGCTAGGGTTTGGGCAGCCCCTTGTGCAACTGGACCGGATCGCTGCCCTGCCGGACGCGCAGGTTGATCATCTCGACGAAGACCGAGAAGCCCATCGCGAAGTAGATGTAGCCCTTGGGGATGTGCTGGTCGAGGCCTTCGCCGATGAGCGACACCCCGATGAGCAGCAGGAAGCTGAGGGCGAGCATCTTCACCGTGGGATGCTGTTCGACGAAGTCGCCGATGGCCCGCGACGACAGCAGCATGACGATGACCGCAATCACCACGGCCGCCATCATGATCGACACGTGTTCCGCCATGCCGACGGCGGTGATCACCGAGTCGAGCGAGAACACGACGTCGAGCAGCAGAATCTGCACGAGGACGCTGGTGAACGAGGCCGCCGGCCGGGCCTGGCCGTGTTCGCCGCCACCTTCCAGCTTGTCGTGGATCTCGTGCGTGCTCTTGGCGATGAGGAACAGCCCGCCGGCCAGCAGGATGACGTCGCGGCCCGAAATCTCCTGACCCGCCACGGCGACGAGCGGCGCCGTCAGGCCCATCACCCAGGTGATCGCCAGCAGCAGCGCCAGCCTGGTGATCATCGCCAGCGACAGGCCGATGACCCGGGCTCGTTCGCGGTCCTCGTGCCGGAGCTTGCCGGCAAGGATCGAGATGAACACGATGTTGTCGATGCCGAGGACGATCTCGAGGACCGTCAACGTGAGGAGGGCGACCCAGCCCTCGATGCTGCTCATCCACTCGAACATGGGTGTTCACTCCGGAGGGTGGTGGTCCCGCACGCCCGTGCGGGGTGAGGCCGGGCGGGATGGGTCAGGACGCCGGCGCCGGCTGCTGCCGCTGCGGCGCATCCGCCAGCGCGCCCCACGTCTCGGGATCCTGCCAGAGCAGCGTGGACAGATAGAGCGCCACGTCTTCGGCGGGATACGTGGCGGCGATGGCCTCGGCCGCCTTCAGCAATGCGTCGGGCGCCGGCTGTGGCGTTTCGTCTTCGGCGATGACGCCGGACTCGTGCGCGATGCCCAGGGCGTCGAGGAAGCTCCCCATCATCGGGCGCTGATGCGCCAGGTGGTAGGCGATGAGCATCCGCGCCGCGACCAGTTCGGTCACCGGTACGGACACCAGGTGCCGGGCCTTCTTCTCGACGGGCAGCGCCACCACCGATTTGGCGCGAAACTTCAGACGCTGGGCGATCACGGCCACGGCCTCGGCGTGCTCGAGCGACGCCTCACCGTCGCGCCAGAATGCCTCGGCAGCCTGCAGCTTGCGCTCGGCCGGCAGGAGTTTCCACAGCTGCGACGGACGGGAGATGTCTGGTGTCATCGAGTCGATACGTTAACATAGCGAGATGCCTACACTCCTGGTCGAAGGGTTCTCGCCGGCGACGGTCGAAGCGGGAACACGGTTGGTCAACGCCATCGAAGCCTGCGGCGTCGACATCCTGCACGCCTGCGGCGGCAACGCGCGCTGCACGACGTGCCGTGTCGAGTTCATCGCCGGCGAGCCGGCGCGCATGACCAGGGCCGAGCGGACCAAGCTCGACGAGAAGGGTCTGTCGGGCATACGGCTGTCGTGCCAGATCACCTGCGACGCCGACATGACCGTGCGGGCGATCAGCCGGCTGGCGGGCAGCGGACGTCCCGATCCGGGACGCACGCCGGAGCCGTCGATTCAGCCTCCGCCCGAGTGGGTGTGAGAAGGAGTCAGTCGATCGACAGTTTGCGCAGGAGCGCGAAGTCGGACAGCATCTGACCCGCGCCAAGCACCACCGACGACAGCGGATCTTCCGCCACCGCCACCGGCAGTCCCGTCTCCCTCCGGATCCGCGCGTCCATGTTGTGCAGCAGCGCGCCGCCGCCGCTCAGCACGATGCCGCGGTCGTAGATGTCCGCGGAAATCTCCGGCGGAATGCGCTCGAGGCCGTCGCGCACGGCCTGGACGATCTGTCGAATGGGCTCGCTCAGTGCCTCGCGGATCTGGCCGTCGTGGAGGACGATCGTGGTCGGCCTGCCTTCGAGCACGTGCCGCCCCTTCACTTCCGCCTCGCGCTTCTGTGACAACGGCCACGCGGACCCCAATTCGATCTTGATGCGCTCCGCGGTCCGCTCGCCGATGAGCAGGTCGTGCTCGCGCCTGACGTAGTTGATGATGGCCTCGTCCATGGCGTTGCCGGCGACGCGCACCGAACGGCTGTACACGATGCCGGCCAGGGAGATCACGGCGATGTCGGTCGTGCCGCCGCCGATGTCGACGATCATGCTGCCCGAAGCCTCGGTGATTGGCAGGCCGGCGCCGATGGCCGCCGCCATGCCCTCCTCGATCAGGTGCACTTCGCTGGCCTTGGCGCGGTAGGCGCTCTCCCTGACGGCGCGCCGTTCGACCTGCGTGATTTCGGACGGCACGCCGATGATGACGCGCGGCCGCACGAAGCTCTTGCGGCGGTGCGCCTTGCGGATGAAGTGCCCGAGCATCTTCTCCGCGGCCTCGAAATCGGCGATCACGCCGTCGCGCATCGGGCGGATAGCGGTGATGCTGCCCGGGGTCCGGCCGATCATCTCCTTGGCTTCCGCCCCGACCGCCTCGATCTGCGCGTTGACGGTGTTGACGGCGACGATCGACGGCTCGTTGAGGACAATGCCCTGGCCTCGAGCGAAGACGCAGGTGTTGGCGGTTCCGAGATCGATCGCCAGATCATTCGAGAAGAAAGACATCGCGCTCAACAGCACACCCGGCCTCCTGGGTCGTTCGGGGGGAGAGTCAGTATATAGACGTTGTCGGGTTTGCAAGGCGCGTTCCCGCGCTTTCGCGGGCTGCGCCGTCTTTTTCCCAGCGAATGTGCGTAGGGCTGCACAGCTCTGCCGGCGACGTGTAGTTTCGGGCGTCGGAAATACGACAGTGGATGGGGCGCGGCCGACGATTGGCAGGGACCACTCGTGCTGGTCCGGCAGAGCGCGCTATGCGTCGGCGGCCTTCTTCGGACGCAGGTTCGCGGCCAGAATGCGCTTGCGCAGGCGAATGCTCTTCGGCGTGATTTCCACGAGCTCGTCGTCGTTGATGAACTCGATGGCCTGTTCGAGGCTCAACCGGCGCGGCGGGATCAGGCGGATCGCCTCGTCCGCGCTCGACGCGCGCATGTTCGTCTGCTTCTTCTCTTTGGTGACGTTGACGTCCATGTCGCTGGCGCGGGCGTTCTCGCCGATGATCATGCCCTCGTAGACCACGACGGTCGGGTCGATCAGGATCTCGCCCCGCTCCTGCAGGTTCCAGATGGCGTAGGGTGTCGCCACCCCGGTGCGGTCCGCCACCAGGGCGCCGGTCGGCCGCGCCGGGATGGCTCCGTGCCAGGGCTCCCAGCCCGCGAACAGATGGTTCATGATGCCGGTGCCCTTGGTGTCGGTTAGGAACTGGGAGCGGAACCCGATGAGGCCGCGCGTCGGGATGCGGAACTCGAGGCGGACGCGGCCGCTGCCGTGGTTGACCATCTTGCTCATCACCCCGCGGCGGCCGCCGGCCATCGCGATCACCACGCCCTGAAAATCCTCGGGCACGTCGATCACGAGATCCTCCACGGGTTCCATCCGGACGCCGTTGATCTCCTTCGTCACGATCTCGGGTCGCGACACCTGCAGCTCGAAGCCTTCGCGCCGCATCATCTCGATGAGGATCGACAGCTGCAGCTCGCCTCGCCCGATCACCCGCATCTGCTCCGGCGAGTCGGTGTCTTCGACGCGCAGCGACACGTTGCCGAGCAGTTCCTTCTGCAGCCGATCGCGCAGGTTGCGCGAGGTGACGTACTGGCCCTCGCGCCCGGCCACAGGCGAGGTGTTGACGCCGAAGACAATCGACACCGTCGGCTCGTCAACCGCGATGTGGGGAATGGCCACCGGGTTCACCGCATCGGCGATGGTCTCGCCGATGGTGATGTCATCGATGCCCGCGAGACAGATGATGTCGCCGGCCGAAGCCTCGTCGATCTCGATGCGCTTGAGGCCGTCGAAGGAAAACATCTTCGTTACCTTGGTCTGATGCATACCTCCGTCCAGCTTCATCACGGCGACGGCGTCGTTCAACCGCACCCGGCCGTTGAAGATGCGGCCGATCGCGATGCGCCCGAGGTAGTCGCTCGAATCGAGGTTGGCGACCAGCATCTGCAGGCCGGCCTCGGCGCTGCCGCGCGGCGGCGGCACGTGTTCGACGATGGCATCGAAGAGCGGGCGCAGGTCCTCGCCCCTCACCGCGGCATCGAGGCTGGCTACCCCATCGCGCGCGTTGGTGTAGAGCACCGGGAACTCGATCTGGTCCTCGGTGGCGTCGAGGTCGATGAACAGGTCGTAGATCTCGTTGAGTACTTCCTGCGGCCGGGCGTCCGCGCGGTCGATCTTGTTCATGACCACGATTGGCGGCAGTCCCCGCTCGAGGGCCTTGCGCAGCACGAACCGCGTCTGCGGCAACGGCCCTTCCGAGGCGTCGACGAGCAGGATGACGCCATCGACCATCGACAGCGTACGCTCGACCTCGCCGCCAAAGTCGGCGTGACCGGGCGTGTCGCAGATGTTGACCAGCAGGTCCTTGTAGTGCACCGCGGTGTTCTTGGCCAGGATGGTGATGCCGCGCTCGCGCTCGAGATCGTTGCTGTCCATCACCCGCTCGGCCACCTGTTGGTTGGCGCGAAACGCTCCGCTCTGACGTAGGAGTGCGTCGACCAGGGTGGTCTTGCCGTGGTCGACGTGCGCGATGATGGCGACGTTGCGCCGGAGGGGATTGGCGATCTGAGCGGTCCGCGGAACAACAGACATCCTCTCAGTATACCTGCCTGACCCCCCGTATCCCGGCTGTACACTGGTCGTCGCGATGTGCGCCCGTCGTTGCCGTAAGGTCTTGATCGTCTGCTCGGCGCGCTGCCTCGTGACAGCCGTGGTGGCGCTGGCGTGGCCGCAAGGGCACGGAATTGGCGTCCCGGTCGCCGCCGCGGCGCAGCGCGGTAGTGCTGATGTCGCCCTGTCGATCGCGGTCCCGCCAACCCTGTTGCCCGGCGCGCTGGCACGCGTGACGGTGACTGCGCCGGCCGGAAGCACCGCGGTGACGGCCCGGGCGTTCGGCGACGCCGTCCACCTGCTGCGCGCTGCCGCGACCCGGTGGGAGGGCCTGCTGGGCGTGGATCTGGACCAGAAGCCGGGCACCTATCCGGTCACCACCTTGGCTATCGGCGCCGCCGGTGCGCGCGTTTCCGCCCACGCGTCGGTCGTCGTCACGGTCCGCCGCTATGCGACGCGCACGCTCTCGGTCAGCGGACGGTTCGTCGACCCGACCCCGGCCGAACTCCAACGTATCCAGGCCGAGGCCGCGCACCTGGCGGCGATCTACAGCGGAGTGTCCGAGCGCCAATGGACCGCGCCGTTCATCACGCCGGTGCCCGGCCAGGCCACCGGCAACTTCGGCGCGCGCAGCGTATTCAACGGCCAGCCGCGCGCGCCGCACGCCGGCATGGACTACCGCGGTGCCGTGGGGACACCGGTCGTGGCGCCCGGCGCTGGGCAAGTGGTATTGGCGGAGAACCTGTTCTTCACCGGCAACACCGTGATCCTCGATCACGGTCTCGGACTCTTCTCGCTCTACGCCCACCTGTCACGGATGGACGTCGTTGCCGGGCAGAGCGTGACGGGTGGTGCACCGCTGGGTCTTGTGGGTGCCACGGGACGCGTGACTGGACCGCACCTGCATTGGGCACTTCGCCTGGGCCGCGCTCGCATCGACCCGGCGTTGGCGCTTCAGATACTCTCGCGGTAGCGCGGGATCACCCTTCGCAGGACGTCGCGGCCATCTGCAGCGAGGTGACGGTGAGCCGCGCGTCGGCGCCGTCCACATACACTAGGCCGCGCACATCCACTTTCTGACCGACGTGCGTGGCCGGCTTGAACGGGGCCGAGTTGAGGAGCCGGAAGGTTCCCGTACCCAGCGAGCGCCTGGCCGAGGCTTCGAGCCCCTGCGCCGTCGGCGTGTCCTCGCGCGTCGAGACGGGCTCGGCCGTCCGGGTCAGCACCCAGCTATTGTCGGCGCCCTTCGTCAGGCATCCCACCGTCTGCACCAGGGAGAAGTTCTGCACCCCCGGCTGCTCCCCTTTCCTGAGGATGAGGGCCGTGGCCAGGTCCTCGCTCGCGAGCTTGAGTTCGCTCGGGCCGCTCGGATACCCATTCGTCTTGAGGATGTAGGTGATGATGTCGAGCTTGCCCTGCTCGTCGACATTCACCCCGAAGTTCGGAGGCATGGTGTCCCGCGCCTTCAGGAACAGCCGGTCGATGGGCTCCTGGCCAAACGTCGTGTAGAACCGCTCGCCTTTGAGCGCCGGGGCCTCGGTCGACCCACCGAGATCGGCCTGGTGACAACGAATGCAGACGTTGTTGAAATGGTCGCGGCCCCGCGCTGCCTGCGCTTCGGTGTAGACCCCCTGCCAGATGCGCGGCTCGGCCGACTGCGCGGCCACTCTCATGGGCGGCGCGGACAGCACCGTGACGGCGACCATCGCTCCGGCGAACCATGCTCCGCGTGTCATGTTCAAGGCTCCCGCGGCCGTCTCGCACGCGTTACGCGTCCGTCGTTGCCGCCGCCGACGCGCCTAGTATAAACAAAGCGGCACCGCGGGGTATTCTCGACGCATGCGTTACGCCCTCGGCGCGATTCTCGTCGCTTTCGTCTCGCTTCTCACTGCCGGTACGGCGTGCCGGCACAGTTCAGGCTCGGGCGGCGTGGCGTGGCCCCTCCAGCCGGCCGCTGCCCCGCTCGGGACCAGCGCCATGAGCATGGGCCCACAGCTCACCTCATCGGCGCGCGGTACGATCCTCAGCTGGCTCGAGATGCAGGAGGCCACGGCGATCCTGCGCTATGCCGAGCGCGGGCCCGACGGCGCGTGGTCGGCACCGAAGACCGTCACCCAGGGCACCGACTGGTTCGTGAGCGCCGTGGACGTGCCGGCCGTCATGCGGATGAGAAATGGATCCCTGGTCGCGCAGTGGCTGAAGGCGGTGGACCTGGCCCTCGAGGCCTATGACGTCCGCCTCGCCTTCTCGCGCGACGACGGCGGGTCATGGTCCGACGCGGTGGCGCCGCATCACGACGGCACCACCGCGCAGCACGGCTTTGTGTCCTTGTTCGAGTGGCCCGACTCGACCGGCGGCGGCCTGGGCCTGGTCTGGCTGGACGGGCGAAAGATGGCGGCCGAGGACGTCAGCCCGCCGTCGGACGAGATGAGCCTCTATCGCGCGCGCTTCGACGCGAGCGGTGCCCAGGTCGATGAAACAGCGCTCGACGGGCGCGTCTGCGAGTGCTGTCCGACGAGCGTGGCCATCGCCGCCGGCGGTCCCGTGGTCGCCTTCCGCGATCGCAGCCCCAAGGACGTCAGGGACATCTACGTGGCGCGCGCCACCGGGTCGACCTGGGACACCCCGACCGCCGTGCATGCCGACAACTGGACGATCGACGCCTGCCCGGTGAACGGGCCGGCGATCGCCGCCCGCGGCAACATCGTGGCGGTGGCGTGGTTCACGCAGCCCGGCGAGGACGGCCACGCGTTCGTGGCCCTGTCGCAGGACGGCGGCCGCACGTTCGGCGCACCCGTCCGCGTCGATGACGTGGCGTCGCTCGGGCACCTCGGGGTCGTGCTGCTCGACGACGGCGCGGCCGTGGTCACGTGGGTGGAGTTCGACGGCGGAGCCTCGTTCAGGGCTCGGCGGGTGGATCGGTCCGGGGCGCGTGGCGCGCCGCTGCGCATCGCCGGCGGGGAGGGCGGGAAAG
>JADMIO011246955.1_pt1 | contig 14606 bp, 20 predicted proteins | sample 8958161 | NCBI WGS metagenome assembly JADMIO01 (sample SAMN16585339, study PRJNA669376) | soil metagenome | isolation source: Crop rotation soil | place: USA: Cullars Rotation, Alabama | collected 2011 | reverse complement strand
GAGCGCACGGTTCGGGACCGTGAGGTCGGAGGTTCGAATCCTCTCGCCCCGACCAAATCAACTTCAATTCACACAAACAATTACGGCTGACTCGCGTTGTCAGCCGTTTTTCCTTGTGTGGCCAGTTTGTGGACAAAATTTTTGATTCACGGAATTGATCTGATATTGCTAACGCCACGATCTGCAAAAATCCGCCTAAAAATGAGGAAAGCCGAAAGCGATCCTCGCAGATGGTCCAATTCTTTACCCCTCGGAACCGTGCGCTCTGTCAAGGTGTAAATCACTGATTTTCTTAAGATAGCCCTAATTCGAAAGAAAGACCGACCGTGTGGTCGGTGAGCTGTAAAATTACGTAAGTTTATTTAAAAGGATCGGCGATCTGTAGCGCAAACTGATCGGCTCTGATCCTCCGATCGATCTCGTAGTGCTAGGTCGACCCGTACTCGACTGGTAATGGTTCCGGTTCAAATTTAGATGTCGAGTTCCGCGCGTGTCTGTAGCACGCGCACGATATGGCCACGCGAGATGATTCCGGCTAGATTTCCATGCTGGACGACTGGCATCTGATTTACATCCTCTCGGCCCATCATCTCCAATGCCTCAGCCACTGGTCGTTCCGGACCTACGCTTCGCAAAGTTTCAAGCGAACGCATTACGTCGCCAACCGTGGTGTAAGGCCAACGCGCGCGATCAATCGCCTTGACCTCATGCGGCGTGATGATCCCGGCCGGCCTTCCCTGTTCGAGCACCACGAAACAGCGATGACCGGTTGGCAGTAAGTGTTCATGGACGAATGTCTGAAGGTTCGAATTTGCATCTACGGTTGCAAATTGCTGCGTCATTACATCGCCAACTCTTAGGCCCGTGAGACGTTCAGTAATCTCAACCTGTGCGCCGCTAGCACGCGAAGCATCCAGCAGGAACCAACCGATGAAGGCAATCCACAAACCTCCGAACCCCGCGCCGCTAAAGAAACGCAAAATACCCAACATGATGAAACCTAGAGCAACAAGCTGGCCCACTCTCGACGCTATGCGAGTAGAACGGTTCGCATCTCCTGTGATCCACCACACCACAGCACGCAAGACGCGTCCACCGTCAAGTGGGAATCCAGGAATCATGTTGAAAACCGCGAGTGCGATGTTGATATAGCCCAGCCACATGAACATCGCAGTTGGAGGAGAGTTCGCTTCAGCCGAGAAGTTCCAGCCCAGCAACCACGCCAACGCGAGACACACTACTCCGATCACAATACTAGCGATTGGACCAATGATGCCCATCCAAAACTCAGATTTTGCATCCGCAGCATCTTTCTCGATCTGCGCTACACCACCTAAGGCGAAAAGCGTAATTGCCCGTACTGGGATTCCTCGCAACCTCGCAACCGCAGCGTGCGAGAGTTCATGCAACAAGATAGAGACGAAGAACAGGAGTCCCGTTATGATCGCGATACCCCATGTTGTTGAACCGCCCCAGTTGGGATGCTCCATTGCAAACTGGGCGCGCAGGGAGAGTGTTACCAACAGCGCGATTATGATCCAACTATAATGGAGCCCGATCGCCACTCCGAAGATGCGGCCGAGCTTGATATGGGCTTTCATAGACTCCCTTCTACGCCACAAAAGGCACAAAAAGAGCAAATGTGTCTTAAGAAATGTTTGCGCCCGTCCTACGGAATCCAGACTCGACGGGCTTCTACATATTTTCTACAAATTATGATCACCTGCCGACTCCGGCTGATAGAGAACCTCCTCAACCTGTAGCTTGCGCAAGCCTGATGGTACCTGCCACTCAATTGTGTCGCCCTTCCTGAAACCAAGTATCGCAGTACCAATTGGCGCCAGAACAGAAATCTTTCCTTCAGCAGAATCCGCCTCGGTAGGAAACACCAGTGAGTAAGTATTACTGTCCCCGCTCACTAGGTCCTTCAAACGCACTTTCGAGCGCATTGTGACTACGTCCGCCTGAATATCTTTTGGATCAACGATCTCTGCTCGATCAAGCTCTGCTTCTAACTTGTTCAGGTATTGTCGATCGACACCGTTTTGCTCACGTGTACACTCGATCAATCCGCTAAGACGATGATAGTCGAGTTCTGTTATATAGATGGTTGTTGCCTTTTTTGATCTTCGTTTCATTTTACTACTCCAATGTTTTTCCCTGGATGATTTAGTTTTCCTCAGGACTGTGCGGTTACGCAGCTTTCCTGGATGCTGGCAATCCGCTCGCACTCACTGCAGTCTCGAGCGAGAGATTTGAATGTCCTTGCAGCGAGTGGTCGGTCAGTGAAACGTCCTTTCCATGAATAACCCTGACCGAACAGTGCGCCCGGTTTGCAACAGCGGCAGAGGTACTGCCGAAGAGCAAGCGACTTAAACCTCGTCGTTCGTTCGTGCCGAGTACAATCAGGTCAGCTCCCCAATGTTTGGCCCGCGCAATAATTTGACGGGCGGCGCTGCCAGCGACGATTTCCGCTGAGATTCTGACTGGTGCGCCACTCAACGCTCGAACAGCATTTCCTATTGCGCGGTGAGCGGAGGCAGTGCTTGCATCGCCAGTCACGCCAAGCTCCTCAATCGAATAGATCATCTGGTTGACGACACTGACCACTCTGACCTCAGTGTCTTCAGGCCAACTCATTTCAGTGATCGCCTGGGATGCAGCTCTCGACGCCGCGGAGTTATCGGTAGCCAGCAAGATTCGGAACCCCGCAGAAATCCCATCTGCTTTCTCACCAGCTCGAACGACCTCGACGGAACAAGGCGCACTCTCGATAACTGATTTTGCTACGCTACCGAGCGGCCGGCTTCGAAAGTCTTTACGATCGTTTGCACGGATAAGAATGAGATCCGCCGGCCAACTCCGGGCCGCGAATGAGATTAAGAATTGCGGATCTCCACTCATGATTACCACTTGTGATGGAATCCCAATCTTTCGAAGGCGTTCGACTGCTAAAGCAGAAATCTGTTCGCCTCGTCTATGCATCTCTCGTCGCAACGCGGAAAGTCCGTAACCGTCGTCACCCCAGAATTTCAATGAGAGGTCAGCATCGTCAATGATCGAAAGCACACGCGCTTCCGTTCCGGAAGGCCACGAACGAGCACTAATTTCATCAATAAGAATATCCAAGGTCGTAATCGAATCTACTGCAACTAAAACTTTCACCTTATTTCTCCAACTATGACCGACTTAATTCATTGCCATCCGGTTCAATCATGCGGCCGGTTCTAAATATCGATCATTCGAACTGTTCGCACGTACGACTTCTACCGAACACTGCGCTTCCAGGATGAGCACCTTCACGCTAGCGCTCATGCCGCTTGCGTCAACGTCGCCTTCGCCATGGTGTGGATCTACGAATATGCAATCGACCGACGACTCCTGCCTCTTCTGCAAAAGCACCGCTTCAGGCTGGCCATCCACTGTTTCAACTGAAACTTCCAGACCTTTTGCTCGCAACGTATCAGCCCAGGTGTCTAGAACCTGCGCGGCCCCAGCATCCCTTGTGACAAGACGCGGAACAGGTTTTCGCGTCATAACGATGTTTGCAATCGTTCCTGTTGGCCAAATCCGCTCGCCGACTGCATTAACCACGTCATGCGACGAAGAACTTTCATCTACGCAAATTACTATCTGTATCGCCGCATCAGGCTTTCGATCAGACGGTCGCACAATCCGAACGGAACAGTGTGCGTCCTGCGCCACTCGAAGAGCAGGTCCCGCATAATCACTTATCAGTGATGAAGGACTGGTCTTCGATCCCAAAATAACGAGTTCAGCACCCCAGCGCTCAGCCTTTCGTAATATCGCTTGAACCACTGCAGCCGTATCCTCAATCGCTTCTGTTTTCACACGTCCTTTAGGAAACATCGACCGCAGCCTCCGCTCAGCCTCAAGGGATAAGACGCGTTGTTCTTCATGCTCCTGTAACGCCGGCACGTGAGACGACAGTCCTGAAGTCACCAGCTTCAGTCGACGAGCGCTGACCGCCCTGGTGATCTCGTATGGCGATGTAGGCAAGCAAACTTGCGTTATCGCGATAAGGGCATCAAGTTCAGGTGGCAGAGCCACCGTGCCTAAATCTTTCAAAGTCGCTTCCGCGGTTTCCGATCCGTCATACGGAATCAACACCCGAAGCCTCTTTTCCTGCGCTGCAGGAGCAAGCACCATCGCATGCTTGCGTTCAGTTTTCGCTATTTGCGCTACCATCTTTCTCCATCCAACGATCTTCGTCTTTGTGTTAGCGACGACTGCCATATAAGACAGACTGTTTCGTTGGGTAGTAAAAACCGCCCACCGAGGTCCACTGATCCAAATCGAATCGGCGCCGAGCACCACAAGAGATACACGTCCGATATGTCTCATCGCCTCGAGTAAATGGAAGGCCCATTTTCAGGTGCCAGCAGCCAAAGACACGTTTCACAATGTTCTTGATCGGCGCCAACCGACCGGATTGATAGGGCCAAGGTTCTAAACTGGATCGTTCTACTATCGCCTCCATGTGAATTCCCTTTCCGTGCTGCGGACCAACCTGGTCCATCCACCGTTATCTATCGAACCCGACCTCTGCTTTCCTGGTACACCCTTACGACTCATCAAAGCGCATCGCCGTAACTTCCAGGACTAAATGCGCTCGATCCGAGTCCTTATCAATGCTCTCGAGCAGAATGCGTGTGTTAATGGCCTCGCCCGACTCAAGTACCTTTTGTCGCAGTGGAATCACCACTACTGTCCGTTCGCGCACACTCGAACTGGTGCTGTCCAGAATCGCACCCCGCAATTCCAGTCCACTGATGGTACGGCCGGTGTTATTTCGTACCGTTGCCGTCATTGCGACGGCCAAGGTGTCGAATGGGTGCAGTTTCTCTGTACCCACCAATTGCTCGATGGCAATGTGCGGACGAAATTCTTCAAACTCCGGTTGACCAGGTTGCAACGCCCGTTCCAGCCGCGGCTGCATATCAGATTTGACGGTGGACTGTGTCATGGCCACGTAATACAGACCCGGTCAACATTGCGAGTAGCGCAGTAATAGCGGCAGCTAACAGTACAATGGGCCAACGTAGTTCGGGCTCTGTAATCAACGTTGGACCGCGATAAGCAATCATTGGTAGTCTCTCCTTCATTAGTGATCATCGCGAGGTTGTGTTAACCCAGCTCTTTTGTGGCCACCGAAAACTTGATGGTGAACCTGTGTCCACAATCCTTACAGACATACTCATCGTTTTCGTGTGCTCCTACGACTAACCGAACTTCAGAACACTGTGGGCATTTCACGAGCCAACGCCTGAGAACTTCAAACCATCTTTCTCCTCGTTTTTTTTCATCGATTGTTTCTGGCAGAACGATGTATTGGTTCTCTGGTACATCCATTCCTCATGCACTCCCTATTCGTGACCTCGCTTCTTACAGGTCCTAGACTAAAGGGAACTGCCAGGTGGAAGTAGAGTGTTAACACCTGACTTTCAGCGTATTTACACGTAAAAGGTTTCGCAGGAACGTGCGGATTGTGGTGAGATTAATCTCGTTGGCGTCGTTCGCGGACGTGCAGGGCTAATTCCACTCGGTTGCTGAGATTTTTTTTGTCGAGAATGCGGCTGATGTGACCTTCGATTGTTCGTAAACTGAGCTTTAGCTCAGCAGCAATTTCCTTGTTTGAGAGGCCCCGCGCGACTGCTTCCGCAACGCGCCACTCTGCATCTGTTAACTCTTCATCGCGTACAAGGTCTATCGCGGTGTCGTCTTGATCTCCGAACATCCGCGCCAGATCGGAATGAGTGCGATGTACTCTGTCGAGAATGCTCTTCACGATAGCCAGCAGCTCTTCCGATTCGAAAGGTTTCGTGACGTAAGCGTCGACCCCGGTACGAAATCCCGCAATGCGATCGGCCGTTTCGTCTTTGGCCGTGAGGAAGATGATAGGTACGAGACGCGTGCGCGGCGAGGCGCGCAGATTACGCACAAAGGCGTAGCCATCCATGCCAGGCATGCGAATGTCACTGATAATCAGATCGGGAAGAGATTCGGCAACACGAATCATCGCTTCACTCCCGCGGCGAGCTGTCTGCACCTCGTAACCTTCCGCCCGTAGCGTTTCCGATACTGCGAGCAAGAGACTGGGATCGTCATCAACGACCAATAACTGTTTTGCCATTGTCGCGTTCCTCAATATTGCGTTTATTGCAGCCTCCGTTACGCCACACGGGGAGGTGCAATTTAAATGTGCTGCCCTGCCCAACCTGGCTCTCTACGGTAATGCGCCCCCCCATCTGCTCCATCACATTTCGTGCCAGGTATAATCCGAGGCCTACGCCGGAAACATCGGCGTCCTCTAAGAATTCCGCATCAGTCGTGGCGCCACGCATAGCTTCGGAGTGAGGAGCGGGACGACCCCGGTGAAACTTGTCGAATAGAATCGGCATGTCTTCCGGCGGTATACCGCGGCCGTTATCTGCCACGTTTATAGCTACCTGACCATCCTGTTGGAGTGCAGACAAAACGATGGACCCACCGTCTGGTGTGTACTTGATAGCATTTTCGACTATGTTCGACAGAACCCGACGAAGCTCTTTCGGATCAGCGCAGACTGGCGAGACTTCCAGGTTGGGATCGAATCGCAGATCGTGCCTTCTCTTTTCTGCCGATCGTGTTTCGGATTTCACGACGGACGAGATAACATCCTGTACGTCAACTCGTTCGTGAGTGACACGTAGTACACCGCCTTCGATGCGGGAAAGGTCGAGCAGATTAAGAACAAGATCAATCTGACGATCACACTCTACTGAAATCGTTTCAATGTACTCACGCCTCTTCGTTTCATCCAGTCCTTCACGCATTAAAAGACGCGTCAACGCTTTGATTGTAGTCAACGGTGTACGCAGCTCGTGCGAGACGGTCGAAACAAACTCCGATTTCAATCGATCTAATTCGGCGAACCTCTCTTCTCTTTTCTGTAGACGCTCGGCCATGGCATTGAAGTTCATGCCCAGGCGCGAGATCTCATCCCGTCCTGCCGCGGGTGCCCGCGCAGAGAAATTTCCGCCGCCAAACTCCTCGGCCGCAAGATTCAGGAGACGCACAGGTCGCCCTATACTTCGTGCAATTAGCAGTGCGGCCGTCACTGTGCAAAAAACAACTATCAAGCCGATGACGGCATAGCCCATTAGTTGTCGCCAGGCTGACGCGTAAAGAATGGCGCTTTGGACACCCACCATCACTACGTGACCGGTGTTACCGAAACGGCTTAGACCGTATACGCGCTCCACCCCGTCAACCGAACTTCTCGTAACAACGACGGCCGTGCTGCGTTCGTTTAGCGTCGACAGTTGATTCATCCCGCTAAGATTCAACCCCACTGCAGATTCCGTGGTTTGGCTGCGATAAATGATGCGATGATTCTGATCGAGTAAGGTCACGACCGCTCTTTCCGGTAACGTAATCCCGTGAAGTGCGTCCTTTAACGCTGATCCTTCGATACGTGCGATCACTGCACCACCTTCCAGGGGGACTTCTACCGCAAGCAGGTAATGTCCTTCTCCCCGCGTCCAGTCCGTTTCTATATCTGAAGCACCACGCTTAGCCTCAGCAAGGAGCTTTTCGCTTAACGCGGACGGAAGATCACCCGCACCGGCAGGTTCAATCGCCACAACTTTTCCCGTTGAGTCTAAAACGCGTAGATCAATCCAATGCGGACGGCGGATTATGGCTGCCTGCAGGCTGCCTTTGAGGGCGGAACGATCTTTCAGGTGATCGGGTGGGTATGATGCTATTGTTCTGAGCGGTTGGTACTGAGCGTCAAGCCAGCGGTCGAACACTACGCCCACTAACTCTGCCTGCTGCTCTAAAGACTCATTTAGCTGATTTCGCTTTTCATTCCAAACTATCCACAGAACCGCGAGGCCAACTATTAGCAGTGGAAGCACACCTCCGATTGCTAGAGTCAGTAATCGCCCACGGATACTCATTTGCTACCTCTGAATTGATTCTTAATGCCAAGTATATCAAACCATTTGGAGCATTCAGATGATGACGGAACCATCGGGCGTCCCAAATCCTCGCCCGCCTTGTCCGCGATGAATTGAATAGTTGGACCCGTACTATCGTTGGTGCGATCAGCATCAGTCGAGGCTTAGATTCATAATCGGAGATTCTGACGTTACATCTTATTCATCGTCACGGAGACGACCGGTGTCTCGCCAGCGGTGCGGCTATACGCCACCCAATAACCTAGCTCCGGATAACGAATAAGTTTGTAGATCCGTCCGTCTGCATACGCAGCAACTTCCTCACCTAAAACGGCGAGAACCGTCGGCGGGTTTGGGTGTTCGGCCGAATATGTAATGGAGATAGCCTTTACTCCGCCGGCTATATCGTAGAGAACCTGGACCATTTCGAAGTCAGAAATCAGGAAGACTGCTTCATTCTCATCCTTTACCTCCGGCTCTCCCAGTTTTTCCGCAACTTCGTGTGCAGTCATGCCGATGCGCACGCCTTTGTAATCCTTAAACGTCGGTTCGGTTGCGGGATCCGTTTCCGCGACTTTCTCCTCCCTGCTCTGGGTGTTGATATTGCTCGTGAATGCGCCGGCTTGTAGGCGCATGGAAGCGCACAACACAAGCGGCACTGCCATAACAATTGCGAAGAAGAAGGAGAATTGTGGTTTAGGAATCTCTATCATGTTCTTACCTCTTTCACCTTGTTCGCATTAGACCGTTTCAAAAGATTGCTGGAAAGTTTAGTTACTGGCGAAAGCCCCCGCGACGAAAGACCGCCAGCCAGCCATATTTCGATAAGACTCAAACCGAGTGCGATGATGATCCACCCGATCATCAACGGACGTGACCAGTCAACTTCTGATGCGCTGCCTGCTATAAGACTTAATGTAAACGTCATGTTCAATATTCATCCCCCATTTCTTCGTTAATTTGCTCGATTACGTACAACTTCGACCGAGCAATGTGCTTTCGTTACAAGCGCGGTTGCAACACTGCCGAGTTGAAATCGTTCAAGAGCGCCGCTGAACCGGCGTCCTCCGACGAAGATTGAATCGGCATTCCAGGCTTGGGCCTGATCGATTAGCACGCGGCGTGGATCACCCTTTTCCCACACGACAGAAGTCTTCAATCCTATTAGACTCAATGCATTCTCGGCCCACGCCACCATCCGCCCCGCAGTGAGTGTGAACATTGGCGAGCTGCCATCGTCAACGGCGATGATTTGTACTTCAGTTCCGTACGGCCAAACACGGCTGCCCACAGCACGAACGGCCTGTTCGGATTCGGCTGACGCGTCCACACCGATAACAAGTTTCGCGGGCTCATTGAGATCTTTTTCAAGATCACCGCGCGACACTCGAACGGAGTGATCTGAATCGGTTACCACCTTTTTCGAAACGCTGCCGAGAATGAATCGACTGACTGCGGAGCGCCCGTGCGATCCGACAACAATTAGATCGGGTTTCCACTCGTCGGCCTTGCTAATTAGTTCCCAGGCGGCCGAGCCAGCGAGTGTTTCCGCGCGTATATTCCAGTGCGGAAAATAAGATCGAACCTGATCACTTGCTCGCCTGGCAAAATCCTTAGCCTCGTTTAGCACGCGCTCCCTTTGCCTCTCTGCGTATATCAAGCCAGCAGTCACTCTGCGGGACATGAGTGCCTCCCCCGCCAACTCATAGGCTGGCGTTTGGGGAACCATCATGACATCGGCAACGGAGACGACCAGAGCTTCTGCTTCAACCGGTAAACCAGCTCGCTGCAGATCAACCAACGCAGCGTCGGCACTCTGTGAGCCATCATGGCCAATCAATATCTTCATCATCTTTCGGCGTCTCCCTTAATTAACAAAATAGGCGTCACTCCAGCGATTCTTAGTCGCAAGCGACCAGCCAGCATGTGACTACTTTAAAAGGAGAACGATTGAAGAAATAGCGTAATAACTCTTAATGAGGGCGGGTGTTATTACCCGATGGGCTGTGTTTATGCCAGGTGCGACGATCAACTAAGTTGAAGTTTATGACTCTTCACCAATCCAACCGCAGATAAAACCCATTACTTCAGCACAGCAACGCGCGCGGGACGCAGAAGTTTGCCATTGAACAAGTAACCTCGTCGATGCTCGCTGTATACCATGCCGGATTGTTCTCCATCACCATCGATCATAATCATCGCCTCGTGAATTTTTGGGTCGAATACCTGGCCTTCACTTTCAAATGCTGTGACTCCGTGCGTTTCAAGAAGATTGTTGAATCGCTGTTGGATCAACCGGAGACCGTCTGCGACCGCATCTGATGTTTCGCGGATATGCAAAAGCGCCCGGTCGACGTCGTCCTTTAGGTCAAGCAGCGCAAGCAGAACTTCGCGTTTACCGGTCGCTTCCGTAAGTGCAGCTTCCCGTTTCGTGCGTCGACGGTAGTTATCAAATTCGGCCAACAACCTAAGGTGCCGTTCGCGCTCGGTAGTTAGATCTTCCTGAAGTCGCGCGATATTGGAATCGTCTGACGTCGGCCCCTTTGCCCCGCCTACTTCATAGATACCGTTATCCGATAGTGTTGTGTCTTGTACGAACTCTAAGCTTTCCATGTTACTTCCTTTATTTCAATTGATTCTTTTCTTCAGCTGTGCTGTGCGCGCCAGCCTGAAATGACTTCGTAGCCGCCGCTGGTGCGCACAGGAAACTTAAAGGAATAAACACTGTTACAGACTTTAATCTGATCTAAAAGACCTTTTGGGTATTCTGTAAACGACGCTGCCTGATCAAAATAGATCGAAACATTGTCAAAAAAGGTTGAGTGTTTTGTATCCACTGCACTACTCCTTTGGCTTAATCAGTTGTACCAATCATCTTACCTACGCCGTATTCCTCAAGCAGAAGCAGATAGTCGAGTGCCAACGCTTCGTCCTCTAACCGGTCAGTTGGGTCGAGATCTCTCGCAGGCACGCAACCTCCCAGTCGATTTAAAGACCAGATTAAATACTGACGAATTGGTCCTCCGCGATGACGATACTCCCTGTCTTCGCGTTCAAGCGCTCGCACAACATTGACCGCAGATGTTCCTCTAACCTCTTTTTCATTCAGCCGAAAGATCATTTGATCCTCACGCCACCCGTTTCTTCGCTGATGCGGAACGGGTTGATTCGGCATCCCGAGCTGCCATGTTCTCAAGTGCCGTCTGGTGAAGTTCCTTGTTTCGAGCTTCCAGATTGGAAAACGCAACGACAAGCAACAGCGCACACATCGCCAAAGTTGACAGCACGTAAAGCACCGCAGCCTGCTCCAAATACAGCAGCGCAATGACGATGGCAGTCGAGCCAAAGATCCAGGCGAACTTACGATAACGCCGTTTTAAACTTATTCTTGATTTACTGTTACGTCTCACTAGACCACCTCCGAAAGTTGAACCCCGAGAATTTCCGGGCTGCTGCCCGACAGCTGTCACTCTTCTGCCAACAGACTTCTGAGCATCCACGCGGCCTTCTCGTGTGCAGCTAGCCGTTGCGTAAGAAGATCTTCAGTTGGCGCATCAACAGCCGTGCGTGCAGCCGCAAGCGCTGAGCGAACAGTCCTTGCAGCCGTTTCATGATCTCTTAACAACTCCGCGATCATCTCGCCGGCGTTTCTTGCTACCGGCGACTCCTGGAGATATGTAAGCCTGGTAAACTCTCTATATGATCCAGGAGCGATGAAGCCGAGCGAACGCATACGTTCGGCGATTGCATCGACGGCCAACCACAGCTCGTTGTATTGCTCCTCAAACATCTGGTGCAACGGATGAAACATTGGACCAGTAACGTTCCAGTGGAAATTGTGTGTCTTCAAATACAAGATGAAAGTGTCCGCCAGTACATTTGACAGCGCGTCGGCAACTCTTTGGCCATCCTTGTCCGATACCATCGGCAGGGCGGTTTTCATTTCAATTCCTAAAGCAGTCGACATCTAAATTCTCCTCACTTACAAGTTCTAATTGCTCCTAAAACGAGTCAACATTCACTGTTGTCAGAGTAGGGTGAATTCAGCCAGCTCGAAACCGTGTTATCACGTGCGGATCGCAGGCGTTTTCACGTTATAAGGTGCCCGCCGAATGCGAATTTTTCCTACCCGCAATGACGCGAGTAACCACTCTAAAACTTCGAGTGAAAACACCCTGTCGCAGCCTGCTTCCGGGGAGTTAATCTGAGGTCAACGCTAACGAACTAGGAGCAAAGCAATGATGCGGTCCATTAATTTAAGAATTCTAACAATCTCCACGATCGTTATTTTCGCCGGGCTTTTTTCATCCAATTTCAAGAGCCAAACGCGTAGTTATACTGCCGAGAACCTTGATTACGTTCTCGTGCTTCCCACTGCACAATGGCGTGCCATCAATGTACCTAGCGTCACCAACGACAGCACCGAGTTCCGTTATGACAGCGATGGAGCCATCCACCTCCGTATTCGCAGAGAGTTGGTAGATGCCGATGTCACAGTGGCCGACTTGATTCAACGCCAGCAGAGATTGCATCGATCTTCCCTTCCCGGATACGTGAAAGAGAAGGTCGAGCCTTTCGCAGGCCGTTTAAGTGGCGCCAGGTATGCTTATGAGTACGTCACTGAGGGCAAACCAACGGCCAGATTTATTTATTATCTGGAAGCCAACAACCGCCTTATTTACAGACTCGAATTCGCCGGCTCGCCAGATCTGTTGAGAACGCTTTCCGAGCAAACGGATCTAATCGCGCGAAGTTTTCGCTTGAAATAACAGTCGCGTGTAAATAAGTGAATTGCACAAAGAAACTCTGATGAACAAGATCCTGAACTTTGAACGAATTCTCTGCCCCGTGGCTCAGTCTCACGAGTCTGACGAAGGTCTGCGCTACGGAATATTGATAGCCCGTTCCTACGGCGCCAGGCTCTCCGTCTTAACATGCAACGACGGATCCTCACCCGGTAATGAAACAGTTGAGGCGATGAGGACTGGGATAAAACGAGCCATTGAGCATTCATTCATTTTGTTTCCTGGATCGAAGGATGCCGTTCGCCTCGACTGGGACCTCATGGTGGTAACTAACAACCGCCCGGAAGAGGCAATCAACCGTGAGGCTGCTTCCCAGAATGTGGATCTGATCGTCATGGGTTCGCGTCGTCGATCAGTTCCCAGCGTTGTGGTACTGGGATCGACTGCCGAAGCTGTCTGTCGAACGGCTCCATGCTCAGTCATGGTCACGCGTTTCGCTGCGCGTCATGACGCTGCGAAAACCAATGGTAATCTCGAATTGAAGAAACTGCTGGTGGCAACTGATTTCTCCAGCCACTCGGAGCTGGCACTTCAATACGGCTTATCACTCGCTCAGGAATATCAGTCAGAGCTGCACTTGCTCCACGTTATCACCGGCGGCAAGAGTAGTGAGGCTGAAATATCCTGGACATCGCAAGATACGGAAGGTCCCTATCATGCTGCAGCGAGACGACTGCATGGATCCGTTCCAGCAGAGGTCCACCTCTGGTCTGACGTGACGCACGCAGTACGTGAAGGCAAAGCCTACCGGGAAATTGTTTCCTATGCAGTGGAAAAGGACATTGATCTCATTTGTATTGGGGCACATGGCCAGGGGTTCACATTAGGCACGTTGTTTGGAACAAACACAGACCGCGTATTGAGGCAAGCACCTTGTCCCGTTTTAGTAACGCGACCAGTTGCAGTCGAAGGCGTCCAACAATGACTATGAATTGAAGGGGTGATGAAGTTGCTGAAGAAGTTTTTTCAAATATTGAAATCCAGGAGACGACGACGTGAGGTTAGGAAAATCCGTCGCGAATTTGCAAGGGCCGGATATCCTCTGGATCAATTTCGAGATTCTCAAATAGAGGCTGCGCTACATTGGAATACTGAAGTCGGGTTCACAATAAACGCAAAGACAATTTACCGTACGCTGAAGCGACTTAAGATGACCCGCGGAGAACAAGATCATACGCTCTTGATAAGAGGTGTAACCAAGTGAAAGTTGAAGAAAATCCGCACTGCGGCAGATGCGACTCAGAAGGACGTCTGATCCAATTCAAGAACCCAAACGGTGAGACGCGCTACCTTTGCGCCTTGTGCGTGGAGCAAGAGGACAAACGCCAAATGAAGTTCAGTCCTTTATGGAAACGGTCGCGACGTCCACCAAGAGTTCACTAGGTTGTTCTGAGCGGAAAGAGGCGGAAGTAAACAAGTTAGCCTATGAGGATATTGAACTATGAAACTACTGATCGCAGTTGATTCGGCGATTTCAACCGACGTGCTTGTTGGCGCGATCGGCGTGCGCCCATGGCCCGACGGTACGACAGCGCATGTGCTTTCAGTCGTCGCGGATGCCGACGTCCCGGAGGAACTATGGCGCGAAGAAGGCTATGGGAAGCGCGCCGTGCAGCGAGAAATGGAGAGGAGGGGCGAACAAATAATTGCCCTGTCAGTAGAGCAGCTCAGAGAAATCGGCATCCCCGCGGAGGTGGTGGTGACGAGGGGCGACGCCCGCTTTCTCATCCCGTTTTTTGCGCGGAAATGGTCTTCGGACCTGATCTTCGTCCGCGCACATGTCCGCAAAGACTATGCGCATTGGATGCTGGGCAGCGTTGCCAGAGCAGTCGTCTCG
>JADMIO010866731.1_pt1 | contig 14607 bp, 9 predicted proteins | sample 8958161 | NCBI WGS metagenome assembly JADMIO01 (sample SAMN16585339, study PRJNA669376) | soil metagenome | isolation source: Crop rotation soil | place: USA: Cullars Rotation, Alabama | collected 2011 | reverse complement strand
AGCGACCGTTAGTAAATTGGAATGCCCTCTTTTGGAGCCTCACACAACTCCGCTGTCTGAAGCTCGGCGATCATGGCCACGCTACCAAGTCCAATTGATGCGATGTACATACTCAATCCAAGGACTGTCTATGCGCCAGGTGATCTGTGTGCTGTCACTATTGATGGTAACGTTACGTGGACCGTTGTAAAGCTCGCGCTTGGCTTTGGGAACTCTGGGATAACGTAGGAGTTCGTACGATCTTAATGGCTTGGTTGGTGGCAGCTTGACTACAAGCTGAAGGTGTCGTGTCGGATGCGACGAGCAAAACGCCGCCCACTCATTGGAGATCCCCTGAAAGCCATTCCATGTCTTGTAACTGTACTCGATTATAAATGGATCGTAGAGAGGCTCTCGTGACACATCAACCTCAAGCCACCATGCTTTCATGTTCTCAGTTACGCCAGGGTCTAGAGCGGGATCCATCTTGATAGAATGTGTCGTTGACGCGTATTCAGGCTCTAGAAGTGATGTTGACGCGATGCGATGAGGATACCATGTCATATCATCACGCAGGCGTCTGACGGTAAGAATTGTGGTAATAGTAGCAGGGGATGTTTTCGTGCGCCGTTGGGCTTCAGTAACAGGGCGCCAGGCTGTGACGTCAAAAGTCGTCGTGTTGTCGATTACCTCGAAGCTCGACGTGGCTGGTACGGGTTTAGGAGGCTGAGGGGAAACGTCGAGACGTGCTAGGAGGTAATAAGAGACAAGCCATACCGCAAAACCGCCCGTCGCTGCTATCGCTAGAGTGCCGAGAGGGCCGGAGACTCGAAACGAACCGGCAAAGCAACCACAGGCAAAGCCAGAGCAGAGCGGCAATAACCATATTAGGAGGAATCGGCGCGCGGGAGTGATGTCGCCAATTGCGAAAGCCCAGAAAACCATAATGAGGGCAGCAAGTGTGAAAACACAGCCAAGTATGAACCAATGCCACTCAACCGGATTGGCGGTGGGTGGGATCGGCGAGGCGGGTGGATGGGGATGTTCAGAACCATTGGTCATGCGGCCCCCACGTGAACTTAGCCAGCCCTCCCTCGCCTCAAGAGGCACAAGAGTCAACAGGTAGAAGAGTGTGACTCAGGCGAGCGCGGAGGGGGGAGACTACAGCAGCGATTGCCTTCGTCCAAGGTGATGATGCCGGGCGGCGAGCGCGTTCCCGACGTTCAATTCCCCGTGGGCCGCGCACGCCCGTAGCCGAAAAACTCGAACGGCCGCTGCGATGGACACCCCGATCAACGGTGTGTCACCGTGCCCGCGATGCGTCTCCTTCGCCTTCGAATCCAGAACTACCGCAACTTCAGTCACGTCGACTGTGGCCTTGGTTCGCATGTCGTGCTCTTGGGGGAAAACGGCGCAGGCAAGTCGAACCTCCTGCGTGGGCTAAGACTGCTCCTCGATCCAGAGCTCCCGGACAGCGAGCGCTACCTGGACGAGGATGACTTCTGGGCCGGCGGCCCACAGTTCCGCGGATCTGAGATCGTCATCAGCGTGGACATTACCGACTACGAGAAAGATGCGAGCCTACTGGCGTGTCTGGGCGACCACGAAGTCGACGCGCCGGCCGGGCACGAGCAGTCCGTGGCGCGCCTCACCTATCGCTACGCGCCGCGCGAGACCGTTCCGGAGGCGGAGCGACCGAACGCCGGCAAGGACGAGTACGACTTCGCCATCTACGGCCGCGACGATCCCTCGAACGAGGTTCGGCGCGATGTCCGTCGCTTTCTCATGTTCAAACTGCTTCCCGCGCTGCGTGACGCGGAGGGCGACCTTCGGGCGTGGCGGCGGTCTCCACTGCGGCCTCTGCTTAGCGAGGCGATCCCGCACCTCGACCCCGCCACGCTCGCGGATGCGTCGCGCGCCATCGATGAGGCAACCGACAAGATCGCCGCGGAGGTGTCGCTCGCCGAGCTCACGGGCGCGATCGCGAAGCACGTGGATGAGCTGATTGGCAAACAACATCACCTCGTGCCCACGCTCGGCTTCGGGGCGACCGATCCCAAGTACCTGCTCCGCTCGCTCAAGCTCTTCGTCGACGCCGAGCGTGCGTGGGACGTCTCCGCGACGAGCCTCGGCCTCGCCAACGTCGTCTACCTCGCGCTGCTCCTTCTGCGCGTCCAGCAGCAGGAGGAGGCGAGCGAGCTCGCGGCGACGCTGCTCGGGATCGAGGAACCGGAGGCGCACCTCCACCCGCAGATGCAGCGCAAGGTCTTCCGCCACCTACTCGATCGCGATCGGCCGGTGATCGTCTCGACCCATTCCCCGAGCATCGCGAGCGTCGCGCCGGTGCGGTCGATCGTGCTGCTGCGGACAGAGGGGAACACCTCTACGCTTAGCTCGCTCGCGGATGCGACCGGGTTCACCGAGCAGGAGTTGACGGATCTCGCCCGCTACCTCGACGTGACGCGCGCGGAGATGCTCTTCGGTCGCGGCGTCGTCCTGGTCGAGGGCGACGCGGAGAAGTTCGTCGTGCCTGCGGCCGCCCGGCTCGGCGCCTCTCCGGTCGACCTCGACGAGTATGGGGTGAGCGTCTGCTCCGTCGCGGGAACGGACTTCGTGCCCTACGCCAAGCTCCTCCACCACCTCGACATTCCCTGCGCGGTCGTGACCGATGGCGACGGGAACGATACGACGAGCGAGGGCGCTCGCCTTGGAACTAAGCGCGCCCTCCAGATCCTCCGCGCGATCGGCGTCAACACGAACTCCATCGAGGAGCATCTCGAGCAGGGCGACGTGGCTGACGCTGTGACCGCCTTCGGCGCGATGGGAGTATTCGTCGGGGGGCGAACGCTCGAGAGCGACGCCTACGCCCTCGGCGCGGGGGCGCGGATGGGCGCTGCCTTCCGGGAGCTCCGGCCGTCCACGACCGACCCGACACTCGAGCCCTTCACGGCCGGAACGGCACTCGATGACGCGCACGAGGCGAAGCTCATCGGGCTCATTGAGCGAGTCGGGAAGGGGCGGTTCGCTCAGCGGTTCGCCGAGCACATGATCGCGGACGACGTCCCGACGCACATCCGTGGCGCGCTCGAATGGATCGTGTCGCGCGTCTCCCATGCCTGAGGCAACCTTCACGTCGTACGCGACGGCGGTCGACGCGCTCAACGAACGGCAGCGGGACGCGCTCCAGGAGACGGGCAACACCGTCGTGCTCGCGGGTCCCGGCAGCGGCAAGACCGAAACGTTGGTGCTCAAGATTGCGACGCTGCTCGACGAGACCAAGGCGCCGCGCGGGGTCGCCTGCCTCACCTACGGTAATGAGGCCGCGCGCGAGTTCGAAGCGCGGCTCGCGCGTCTTGGGGTCCGAACGGGGGGCCGACTGTTCACCGGCACAGTCCACTCGTTCTGTTTGACCAACGTGCTTCGCCCATTCGCCCGCAGGCTGCAGGCGAAGCTCGCGCAACTCGCCGAGTTCGACATCGCGAGCGACGACGATGCAGCACACGCCCGACAGGAGGGTCTCGACACCGCGGGCGTGGACGAGTCGGGGGCTTGGTGGGGGGCGAAGATCTCGGCGTTCCGGCAGACCATGGCCGTGGCCGCCGAGCGTCAGGATGAGTTCGATGATCGCCTGCCAGCGATCGTCGCCGGCTACGAAGCAGGTCTGCGTAAGCGACACCGATTGGATTTCGACGACATCGTGATCGTGGCCCTACGGCTCATCGAGAGTGACTCCCACGTCCGCGCGGTGCTTGAGGCGAAGTACCCGTGGTTGGTCGTCGATGAGTACCAGGACCTCGGTCTCCCGCTTCACAAGATCGTGCTCTCCCTCATGAAGACGGGTGTGCGCGTCTTCGCCGTCGGAGATCCAGATCAGTCGATTTACGGCTTCACGGGCGCGCGCCCGGAGTACCTGGACGCGCTCGCCAAGCGCAAGGACGTGACGTCGGTGCGGCTGGGGCTCAATTACCGATCCCACCAGAGCATCATCGACGCCAGCCTTCACGTGCTGCAGCCCGCGGATGAACGCGGGTTCAAGGCGGCGAAGGACGGAAACCCTGGTGACGGAGAGATCGTTTTCCACAATTGCCCGGAAGGCCTGGGACAGCAGGCCAGCACGGCCGTCGGCCGCATTCGGACGCTCCTCGACGCGGGGCTTCCCCCTGGTGAGGTCGGCATTCTCGCCGCGCGCTGGCAGGATCTAAAGGAGTTCGAGGAGCAGCTGGCGGCGGAGGGGATCCCCTACCGCGCCCTGCGGAGTCGAACCTACAAGGCGACTCCGCTGACCACGTGGGTGGAGTCGGCCGCAGCGTGGTGTGCCGGCGGCTGGCGTGTGGGGCGGCCGAGACTCGCCGATCTCTTCGCGACCTGGGACCGGATCGCGATCGCCTGCCGATCGGAGAGCCACAATGAACGCTTCCTAACCCGCCGTATTGCCTTTCATCGGGCGTTACGTTCCCTCCGCGACCCGTCCCTCGAGGTGGGCGCTTGGCTCACGAAGCTCGATTCCGCGCTCGGTCTGACCGACCTCGCCCTTGGCGCCGAACGGGTGCCGTTGCGCATGCGGCACGACGTCCGCGAACTCGCGCGGCTCCTCGAGACTCTCAAGTCGGCGCGGCTGCCGATCGAGGAGTTCAGCGGCCTCGCGAGGAACAAGGTCGTCCTCCAGTCGATCCACGGGAGCAAGGGCCTGGAGTACACCGTAATCTTCCTGCCTGCGCTTGAGGGCGGCGTGCTCCCGCGGTGGGGCGAGGACGAGCGGGAGACTCGACGTCTCTTTTACGTCGCGATCACGCGGGCACGAAGGGAAGTGCACTTGCTCTGGTCCGGGTTCTTCCTCACGGCGAAGGGGGATCGGCGGGACAGTGGGCCGTCACCGTTCCTAAGCGAGCTCAAACACGGAGCGGCCGAGGGCGTGTAGATCTTGATGGAGGTCTACTCGTCGATGCGTAAGTGATTGCAAATAGGCGCGCGTCCAGGTCGACCCGTCTCTGAACCCCGGCCCCCAATTTTCAATGGATACGGGGCCGATCGATCGACCACAGTCTGCAAGCTAACTACCTAGTCCGCAGCAACCTATCTCTCTTTCTCACGCCCACAGCCCGTCCGACTCAACACTTGCGGTCCCGAGAGAATGCTGAACGTGGCGCCCCGGTTGGATACCGTGATAGTCCACTCCAAATGTGTTCTTGACTCGTGAAGTCCATAAGCAGAGTCTTCGCAGTCCAAAGTCATTCGAGACGCGGAGAATCGGACCGTGAAAGGCCGCACCACAACGCAGGGTTTTCCGCGATGGCTTGTGCTCCTGGCCTTGGCTCTCAGCACCGCATCACCATCCTCCAGCCCTGCTGCCACTGATAAGACGTGGCTCTTCAACGGGAGTCTCGAGGGTTGGACGGGATCAAATTGTTCGCTCGTAGCCCGCTCGCAGTACATGCGCGGCGATCCAGGTACTACCGACCCCCAAATGATAAGCCCGACGGGGATCGCATTTGATCCCGCGAATAATTGCGCCAACGGCAATTATATGCGCATTGGCATCAAGAACTTCGGATCAAACACTTCGTCCCAGTTCTTCTTTCAGAATGCAAGTCACGGGTTTTCTGGATCGCATACCACCACCTTTACCTCACCTAGTGACGGCCAGTGGCACTGGGTTACGGTCGTCCTGGCGTACTCAGACTGTCCAGGCAACGGGGGTGTGGGCGACTTCCATTCAGGTGGCCAGGTCTCCCGCATTCGCATCGATCCCGTCCAAACAGGATCCTCGAGTGCCTCGGACTCCTTCCTTGTCGACTTCATTGCGCTACGACAAGACACGAATCAGCCAAACCATCCGGACGTCGGAATCTTCCCTGAGGAGTTCGTCTGGACACGGGGTGGATTCACAATTACGGCAACGGGCACGGACCCACCGCCGTTGGGTTTCAATGGGAGCGCCAATCCCGACAAATTTGCATCTGGAATAGGGCGCTTTGAATGGCGCATCGGCACATCAGGTGGATTTAACATCGAGCCCGTGCTTGGTGAGAATGACCAGACCGGCGTCGCAACTACATCGTTCAACATTCCGACGTCGGCTCTGACGCCCGGCGATAATTGGCTGCTTGTTCGTTGCCGTGATCGTTGTCAGGCGGTCGGGGGTCCGGCGGGATATTTTCATCTCTATTACGATCCCAATCCTCCCGGGACGCCTTCGGTCAATGTCGTTTCACCCGGCTCCTGGTCAGGTACGAACAGTTTCTACTTTGCGTGGACGAATCCAGGCGATGACCACGCCGGGGTCGCGTACTACCAGTGGCTGCTCGATGGAACGTACTCGGACTATACCGGCGCCACCTCGATCACCTTGGGCATGCCGTGGGTCGGGGCGCATAGCTTCAACGTCCGAGCCATCGACAACGCCGGAAACGTCGGCCCCTGGAGTCCAACGACGTACGCATACTTCGACGACGCTGATCCGAGCCCGCCCCCGTCCGTCTCGGTATCGCCGGATGGATACGCCGCTCAGGACCAATTCGCGTTTGCCTGGCCGGCGGCGGCGGACGGCGGCGGACAATCGGGCATCGCCGGTTATTGGTACAGCGTCGACAGCGGCGCGTGGTCGTTTACGTCAGCGCAGTTCATCGCCGGTGCGTTTGCGGGAGGAGTAACGGGGCAGCACACGTTCTACGTGGCGGCACAGGATGTCGCTGGGAACGTCAGTCCGGCGCAGGGCGTGTACTTCTACTACTACCCGCAGTGGCGACCGGCAATTGTTGGGCTTGCGCCGACCAGTCCGCAGCTCGCACTGCCACAAACGTTCTGGTGGACCCCGGGTGCCCAGAATGCCAACTACGAAGTCGTGCTGGCGGCCGACCCGGGGTTCGAGGGTCCGACCTCGCACTTCTCGACCAACGTCCCCTGGGTCACGATGCCTTCGAATGCCGCGCCCATCCTGGGGCAGCCATACTACTGGCGCGTGCGGGACATCGCCTCCGTGCCAGCCAACTGGAGCGCGACTGTGAGCTTCCAGCCGTACATCGCTCCGCCGCCTCCTCCCGGCCAAGTCATCGGACAGGAATTCCCCTCGGGCGAAGCCGCAGATGGAGTCAACACATCCCTGGGTGCGGTGACGAGGAGCTTCACGATCATGACGTTGCGCGGCCCAAGCGGCGATATTCCCCTCACCGCATGGTATTCATCATCCGTCCAAACAAGCGGATTCCTAGGCCCGCGCTGGAGTTGGACGCTGGGGCAGCAGCTCACACCGACCACAAACCCACTGGCGGTCACGCTCGAGGACAACCAGCAGCTTCCGTTTACGCCGTCAGGCCCAGGCTTCGCTCCCGGATCCGGCATCTACGACTCGCTCCTGAGTGTGAGTGGCGGCTATCAACTCGTCCGGCCGTCCCGGATGAGGCTGACGTTCGACCAGAACGGCGTCCTTCAGCGCCTCGCGGACCGCAACGGCAACGCCGTAACGCTCGGTTATCAGAGCGGTCTCATCACCTCGTTCCAGGACGCCGCAGGTCGGTCGTTCACCGTCACGACCCAGAATAGCCGGCTGACGAAGATGCGTGACGTGCTCGGACGTGAATGGAACTTCGAGTACAACGGTTCGGGGTACTTGAGCGCGTTTGCGGACGCCAACGGCAATCGGACGCAGTTCGAGTACGACGGCAGTGGCAGGCTGACCCGTGTCGTTGACCCCCGCGGTCATGATGCTCTCCGCTGCACCTACGGCGGAACCGGACGCGTGAGTACACAGACCGATGCGAGCGGCAAGGTGACGACGTTCACCTACGACGACGCGAACCATCGCACGGTCGTGACGAACCCGCTGGGCGGTACCCTCGTGCACGTCATGGATCAGGACTCGCGACTCCTCGCCGACGTGAACGAGCGAGGCGACTCGACCGTGTACTCCTATGACGCCAATCACAACCGCATCGCCGTCCGCGATGCCCGTGGTAACACGACTCGCTACGAGTACGATCCACGCGGAAACGTGACGAAGGTCACCGACGCTCTTGGCGACGTGACACAGACGGTCTTCGATGCAAATAACAGCCCCGTTTCGAGAGCCCAGCCGCTCGGGAAGCACACAGCCTGGACCAACGATCCAGTCGGGAACCCCACTGAGGTAGACGAGCCGCACGGAAAGGTGACGCGCCACGTCTACAACGGCGCTGGGCAGCTTATGTCAACGACCGACGCCAACGGTCATGTCACTCAGCATGAGTACGACGGGCAGGGCAACCGGATTCGCACGACGAACGGCGCTGGTGACGTGATGACCTTCGGGTACGACCCAGTTGGTCGACACACCAGCACGACCGACGGGCTGTCCCACACGATGACGCTGGCCTACGACGCCATCGATAACCTAACAAGCCAGACGAACGGCGCTGGTGAGACGACTACCTACGAGTACGACGCGAATGGCAACCGCACCGCCGAGGTCGACCCTCGCGCCTTCCGAACGACGCATCTCTTCGATGACAAGGACCGCCTGACCCAGACGACGGATGCACTCGGAAACGTTAGCAGCGTTGCCTACGACGACTTGGATCGTCGTGTCTCAACCACCGACCCTCGAGGCAGCGTAACGACGTACACGTACGACCCCGTGGGCAATCTCCTCTTGGAACGCGATCAGCTCGGGTTCCAGAGTTCGTACACTTACGACGGCAATCGCAACCGGCTGACCACGACGGATGCGCGAGGCAAGATGACGGCGATGGCCTACGACGCCATGAACCGTCTGCTCACCACCACCGACCCCCTCAATCACGTCACGAGTAGCGCCTACGACTCGCTCGGACGGGTGGTGAGCGTCACGAATCCGCGTCAACAGACAACCCGCTACGTCTACGATGCTCTCGACCGGCTGGTGAGCGTCCAAGCGCCAACTGGAGCCGCACTGCTGTACGGCTACGACTTGGTCGGAAACCGCATCACGACCACCAACGCCAACGGACACACCTCCACGATGGCGTATGACGGTGCCGATCGTCTTGTCACGATGGCTGATCCGCTCGGGCATACGCAGCAGTTCGTCTACGACGCCGCGGGACACCGCAGCCGCAGAACCGACGCACGTGGACGTGTGACGATTTACTCCTTCGACGCGGCCGATCGCCTCGTCCGTACGATCTACGACGACAGCACCCGGATCGACCGGGGCTATGATCCGAGCGGTAACCTCACGTCCCTTGTGGATCAGTGGGGCTCGGACAGTTACGCGTACGACGGATTGAATCGCATCACGGCCTCGACCGATCACTACGGCCAGCCGCTGGCATTCGCCTACGACTCGACCGGCAACCTCACCGTCTTGACCTATCCCGGCGGCCAGAGTTGCCGCTATGTCTACGACCCGCTAAATCGCCTGGCCTCGGTGGCGGACTGGAACAACCGCGCCGTGGCTTATTCGTACGACCCCACCGGTAACAACACGGGTCAGACCTTCCCGAACGGCGTCACGACCACGCAAGCCTTCGACGATGCGGGGCAGCTCATCGCGATCCTGACGAAGACGCCGGCCCAAGACACGCTTGTCTCCTTCGCGTACACGCTCGACGAGAACGGCAATCGCGTGCGGACTGCCCGCGTCGATCGGCGAGAGGATCCGAGGCGCGTCGGCGAGTCTGATGTCTATGGGACAAGTGCAGCGCTCTCCCTGGAGGCATATCCCACGGGCGCGGATAGCGTTGTAATCGCCTCAGGAGACACATGGGTTGATGCCGTTAACGCCCCGTTTGTGGCGCGCCGTTCAAACGCCCCGGCCCTGATGGTCCCAGGTGACAACCTTTGGGCCTCACCGGCCATTCAGAAGGAGCTAGGCAGACTCAAGGTAGCCCGGCCGACTCTCGGTGCGGTCGTGCTCGGCGACATTGGAGGCGTGTCTGCAGTGGTTGAAGCGCAGCTTGAGCAACAAGGCATAACGTCACGCCGCATGCGCGGAGCGGACCGTTTCCGCACGAACGCCTTAGCCGCTGGCTCTTCGTCGCTGGCAGTTCTTCTGGGCGCGTCCGATCACATACGGGCAGGTGCTGCCGCCTTGCTCGCGGTTCGGCGCGGTGCCGTGCTTCTTCTGACCGACCGCGATTCAATTCCGCAGCCCGTTCGAAATATTATGACATCGGTAGGGGTCACGAGGACGATCCTGGTCGGTGATGAGTCGTCCATCGGCGGCAACGTCGCCGATTGGCTCAACGCGAATGGACGCCCGGTACTCAAGCGCTACGACTCTGCTGATGCGTCCGCGCTGAGCGTCCAGGCGCTTGAGCATTCTGTCGCAGCTCCGGATCGCTTCGAGACGCTAGATCTCATCGACCGCGACGCCTACCAAGATTGTTTCGCGGTAGCGGCCGGGCACGATGCCGCCACCGACGCCGCGCTTCTCAGTGACCCTGCGGGCGTGCTGCTATCGCCCGACCTCGTCCGTTGGATCGGAAGACACAAGGGATGGCTGCAACACGCGAGAGTTCTGGGGTCTACCTACGGCGTGGGCGAGCAGGCGGAAGCTGAACTTCGAGGCCTGCTGCGCACGACCATCACGGAGTACACGTACAATCCGCTCGACGAGCTCGCCAGCGAAATCATCCCTGGTGTCGATTCGACCCATTACACCTACGATCCGATGGGAAATCGGTCTTCGGTTACACACCGGAACGTCCAGACAAGCTACACCTATGACGGTGCCGACCGCTTAGTGGCTGCGGCCGGAGTCACCTACACGTACGATGCAAACGGGAACCGCCTGACACGGGTCGGGACCGAGTCATCGACATACGCCTACGACTTCGAAAACCGTCTTACGCAGATCGCCGGACCGGAAGGTACCAGCGGATATCGCTATGACGGCCTCGGTCGAAGAGTTCGCTCGCAAGAGCCGACTGCGACGACGCGCCATCTCATCGATCCGACATCGAAGCCTTATCGCATGCTCCGCGAGTTCGACGGTGCCGGTCAGGCGCTCCTCAGCTATGTCTTTGGTGCAGGGCTGTCTTCGGAAGTGAAGCCAGCCGGAACGACGCGCTATTACCACTTCGATGGACTCGGTTCAACGGCTGCGGTCACAGACAGCGTGGGCAGTGATTTAGCACATGCCGGATATGCCGCCTTTGGTGATACGGCGCTTGAACTGGGGAATCTGCAGAGTCGCTTTGGTTTCGTGGGGCGCTACGGGGTGGAGGCGACATCCCAAAACCTGATGTTCATGCGAGACAGATTCTATGATCCTCAAACTGGTATGTTTATTTCAGCCGACCCCGATGATCCAAGTGATCGCCAATATTTGGATGTCATAGTTTATGCATATGCTAATAATAGTCCTCTGAACGGAATAGATCCCGACGGCCACGCAGTCCTAAGGAATGTGAAGACATCCGTCAAGCAAGCCGCGAAGAACATGTGGAGTGCTATTAGTACGTTGGCGCCTGCCGCCAAGAACATGTGGGGCGCCGTGAAGACTCTCGGGCCCGCCGCAAAGCAGGAAGCTAGAACGATTGTTCGCGGGGTTGATGCGGCGAGTCAAATTGGTCAAGAGTGGCTAAAGGCGCCTTACACAATGGGGGTCAATCCACAAGTTCGCAAGGTTTCTGAGTGGGGCAAGGGGCTTGCGGATGCTATAGACCGGAATACATCGGTCACGATAAAGACGCCGGGACGTCCACCATCACAAATGCCCATTCCAGGAGAGGGCAAGCCCACGATGGTAGACATCGTTCCCGCGGCAGTTTCCGCCGGTGCAAATGCGTTTTACAAGTGGACGCACGAGATGGCGCCTCGAGCATACCGGTATGGCAACGTTCCGCCCACAGTGTCACTGTATAGGATGATCTACGGGCGATGAGTATCGCGAGCGACTCGGAGGATGTGTCTAGCGCCTATGCCAATCGGAAGTTCTATGGCTACCGTAATTGCCAGGTAGATGGTGTGTGCGACTAGAGAAAACGAGCTTGACGACGCCACTAGGCCAGTGAGCAATGGAAGGAGTTGCTCGAGTAGCAGTGCCCAAATTACAGGTTGTGACCAGCGTCGCTTGGCGGCGAAGCCAATAGCTGCCGCCGACGCCAGCATGAAGGTGGTTAGATTGAAGAACAGTGGCCAAGGGGCAATGGTGATAGTGCTGATGTGGTGAATGAGTGTCCAAGCGGACCATATGGCTGTGATGGAAAACAAGCCGATGAGAGTTGAATATGATACTAGTTGGGGCTTGTTCATGTGGATCAAATTAGCATTAAGTAGGATAGCATGGCGGCGCCTGACAGTAAACGCCCGCAGTTCTGACCCGCAGTTCTGAAAGGGAGTCGATGACAGTGTGCTCATGGTTTAGAGCTCTTTCGTGCACGGCATTAGTTGCCGCTTCAGCCTGTAGTGCCCAGGGGCTGCACGAGTCCGTGACGGGGGCTGTGCCTTTCGAGCACGTTGGCTCCAGGATCGTTGGCTCAGTCCGGCTCTCCGCATCTTCATCGGACTCCACTTGGCTGGTGGTGGTCGGGTCGTCGTCTATTCGGACCGTTCGCCCTGGCGGGCCGCCGGGCTCGATAGCTATTCCCAGTGGCGCGACAGGAGCGTTCGGTTCCGGAGCTGCGTCGATCAGCGGATTCGCGTCGCACAATCGTGACGCAGTAGCCGTGGGTGACCCTGGGTTTTCACAGGGGCGCGGCAGAGTCAGCATCTACTTTGGTGGGCCTGGGTTTGCGGGGTTGCCGAGCCTCACGCTCGAGGGCCAATCCAGCGGTGACCTCTTCGGTGCTGCGGTCGCAGATGTCGGAGACGTCAATGGCGACGGTTACAACGATCTTGGCGTTGGGGCACCTGGGCGAAACTCCGGAACAGGATACGTCAGCGTCTATCTCGGTGGTCCGACGCCATCGGCGACCGCTGCTGTGACCGTCAATGGGTACTCCGAACGAGATCTCTTCGGAACCGCCATCACCGCCGGCGGTGACCTCGACCAGGATGGTTACGGGGACTACGTGATTGGCGCGCCGGGCGGGGCCGAGGGGGTCGGAATGATCTTGGTCGTCCATGGCCAGCCTGGATCGCCGGCAACACGGACACAGGTCGTGACCTTCCAGGGGGGCCCGCTCACCTATGAGAGCAACCGACCCCGATTTGGTGCTGCTCTCCTTGGCGGAAAGGATCTGGACGGCGACGGGGTCTTGGATCTGGTCGTCGGAGCCCCCGGGCTGGCGGAGGGGCGAGGACGCGCCTACTTGTTGCATGAGGCGGGCGGCGGCATCTCGCAAGAGTGGTGGGAGTTCGGAGGCGAAACTGCATTTGATGGCTTTGGGTCAGCGCTCGCGGCGGGGCCGTTCGTCAATCCGAGCAAATTGGACCTGGCTGTTGGCGCGCCCGGAATGAACGAAGGACGCGGTGCGGCAGTACTCTACTACGGTGGAACAAGCTTCGACGCTGAACCGGACGTCTTCGTGCTTGGGAGCGATGTTGACGACGCTTTTGGCACCAGTGTGGCATCGGCTCGGTTGTTCCGGCAGGCGCCCGCCTCACAGCTCGTCGCCGGAGCTCCGTTTGCCGATCTCGGCGCTCCGAATGCGGGGGCGGCGTTCTTCTACGCAGTACCGCCAGCCGTGGCGGTCGAGCAGACCGCGCTCTCCATCGAGTCGGATGGCAATCTTCTGCAACCCAACGCGTACACCTCCACTCGTCCGCGATTCTCGCTGCGGCTCGGAAGCGGTTCGATCGACCTCGCAACCGCCGAGGTCACGATCGACGGAGTAAAGCAGGACGTCCGCAGTATGTCCGAACAGGGGGCCGGGGCCCCGAGCCATTCGCTGGCCAGTGTTGAACTGGCGGTGGCGGAACTCACAGAAGGGCCACACGAGCTGCGAGCGAAACTCTACGACATGGCGCACTCGGTGGTTGGGACGGCGCAGCTCACGTTCATCGCGGCTGCACGGCTTCGCATCGAATCCCCCCAAGTTGTGCCGAACCCTGCGGTGAGCGCTGCGCACCTCGTGTTCACCCTGACTCGGCCAGCCGCCTATCAATTCCGGCTATTCGACGTCAGCGGCCGACAGATCTTCCATCAAGCTGCTATCGGCGAGCCGGCCGAAAACCGCGTCCGGCTCGGATGGGATTCCAATCGCCCGTCGCCCGGAATGTACTTCTACGTGCTAGATGCGTCGTACCAGCAACAACGGTCGTCTGCTCGCGGCAGACTGGTGCTAACGCGATGAACTTCCATCCAACCAAAGCCATGCTGTTGGTGGGACTGATAGCCATCGTCGTTCCCACTACAGCCTCGAGCGGGCCTGCGGCGGAAGTTGGTAGGAAGCCGATACCAGCTTACGAGTCGGAGCGGACCATCACGCGTCTCTCTACAACGGAGACGCGACGACTTCGCGAGATCACGAACCTGGCCATGCTTTCCGACTCGACTTTGACGGGAGTCGTACAAGGTGAATTCCAGCGGCTTATCGCGAAGTCCGCCGTCTCGGTCACGGCGAAAGCGGAAGTCCGCGACCGTCTGATTGGCGTGAGCATTGTCCACGGTCTCCACCTGTATCGCGACGCCCTTGCCGCGTGGCAAGCCGGACATCCGGTGAAATCCGCCGATCGGACGACATACGAGACGCGTCTTTTGCAACTCCGACTTGTCTCGCCACCCATGCT
>JADMIO010001370.1_pt1 | contig 14608 bp, 12 predicted proteins | sample 8958161 | NCBI WGS metagenome assembly JADMIO01 (sample SAMN16585339, study PRJNA669376) | soil metagenome | isolation source: Crop rotation soil | place: USA: Cullars Rotation, Alabama | collected 2011 | reverse complement strand
CGCGCCCGCCATTGCCGCCCCCCCCGCTCTCCCGCGCTGGCACAAACACCACTTCCCCCGACGTCAGCAAATCCAGCGGCCCCGACATCACATTCTTCTTCGAAGACCGTTTCGACCCCTTCGCGATCAGCGGCACCAGCCCATGCCGGCGCGTGAACATCCCCACAATCTGCGAGGTCTCCGAAAAATCATTCACCCGGAGACAAATGCCATCATCCGTGAGATACGTCGCCATGCCTGCATTATAGGGAATGATTCTCGCCCAAGCGCCACGTCGTTCCTTCTATTCGGCAGCCAATACCGCACTGCAAAAAGAGCGGCCTGTTGAACGTGGATCAACAAGCCGCATGCGTCGCAAGGGCGGCGCCCCACCGGGACGTCGAAAAATCTATCGTTTACGCACTGCCGCTGCCAACGAGTGAGCCGGGATTCGTGGAATGGCCATGTTCTGACTCGCGCTGTTCCTGGGCAGCCGGCGCCTCATCCGCCGCGTCCGACGAAGCATCTGGCGCGTCGGGGGCGCTCCCTTCCTCCGGCGCATTCTTTGCCCCCAGTTTCCGCTGCAGCGTACGCACACTGATCCCCAACGCCCGCGCCGCCCGTGTGCGGTTGTTGTTGAACCGCTGCAATGCCGCTGCGATCGCCCGATCTTCCAGGTCCTCCAGCGTCATGGTCGCCAGCGCCTGTTCCAGCGCCGCCCCGCCTGCCGCCTGCGCGTTTCCGTTTGACGAGCTGACCGGCGTCGCCGGCGAACCTGCCGACAGCGACGAGCTCAGGCTGACCTGCGATCCAACGGAGGCCCCGCCGCCCGGCGCCGAGACGCGATTGCCCGGACTCTGCCGGATGTAGCTGGGCAAATCGTCGATCTCCAGTTGGCTCTTGTCCGCCAGCACCATCATCCGCTCGATCACATTCAACAACTCACGCACGTTGCCCGGCCAGTGATACTGCTGAAGCGCGTCAATCACCGTCGGTGAAATGCTCGTGATCTTCGTTCCATTCTGTTCGTTTACCCGGTCCATAAACCGCTTGGTCAAAAGCGGGATGTCATCCAATCGCTGCCGCAACGGCGGGAGGTCGATCGTGATGACGTTCAGGCGATAGATGTCGCGGCTCGTCGCCGCCAGCACGCGCGTGTCCACCTTGATTTCCTTGTTCCCCCCTACCGGCGTGATGACGCGGTTCTCCATCACCCGCAGCAGTTTCACCTGCAGCGCCACTTCAAAGTCCCCGATCTCATCGATAAACAATGTCCCGCCAATCGCCGACTCAAACCGCCCCATTCGCCGGTCCGTCGCCCCCGTGAATGCCCCCTTCTCATGCCCGAATAATTCCGATTCCACCAGCGTTGCCGGCATCGCCGCGCAATTCACCGCCACAAAAGGCCCGTCACGGCGCGGGGAATTCTGATGGATCGCCTGCGCTACCAGTTCCTTGCCCGTCCCCGATTCTCCCAGAATCAGCACCGTCGAAAATGCCTGCGCCGACCGCTTGATCAATTCAAATACCCGCTGCATCTGCGGGCTCCGGCCGATGATGCTCGAGAGCGAGAATTTTTCATCCAGACGGTCCTGCAACTGCCGCACTTTGCGCGTCTCTTCGCGCTGCCGCGTCATGTTCTCCAGCATGATCACCAGCGCCTGTGGATCAATCGGCTTAGTCATGTAGTGATAGGCACCCGCACGGATCGCCTCAATCGCCGTCGTCACCGAGCCGTGCCCGGTGATCATCAAAAACATCGACTCCGGCTGCTTCAGCTTCCAATGGCGCAACAAATCCATCCCCGACACGTCCCCCATCTGCAGGTCGGTCAGCACAAAGTCGACCGCTTCGTCCAGATAACTCATCGCTTTGTCGGCGGAATCCGCCGCCGAAACCTGATATCCTGCATCCGTCAGCAACCGCTGCAGTCCTTGGCGCTCGTTGGCATCATCTTCCACAACCAGCACTTTGTAACCGTTTGATACATGACCCATAGTCTTCACCTTCTTTTCTTTCTTGCGGCATGGGTTTCTACCCACTCCGTTATCTGTTTATGTATTGCCGCGCCTGTTTTAATGACCGGTTGCCAACGAAAACATGGGAACCTCAAGGCAAGAGCTGTACCACCTTTGCTCAACCCCGCCCTGCACCTATTCCCATAACCTCTCGTATCATGATACGACAAGAATGTTTGGTATCCAAAGAGATTCGCGACATGTAGTCCAAATATACGACAAATAGTCCTACGGGGTGACAGGCACATTGGCGGGTTGGCGCACGGGTTTCTCATCATCTTGATGCACCCGGCGATGAAATTCTGAGACAAGTTGCTCCGCATCATGAAGGGACGTATCGAGGCCGTCGATTGTTTCCTTATCCAATGTATCGCCGTGCATACGGCGCAACAGGTAGGCGTTGATCTTGGCAGCATTGAGCGCGTTGCTCAAGTCATGCAGGTATTTTCGCATCATTGTGCTATCCATGGGCCGTGTCGCTCCTCTCATCGGTCAGCGGGTTGCTGGCACGCGTCTCTTCATTGCGAGCCAAATTGTGACGGGAACAGGATCCTGCGAACAAAACCACGCAGTTCTCCAAAGGAATTTTTTCTCGGAAACGAAAAGTTGCGTTCCCTGCAACCCTCCCGCAGCTTCCACCCAACTGCGTTCTGAGAGTTTTTTAATGCAAAGGGCACACCAGACCTCCGGCGCGCCCTTCGTTCTCTTACTCTTTGCTTAAAAGCAGGTTATAGGACGGCGAATTTCGCACAAAACCGAATCTGCCTTCCTTCTACCGCGCGGCCCTCTCCGTTTCGCGGCGCATCACCATCGAAACGGTCTGCCCGGAGTCCGCTCGCAAGACTGCTTCCTGATCAAAATCCGTCATATACCGGCTGATGATGGCCCGAATTTTGGCCTCATTCTGCATCGCATGCTGCTGCGGATAAAGCAGAATCACCACCCGCGCCGGCTCACGATGCAACCCCTGCTGCGCATCCAGATACTCTCCCTCGGCTGCCACCACTGTAAAACCATCCGGAAAGGCCGGCGTGAGCGCCCCATCCAAAAACCGCCGCCAGCGCTCTTCCGAAATCACGCTGCGATCCCGGCGCGTAAGACCAAAAAACAATTCCGTCTGAATCCACGCCTCTGGCGTCGGAAAAACAATCGCCGGCGCAGTCCGGGCCGCCTGGGGCCTGCATCCCGCTCCGCTCAGGGTCACCAGCAGCACGAACCCCGCCACAATACAGGCATGAACCTTCAGCAAGGCGTCAGAATAACGCGCTTCCATTTTCACATGTATGTTCATGCTGCTTTCATCCCCGCGATTACGCTTTCTTGGCCAGGTCACGCACTGCCCTGCCTACCGCCTGCAGGTTGGGCACACGCATCTCTTCATACTCGCGCGAAACCACGATCCCCGCCGCCCCCCCCTCAAACGCCTTTAACACTGTGTCGTACACCACATTCGGATCGTCCGCCGGGCTCCCCGGCACATTAAATCCGATCCCGCTGTAAATCCTGGTCTTGCCGTTGGCCGATGCCACGCAATGCTGCGTTTCGCGCAGCACATATTCCGAAGAAAACCCTTTCCGCGTCAGCTCCCCCAGCACCGGCTCTTTGCCCTTGTCGTAACCAAACATGCTGTAATAAAGCCCCAATGAGTCTTCCAGCGACACCTCTCCCAAAATCGTCTTCTGAAACCGTGGCAGATACCAGTTCCGAATCCGCGGCCCAAGCACGCTGTGGTAAATGATCGGCTTGATGAAATCCGCATGCGACGCCATCTCCTCATAACTCATCTCGGCGCGATACACGATGTCCCAGCTCGAAGGCTGATGGTCCACGTGCCATCCCACCTGCGCCGTCGGCTTGATCGTCTTCACTCGCTTGTACATCGCCTCGCAAATCGCCTCGCGTCCCAGGCGATACTGATACTCCCATCCCATAATTTCCGGATAACGCATCATCACGCCTAGAAACCCCGCAAAAATTCCATCCACCGGCTTCCCCGCCGCCGCTGTCCCGCGCGCAATCTGCGCCTGGCAATAATTGAACAGTTCTTCGAACCCCTTGCGGGCACGGTCGCCGTCAATCCCCGCCGCCTTCCCCCGCGCCCGGCAATGCTCGCAAAAGCATGTCGGCGGATTGTTGTCCCATGGATTAATCACGTTCATCAGCGGCCCCTGCCGCTCCGCCCCCCACTGAATCCCATCCAAATCATACGACCGGAATAGATCCTCCATCGTATCCGCCCAGAACCCAATATATTCCGGATGATTCCAGCATGCCGTCGATGTCGGCCGGTCAAAAATCGTCCGCGTCACCACCTTGCTATAGTTCGCCACCTGCCGCGACATGGCGGAACTCTCCAGCACCCGCGCATAAATCTTCATTCCGCGCTTCCGGCATGGCTCCACCATTTCGGCGAACAAATCCCTGTTGGCATGCTCGTACGTATTGTCCACCATCTGGTGCCGCAACGTCGTGTTCTTGTAATACTGATCGTGCGTCTTCACATACACCAGCGGAAACTTCCGCCCGCGGTTGTCGCGATCCGGCACGCCGTGGTCGTGTGCCTGGTCATTGGGCGCTTTCACCAGCGCTCCGTTATACGCATGGCTGTACGGCATCACCACATTGACCGCCGCCGATTCCTGGATCAGATCGAGCGTATGCTCTATCCCCTCGTCCAGCATCGTGTGTGGCCCCATTTGGATCCCCACGAACGGGTCCTTTACCACGGCCCTCTGGACCGCCGTTGCTGCAGGCGCAGTTTGTGCCGCAACCGTCTGTGCGCCCGCTACACCTTTATCCCGCACGCCCGCCAGCTTCCGAAAGAGTTCACGACGATCCATGGGCTCACGCATACGCATCTCCGATTCCCGCCATTATCCCGGCTTGCCCGCACACCACTTGATCCACATCTGCCGAAACGCCGCCTCCATCCCCCGCGCAAAACGCGCCGCATCCATCAGCGGCGAACGCGCCATCCGTTCCCGCAGCGACGCCCGCAACGCGCTCAGCCGCTGCAAATCCCTCGCCAGCCCCACCACAATCCGCACATAATCCGCCGGCGATTCCGCAATCAACTCCGGCAGCCCCAGATTCCGCAGCTGCGACACCCCCGCCCGCCCCACCACCGTCGGCCCGGATATTGTGATCACCGGCACGCCCATCCAGTAAGAATCCAGACTTGTCGTGTGCCCATTGTACGGCACCGTCTCCAGTCCAACATCCATGTGATGGTAAATCCGCAAATAGTCGCTCCGCTCCTGACGGCTTACAAACACAATACGCTCCGGCATTACTCCTTGCTGCGCAAAAAACTGTGCAATATGCTCCCGCGCGCTCCCCTCCGGCGCCAGCAGCAACAACCGCGACTTCCCCACCGCCCGCAACACCTCCCCCCACAACCCCAGCACCCCGTCATTAATCTTGCAGAAATTATTCAGGCAGCCGAATGTAAACGGTTCCCCCTGCATGGCCGGCAACGCGTTCACCACCGGCACCTCCGTCAGCGGATCGTAACACCAGAATGTCTCCGGCAACCGAACCGACTGCTCTGCATAACGCCCCTCCGTCCCCGGCGGATCCAGATACGGATCGGTAAGCCGGTAATCGATCGCCTCCACGCCCGTTGTCCCCGGATACGCCAGCCAGCTTGCCTGCACCGGCGCCGGCTTGCGCGCAAAAACCCGCAGCCGGTTCCGCCCCATGTGCATCGTCAAATCGACCAGAATGTCGATGCGGTCCCGGCGAATCAACGCCGCAACTTGTTCATCGCTCATCCCGACAATGTTTCGCCATGCGTCGCACTGCCCCTGCAGCCGGGCGGTGACGTCATCCACCAGTGCCACGTCGGAATAGGCCGTGAAATGAACTGCTCTCCGATCATGCGCAGAAAAGAGCGGCAGCGTGAAAAAACTCTGGCAATGCGCCCGGAAATCGGGCGATACAAACCCGACGCGCAGCGGCCTCTCCAATGTCCGGTCATTCTCATGCGGCTGCATATAGCGTCGCAACGGGGCCGCATGCCGCCCATTCCACCGCCGGCACTCGGCCAACAGTGTCGCCGCACTGCACGCCGGATCAAATTGCAATGCAAACAACAGATTGCTGTGCGGATCCGGATCGTCCGGCTGCAATTCCATCGCCCGCCGCGTGTGAACCGCCGCCTCGCTCAGTTTCCCAATGTCCTTGAGCGCATAACCAAGGTTTGAGTGCGCATCCGCATACTCCGGATACAAACTCACCGCCGTCCGAAAACACCGGATCGCTTCATCGACTTGCCAGCGCGTCTGCAACGCCACGCCCAGATTGTTATGCCCTGCGGCCGCCATTGGACGGCACGCCACCGCCTGCCGGTATGCCGCAATCGCATCGCCGAAACGCGCCAATGCCATCATCACGCCGCCCACATCCGCGTGCGCCTGGTTGTTTGCAGGTTCCAGTGCGGCCCGGCGCTGAAACAAAGCCAGCGCCTCTTCCAACTGCCCCTTGCTCTGCAGCGCGCCCGCCAGATTGGCCAGCGCCGCCGGATAATCCGGCTTCAGCCGCAACGCCTCGCGCCCATGTGCCACCGCTTCATCCAATTGTCCCATCCCCTTGAGTGCCGCCGAGAGATTGACATGCGCATCGACCGACATCGGGTGAAGACGCACCACCTCGCGAAAACAGGCGATCGATTCCTGTGCACGCCCCTGCGCAAAACGCACGTTCCCCAGTTCCGTGAGCGCCTCGACGCAATCCGCCTTTAACCGCAGCGCCTCCAATAAACATGAAGAAGCTTGCTCCAATTTCCCCTCCAGCCGCAGCGCCGCCCCCAGGTGCGCCTGAGCCTCCGGCAGCGCCGGCTGCACCCGCGCCGCCTCGCGGAAGGCTGCGGCCGCCTCCTCCTGCTTACCCTGATCCATCAAAAATTTGCCCAGGTTGATATGAAAAAAACCCTCCCCCGGCTGCAACGCAATCGCCCGCCGAATGAGATCGACCGCCACATCCGCACGCCCCACCTGCCCCGCCATCACGCCCAGCAGATGCAGCGCCCCCGCATGCCGCGGCTGCGCCGCCAGCACCTGGCGATACAGCGCCTCCGCCTCCGCCAGCCGGTTCGCCCGATGATGCTGCACGCCAAGTTGAAAGGCCTCATCTACCGTCATGCAGCCATTCTCCCGAGCCACGGGGCATCTCGTCCAGCGCGCCCCCTTATTATCCCCTCTCTTCTTCCCTCACTCACCTGGCTTCTGCGCGGCAATCGCATGAAACGTCCGCCCCTCGGCAATGTACTTCCGCTCAAAATTCGTCCCCACAATCGACCCCGCCGGCGCATCCGCCTTCAGCGGCACTGGCGAATCGAACGGAACCACACGCAAATCCGTCTGCCCGTTCAGCACGCTCTCCATATGAGTGAAATAATCCGCGTGATCCGTCACCAGCCGCAATTTGCCCCCGGGCATCAACATTCGATGCACCTCTTTCAAAAACGCCGGCTGCACCAGCCGCCGCTTGTGGTGTCGCGCCTTGGGCCATGGGTCCGGAAAGTACACATGCACCGCCGCCAGCGATGCGTCCGGCACATGACAGCGAATCCACCAGGTCGCCTCGCCATACACCATCCGCGCATTGGCCGCGTGATGGCGACGCAGCCGATCCGCCGCAAACTCCGCATACTGCTTGGCCCACTCAATTCCAATGTAATTATGCTCCGGCTTTGCCTGCGCAATCGCCAGCACAAACGTCCCCTTGCCCGCCCCGATTTCCAGCTCCACCGGGTGATCGTTCCCGAAGATCTCGCTCCAGCTCAGCTTTCCCGCCTCATCCGGTGCCCGCAAAAGCATCTGGTCCGGTTGTAGATTCGCCCGCAATGCCATTCGTCGCTGCCTCCTGCATGAAGACCGGCTACTCTACCCGTTTTAAGTGAAAAATGCGGCCAAAGGGCTCTGCTCAGTCCATTGCTGAGGTACCCCGGGATCCTGAATACACATACTTTTGCATTTGCATCTCCTTTTCGCTCCAATAGTCGGACTTTCTCCATTCCCAGGAGTGTTTTATGATGACTTTCCCGCGTGCAGGGTGGGTCTGGTCTCTCTTCATGACCGCTGCATGCGCCAGTGCCCAGGTTTCTCCCCCCGGCGCCGGCGCTGGCGCCGCAAGCGACGCGGCTCCTTCCACGGTCACGCTCTCTCCCCCCCCTTCCGCTCCTGTCATTGAAACGTCAAACGAGCGCGGCCCCCTCTCCCCTTTGCGTCCCAGCCAATCCCTGACGCTGAATGTCTACATGGGCGATGTCGCCTCCGAGCCGATTTTTGCCAACGACCTTTTCCGCCCCATCGATGAGAAACTCCGCCGCGCCGCCCAAACCGCCGCCAACATCGACGCCTTCCGCAAAACCGCCCGCGCCATCATCGAATCAGAACTCGACGCCCGCATCACCGATGCGCTCATTATCTCCCAGGCCAAACGCTCGCTCACCAAGGAAGAACAGGCACGCGTCGAGGTCTTCCTCAGCAACGAATACGACCGCTTGAAAACAGCCTCCGGCGGTTCCCGGGCCGCCATCGACAAGGCCATGGCCGCCAAAGGCCTTACCGTCGAAAAATACCTCGCCGACCTCCGCAAGGGTGCCATGAAGGAAATCTTCCTCAACCGCAACCCCCAGAGAAAAGTGGCCATCACCTGGCAGATGGCTCATGACGCCTACGAAAAAGACCCGCAGAAATGGCAGCAGATCGGCGAGGTGGAGCTCTACACCATCACCCTCCCCGTCGTGCGCTGGCTGCGCGACCAGCAGTCCGATGGAACCTTTAAAACCATCGAAAACCCCACGCCCGCGCAAATCAAAAATGCCGAGGAACTTGCCCTGCAGACCGGCCGCCAGATCGTCGAAAAAATAAAGGCCAATGCCGACTTCGCCACCCTCGTGGAAGACTACAACTCCAAAGACGAGGTCAGCTACAAGGGCGGCTTCTATGGCACCATCCGCCGCGGCTCCATGAAAAACACGACGATCGAAAATTATGCCTTTACGCTCACGCCCAACTCTGTCGGCGCGCCCCTGCTGATCCGCGGAAAAGACGTGCGCGATTCCGCTGTCGTTGTCGTCAAGATCGGAAAAAAAACGGATTCCCGCACCTTCTCCTTCTCTGAAGCCGAGGCCCAGATCCGCAAAAATCTGGCGGATGAACAACTTGCGGAACTCCGGCAACTGGAGTTCAACAAAGTGTTGAGTGGACCATTGCCTGATAAATTAAAGCAGATGCTCCCCGTCGCCGTGGACGCCGCCGTCGCGCGCTATGCTACAAAATAAACGCGGGCTCCCTCACCCCGGCAAAAGCCGCTTCGCATTTCCGCGATACAACTTCAGCAGCACGTCCACCGGCAGATCAATTCCCGCAATGCGCGGAATTCCATCCGCCTTCTCCGCATCAAACGTTCCCGTCGCCGGATCGAACCCGCGCCCGCCGTCCGGGTCTTCAATCGGCGACTCCCCCCGATACCCCGTCTCCCACGTCATCTGCAGCGCCCAGTAACGCGATGCATAATGATCCCAGTCGTATTTTTCACCCACCACCACATCCGATCCAAACACAATCCGATCCTGAAACCGGATGAAAAAATCCCGCAGCCCCTGCGCGCTCTGCTCCGCCACCGCACGCACCATCCACTTGGTCGCGCTCATGTCCAGAATGTAATGCGGATATTTCTCCAGCCGCCGCGCCAGCCGCTCCAGATCCTCCAGCGAGCCCCCCATGTGTGCCCCCAGATGCAGCCGATCCGGATAACGCTCCAGCATCCGCTCCAGCATGTCAAACTGGCTTTCAAACGTGCCATAGCTGCCGTCAGCGTACGCCCCCTTCCCAAAAAACCACGCCTTTGGATCCCCCACATGCGTCATGAAGTGATACCCCCGCTCGTACGCAAACTGCGCCACGCTCATGATCCGCGCGTCATCCAGCGTGATCCCCCATCGCCTGCACGTCCCCGGCGCTGCATGAAATTTAACCAGCTGCGCCCCCAGCTCCGCAAACTGCTCCAGCCGCGACCGCCAATCGTTGAAAAAATTCTCGTCCGGCATCGTCTTCATCGCCCGCTGCCACGCCGGCACCGCAATGAAATGAAACTTCCCCGGAAATGCCTCCTGCAGCGGCTTCACATGCTCCAGCCCCGCCATCGTCCAGAACTCCGTCACCCCATACGCCGCCGCCGCATTCACCATCAGCCGCGTCCGTTCCACCTCGCCTGTGTGATTGTGTGCATCGATGATCCCTCCCGGCACCTGCACCTTGCGCGGAGGCACCTGCCGGTAATCCAGCCCTAATCGGTTATGCGGCGCCAGCGGCCGCGAGTTCTCTATCAATGAAAGCTGTTCAGCCATGATCTGCCCACAGGAAAGTGCATTCGAGTTTCATTCTAGGAGGTCCCCTGCCATTCGTCATTGCAGCGCCGCAAAGACCCCGTTCGCGGCCGCCAGCGCCTCTTCCGCCGTCGACGCCATGTGAATCATGTGCCCCATCTTCCGCCCCGCCCGCGGCGTCTTGCCGTACAAATGCAGCGTCCCGTGTGGCTCCCGAAAAAGCTCTCCCCAGCGTGGCTCCCCCTGCTTCCACAAATCCCCGAGCAGATTCGTCATCACCCCCGGCCGCAGCAACTCCACCGGCGCCAGCGGCAAATTGCAGATCGCCGCGATGTGCATCTCAAACTGGCTCCGCGTGCACGCACGCAACGTCACATGCCCCGAATTGTGCGGCCGCGCCGCCAACTCGTTCATCCGCACGCTTCCATCCGCCAGCACAAACATCTCCACCGCCAGCAATCCCACCACGCCCAGCTTTTCCGCGATCCCCTCCGCATATGTCCGCGCCTGCCGCTCCGTCTCCGCCGAAAATCCCCCCGGCGTTACCGTCTGAAAAAGAATCCCATTGCGATGCTCATTCCGGAACATCGGAAAACTCGCCGAGCCCCCGCCGCTCGAACGTGCCACAATCACGCTTGCCTCGCTCACAAACGGCACCGCCTGCTCCAGCATCAGCGGCACGCCGCCCAGCTGCTCCCACGCATGCCGTGCCTGCTCCGCATTCTTGATCCACTTTTGCCCCTTCCCGTCATATCCCCCGCGTGCCGTCTTGGCTATTACGCCCTTTGCACCCGTGCCTCCCGCCAGCTTCTCAATGGCCGCAACCATTTCATCCGCACGTTCCACTGCGGCAAATGGCCCCGTCGGAAACCCATGCGCCGCAAACAATCCCTTTTCCCGCCGCCGATCCCGGCACGTCTCCTGCACGTGCGATCCTGGCGCCACCTGGCATGTCCCCACAGCTTCTGCTGCCTGCAATACCTCCGGCGGTACCTGCTCAAACTCATTCGTCAGCACGTCCGCCTGCCGCGCCACTCGCACCACCGTCCCCGGATCGCGCGTATCCCCGATCACATGGTGGTCGGCCCAGCGCCCCGCCGGATCCCCCTCGTGCTCCGACAGCACCACCATCCGATACCCCATGCGCCGCCCCGCCTCGCACAGCATCGCCCCCAATTGTCCGCCGCCCAGAATGGCAATGGTCGCCGGTGCAGGTATCACGCGCGCGGCAATACTCATGGGATCATCCACGTTTCAATCAGGAACCGCCCCCTGCCGCATACGTTACCCTCAGCCATTCCCGCCCTCCTCCAGCTTCTCCGCCATCACCTTCTGCCGGCTCGCTTCCTTGTACGCCCGCACCCGCTCCCGTACATCCGGATATTTGTTCCCCAGAATTTCCGCCGCCAAGAGCGCCGCATTGATCGCCCCCGCTTTGCCGATCGCCAGTGTCCCCACCGGCACGCCGCCCGGCATCTGCACCATCGACAGCAGCGAATCCAGCCCGCTCAGCGCCTGGCTCTGCACCGGCACGCCCAGCACCGGCAATACCGTCAAACTTGCCGTCATCCCCGGCAAATGCGCCGCTCCCCCCGCGCCCGCAATGATCACCTCCAACCCCCGCCCTTCCGCCGATGTTGCATACTCCACCATCCACTCCGGCGTGCGATGCGCTGACACTACCCGCATCTCGAACGCCACCCCCAAACTGGTCAGTGTGTCCGCAACATGCTGCATCGTGGACTGATCTGATTTCGATCCCATGATAATCCCCACCTGCGGACGGCCCGCACCCTCCCCCGCTCCTTCTGATGCCGCTAAATCCGTCCTCTGTGCCATAATCGCCTCTGCCATGGAACCGCCAGAGAATACCCTATCCGCAAGCCCGGGTGTAGTCCGCGATTTCCCCGCACTCTGCCGCCCTCTCTCTATTCTCGCCCCGCCCGTTTGGGTATCATGACCATCCAATATCGAGTACCCGAGTGCTTCCCGTGACGGTCTCTTTCGTTTTATTCTGGGTCTGGGCTGCCGCACTTATGCTGGCGATCTGGGCCGTGCGGATCGCCCAACGCTTCGGTGTGCGCCTGCCCCGCATCGCCGCCCGCCCCATCGATGGCCCGGAACACTCTCCGCGCGTCGCCGTCGTCCTCCCCATCAAGGGCGTTGATGATGACACCCACCCCAATATCCAGGCCCTCCTCGATCAGGATTATCCCGACTATCGCCTCATCTTCGCCGTCGAATCCGATGAAGACCCCGTCGTCGCCCTCCTCGAAAAAATCGCCACCGAAGATAGCCGTATCGAAATCGTCATCGCCGGCCTCGCCACCAGCCGTGGCCAAAAAGTGCACAACCAGCTTGCCGCCATCGAACGCACCACCGACCACGATGAGCTCCTTGCCTTCATGGACGCCGATGCCAAACCCAACGCTCAGTGGCTCCGGGCACTTGTCGCCCCTCTCGCTCGCGATGAAATTGGCGCCACTACCGGCTATCGGTACTACGTCCCGGTGACCGACCACACCGCCAACAAAATTGTCTCTGTCCTCAACGCCCAGGTCGCCGCACTCCTCGGGCCCTATCGCCGCACCCTTGCCTGGGGCGGCTCCATGGCCATCACGCGCAAAAATTTCTACGGTTTTGGCCTTCACGGCCTCTGGCAGCATGCTCTCTCCGATGATTACGTCCTCTCCTACTGTGTCAAATCTCGCGCCAAATCCAAAATTCATTTCGTCCCTCAGTGCCTCGTCGCCTCCGAAGCCAACTTCAACTGGCTTTCTCTCCTCGAATTCGCCGTCCGCCAATACCGCATCACCAAAGTCTGCGCCCCCTGGGTCTGGTGGACTGCTGTCGGCGGGGCGCTCGTTTACCTCACCGCTCTTGGCTACACTTTCTTCAACACCATCTACGGCTTCGTCGCTTTCCCCGCCACCATTGAACACTTCAACCAGATTGCCATGTTCGTTGTTCTCTATGCCACCTCCATGGTCCGGGGCTATCTCCTCGTCCGTGGCGGCGAAAACCTCCTCCCGGAACACCGCAACCCCATCCATTCTTCCATCCTCTGGGCTACCCTTGGCCTCCCCTTCTGCTACCTCATCAACTTGCTAGCCCTCATCGGCTCCGCCTTCACACGCACCATCGTTTGGCGAGGCATCACCTATAAAATGGTCTCGCACCTCAAAACCACCGTCCATCGCCCCCATGTCGTCGCCCCTAGCATCCCCCACCGTGCCCCGGAAGTGGCCCAACTCGACCACTGATTCGCTCTTTTTCACTCCCCTCTCATCCCGGGTACCTCCTTTGCTCGACACCTTCACAGTTGTGGGCAACACTGCTCATCATCGCTATGCTTGCAGACTCTGCCGTCGAGTCGCAAGAGCCCATTGCATCTGGAGGTTGCATGTCTCGAGTCATTGCTTCACGCGTTTACGATCTCTATGGCCGCTTTTACGACAGCTTCGAAATGCTCTTCAAACGCCGCCTCGCCAAGGCCATTTCCGCAATCCCCTTTCACTCTGGCGACCGCGTCCTCGACATCGGCATCGGCACCGGCCTTTCGCTTGAGTATTATCCTTCCCACGTCAAAGTCACCGGCATCGACCTCTCCCCCGGCATGCTCCATCAGGCACAACGCAAACTCGATGAAGGTTTTGTCCGTGCCGACTGCCCCCACGAAGACACGCAACTCATCCAGGCTGATGCCCTCAATCTCCCCTTTCCCGACAAGTCCTTCGATGTCGTCTTCCTCTCCCACGTCATCAGCACCGTCCCCGATCCGCAACGCTGCCTCTCCGAGGCCTTCCGCGTTGCCCACGACCATGCTCATATCGTCATGGTCAACCACTTCCGCAGCGATTACCCCGTCCTGAGCTGGGTCGAATCCGCAATCGACCCCATCTGCCGTAAACTAGGCTGGCGCTGCGACCTCTCCGCGCGCACCCTCCTCGCGCAGGGCGGCGTCGAAAATCTTGACCTCCTGCCCCACGCCGAAGGCTTCATCTTCCGTATCATCTATCTCGAAAAAAACAAAAATACCGTCCGCCTCGCCATCATGCCCGCCCCCCTCGAACGCGAACCCAAATTCGGCCCCGCTTAATTCCTGCCTATGGCCTCGGGCCGGATGCCACGGGTTTGCGCCCAGACCTGTGTCAAACGCTGCGCCCGGGCCCATTCCCCTCCCTATAATGCTCCCATGCCAGCCCCGCCCGACCCACCTTCCAATGACGACCTCTCGCCCGATACCCTCGAGGCCTACCAGCCCCTTGACCCTCAA
>JADMIO011246954.1_pt1 | contig 14609 bp, 13 predicted proteins | sample 8958161 | NCBI WGS metagenome assembly JADMIO01 (sample SAMN16585339, study PRJNA669376) | soil metagenome | isolation source: Crop rotation soil | place: USA: Cullars Rotation, Alabama | collected 2011 | reverse complement strand
CCGCCGGCAACGCCCGTCTCCATCCGCTCGGCGGCCGCCGCGAGCGCCCGCACGACCGCCGCCTTGTCGGCGCCGCTGGGGACCGCCACGAGCGACGTGGCGCCGGCGCGCGCGTAGGCGGCCAGGCGCGCGGGCAGCTCATCCGGCGTGCACGCGATCGCCGCGCTGTCGATAAGACCGTCGGTGAGCGCCTGCGCCGCGGCGGCCCGGTTGCCGTCGAGCATCGCCGTCTGCGCCTCGCGCGCCGACGCGCCGTGCCCGTAGCGCTCCGCGGTCTCGACGTAGAAGTTCTTGTCGCGCGCGCCCATCGCTCCCAGGTAGAAGGCCAGCCAGGTCCGCACCTCGTCCCGCGCGCGCTCCACGTCCTCGTCCAGCGAGACCGGGACGACCGGCGCGATGTCGAAGCCCACCGGGTCCCGGCCGGCCCGGTCGAGGCCGCGGTGCAGCGGATCGAGCATGATCTCCGGCCGCTGCGGGTCGAGCAGGAACGGCAGCCATCCGTCGGCGATCTCGCCGCACTGCTCGATGGCCCTCGGGCCGATCGCGCCGAGGTAGATGGGGATCCGCTCCTGCACCGGCCGCGCGAGCAGCTTCAACGGCTTGCCCAGCCCGCCGGGCAGCGGCAGCGTCCACTCCTCGCCGGAGTGCTCGAGCGGCTCGCGGGCCAGCACGCGGCGGACGATCTCCACGTACTCGCGCGTCCGGCGCAGCGGCCGGGCGAAGGGGACGCCGTACCAGCCCTCGGACACCTGGGGCCCCGACACGCCCAGGCCCAGGCGGAAGCGCCCGCCCGACACGACATCGAGCGTCGCGGCGGCCATGGCGGTGGCGGCGGGCGCGCGGGCGGGGATCTGCATGAGGCCCGAGCCGAGCGCCACGCGGCGGGTCCGCCCGGCCAGCAGGCCGAGGACCGAGACCGCGTCCTGCCCCCAGGCCTCGGAGATCCACACGGAGTCCAGCCCGAGCTCGTCCGCGAGCTCGGCCAGCGAGAGCTGCTCCTCGGGCGAGAACCACGGCCAGTAGGCCAGGAAGACACCGATCCGCATGGACGCGCCACGTTACTCCGCCAGGCGGCTAGGATTCCGCGCCCCGTGGATCTCACGCTCTCGCCACAGGAGGAGGCCTTCCGCGACGAGCTGCGCTCGTGGCTCGAGGCCAACCACCCGGGCCGCGAGCCCGAGGGCGACGAGGCCGCGTTCGAGTTCCGCAAGGCGTGGCAGCGCAGCCTCTACGACGCGGGCTGGGCCGGGGTGGCGTGGCCCAAGGACTACGGCGGCCGCGGCGCCTCGCTCATCGAGCAGGCGATCTACAACGAGGAGATGGTGCGGGCGCGCGCGCCCTCCGTCGTCAACACGCTCGGGCTGGCCATGGGCGGACCGGTCGTCATCGCCCACGGCACCGAGGAGCAGAAGCGGCGGTATCTGCAGCCGATCCTCTCGGCCGAGGAGATCTGGTGTCAGGGCTTCTCCGAGCCCGAGTCCGGCTCGGACCTCGCCTCGCTCAAGACCCGGGCCGTCCGCGACGGCGACGAGTGGGTCGTCAACGGCCAGAAGGTGTGGACGACCTTCGCCCACCACGCCAAGTGGTGCATGCTCGTCGCGCGCACGGACACCGAGGCCCCCAAGCATCAGGGGCTGACCTATTTCATCCTCGACATGGAGCAGCCGGGCGTGCAGGTCCGCCCGCTCGTGCAGATCACCGGCGAGCCCGAGTTCAACGAGCTGTTCTTCGAGGACGCGCGCGTCCCCGACGCGAACATCGTGGGCGGCGAGGGCAAGGGCTGGCAGGTCGCCATCACCACCCTGATGTTCGAGCGCTCCAACCTCGCGCTGGCGCTGCAGATGCAGGTCAAGCTCGCGCTCGGGGAGCTGTTCGCCAAGGCGCGCGAGACGCGTGCCGACGGCGGGACCGCCTCCGAGGATCCGGTGACCCGCCAGCGCCTGGCCCAGCTCTACATCGAGTCCGAGGTCCTGCGCCTGAACGCCTATCGCGGGCTGACCAACGTGATGCGCAACGGCGTCCCCGGCCCGGAGGGCTCGCTGGGCAAGTGGCAGTGGTCGGACGTCAACCAGGCGCTGACCGAGCTGGCGCTCGACATCGCCGGTCCTCGCGCGCAGCTCGCCGCCGACGAGTGGACCTACCGCTTCCTGCGCGCCCGCGCGAACTCGATCGAGGGCGGGACCACCGAGATCCTCAAGAACATCGTGGCCGAGCGCGTGCTCGGTCTCCCGCGCATGCGATGAACTTCGAGCTCAACGACGACCAGCAGGCGATCAAGCGGACGGCCCGCGAGTTCCTGACCGCGCGCTACAAGCTCGAGGAGGTGCGGCGCCTGGCGCTCGAGGACGAGCGGGGCTTCACCGACGAGCAGTGGCGGGAGGTCGCCGAGCTCGGCTGGCCGGGCGTTGCGATCGGCGAGGAGCACGGCGGCCTCGGCCTCGGCGTGCTGGAGCTCGCGGTCATCCAGGAGGAGCTCGGCTACGCGCTTGCGCCCACCCCGCTGCTGGGGACGGTTGCGGCCGGGCTGCTCATCCAGGCCGCCGGCAGCGACGACCAGAAGGAGCGCTGGCTCGGCCCGCTGGCGTCGGGCGAGGCACGGGCGACGGTCGCGCAGTGGGACGCCGACGGCGGCGAGTCGCCGGCGGAGTCGACGCTCGCGCCCGCCGACTCGATCCTGTCGGGCACCAAGATCGCGGTGCCGGACGCCGCGAGCGCCGACCTGTTCGTGGTGACCGCCTCCGAGGGCCGGCACTTCCTCGTCGAGGCCGGCGCGGACGGCGTGCGCGTGGAGGCCGCCGAGAGCCTCGACCCCACCCGCAAGCTCGGGACCATCGAGCTCGACGGAGCCACCGGCGACCTGCTTCCCGCCGCGGAGGAGCGTGCGGTGGAACTCGCGTGGTACGCCGCGACGACGGCGCTGGCGGCCGAGTCCGTCGGCGTCGCCCAGCGCGCGATGGAGATGGCGGTCGAGTACGCCAAGGACCGCAAGCAGTTCGGTCGCCCCATCGGCGCCTACCAGGCGGTCGCGCACCGCTGTGCGCAGATGCTGCTCGAGGTCGAGGGCGCTCGCGCGCTCGTCCACTACGCCGGCTGGGCGCTCGACAACGAGCCCGAGAGCGGCGCGCTCGCGGCGTCGATGGCCAAGGCCTACGCCGGCGACGCGGGCTGGCGCGTGCCGGCCGCCTCGCTGCAGGTCCACGGCGGCATCGGCTTCACCTGGGAGCACGACCTGCACTTCTTCCTCAAGCGTGGCAAGGCCAACGCCTACGCGTTCGGCGATGCCCGCTGGCACCGCGACCGCGTGGCGGAGCTCGCGGGCGTCTGAGCAGCGCCGTCGTCATCCGCCCCATGGCGGAGGTCGACGTGGCCGCCGCCGACGAGTGCGCCTACGAGGCCTTCGCGGCGCTCGACGCGGCCCACGGCGAGCCGCCCTCGGAGCGGTCGCCCATCGACGCCGCCCGCCGCCGCCACCGGATCGCCCACGTGCTGGGCACCGACCCGGGCGGCTCCTGGGTGGCGGAGGCGGACGGTGAGATCGTCGGGGTGGCGCTGGCGATCGTGCGCGAGGGCGTGTGGGGGCTGTCGCTGTTCACGACCACCCCACGGCACCAGGGTGCGGGGATCGGCCGGCGGCTGCTCGACGCGACGCTCGAGTACGGCCGCGACGCGCGCGGGGGGATCATCCTGGCCACGACCGATCCGCGGGCGATCCGGCGCTACGCGCTTGCCGGGTTCGATCTGTGGCCGACGATCGACGCCAACGGCGTGCCGGAGACGGGGGCGCTGCCCGATTCCGGAGCAGTGCGCGATGGTGTCGTCGCCGACGACGCCGCCCTGTGCCACGACGTCGGCCGCCGCGTGCGCGGCGCCTCGCACGGCCCGGACATCGAGGCGATGGTCGCGGCCGGCGGCCGGCTGCTCGTGGACCCCGGTCACGGGTTCGCGATCCACCGCGACGGCTCGCCCAAGCTGCTGGCCGCGCTGGACGAGGGCAGCGCCCAGCGGCTGCTGGCCGCCTCGCTGCGCGAGGCGGCTCCGGGAGCGGAGGCGTCGGTGGAGTTCATGACCGCGGGGCAGGACTGGGCCGTGGAGGTCTGCGTCGCGGCGCGCCTGTCGCTCGTGCCCGGCGGGCCGGTGTTCGTACGCGGGGAGCTCGGCCCCATGGCGCCGTACCTCCCGAGCGGCCCGTATCTCTAGGTCCTGTGGGCGCCCACGAACTGCGTGAGCCCGCTCACGCGCTGGCGTATGCCCGCGAACCCGAGACGCTCGAGCTGCCCGGTCACCTCGTCGCGCTCGAACATGCGCATCCCGCTGCGGGCGCCGAGGAAGCCGTCCCACGCGCGCATCGGCGTCGAGCGTGTCCGGCAGCTCGTGAAGATCGCGACGCGCCCGCCCGGCGTCAGCACGCGCGTCATGTGGTCGAGGGCGACCCACGGCTCGGCGAACAGGTGCAGGGCGGCGAAGCAGCACACGGCGTCGAAGCTCGCGTCGCGGAAGGGGAGGGCGACCGCGTTGCCACGCACGTAGGCGACGTTGGTCTCACGCGTGTCGTGGCCCGCACGGGCAAGCATCGTGGGCGAGGCGTCGATGCCGACGACGAGCCCGGTGGGGCCGACCGAGCGCGCGAAGTCGCGGGTGAAGTTGCCGGGGCCGCAGGCGACGTCGAGCACGCCGTCGCCGGGCGTGAGGCCGAGCAGCAGGCGGGCGATGCGGTGCTCGTCGCGCATCCCGGGCCCGAAGACGCCCTTGGCGACCCGGCCCAGCGCGGGGCGCCACCAGCGCTCGTAGATCGCGGGGACCACGCCCGTGAGCATGAGGTTCTGCGCCGTTCCGGTGCTGTCCGGCGCGGCGTCGCCGAGGAGGTCGAGATAGCCGTGCGCGGTGTCGGGCGCGGCCGGGCGCTGGTCGGGCTCGATGAGAGGGAGCGCGCGTTCGACCGCGCCGCTCGCCATCGCCCGCTACCGCTCGCCGGCGATGCTGGGCAGCGGACGCTCGCCGTCCTGCCCACCCTCGCCCCGCACCTCGCCGGCGACGGCGAGGCCCTCCAGGCGGGCGATCTCGCGCTCGCCCTCGAGGCGGGCGGGATGGTCGGCGGGCAGCCCCTTGATCAGCCTGCGGATCCGGTTGCGGATCTGGAGCGCGAAATGCGGGGTGGAGGCGCCCATGAGCTGGCGGACGTCCTCCACGGTCACCGTGTGCTCCGGGTCCAGGCGCTTCGGCTGCTCGGCTTCGCTCATCCGCTGCTCGAGTTGGCGACGGGGACGATCTCCATGAGGGCGTCGATCCGCGACTGCGTGTCGAGGGACAGCGCTCCTTCGTCGCCGATCAACCAGGCGTGATTGTAGACGCCGCGCACCGGGTCGCCCTGGTAGCCCGGCTGGATGTCGAGCAGGTACTGCTCGAGCGGTTGGGGCAGCGAGGAGGCGGAGTCGACGACGAGCAGCGGGCCGTACGTGCCGCTCGCCGACAGCGGCGCCGCGGCCGCCGCGTCGGCGGGGCGGCTGTCGCTCGCGAAGACCAGCCCGTGGCCCGGGTCGACGACGCCCCAGCCGAAGCGCCCGTCGCGATAGCGCGCGAAGGCGATCGAGTTGCGTACGGGGCCGGCGCCCTGGACGCGGGTCACGCTCCCGAGGCGCCCGAGCCCGCGCTCCACCGAGGCGTCGATCGCGGACGTGGGGCCGAGGAGGTAGATGTGCGGGCGCTGGTGCGATTGCAGGGCGGCTCGCGTGGGTGACGGGATGCTGTCGTGCTTGACGAAGAGCACCGGGTTGCCGCTCTTGGCCGCCCACCCCGCGGCCGGCATCGCGTAGCCAGGGTCGTCCCCGGGCGCGACGACGATGGTGTCGCTCGAGCGCCCGACCACCGCGGCCTGGAAGCGGTCGACGGCGGCCGCCAGGGCGTAGGGATCCGAGCCCGCGACGTCAGTCGTCTTGAGTCCCTGGGGTTGGGCGGCGTCCCCGATCCGGATGGCCTGGGCGTTGCCGGCGGCGCGCGCGCCGCGCGGCTGGAGGTTGGCCAGCGCGTCGGTCGTGGCCTGCGGGACGTCCTTGCCGTCGGTGAAGAGGACGGGCGCGTGCAGCGGGGCGCTCATGAGCACGGACGCCGCGATGGCGGCCTGCCAGTCGCCCTTGTCCACGAGCGCCACGACCGTGGGGCGCGTGAGCTTGGACTGCGAGGAGTACACAGCCTGGGCGACGCCGGCGGCATCGGCCACCGGGTCGCCGCCGCCGACGCGGGTCGTGTTCTTGGTGGCGAAGGCGGGGAAGCCGAGGTCCTTGGCGGCCTGCGGCTGCGTGCCCTTGGCGCCAAGGCGCGGACCCGGGGTCTTCGTCGACTTCCCGCAGCCCGCGGTGAGTGCCGCGAGGGCGAACGTTGCGACGAGCAGCGCGAGCGCCCTGGGCATGGTGGCGGACGATAGCGCGAGGTCCGGGCCGCCCGACGCGGCTCCCAGAGTCGTTTGAACTTGGACGTTCAACGCCCGGGTATGCTGTGCGCCATGGACTTTCGCCTGACCGAAGAGCAACTGGAGTTCCAGCAGCGCTGCCATCGCTTCGCCGAGGAGGTCATCCGCCCGGTGGCTCCCAAGCACGACCGGGAGCAGTCCGTGCCCTGGGAGGTCATCCGCGAGGCCCGGAAGTGGGGGCTGCACGGCATCGACCTGCTTCAGAAGATGGCCACCGATCCCGAGGGGCTGTTCGGGGTCATCTACGCGGAGGAGCTGCACTGGGGTTGCGCGGGGATCGCGCTGGCGATCCAGGCGTCGAATCTGGCCGCCGCCGGGCTGGCGGCGTCCGGGACGCCCGAGCAGACCGCGCGCTGGATGCCCGAGATCTACGGCATGGGCGACGAGATCCGGTTGGGCGCGTACGCCGTTACCGAGGCCGGCGCCGGCTCCGATGTGAAGTCGCTGCGCACGACCGCTCGTTTGGACGGCGACGAGTGGGTCCTGAACGGCAACAAGGTCTTCATCTCCAATGGCGGGATCGCTGACGTCACCGTGGTGGTGGCGACGGTCGACCCCTCGCTCGGCCACCGCGGCCAGGCGTCGTTCGTGGTGGCGAAGGGCACGCCCGGGTTCTCGATGGGCAAGAAGGAGGACAAGCTCGGGATCCGCGCGTCGCAGACGGCGGAGATCGTGCTCGAGGACGTGCGCGTCCCGATGGACCACCTGCTCGGGGGCATGGACAAGCTGGAGCGCAAGCTCGAGCGCGCGCGATCGGGCGGGAGCTCGGGTCAGTCCTCCGGAGCCCTGGCGACGTTCGAGATCACACGCCCGATGGTCGGCGCCTCGGCGCTGGGGATCGCCCAGGCCGCGTACGACTGGACGCTCGCGTGGCTCGACGGCCGCTCCGACGAGACGGGCGAGGCGCTGCTCGACCAGCAGCGCATCCAGCAGGTCCTGGCGGACGTGGCGACCGAGATCGACGCGGCCCGGCTGCTGGTGTGGCGCGCGGCGTGGATGGGGCGGAACGGGATTCCGATGACCGGCGGCCAGGGCTCGATGTCCAAGCTCAAGGCGGGCGACGTGACGATGTGGGTCACGACAGCCCTGATGGACCTCGTCGGTCCCTACGCCCAGACGACGGACTGCCCCCTGGAGAAGTGGTTCCGCGACGCGAAGATCTACCAGCTCTTCGAGGGCACGGCCCAGATCCAGCGCCTGGTCATCTCCCGGATGCAGACGGCGGAGCACCGGCGCCGGCTGGCCGAGGCCGCGGAGGCACTGGAGGAGGCGGCCGCCGGGGGGAGCGCGGCGGCGGCGTAGGGCTTGCGGGGCGCGGGGGCGCCCGCGGGCTCCCGCGGGCGTTTTTTCAGCACGTGTCGTCCGCTGGTGCTAGCCAGTGCTATCACCAGCGCTATCACTGGCTAGCACCGCGCGCGCGGATATGCATAACCCCGCGGTTAGCAGGCCACGATGAGGTTGAACGGCGCGTCGGTGCCATTGCCGTCCTTGTCAAAGACGTTGACGACAACCTCTCCGTTGTCTGTGGCAACCGTGATGCGCCCGGGTGGCGGATCAACTACGGTCGCGCCCTCGATACGTGCCAGCGTCGCCGTGAACACGCAGTCGTCGACGGGTTGGGCGAACGCGACGCGATACGCCTGATTCGGAGCGACATGCCCGCTCGCGGTCGCATTCCCATGAACTTGCTGACCCGCCGAGTTGATCGCGGCGCGATAGGTGATCCCAGTTGGCCCAGGAGGACCCTGGGCACCGGGAGGTCCCTGAATGCCGCGCGCGCCGCGAAGCGCAGCACGGGCCCGTGCCGAGATATCGCGCAGTCCGACAGAGCCATCATGGAGGTGCCTGGAGAACACGGCGCCTCGTCGCAACTCTGATGCGCCTACTGCGCGCGCCCGAATCTGCGCCGGGCCCACACTGTTGCGTGGAAGGCTGAGCGCTGCGTAGGAGCTTCCGCCAAGTGCGACGAAAAGCGCAGTCGTCGCGACGACGTTTGCGTACGTCAACCGGGCACGAACGCGGCTGATCACTGGGCGCTCCCTCCGTCCTCGAGTTGCTCCGCCACGATAGTCGGCGCTGTCTTCTACAACCCGCGCACCACGACGCTGGTTCGGTGCGACGTCCCGGTCTCGTACGGGTACCCGGCTTCGCGAGGGACGAGCGCCCGGAAGTGGTAGCGGACACGTCCAGTGGTCGCCTGGAAGCGATAGCGCCGCTCCCAACGACCGTCGGCCGCCGCCGCCCGAACGGTGGCGAAGCTTCGCCAATGCCGCCTCACGAGCACCTGGAGGGCGACGAGCTTGCCGCTGAGCGGCAACGGCCCGCCTTTGACGCGTCCGCGGAACGTCACAGCTTCGCCGTTCAGGACGCTATGGCGGCTGACGCCAAAGGATGTCGCCGCGGCAACGCGCAATTGGACGTCGAATGTCCTCGGCCGGATCAGATTTGATCCCTCGTAGCGGAAGCGCAGCGTCCGGCTCGGACCGGGCGGCGCCATGTAGGTGAAGCGCCCTGTCCGCGAACTCTGCACCGCTCCGATGGGGGTGAATGGCGCACCCGGCAGATCCGGGCGCTGAAGGATCTGAACGGTCGCCCCGGGGAGGGGGTTCTTCCCGGGCGTCGTGACCCGTCCGTTGATTCGAATCCGCCTCCCAAAGGGGACACGCGGACGCGGCAGGAGGCTGACGCGGGTCCGAACGTGACCCTTGCTTCGTGTGCGGGTGCGCCTGACGCGTCCTGCGACGAGCCGTGCCTTGATGCGGACTGGAAGCGTGATCTCGGCGTGGTCGCCGTCCACGCGCTGATCGGTGGATCGCTCGTTCCCCGCCAGGTCGACAGCCCGCGCGCGGAGGTCATAGGTGCCATCCGGGAGAGCTTCATCGTCAATGTCGGTCGTGAGCGCACCGCTCGTCAAAGTAGTCGGGAGTTCGCGCCAGGTGCTCTCGCCGCGCCGTCTGAGCTCGATCGAACCGCCGGCGAGCCCGGAAGGCGTGTCGGTCGCGCGGACCGCGACGCTGGTCGGATGGTCTTCGTCGGGCGGAAGGAATGCGAGCTGTGGCGGATCATCGTCGAGGCGGAGATGCAAAGGTCCGGCCGCCGTTCCCGACGACGCATTGCCGGCTTCGTCACGAAGCCAGACGCGAAGCGTCCAATCGCCCGGACGTGGCACGGCCAGGTCGTCGATATGGGCAATCCCAGTGCCGTCGCGGTGTGCGCGCACGCAGCCACGCCCGCTCGGTGGGCACAACTCGTATTCGGCTCCCACAATCGGGGCGACGCCAGCCTCCGCCGGGTTTCGCCACCTGAGCTGGAAGTGATTCTGCGACCGCCAGTTGTCACCTCCGACGATCGCGAGCTCGGATGGCTGGGCCGGCGGACTGTTGTCGACGAGGAGCGTGAAGTCTTCGTCAGTGGAGTTGGCGGCGGAGTCGGTCGCGCGCACAGTGAGTGTGTGGCGACCATCCGCGAACCGCGGCGTGTCCACTTCGAGACTCTCCGCCCAATCTGGGCATGGCACTGGACGGGAGTAGTCGCACGTTCGCGCCCGCGAGATGTGGGGGGTTCCATCGACGAGTGCGGCTGCTCCCCTGATGCCGACGTTGTCGTGCGCGTCGATGGACACCTCCTGTGTCCCCCGCTGCCAAGTGCCGCTCGCCAACGGACCTCCAACCGCCATGGAAGGCGGCGTCGCATCCGCGACCGTCACTACGACGTTGCGCATCGCGATCTTCCCGAACACCGCGTCCTGGCGACACGCGTTCGCCGCGCAGATCAGCAGCGCCTGGATCCGGTTTGCCGCGAAGCCGCCGAGGTCGATCTTCGTCCACGAGCTGAAGCAGGCCGAGCCGCACCACAGCCACTGGTTGTGCGTGTCGTCGTGGATGCCCGCCTGCCAACCACCTTCCGTGTTGACCTGCGCCTCAGCGGACAGGCCGACGACCTGGGCCCCGGCGGGCGCGTCGAAGTACACGCGTGCGTTGCTGAAGGTCGGGGCCTGATCGCCGCTCAGGACGTTCCGGGCGATCATGCCGTCCGTGTTGTGATCGGTGAAGACGCCGCCCGGGCAGTCGACGTACGCGTCGACGTGCCCGTCGCTCCGGTACGTCTGCCACGAGTTGTTCTCGGCGCCGAAGCACGCGGTGACCTGGTATGTGCCGGCGCGCGCGACGCCGGCGACGAACCCGCTCCCGAAGACCCAGAAGAGCGCGGCCAGCACGACCGTCGCGCGAATGACGGCGATGGGCGAGACGAGTGCGTGCATCCTTTGCCTCCCGTGGCTTTGGTGTGCGGCGGTCGTGGCGTATAGGCGCGGTCGGCGGTGTCTTCGCCCCCTAAAACCGCAGCATTGCGACGGATCCGTATCGCGCACCGCACATAACGGCTGTCCACTCAGAAGCTGTCGCGTGCACCCTAGCCGACCCGCGAAAGCGGGGAAATGCCCGTAGCCATGGGCAATCCGGGCTCCGCGCGCCGCGGCGCGCTAAAGGCGGCTCCAAACCCGGTCGATGCAAGTTTTCGCGTCCGCCGACGTTTTGGCTATATTCCGCGACGCCGAATCCCCGGAAATAGCCCCGGGGAACGGGGGACCCAGGTTTGTCGGGGCGAATCCCACACTGAGTGGTGGGAGGCGCCGGCTCTTTCCGCGCCAGCCCGTCAGCTAACCCCGTAGGCCGACGAAAGAGGTTTTCGTGGCTAGACGGGCACGTGCCCTGCTTTTCGCTTTTCTGCTGCTGTGCGTAACCGCCCCGGCAGCACTCGCCGACAACCCGCCGCCTCCGCCCGCCAACGGCGGCACTCCGCCCGAGAGCGGCGGCGCCCAGCCCCAGCCGGCGCCCGACGCCTCCACCACCGGCGGCGCCCAGTACGGAGCCCCGGTCTGGCATCCCACGGTCGACGGGTTCGTCGCGCAGCTCGTCAACGGCGTCGCCTACGCGCCCGCCGCCGCGCCGATCCAGGTCCAGAAGGCCATCTGGGCGGCCAACCGCATCATCGGCAAGCCCTACGTCTACGGCGGCGGCCACAACCGCGCCTTCAAGTCCGCGGGCTACGACTGCTCCGGCACGGTCTCCTACGCCCTCCACGGCGGCGGCCTGCTCCGCTCGCCGCTGGATTCGGGCTCGTTCATGCGCTGGGGCCAGCACGGGCCCGGCCAGTGGATCACCGTCTACACGAATCCCGGCCACGCGTTCGTCGTGATCGCCGGCCTGCGGCTGGACACCAGTGCGGCCGGTGACCCTTCCGGCGCCAAGGGCCCGCGCTGGCGGCCCACCCTTCGCTCGACGCAGGGGTACCGCGCGCGGCACCCCGTCGGGTTCTAAGCGCCCGCGTAGCGCTCGAACAGCTCGCTCAGGCGCGCCACCGCGTCGTCGCCGGGCGCGCGCAGCGCGCCGCGGATCACCTCGACATCGGCAGCCGACAGCCACCGTGGCCCGCCCTTCGCCCAGACGCCGAGCTCGCCGGCGCGCGCCGCGGCCACGGCCACCACCGCCTCGACCATCTGCCCGAGCAGGAACCCGAGCTGGGGAAGGTCGCCGCGCCGCGAGGCGACGAGCGCGTCGTGGGCGTAGAAGGAAAACCACGTCCGCCGCTGCGCCACCTCCGCCGACAGGAACTCGCCAGTCGGCGTAACCGGCACAGAGGCGAGCGCCTCCGCGACCCGTCCCGACCGATCCGCCACGACCCGCGCCGGCGCGTAGGGCATCGCCGCACCGACGTCGGCAAGCGCCACGAACGCAACATCGACCTCTAGCCCGACCGGCGGGAACTCCTCCGCGCTGTATAGGCACGCCACCATCCGCGCGCCCGGCCACGAGCGCTCGAGCACCCGAAGCGGGAGGCCCGCCACCGCGGCGACCTCCGACCGCAGCTCCCACGCCTCGTCCTCGCGTCCCGGGGCGGCCACGGCCGCCAGGTCGACATCCGAGTACTCGTCCGCCCGCCCCGACGCCAGCGACCCGCCGAGGAACGCACCCTCGAACACCGCCCGCTCGTCAATCCACCGGGCGAGCGCGTCGGCGACCGCGCGAACGCTCAGACCTCCTCGCCCTTCGCCCGCCGCTCGGCGAGGATCTGCTCGCGCTCGACCAGCCGGTTGCTGCGTCGCAGCTCGGCCTCGCGCGCGCGCCGCTCCTCGGTCGCGGTCTCGATCCGCAACGGCGGCACCGATGTCGGGCGCCCCTCGTCGTCGAGCGCCACCATCGTCAGATAGGCGCTGTTGGTGTGGCGCTTCGCGCCCGTGCGCGGGTTCTCGGACTCCACGCGCACGCCCACCTCCATCGACGTCCGCCACGCGGCGTTGACGCTGGCGGTCAGCGTCAGCAGCTCGCCGACGTGCACAGGGTGCAGGAACGTCATCGACCCCACCGCCGCGGTCACGACGCGGCGCCGGGAGTGCTTGATCGCCGCCACCCCGGCCGCCTCGTCGCAGAGCTTCATGACCGTGCCGCCGTGGATGAACCCGGCGCTGTTGGCGTCGGTGATCCCCATCCACTTGACCAGCGTCGCATGGGACTCCGTGGGCGGGCGCGCCTCCATCGCGGCTGGATCCTACGTCTCGCTACGCTTGCGAGACCTCGAAACCCCGCCGTAAGGAGAACCGCCGATGGCCGGCCTCGCCGGGCGCATGTCCGTCGTCATCAAGTCGAAGATCTCGAAGCTGCTCGACCGCGCCGAGGACCCGAGCGAGACCCTCGAGTACAGCTACCAGAAGCAGATGGAGCTGCTGCAGAACGTCAAGAAGGGGATCGCCGACGTGGTGACCTCCAAGAAGCGCCTGCAGCTCCAGTCCGACAAGCTCGAGCAGCAGGTCGTCAAGCTCGACACCCAGGCCCGCCAGGCGCTGTCCGCCGGCAACGAGGAGCTCGCCCGCGCCGCCCTGGAGCGCAAGCAGGTCGCCCAGACCGAGCTCCAGAACCTCGACCCGCAGATCGCCGAGCTCGAGCGCCAGCAGGAGTCGCTCATCGAGAACGAGAAGAAGCTGCGCGCCAAGCTCGACGCCTTCCGCACCAAGAAGGAGGTCATCAAGGCGCAGTACTCGGCGGCCGAGGCGCAGGTGCGGATCTCCGAGGCGGCCACCGGCGTCGGCGAGCAGATGGCCGACGTCGGCCTCGCCATGCAGCGCGCGATGGACAAGACCGAGAACATGCGCGCTCGCGCCGCCGCGGTGGACGAGCTCGAGAAGGCGGGGACCTTCGACGACCTCACGCAGCTCGGCGAGGGCGGCGGCGACGACATCGACCGCCAGCTCAAGGAGCTCACCCAGTCCTCGACCGTGGACTCCGAGCTCGCGAAGATGAAGGCCGAGCTGGGAGCGGGCGGGGGCGCCGCGCCGGAGCTCGAGTCCGGCAAGGAGCAGCAGGCGTGATCGTGCGCATCGCGACCGAGGGGCAGTACCGGCTGCCCGACGGTGACGTCTCGCGCCTGAACGAGCTCGACAACGAGGCAGTCGCCGCCGCCGAGTCCGGCGACGAGGCCCGCTTCATGGAGCTCTTCGGGCAGATGCTCGAGCTCGTTCGCAACAACGGCCAGGAGATCGGCGAGGACGAGCTCGAGGGGTCGGACGTCATCCTGCCGCCGCCCGACACCTCCTTCGAGGAGGCGCGAGCGGAGTTCGCGGGTGAGGGACTGATCCCGGACTAAGCGCGAGCCGGGCCGCGTTCAACGGGTCAGCTTGATCGTCTCGCGGGCGGTCGAGCGGTTGCCCGCAGCGTCCGTGGCGACCACGGTCACGGTGACCTTCCCGCGGCGCAGCGCCTTGAGCGAGCGCTTGTCGAAGACGAGGCGGATCCTGGCCTGCGTGCGGGCGGACGCGATCGCCGCCTTGGGCGGCTTGACTCCCTTCGCCCCGGTGATCTTGGCGCTCGCGCTGAACGTGCACGGTTCGTCGCAGGCGGCGGCGAGTGACACGTTGCGGGCCCGCTGCGTGGGCTTCCCGGTCAGCCGGACGACCGGAGCGCGGGTGTCGACAGCCGCGGGCGGAGCGGTGGGCGGCGGCGCGGGCGCGGGCGCGGGCGCGGGCGCGGTGTCCGGCGTGGCGGCCGGGGGCGGTGTGGGCACCGGGGCCGGGGCCGCGGGGACCGCGGTCCCGGTCCACTCGTAGCCCACGGTCGTCGCCGCGCGCTGATAGGGGCGGGACGGCGCGACGTCC